>SXGU01381466.1_pt1 | contig 15457 bp, 19 predicted proteins | sample 3174531 | NCBI WGS metagenome assembly SXGU01 (sample SAMN11356863, study PRJNA531348) | freshwater metagenome | isolation source: freshwater sample F1-140 | place: China: Fuxian Lake, Yuxi | collected 2017-12-25
GAAATCCCCCACTAATTTTTTTCGGTGGGACACTCTCAGGCGGCGGTGGGACACTTTCACCCGAATTTCTCGCTCTGCATCGCCGATGCCGTCGGTGCATCGAGATCGGCTCGCCCACCAGCGATTAGCAACTCGCCATTCTTTAGAAGCAGACCGAGCGCTATTGCGTCGTTTTCCAGACGCTGGCCTATCCTCTGCAGGTCGAGACCACGATGGTGCGCGTTGCGAACTGTGGAGCAGCTGCCGGCCTATAGAGGAAAGTTCTGCGCGCGCGGGAGAGTATTCTTGCCGAGATCCTTGTGTGGCGGTGAAGCCATTCTGCACGTGGCCGCGATGTAGGCCCGTTAAACACCCTTCAATCTCTGAAAAGGGATAGGTGCGGCCGTTCGCAACACACGGCATAATTGAACTAAAGGAATCAGTCTTTGGCCGAACCTGCTACCGCGGTGGCAGGGAACTACGAACGGCCCCCATCGCAGGGGAACGCAAACGAATGACAATCGGGTGGATACTGGAAAGAGACCGGGAGAACTTCTTCGCGGGCACTGAGCGCGTGAAGAAACCAGCCGGACCTCCTACCCCCTCTTTCGCTTGCCCCTTTTGCGGAGCCCACTGGGCCCAGGCGCGTGAACTACAAGCACACATCGCAGTTACGCACTTCGTAGCCCGGCCCATACTTATCATAGATGGCGTCGAGCCGGCGCGATCCACGATCCTGCGGAAGCGCCCCATCAAGATAAGCGTTCTGAACAGCAGCCAAGCTGAACTGAAGATGGGCAGTACCCCCGCCATCATCCTGACGCCGGAAGAACTGGTGCGCCAAGTGGCACTTTTGAAGCAAGCGGAAGTCTCGATAAGTCTTGCAAACGCTGCCCTGCCCGGAACGACGCCAGTCATCACGCCATATAGTCTTTCGTTCCGTATCGTCGCGCCTGCGACAATGCGGGGTGTCGAGATGGCATTCACCGAGCAGCTGGCCTCTGGTGAGCTAACGCGGGCGCTCGTAGGCCAGTTCCTTCAGGACCGACGGTGCCTGGGTGATGGAAGGGACTACGCGGCTAGACTCGCAGAGTTCGCACTTGGCATCCTTCTGAAGGAGCGGCCCGCGGGTGAAGCTCTCACCCTACCCTTCGCAGCGTACAGAGAATGCTATGGGGCTGCCCTGGAAGCGCTCGCCGAGTTCGACCGTCCCCTGGCGCGACTCGTCACTTCGGTGATCCGGTTTGCCATAAACGACTTCGGAGCGCCCCTCGCCGTCACAGGATACTGGGATCTCGACCTCGTGCGGGCCATGCTGGCCAATCCTGGCGACGCCAATCCGCCATCGGCCCCAGTGCTTTCGGCGAACCGCCTGAGCATCTGTCCGGTCGACCATGGTACCGGGCAAATCCTCGATCTCGGGGTTCGGATGTTCAGCCAGCCACGGTGGAGCCCGATCCTGAGCGACGAGTGCCGACAAGCGGCGACTTCCGCCCTGGTCGACGAAATGGATCGTCAGAAGGCATTGGCGGTCTGGGCTGCCGCCTCGTGGCGCCTCGGCGCCAAGATGGACGCGGAGGAACCGCTGAGGCAAATCTCGGCCATTCATCCGTTCCGCTCCTGGGCGGAGCCATACTTGGAGTCCCTGACATCGTGAGTGACGAGAAAGATAACCCTACGGATCCCGTCGCAGCGGGCAGTGTACTGGCTGAAAAGGCCTCGAATCCGGCCGAGAAAGCCGAAGAGGTCGTGACTCCCAGTCTCGCCATCTACTTCAGTGGCAAGCGCACTCCGCCCGGCGCACTCGTGAACGCCGTCAAGAAGGCCAAGGTGTCCCGCTTCTCAGCAGAGGACGAAAGACTCGCCATCGAAGCCTTGGCGGCGAACGACGCCGATGGCGGCCGACTGTGGGCGCTGTTATCGCAACCCAAGCTTCCGGACGCGATCGACCGCTGGATCTGGCAAGCGACACAAGAGCGTCTCAGGGCCAGGATCGGCGAGAGCTTCGACCTTACCCATGCAACGACGAGCCAACTCTTCGCGGCCGTTCGCGAGAACGTCGCAGCGGACCTGCTGTCTCCCGAAAAGGAAAAGCAGAAAGCCGCGACAGCCTGGCTTCGGCTCGGCACCCTATGGCTGATCGTCAAGCGTTCGCTGGACCCATGGCTGGCGATCGAGGAAGCGACCGATCTCCTTTTCAAGAAAGGAGACGCCCGGCGCATTGCGTCACGGTCGATCCAGCGCGGCAAGTGGCCGGAGTTCAGGCAGGCCGCCGCGCTTGCCGGAATGGCAAGGGTCACAGTGGACGCCGCGCGCCGAGAACGCGACGAAGAACGGCGGCTTGCGATTGGCCTTCAACGGCAACTCTCGGAAGCAAAAGCAGGAATCGAAGCGCTTCGATCGAAAGTCTCCACGCTCGAGCAGGAGTCGACTGCGACGGCCCGCGCGCTCGAAGAAACGAAATCGCAATGGGAAGCCGACCGAGTGCGCCGCGCCCATGACCTCACCGAGACGCGGGCCTCATACAAAGTCTTGTTGGGCGGGCGAATTGCCCCGTTGCTTGCGACGGCTGTCGACGCCCTCGAAGTCGAGCCCGCAGCGCCTGACGTGGCCCTAAGACGGCTCAAGGAAGCCCTTTCGATCATCGCGGAGAAGACGCAGTGACTGCATTTGGGGTCGACTTCGGGACGACGAACAGCCTTGCCGCGATGATCGTCGGCGATCACGCGGTGTCGCTGGTCGACGCGACAAACAATCTCCCGCATCCGTCCGTCATCTGGTATCGAGGAATGGAAGTCGTCGTCGGCCGTGAAGCGCGGCAGAACATGGACCTTACAGAAGCCGGCGCACCTCCGGGCTTCGTGCGGTCGCCGAAGATGACGCTCCGACGCGAAGGCCCGATCTTCGTCGACGGTCGGACAATCGATCCGAGGGACGCCGTTGCCGAGGTACTCAAGCACCTTCGAACGGATGCCGCCCTTCCCCGTGACGACAGTGCGGGGCAGCAGATTGATCGGGCCGTCATGACAATCCCGGTGGACTTCGGCGGCAAGGAAAGGCGGTCATTGCGCGAAGCCGCGCGAAAGGCGGGGGTCGGCGTCGTACAGTTCGTCCATGAGCCAGTAGCCGCACTCTATGCCTACCTGCGGTCGCAACCTGACACCAGCCAAGAACTTGCCCACCTCGAGGGACGTACCGTTCTGGTCTTCGACTGGGGCGGCGGCACGCTCGATCTGACTCTGTGCCGTATACAAGCCGGTACCATCATGCAGGTCGCCAATCTTGGCGACAACGAGGTGGGTGGCGACCGCTTCGACAACACGCTTAGAAATCTTGTTCGCTCGAAACACGCCACCATGCATCAAATCGAAGATGTCATGGGCCTGGAGCAACCAGGTATGGCAGCAAAACTCCTGCACGAGTGCGAACGGGCCAAGATCAAGCTTTCGGCACGCACCACAGCCGACGATATCGTATTCATTCGCAACTTCCTGCGCGCGGAGGGTCCGGCCCAGACGCTGAACTGCACGATCACCAGAGAAGAATTCGAGGGGGAAACCGAAGCCATCGTCAGGCGAGGCCTCACGAAAATCGACGAGATCCTGCAACGAACCGGCCTGTCGCGTCAGGACGTAGAACTGTGCCTGGCGACGGGCGGAATGGTAAATATGCCAGCCATCTGGGACGGCCTGGTTGAGCGTTTCCCGGGCCGGGTACCCAAGATCTCCAACAGCGACAGGATCATCGCCGAGGGCGCCGCCTGGATCGCACATGATGGCCTTCGGCTAACACTGTCCAAGCCAATCGAGATTCTAATCGCCGACAGCACGGGCACAGGAACCTACTACCCGCTCGTCGACGCAGGGTGGCACCTGCCGCTGGAGAACGAAACTCAGAACGTCACCAACACGAGGCTCTTCTGCACCGACCCGCGGGAAGGCGTAGCCCTCGTGGAATTGGCAAAGCCGGTAAAGCTTGGTGTAGCGGCACCGGCTGACACCCGTGTCGCGCTCTGTGTAGCGAAGGTCGAGGTCGATCCAAAGGAACAGCCCCTGGTCGAACGCATCGAATGTCACCTGCAGATCGATCACGACTACATTGCCAAGGTAACATTGCGCTCGACGGGGCGCAGGGACGCACAGAGCGTGGAGTTCCACGATCTCGAATTTGCCCTCGCGCTGCCCAATGCACGCCCGAGCGACCCCCCTCCCAGTGGTAATCAACTTGCAGTCGAGCGGCCGGTTCGAGGCGCCGCGAGCAGCAACATGTTCCAGCGAACGAACGTCGCGCTTCCTCCGGACGACTACGCCAGCGACGAGCTTTGGAGAAGCGTGCCGGGAGATCTCGTCGCGCTCTGGCGGCCACATTATTTCGATACAAGGAAGGATATCGCTACACCGCGACAGCGGGAGGAGCGCAACTTCTATGCTCCGTGCGCGCGATGCGGGAGGTTCGTATCGCAGATCAGAGCTCAAGGTCCGGTCGATCAATGCCGAGGCTATTGTGCCCCGGCGAACTGACCCGTCGCCCACCTGAGGAAATCCTGTCGATGGATGTCTTCATCGGCTTCGATTCAGCGTGGACCGATAACCCGAAGGCGCCGGGTGCGATCTCGGCGGTGGTGCTGCAGGCCGGTGCATTCGCGCGCTTCGAGGCGCCGCGGCTTGCTTCGTTCGACGAGGCGCTTGCCTTTATCCGTAAGTGCCGCGCCGACAGCGGCACGACATTGGTAGCTCTTGACCAGCCGACGGTGGTTCCGAATGCTACGAGCCTGCGGCCCGTGGAACGCACAGCCGCAACGCTGGTAAGCTGGTTGGGCGGTGGCGTACAGCCCTCCAACCGCGGGCGGCGCGGGATGTTCTGCGAGGCCTCGCCGATCTGGCGCTTCCTCGGCGCGCTCGGCGCGATGGAGGATCCCGAGCGGGCGCGGACCGCTACCCAAGGGCTTTTCCTAGTCGAAGTCTTCCCAGCGCTCGCGCTCGCCTCCCTCGACCCGGGCTTCTTCGGAAGGCTCGCCGCACCGCGCTACAACCCGGATCGCAGAAAGACTTTCCGCGCCGGGGACTGGGCGCGGGTAGCCGCCGTCGCCGCGCGGCACTTCCGAGCGCTCGGCTGCATCGAGGCGGCGGCGTGGTGCGACGATACCAGCCTGATCGAACGGCCGCGCAAGGCGGACCAGGACAGGCTCGACTCCGCGCTCTGCCTGCTGATCGCGCTGCACTGGCGGCTGCGGCCGCGCGTGGAGTCGCTAATGCTGGGCGACCTGGCGAGCGGCTACATGGTGACGCCCGCGAGCGCCGACGTGCGCACGCGTCTTGCGGGGAAGGCGCGCGACTATGCGGTGCCGATGGATGGTCTGCTCAGCGACCAGCCGTCCTCGGCGCGCACCTAACGGAAACAGAGGCGTCATGGCGAGCCCTGAATTCCTGGCGGGCGTGCCCGCGGACCGTGTTCTCGATCGTCTGGCCAAGGCGGGCGGCAACGAGGTGGAGAACGGGAAGTTTGCAAGTCCGGAAAGCTCTTCGGCGCTGGCAGTTAATACGTTCGGCTGGTTCATCGAGCGACCCGGCCTGCTGCCAGTGCTGCCGGGCATGAAGACGGGCGCCTCTCCGCTCCTGGTGGACGTCGAGTACTGCGCGCGGTTCCCGTGGCGCGGTGGACGGCATCCATGGCTAGACGCTGTGGTCGAGACCGAGTGCGAGCTCGTCGGCGTCGAGTCGAAGCGTTTTGAGCCGTTCCGGGGCCACAAGCCGCCGTCCCTCTCGAAGGCATACGACCGGGAGGTCTGGGGCGCGAACATGAAGCCATTCGAGGCGATGCGGAACGCGCTGCGCGCCGGGCGGGAAACGTTCGAGTTCCTCGATGCGGCGCAACTCGTGAAGCACGCATTCGGGTTAGTGACGGACGGCGCGCGCAAGCTCAAGGCCCCGATGCTAGTTTACCTCTACGCCGAGCCTGCGGCACTCGCCGGCCGGCCGATATCCGCCACGGCACTCCGGCAGCATCGCGACGAAAGTGCGCGCTTCGGCGCGGCCGTAACGGGCGCCGAGGTTGGCTTCCACGCCGCCAGCTATCGAGAATGGCTCGATACGTGGCCAAACCCGCCGGATCCAGTGGGAATCCACAGGAAGGCAGTGATGGAGCGGTTCCAGCCATAGGCACATCGAACATCGCCATGAGCTAATTCGTTGCCGCGCCATTCTCGGCCGTCATAGTCGCGTCGTACTGCCGTCGCTTTCTGGAGGCTGACACAGGGCACTTTCACCCCAATTTCCTGCTCTCCATTGCCGACGCCATCAGATGCATCGACGACTGCGCGAGCTTGGTCTGATTAGCCTTGCGCGTGTAGATCTCCGCCTGCTTGACGCTGTCCCATCCGAACATCGCCATGAGCTGATGCGTCGTGGCGCCATTCTCGGCCGCCGTGGTGGCGTCGTACTTCCTGATGCCGTGCGCCGAGCAGTGCGGCAGACCGGCCTCGTTGCACCATTCGCGGAACTTGTTGCCGAAGCCCGCCACCGAAAACGGCTTGCCGAACCTGGTGGTGATGTACGTCGCGTGGCCGCAGGCCGTGGCGTCGATGATGGCGCGCAGTTCCGGCAGGATCGGCAGGGCCAGCCGCTTCGGCCCGCCGGGGTTGCCCTTGCGCTCGGCGCCCTTGGTGATCGTGAACCGCAGTACCCCGTCGCGCTCGTTCGCACGGCCGAGCTTGACGACATCGGAGCGCCGCACGCCGGTGTAGCGCAGCAGGGCGAAAGCCAGTCGGGCCATGGTGCCGATGGGATGCACGGCCTCGAACCGGGCGACTTCGTCATCTGTCCAGGTATGCCAGCCCTCGGTGCTGCCGCCGAGCTGCTTGACGTCGGCGGCCGGATTGACGGAGACGTGGCCGGCGGACTTTGCCCAGGTGAAGAGCGGCCGCAGCGCCTTCAGCGTGTTGTTCGCGCTGCCGGGCCGATCGGCGCGCTCGTCGCGGATGTCGCGTACGTGCCGCTCCTCCATTAGCGCGAACGGTGCCTCGCCACGCTCCTTGCCCTTCGATGTCTTGCTAAGGCAGATCCCTTCCAGCACGAGCCGGCGGACGTGCCGGGTGCGCTTGCCGAGAGAACGATAGTCGGTCGAGCGGTAGTATTCCTGGCAGAGCCAGTGGAACGTGCCCTTGGACGGCGCGGAGATCATAGGCCTCGTGACGACCTTGCCGTCGCGCGCGAACTCGTACTGCCGCAGAAACTCCGGGCTGCCGGGTTCGCCCGTGATCCGGATTTTCCGCTTACCGTTGCGGCGATAGTAGAGGCGGACGTTGCCGTGCCGGTCGGTGTCCGGGATCACGTAGGGATAGTCGACCTTCATCGACGTCCCGCGTCGCCTAGTCCCATGGGTGTTCCCCGGGGCTGCTCTTTTCGGCTTCATCGGGCAGGGCGTCGAATGCCAGGTCGAGCTGCGGCAGGTCCCACACCGTGGCACCGTCGATCCGTTTCGGCGCCGGCATGCGGCCGTCGCCCACGAGTTCGTCGAACTTGGTCGGGCTGATGCCGACATAGATGGCGGCTTCGGTCCGCCGCAGGCCCCGGCGCGGCTGGGTCCGGCCGCGCAGTTCGCGGCTGATGGCGGTCATCTCCGAGCCTCCGGCCTGTTGAACAGGCGCTTCGTCGGATGGTCGAGACCGGTGAAGGGCGCGCGCCTCTCGCATTCGATGAGCGCAATGCGCAGACGGTCGTAGTGGTTCACGCGGCTCTCCCTAAGGCGGGGAGAGACTAAGTATTAGCGGTCGTATAGGCAACAATTAATACTTAGTATTCAGTGAATACTTAGCCCAGAAGCTCGGGCCAGTCGATAACCCGCAGCATCCTGACGATCTTGCGGCGGTCGATCTCGATGGTCTTCTGCGGGTTGTACTGCTCGAGGCGGATCTTTGTCGGTGTCTGGCCGGCGAGCCGCTTGAGGATCGCGGGCCGCGTGTCGTGGGCGTCGGGCTGCATTTCGAGGATCACGTAGTCGCCCACGCGGACAGGCCTTTCCTCGACGTAGACGAGGTCGCCCGAGGCGCGCCACGGGAACATGGAGTCGCCGGATGTCCAGATGGCAAACACGTTGGCGCGGCCGGCGATGCGGGGCGGCGTGCGGGCATAGTCCGCGACCTGCCCATTGAGATAGAACATGTCGTCGCCGTCGCCGCCCTGGGCGAGGCCCAGGATCGGCGTCTTGCGCGGCATGTCCTGGATGTCCAGCACCGGCGCACGAGGCCGCGCTCTCGCCGTGGTCGTGGGCGGGTGGGACGCCGAGGACGACGCAACGACGACTGCAGGGTCGAGGCCGAGCGTTTCGATCAGCGCGGCCAGGTGCTTGCGGCTCGGTTCGCTCTTGCCGCTCTCCCAGTGGTTCACCGCGGCATCGGACAGGCCAAGTTTATGGCCGAGGCCGGCCTGGGAAAGGCCGGCGGCCAGTCGAGCGTCACGTATCACTTTGCTAAGCATTCGTTATCAGACCTTAATTTTGTGCTCATGTCCACAAACTAAGTATTGTTCATTAACTGACTAACTGTTAGTCAGGCGAATGGACGTCGCCACACAGCAGCGCGCGGCATTGGCCGCAGCCATCAAATCCGCGGGTTCGGGCACCGAACTGGCGCGCCGGATCGGGATCACGCCCGAAGCGGTCTGCCAGTGGAGGGGCAGGGTTCCGGTCAACCGCGTGATAGCGGTCGAGGCGGCGACCGGCGTCTTGCGGGAGCACCTGCGCCCCGACGTCTTTGCCGCGCCGCGGCCGGCACGGCGGAGGGCGCCATGACCGCCCGCCGGCACACGATCGCGGCCCTCGCCGAACGCCTGACCCGGCTATCGGAGGGATACAGGGACGACGTTGCCATGGTCGTCGAGGAGGCCCGGCAAGCGCAGGTCGATCCGGCAGCGCTCCGCCGCCTCGTCGCCTGGATGAGGCTCGATGCGGTCCAGCGTGCCGAGCGCGAGGCTCTCGATGAGCAGTACCGGTTCCTGGCGGGCGAGGTGTCTCAGCCGGCCGAGTTGCCCATCGAGGGGGAACTGGCGAATGCCGTGCGGCTCTACGGGATGCACAAGAGCGTTCGCGAGGTCGCGGCAGAACTGAAGGTAAGCGTCGGCAAGGCCCATAAGCTCAGGACGCAGGCGGCCGCGTTCACTGTTCATCGGTGCGTGAACACCATGAACACCCCGAACACTCAAGATTCCGCGTTCACCGTTCATCCGGGCGTGAACACCGTGAACACCTGTGCTGCCTCCCCCATACCCGGCGAGAACGGCGCGGCTTCGAGGCCGGCCACTCCCGCCGTCGCGCTGGCGGTGGAGATGCCGGAACTCCCCGCATTCCTGAGAAGGCTGCCGAACAATGACCTCCGCCAGTCCTAGGGCCCTCTACCGCCCGGACGATCAGGTCCAGGCCTGGGTCGCCGTCGAGATCATCGAGCGCCGGGCCAACGGCGACGTGGTCTGCCGCGAGCTGAACAAGGTCCTGCCGGGCGTCTGGATCGCCAGGAGCTGGCAGGTAGCGACGGGAGACGACGCATGAACGGCTTCGCACTGCACGGCATCGACCATCTGTCGGCCTCCTCGCTCAATCAATGGGTCTCGGAGCCGGGGGTGTTCGCCATCGAGCGGCTGCTGCGCCTGCGCAGCCCGACGTCGCCCGCCATGGCGCGCGGCAAGGCGGCCGAGGATGGCATCCATGTGGGCCTGCTTGATCCCGCCCTGAGCATGGAAGCCTGCACGATGCAGGCGCTGGCGACCTTCGACAGCGAGATGCGGCTGGTGACCGACGACAAGCGCGAGAGCGAGCGTGCCAATATCGCGGGCTACGTCGAGCACGGGCTTGGCGAGCTTCGCCAGTACGGCATTCCGACCGGCTACCAGCAGCGCGTGGAAATCCGACTCGAGGACGTGGCTGTCCCGATCATCGGCTTCATCGACTGGCGCTACGACCAGCACGGCATGGTGGTCGACCTCAAGACCTCGGAGCGACTGCCATCGGCGATCTCGCTGGCGCACGCGCGGCAGGGCGCCATCTACGCCCGATCGCACGACAACTACGCAATGCGGTTTGCCTACGTCAAACCCAGGGCCGGCAAGGCCGACAGGCGGGCGGTGACGGTTCTGGAGCTGGAGCGCGCCGAGGTCGATCGCCAGCTGATCGCGCTGCGCCAGATCGCCATGCGCCTCGAACGCTTCCTGCGCCTCTCCGCGGACGCGCGCGAGCTCTGCGGACTGCTCTGTCCCGACTACGAGAAATTCTACTGGAACTCCCCCGTGCTGCGAGCGCGCGGGGCCGAGGTGTTCGGCTTCTAGCTCGCATCAACAGCAAAGGCACACGCATATGGCATTGAATATCGGAGGAGGAGGCGCGGGCAAAGCCTACGCCAAGTACAATGCGAAGGCCGACAAGTGGTTCTGCCGCGCGGTCGGCGGCGACGATACGGAAATCGAGCGGCCGACCTTCGTGGCCGACTTCGACAACCTCGCCACCGGCTGGATGCGGTTCGCCGAGGGCATGGCGCCGGAAAAGGTCATGGACCCGTCGCTGACGCAGCCGGCGCCGTCTCCGGGCGAGAACTTCAAGCGGGGATTCGTGCTGACGATCTACTCGCCGAAGTATTTTGGTGGGGCGGTCGAGTTCGGCGGATCGTCGCTCCATCTGGCGAACGCCATAAAAGACGTCTACGGCGAGTACGAAGCCGGGCGGGCGGCCAACCCCGGCAAGCTTCCGGTCATTGCCTGCACCGGCTCGCAGGCGATGAAGGACAAGTTCGGCACCAACTACCGGCCGACCTTTGCCCTGGCCAAGTGGGTCGACCGGCCGGCCGAGCTTCCCAGCGTCAGCCCGGTCGACGCCGCCGACATCTGGCAGGGCAATGCCACGCCGGCGGTTCCCGCCAGGACACCCGCGCAGCATGTGCCGCCGCCGGCTCCCAAGCCCGCCGCGAATCCCCTGGCCGAAGCGCTGTTCTGATGGTCCCCCGGAGGGCTTCGGCCCTCCGGTTCCTTTTACCCGGCTCGCCGCGATGGATATGACCAACGTCCAGCCCATGTTCGAACCCGATCCGGTTCAGATGCGCCGCCATGTCGGTCATCTGTTCGAGGGCTGGCTCGATGGCTGCCATGACGGCCGGATCGAACTCGCGTGGACGGACGCCCGCGACGGCAAGCTGCGCCACGCCGCGATCTTCGGCACAGACGAGCTCGACGAGCTGGTCGAACGTGCCGTCGCCGAGAACCGCAGGCCCGGGCAGAACCTTTATATCGGCCAGGCGCTCCGCCAACCCGGCATCGCGCCATTCGGGCGCTGCGGGGACGACGAGGTCTTTGCGCTAACGGCCTTCTACGTCGACATCGACGACGACGTGACGGCAACTGCCTCGATCAACTACCGCAACCGCGGCTGCCCGCCGACCGGCGTCGTGGTCACCGGCCGCCATCCCCACGTCCGGGCCCAGATGCTGTGGCGGCTGGACGCGCCGCTGCGCGATCTCGAGCTGTGCCGCCAGCAGAACGCAGCACTGGCCCAGGCCCTCGATGGCGATCCCACCGTGGTCAACCCGAGCCGCGTCATGCGCCTGGGCGGCTCGATCGCCTGGCCCATCAAGGAAGGCCGCGTCATCGAGCGCACCGAGTTCCTCGACTTCGACGATGGCCGGCCAAAAGTCTACCTGCCGGAGCAGATCGCGCGGGCCTTTCCGGTAGCGCAGCCGACTTTGTCGCCGCACGCCGGCGAAGGCGTCGCGCCGCGACCTAAGACTCCATCCACGGTGCCAACGCTACAAATCGGCACCTCTAACCTGTCGGTCGACGCCTGCATCGCTGCCATCCGTGCCGGCGACCACTGGCACGACAATATGCTGCGCCTGGTCGGGCACTGGATCTCCCGCGGCATGACCGACAAGGAAATCCTGAGCCTGGCGTCGACGTTCACGCTGGCCGGCTATACCGCGGCCGATACCCGGCGCGAGGTCGGGCAGATGATCGCGGGCGGGCGCAAGAAGTGGGGCGTCCCGGAGATCCCCCATCGCGTGGGCGAGGAAGAGGAGGAACCGCCGCGGCCGGCCATCGTCGATCCGCGCAGCTGGGGCGGCAAGCCGGTGCCGGTGCGCAAGTGGCTGATCCACAACTGGATCCCCATGAACCATGTCACCGCGCTCTACGGCGATGGCGGCCTGGGCAAGACGCTGCTGGCGCACCAGCTGCTGACCAGCGTGTCCACCGGTCGTCCCTGGCTGGGACAGCCCGTCCGCCACCTGCGGTCCTTCGGCCTGCTGTGCGAGGACTACGAGGACGACCTGCACATCAACCAGGACCGCATCAATGCCGAATGCGGCCTCGACTACAGCGACCTCGGCAATCTGCGCCTGTGGCCCAGCGTCGGCTTCGACAACCTGCTGATGACCTTCGACGGCAAGGAGTCGGGCAAGGGCCTGCTGACCCGCTTCTTCTCATCCCTTCTCGAAGAGATCCGCGACTTCGGGGCACGCCTCGTCGTGCTGGATACCGCCGCGGACCTGTTCGGCGGCAACGAGAACGTGCGCACGCAGGTGCGGCAGTTCATCGGCCAGGCCTGTGGCCGCATCGCCCGCGAGATCGATGGCGCGGTGCTGCTGTGCGCGCATCCCTCGTTAAGCGGGATGGCCAGCGGCTCGGGCTCGAGCGGCTCCACGGCATGGAGCAACACCGTGCGCTCGCGCCTCTACCTGACGGCGGCAGAAGCGGAGAACGGTGAGGAGCCCAATCCCGATGCCCGCGTGCTCACGCGCAAGAAGTCCAACTACGCCCGCGCCGGCGAGACGCTGGCGCTGCGCTGGAGCGACGGGGTGATGGTGCCGCTCGTGGCCGAGGCCAGCAGCATGTCGGCGGTGACCGAGCGCGTGCTCGCGGAAGTGGATCGCGCCTGGCAGGACGGCCAGCCCTACAGCGACGCGCCGCAGGCGCGCAGCCGCTTCATCCTGACCCGACTGCCCGCGCGCACCGGCCTTGGCCGCAAGGAAGTGGAGCGCGCCTACCTGGCGTTGCTCGACAGCGGCCACCTGCGGGTCGAGCAGCTCGACCGCCACCGGAACCTGCGCGGGCTGAAGGTGACCCGTCGCATGGATGAACTGAAGGGAGCGAGCCGATGACGATGGCGAAAACGACCGGAAACGGTCTGCGAAGGTTGCGAAAGTTAATCGCTAACCCCTTGAAATCATTGAGCGAAGGAGTTGTGCGAAGGTTGCGAAGGTTGGGGGTTAAGTCATTGAAATCATTGGCGAAGGTTTGCGACGCTAAAGTCCCCCATACCCCCTGTGAACTTTCGCAGCGCTTCAGCGCGCTGCGAAGTTCATTCGAAGCCGACCTGAGGCGCCGCCCTCGACCGGCCTCCAGCGCCGGTCGGCCAGGGTGTCGGCCATGAGCCGGTGCCCCCTGCGCAAGGTCGGCACTCGCGACCCGACAACCGACACCATGGCGCCCGCGGCCTACCGGATCCAGGCGATGGCCGACGGCCTCGACCAGGTCGCCGTCGCCATGGAGCGCAAGTGGGGTGTCGGCCGGCTCAGGCTGCTGGTGTCGGACCTGCTGCGCGCCAGGTTCGACGAGCAGAAGGATCGGCTCGACCAGGCAATCGCCGGTAACCACGAGGGTTACGTCCGCATCCACGCCGACGGCATGCGCCGCGCCTGGGAGGCGCTGGACCGATCAGCACGCGAGGCGGGCGAGACACCGCTCGCGCCCGAGGTCTGGGAGTGCGTGCTGCCCGACACCGGCGAGATCGTCTCGCTCGTGCGCACCGAGGCCGAAGCCCACCACGTCGCCCGCGAAGGGCGGGTGTTCACCGTCGCCGAGATCGCAACGCTGATCGCAGGCCTCGGCGACGCCGTGCTGGAGGCCAAGAAGCAGTTTCCGGGTGCTGCCGTCACCGCCATCCGCCGCAAGCTCGCCGCCGACTGGGCGCGCGGCGACGACGTGCCGTTCTGAGGGGAGGTTGTAAATGTTGCCGAATGCCGAAGGACCCGCCGCAAATGCCGTTGTGGCTTACACCGCGCCCAGGCTTCCCGGTGACGAAGGCGACGTTGTGCTCGCCCTCGACCTGGGAACGACCACCGGTTATGCGATCAGGAACCGCGACGGCGTGATCGCCAGCGGCACCGTATCGTTCCGGCCCAACCGCTACGACGGTGGTGGCATGCGCTACCTGCGCTTCCGGACATGGCTCAAGGCCATCGTCCAGGACGTCGCCCCGATCAATGTCGTGCACTACGAGGAGGTCCGCCGGCATCTCAGCACCGACGCCGCGCACGTGCATGGCGGCCTGCTGGCGACGCTAACCGCGTGGTGCGAGCAGCGCTCGATCGCCTACCAGGGCGTCCCCGTCGGCACGATCAAGCGGCACGTCACCGGCAAGGGCAACGCCGACAAGGCCGCCGTCATCGCCGCCATCCGGGCCCGCGGCTTCAATCCCGCCGACGATAACGAGGCCGACGCGCTGGCCATCCTGCTGTGGGCCACCGAGACGCAGGGAGGCGTGCGATGAGCACCGACAGCATCCTGAAGCACGCCGCCAGTGTTCTGGCGGAGCGCAGCGAGACCTATGGCGCGCCGGACAAGGCGATGGCTGCCATCGCGGCGCGCTGGTCACTTACGCTGGGCCACCCCGTCACGCCGGCCGAGGTCGTGCTGTGCATGATCGACCTCAAGCTGACGCGCCTGGCGCGCGATCCCAGGCACCAGGACTCGATCCTCGATATCGCGGGCTACGCCGCCGTGCTGCACGAGGTGACGAAATGATCGCCCGGAACTACTGCGGGCGATCCTTGCCGAACAGCGAGGTTCCAGCGAGGCCGCGCTGTCCGACACGGGGCCGCAACGGCTTCTGGAGTAGGCGGGTCAGGTGCGTCTTTGGGCTGACCTGCTCGGCGCCCGGGATGACCAGCTGGCTTCCGTCCTTCGCATACCTGGCTTTGGGAGCAGGGCGCGGCTTTTCCGTTCCCGGAATGACCAACTGCTGCCCAGCCGGCGTGCGCTCGACATTGAAACGTTGTCCGGCCATCGCGCGTCTCCCCACACGTCATCCCAGGCCGCAAGCGAACCACGCCGTGGGCGTCACGACAATCGAGGAAACCCACCAATGAAGTGGACCCCAAAAGGATTCGGTGGAGAACGCAGGCCGCCGGAGCACATCAAGCGCGAAGGCTGGCAGGCCCAGCGCGTGCTGGTGATCGAGGCCGATGACGAGCGGCTGACATGGCCGGAGCGCGAGCTGGTCCGCCAGCTGGGCGAGAAGCTTTACGGGCAGAAGCCGGGAAGACATGAGAACCGCCATGAATGACTGGACACCTGAGAGGGTCGAAGAGCGGCTGATCGAGGCAGTGTCGGTGCTGCGGCGTCTGCCGCCACCCCGCAAGCAGGGCTACTTCAGCACCTGGCCGCGCATGGTCGTCGAGTTCAGCGATCTCGTGGGGCAGACGCCGGAGCCGATGCGCCTGCCGCCA
>SXGU01429481.1_pt1 | contig 15457 bp, 13 predicted proteins | sample 3174531 | NCBI WGS metagenome assembly SXGU01 (sample SAMN11356863, study PRJNA531348) | freshwater metagenome | isolation source: freshwater sample F1-140 | place: China: Fuxian Lake, Yuxi | collected 2017-12-25
AAGGCCGAGACGCCTCCTCGCCGATTCCAGCGGCACAGAGACTGGAAGACCGGGAGTTCAAATGGGTTTCGGGGGTGTTGTTGGCAGCGGCCATGTGCTTCGTGTTGTTTGATCTGCGCATTTTGCCACGCACGATTCAAGGGGAAGAGCTGACGATTCGCTTGGGACTCTCTGGTCTGATGCTGGGACTAGGAACTGGAATCTTCCGTCTCGTTCGCCTCCGGCAGTTACTTGGCCGGCTTGGCGAGACCGATCCAAGCACTCGTCGGCCATCGCTGAAAGCGGATTGCAAATTCAGAATTTTCTTCGTCTTTGTCCATATGGTGACGGCGTCGGTCTGCACGGTAACAGCCGGAGCGCAAGTCAATCGGCTCATCAAAATCGGGGACGCCAAAACCGATGTGCGCTTGATCATCGGAATGCCTGGAGGCACCAAGGGAGCGCAGTGGGTGCGACTGCGTCTGCGTGGCCGGGAAGAGAAGTTTCCCGTCTCGCTGGAGCATTTCGGACGACTGTGCATTCTGGATGTCGTGGAAGTTCGCAGCTAGAGTAGCGTGCTTGGCTATGATTTCGTGACCGACATTGTAAAAGTCGGCTCCCAGCGGATCGCCAATTGAGATTCCTGTCCGCCGCGATTCGGGTGGCTGATTGCTTCCCTCCGCTCGTCCACGAGACCAACTGGATCGTTCTGGCTAGCTTCTCCGCCGCTGGCCATGGCGCATCAGCCAGCCAGCGCCCATCGCCGCGAGCACCAACGACGACGGCTCCGGCACAGCCGTGAATTGCACGATGAGTTGGGGTGCATTGATGGCATCCTCGCGTGAGCCGAAGCGGCGGGCGGTGAAGTTTGGTCCTTCGTTGTTGGCCAATAGCATCCAGCCGAAGTTCTCACTCGGATTCGCAAGCCAGAGCTGCACGTCGGCGGCGAGTTGGGACGAGGTGAAGAAGTAAGGCGAGTTCGCCACGCTGTAGATGCTCTGCCCCGCGCTGCTGGCTGCGGCGAAGTCCGTTCCCGCCAAGCCGCCGGGCGCGGCCCAGTTCGGACCGGTCTGGGCGAAGCGCGCGAGCCACGTCGCCTCGCCGGGCGAAGCAGGCGCGCCTTGGCCGGGGCTGCCGGGGTTCGCGGTGGTTTGCACGCCCTCGCCCCACGAGACGAGCATGCGGTGCAGGCCGAAGTCCGCCGGGGCATAGCCGTCCACCGGCTGGCGCGTGACCTCGAAGGCAAGCGAGACGGAATCCACTTGCGCGCCAGTCGGGATGGCCGAGACATCGAAGCGGAACAGCGCGCGGTTCTTCGTGAAGTTCTGCGTCGTGCCGGAGTTGGCGAAGGGTTGGCCGCCGAGGTTGTTGTTCGGCGCAGTCTCGATGAGCGTGGTGTCGGCGACCGGACGGAGCGTGACGGAGTCGGCTCGAGTTGAAGGTTGAAGGCTGAAAGTTGAAAGGAGGAAAGCGAACGCCCAACGTCCAACGCTCAACTTCCAATTCTCAGAGAAATGCGTTCTGGCAGGAGACGCAACACTCGCCGAGCGCGGAATCCCTCTCGCCCATCGGGGGAGAGGGCATGGTGAGGGGGTGTGCGTGCTGCCGAGTGTCACACTCGAATCACACGACGATGGGATCAATTCCTCCGACTTCTTTCCGGTGCTGTCCTGCTGAACGCTGTGCCCCCTCACCCCGGCCCTCTCCCCCGATGGGGGAGAGGGAGTCACGCCCGTAGGCTGGGCGGCATGGGGCAGTTCGAGTGCGCAATTTTGCTTCACACCAGAATGTCCGGCTCGCCGATAATCGGAGTGCTCACGCGGCCGGACTCAATCGGCGTCGTCACCGTGCCGCCGATGAGCAAGTGCTCCTGCGCCTCGTTCGCGTAGCCGGGGATGATCCGGTTGAGCTGGCCCTGCGTCGCGCCAAGGTGGTCGCGGATGACGCGGCCCAGCACGGAGCGGTAGTCCACGGAGCGTTTCAGGTAGCGGTCGCTAATGCCGAACATGGAGCCGTCCACGCCGCCCGCTTGATTCTCCGGGCCGGAAATCCACGGCGCGTTGGCATCGCTCGGATGCGAGCCGGTGCCGCCGGGATGGCAGCCGACGACGCCCGTGACACGCCCGCTCTTGCCGTAGCCCTTCACGCCGCCGCCCGCGACGAACATCACGCCCGCCTCCGCGTGGTCCGTGCCGCGCGAGGTGTTCTCGATGGTCGTGCGGCCAAACTCGGTGATGAGCACGACCACCACGTCGCTCCACGCGCACTTCGCGCCGGCGGCGGGGGCGGAGCCGTTCCGACCGTAAATCTTGAAATACTTCTGCAAGCCATAGAGCGCCCAGCCGATGCGTTGCTGGAGGTTTGCGTGCTGGCCGGTCGCGCCGCCCTGATTGTCGTGCGTGTCGAAGCCGCCCAACTCCGTGCCGGCGATGACAGCGTCCGTGTGGTTGAGGATGAGCGACGCGGCCTTGAGGCCGGCGAAAAAGCTGGTCGAGCCGCTGGACTGGTCCACGACGTATTTGGCTGTGCTGTTGCCGTTGGTCGCATAACCGCCATTCTTCGCCTGTGATGTGGGAAACAAATAGTAGGGGCTGCTCCCGCCGTCCGTGTTCACGTCGTCCACGTAGGTGTTGCCGGTCTCGGTGAAGTTGATGCTGCTGAAGATGGAGAGCGTCTTGAGCAGGCCGTCGTATTGCAGGCTGAGGAACGCGCGACTTTTTTTGTCGGGGAAGGGCGTGGACTGCGCGCTGAGGAGGGCGTTGGTGGCCTTCACATCGCCGGTCGTCGCGCTGTTCGGCACGCCGAGCAGGTCGTAGCGCAGCGGGTCGGTGAGGTTCGTGAGCGCGGCGGCGGACCCGCGCAGCAGCACCGGCAACGCAGACTGGATGCTGACCGCCGAGAGCGGCGCAGTGCTGGCGAGGCCGGACTCGATGATGGTGCGGTAGAGGATGCCTTCCTTGGAGACATTGTTGTTGGGCAGGCCGTTCTCCCAGTAGTTCTGCGAGTCGAAGTGCGAGCGCGACTGCTGCGGGTAGCCGACGCGGTGGATGAGCGCGAGGTCGCCAGCGTTGTAAACCGGCGCGAGAAACTTCAACCCCGGATGCAGCGCAGCGAAGCCGTTGCCGAGCCGAATGGCGCTCGCGTAGTTGAAGGTCGCAGCCGCCCCCGGACTCGTGGGGAAATCCGCCGTGCCCGGCGTGGCAGCGTAATCTGTCCCACCGTCCTTCGCGATGAGCGTGTTGGTGCGGATGGACGAGCTGTAGGCGGAATCCTGCACCGGGACGACGGAGCCCAGGCCGTCATTGCCGCCGCGCAGGAAGACGAAGAGGAGCTTTTTGCCGTTGAAGCCGATGGTCCCCTCCGCCAGCGCGCGCGCGGCGAAGGGCGGGACGTTAGTGAGAGCCGCGAGGCCCAAGCCCGCGCCGCCGAGGAGGGCGCGGTGGAGGAAGTCGCGGCGTGTGAGGGTGTTTATGAAGGGCATAGCAGGAAAGTGTTCGGTGTTCAGTAGTCAGTGGTCGGTCCAGCGCAGGCTTGGCTTAGTCTATCGGCGAAATCTGCGTTCTTCCTCACCCCGGCCCTCGCCCGCTGGGAGAGGGAGGAAGTCAGCCAGCGCTGGAACGTATGCGGCCCCACGGATTCACGAAGCGCAGACGGAGACGTCCCCTCTCCTAGCGGGAGAGGGCCAGGGTGAGGGAGAAAACGTCCTTCGACCCCCAACACGATGCTCGCGCCGTTCAGCCCCGGAAATCCGTATGACCGCCTCGCACTCATTGCTCTTGGAATCGTTGCATCGTCATCAGCATCGCCACCATGCCGCGCACGCGGGTGTCGTAGGTGTTGTTGCCGCTGGTCGTGCTGGGTGTTGTGAATGCACTGAAGGGCGACGAGGCCACGCCGTCGTCAGCGGTGTTGAGGAAGTTGATGGCGGCGGTGCGATAGAGGTTCAGGTTCGCCGCGCCTTCGCCGGGGAAGAGCAGGCCGAGGAAGAGGTCGGCGACCTTGGCTGCGTCCTGCTGGTCCGCGAGCAACGGCAGACGCGCGAACAGCAGGCGCACGGGCGAGGTCGCGGAGTTTGACGCGTCATTCCCCGTGCCGCTCTGCGAATTGTTGTGGCCGGTCTGGCCACTGGCGATGAGGAGCGACTGCGTCCAGCGAACTCGTTCAGCAAGCGTTCCCGCGCTAATCCAGCCGGCCCCGCTTTCGGGATAGCCGTCTGGTTCAGCGCGGTCGAAAAGCACCATGCCGCCCATGCGCTGGAGCGGCGTTGCGAGAGATGAGCCGTCTGTGTCGGAAGACCACGAGCCGTGCGCGCCTGTCCCATTCGTGCTGACGCGCAACGCGCGGATGGCGCTAACTGTGTATTCGAGCGGCGTCTTCACCTTGGCGAACGCGGCGGTGTGCGAGCGGAAGAGGTCGGACTTGAAGATGACCTCGAACACCTTGCGGATTTGACCGCGCGGCATGTTCGTCTCCCACGCCATCATGCACTGGCGCACGAGCTCGGCCTCGGGCGTAAGCTGCGGCGCCGTGAAGTCGTAGCCATGCGCGAAGTCCTCGTGCACAAGGAGGCGGCAGAGCTTCACGCTCATGTATTCCTGCGTGAACGGCAGGTCTGCGAGATGAGCGATGATGTCGTAGCCGTCCTGCACCGCGTTCGTGCCGGTGCGCGCGGGGAACGTGAGCTGGTAGGAGCCGGGCGTGGCGTTCGCGTAGGTGCGCGTGGTCCACGGCGCACCGAAGCGGGCGGGGACGAACTTGTTCGTGAAGATGCTGCGCGAGGTGCCGTGGTAGCCGGTGCGGTAGTAGAAGGCCCACGAGCCGACGAGGTTCGTGTAGTTGCCGCCGCCGGTGGGCGACAGCAGCGTGGTCGTCTTCGCCGCGAAGGGGTTGAAGACTTCGCTGGTCGGGAACATCTCCACCGTCCAGCCAGCCCACGCGTGGGACATGTCGGTGATGTCGGTTTGGTCGTAGCCGTTGTCCACGCCCATGCTGAACAGCTCCATGATTTCGCGGGAGAAGTTCTCGTTCGGCGTGCGGAGGCCGTCGCCCCGGCTGCTGACCGTGTCGAGATAGACAATCATCGCCGGGCTTTCGCAACTGATGGTGAGCAAATCCTTGAACGTGGTCGCCGGGTTGAGCAGCGCCGTGCGCCAGCGGTTCAGGTCGCGCAGCTCCAGCTCGGTGGCGATGCGATTGCGCAGCGTAAAGTCGCCATACGCGAACTGGAAGTAATCCATCGTCTTCGTGTGCTGCGTGACGAAGTGGTTGTCGAGGAACTGAAGCAGCACTTCGAGGAACTGCCGGTCCGCGCCGACGGCCCGCAGCTTGAACCACGCGCGCAGGTCGCTCACCTGGGCCGAGCCGGGGCCCGTCGAAGCACTGAGCGGAATCGCTGTGGTCGGCGCGGCGAACCGGCTCTCGAAGAACGCGATGTTCGTATGCTGGTTCTGCACCGTCTCGGGGACCGTCTCCGGCGCGAGTTGCTCGGCGATGTAGAGGTCAATGGCGTTGGTCTTGAAGCGGTCGAGCAGCGCGGGCGTGGGGCCGTAGGCGAGGCGGTTGAGCACGGTGGCGGTGACGAGCGCGTTCGAGTCGAGAGGCGTGGTGTCGAGGCGGAAGAAACGCGCGGAGCTGGTGTTCGTCCCGGTCCAAGAGAAGCCGCTGACCGCGCCGCCGGTGTCCTCGGTGAAGGATTGGCGCAGGTCGGTGGTGCTAAAAATCTTGAAGCTCTGCGCACCGGGGAAAGGCGTCCAGCGCAGCACGCGCTGGCTGCCGTTCAAGGTGAAATTCGTGATGGCCGGCGGCGCGGGCGGCGCGACTTGCGCGCTCGAGGTGGTTCCGAGCAGGAGGGCTACTGCGAGCAGGGAAAGGATTCGTTCGCTCATAGAATTCCGCAGTGCTAGTGGCCGAGTTGAGAGTAGCAATGCGGATGCCCCGCTCAATACGGGAGATTGCTGAAGCCCGGGACTTTGCGCCTTGAGGTTCGCGTCGCGCGGCGGCCAATCTTCGCCCCGTGTTCACTTGCCTCGTCTGCCGCAGTCTGTGCATCGAAGCGACGCAACTCGAAGCCATCGAGCTGGCTCACCGGCACGGCTTCGACTCGGTCGAGGCGCGGGCGGATGAACTGGCGCGGCTGTCCGAGGACGAGTTGCAGCGGCTGCTCGACGACCTGCGGACGAAGGGGCTGCGCTTCGGACTGGCTGGGATGCCGATCGACCTGCGGCGCGACGAGCAGCGTTTCAAGGGCGGGCTGCGGCTGTTGCCCCGGCTCGCCCAAGTCCTGCAACGCTGCGACGTAACGCGGCTGGGCTCGTCCATCGTTTCCTTTCACGACGAACTGCCCTTCGCAGAAAACTTCCGCCAGCACGTCGAGCGCGTCGGTGCAGTGGCGCGCGTGCTGGACGATCACGGCATCCGGTTTGGGCTGGAATACTGCGCCACCCCCACGCTGCGACGCGGAAAGCGGCACGAGTTCATCCACTCGCTGCCCCAACTGCGTGAACTCATTTCAGCCATCAACGCGCCCAACCTCGGCCTCGTGCTGGACTCGTGGCACTGGTGGATGAGCGGCAGCCCGGCGGCAGAACTGGCCGGGCTGGGCAAAGAAGAAGTCGTGAGCGTGGATTTAAACGACGTGCCCGTCGGTGTGCCGCAGGCGGAGTTGCTCGACCGTCAACGCGAACTACCCGGCGCGACTGGGGTGATTGATCTCCCGCAGTTCCTCGGTGCGCTGCGGCGGTTGGGCTACGACGGCCCGGTGCGAGGGGAGTCCTTTGAGTTCAGCGGGTGGACTCAACCGCGTGATGAGGTCTGCGCGGCGGGGATGCGGGCGTTACAATGCGTGCTTGGCTAAACACCCCGTGGTTACTGGTTGACCAGCACGACTTCGTGTTTCACCCGGTCGATCGTGAATTTCCTGCCCGGCGGCGGAACCGGAAGCCGATCCAACACCGACTTCTCGACCAGTTGGTTCAAGTCGTTTGGCGTGCCACCGTAAGATTCCTCGTAGGTGATAAGGGCCTGCGTGAGCATCTTTGTCTGTGCAGCGGACGTGGATGCGCCGTCGATTCGATAGATAGGTTCTGACGACTGGTCAGACCCAGAAGCGGTTGGCCGCTTGCGACAGCCAGCCATTGAGGAAACCCCCACGATGGCTAGTGCAAGCAATAGGATGATCGTTCTGGACATGGCAAGTGATGGCTCGGCGCGTAAACGGTGACTATTCGCGGTCCCACTTCCAGCGCGGGTCATAATTGCCGTTGCCCCCGGTGGCAGGGTTGCCGGTCTCTCCATTGGCACCGGGATAGAATGTCCCCCCGGGCCAAGTGCCACCCAAGCCCATGAAACTCACCGGCTGACTCTCGGAATGTCCGTCCACAAACGCCATATTGCAGCGCTTGAGATGCCGGTTGAACGGTCGCCAAGGAAGCCCGGTGGAGTTCCATGAACCGGTGTTTTCTGGCGTGCGGAAAAGCAAATTGTCCCATGGTTGAGCGCTCACTCCCGCCGGAAGCCGCAACTGCCAGTCGTCGGGATTTGTAGCATTCTGATTTTGCACTTGGGAAGCATCCGCAAAGTGAACGGTGTCCGAAGGCCTTTTGATTTCGTTCACCCGGCACTTGGCGGTCGCGCCAGCCCGGCCGGCCGGATTGTCCAAATAACGGGAGAGGCTGTTGAAGTTGATGCCGATGCCCCAAGTGTTGGAAGAACTGGTAATGGGCCGGTCCTTTAGAGTCGCGCAGTTGAACGCCTTTTCATTCTTCATGATGGACCCCAAAATGTCCGGCCAGGTTATGGCATTTTGTGCCAACCCCGTCGGCGGCAGCATCAAACCGGGAGGAATCGGGTTGCCGGTGTTGTCCCTGGCCAATTGCACCATCTCGTCATTGCTGTCCGACGAATAAATTGTCGAGGCCAGACCGATCTGCTTGGTGTTGCTCAGGCAGACGATGCCCTGGCCTTTGATTTTGGCCTTGGACAACGCGGGCAAGAGCATCCCCGCTAGGATCGCGATGATGGCGATGACGACGAGCAGTTCGATGAGAGTAAAGGCGCAACGCGAAGCAGTGCGGAGGGTTGTCGGATTCATGGCAATGGTTGTGCAATCGCAGTTGTAGCATAGTAGCTCTCTTCTCCGCGGTCAAACACCATGTGGTAAATCTCCTGTGAAAACAGCGGTTCCCCGCCCTACTCTGCCCCCATGTCGCTGCCCGCTGACTACCACATGCACACGCCGCTTTGCCGCCACGCGAGCGGCGAGCCGGTGGAATACGCCGCGGCCGCTGTAGCGGCCGGACTGACCGAGATCGGCTTCAGCGACCACTCGCCGATGCGGCGCGATGATTTCGACAACTGGCGCATGCTCGCCAGCCAGCTTGACGAATACGTGGAGAAGGTCCGCCGCGCCCAGCGCGAGTTTCCCCAGCTCACCATCAAGCTCGCGCTCGAAGTGGACTTCCTGCCCGGCCACGAGGAGTGGATTCGCGAGCTGGCCGCGCGGCATCCGTGGGACTACCTCATCGGCTCCGTCCACTACGTCTCGGACGCGTGGGACTTGGACAATCCGGAGAAGCTCTCGCAGTGGAAGACGCGCGACGCTTTCGAGGTTTGGTCCGTCTATTTCGAGCGGTTGACGATGGCGGCGGCCAGCGGCCTCTTCGAGATCATCGGCCATGCGGACTTGCCGAAGAAGTTCAAGTATTACCCCGACCGCGACTGCACCCGGCTATTTGACACGTTCCTCCGCGCGGCCAAGGCCAGCGGCACCGCCATCGAGCTGAACACCGCCGGGCTGCGCAAGGACTGCCGCGAGATCTACCCCAGCCGCTTCTTCCTCCAGCGCGCCTACCAGATCGGCGTGCCCATCACCTTCGGCTCCGACGCGCACGCGCCGGGCGACGTGGGGGCGGACTGGGCCAAGGCGCTGCAACTCGCGACCTCCGCGGGCTACACGCACTGGTGCCGCTTCACGCAGCGGAAGTGTGAAGTGGTGAGACTGGAGGGAAGTGATTAGTCGTTAGTAATTAGTCCGACATCGGCCCCGGCCTGATGCCGACTAATCAATAATTACTCTCCCTTTCACTTGCTGATCCCCCGTTCGCTGGCCTTCACGAACGCAACGAGATGTTGCAACTCCGGCAGCAAAGGTAGCTCGGCCTCTATCTTGACGAGCGCGTTCGAGACGGTCAGCCCATCGCGGAAGAGAATTTTGAACGCCTTCTTCAGCGTGGCCTGCGCTTCCTCCGACACACCGTTGCGCTCCAGGCCAACCTTGTTCAGCGCCTTCGTCTCGGCGGGATTGCCGTCCGCAAGCATGAAGGGCGGCACGTCCTGCACGACCTTCGAGCAGCCGCCGATGATGGCCATGCGCCCGATGCGGCAGAACTGATGCACCGCCGCCAACCCGCCGATGATGGCGTGGTCCTCCACGATGACGTGCCCCGCCAGCGTGCCGACATTCGACATGATCACGTGGTTGCCCACGACGCAATCGTGTGCGATGTGCGTGTAGGCGAGGAAGTGGTTGTGCGAGCCGATGACCGTGGCGTCGCCGTCGTTGGTCGCGCTGTGGACGGTGGTGTTCTCGCGAAAGACGTTGTGGTCACCGATGACCGTGCGGGTGACGCCGCCCTTCCATTTCAAGTCCTGCGTCTTGAGGCCAATGGCGGCGAAGGGAAAGAGTTCGTTGCCCGCGCCCAGCGTGGTGTGCCCGTCGATGACGACGTGGGAGTGGAGCTTACAGTCCGGCCCGAGCGTGACGTGCTCGCCGATGACGCAGAACGGCCCGATGTGGCAGTTGGATCCAATCTGCGCGTCGGAATGAACCACCGCCGTGGCATGGATGTGCGCGGAACTCATGCTTTGTCCATGAGCATGAACGTTACGTTGGCCTCGCTGACCACTTCGCCATTCACCGAGCACTCGCCGCGCGCCTTGCCGATCTTCCCGCGCATCTTGGTCATCGTCACATCAATCACCAGCACGTCACCGGGTCGCACGGGCTTGCGCCACTTCACTTCCTCCGCCGACATAAAGTAGGCCAGTTTCCCGGCATTCTCCGCCTGCCGCATCATCAGGATGCCGGCGACCTGCGCCATCGCTTCGAGTTGCAGCACGCCGGGCAAAATCGGATGGCCGGGGAAGTGGCCTTGGAAGACCGGCTCGCTCATCGTCACGTTTTTCTGCGCCACGATGCGATTGCCCTCGATCTTCGTCACGAGGTCCACCATCAGGAACGGCGGGCGGTGCGGCAGAATCTTCATCACCTGCATCACGTCGAGTGTCCCGCCGTCGCGCACTGGGTTTTCGTCGGCGGACTTCGCGGGCGGCGGCGAGAAGGTCTGCACGGCCTTTTCCGGCTTACGCATCTGGGCGGCAATCTGCTTGGTCAGCTCACAGTTCCCCGTGTGGCTGGGACGGATGGCGACGATGTGCCCGAGAAAGGGCCGGCCCAACAACGACAAGTCTCCGAGGATGTCCAAAATCTTGTGCCGCACGAACTCGTCCTCGTAGCGCAACGGCTCGGTGGTCAGCACCGCGTCGTCGCGGATGACCACGGCGTTCTCCAAGCTGCCGCCCTTGATGAGTCCGTTCTTGTAGAGCAACTCCAACTCCTCGAAGAAGCAGAACGTCCGCGCGTGGGAGAGTTCCTTGGGCCAGGTCTCCGGCGTCACTTCGAGGCTGAAGAACTGCGTGAAGCGCCCGCCGCTGCCCGAGCTCGTGCAGGAAATTTTCAGCCGGTCGTGGGGGAACACCTGCATCATCGTCTCGCCCACCTGCAACTCGAGCGGCTCCGTCAGCCGATACGGCGCGCGCGCCTCCGTCTGTGGCACCAGCCCGGCTTTTTCAATCATCCGCACGTATTCGCGCGAGCTACCGTCGGCGATGGGCGGCTCACTCGCATCCAGCTCGACGATGGCATTGTCCACGCCCGCGCCGCTGAACGCCGCGAGCACATGCTCCACCGTGTGAATCTTCACGTTCCCCTTGCCCAGCGTGGTGGAACGATTCGTATCCACGACGTGCTCCACGCGCGCCTCGATCTCAGGTTTGCCGTCGAGGTCCACCCGCCGGAAGCGCACGCCGGAGCCGGGCGGGGCGGGCAGGAACGTCATGTTGACCCGGCTCCCGCTGTGGAGGCCGATACCAGAAAAGGAGACAGGTTCCCGTAGCGTCTGCTGCTGTGACACGCGGTGACAGTAGGCAGAACGAGTGGAGGCAGGCAAGCGGCGAGGCGCTTCCGTCCGCCACTGCCAGGCTGCCCGAATCCACGCTTGACCGGCTTTTTCACGCTGCTAGCGTCCGCCCCATGTTTGGCACTGTCGGACAAGTCCTAGTTGCGGTAGTCGTCGTAGTCGGCGACGCCGCTGGGCCTTGTCGGGCATAAACAAGCTTCCGACAATCACCCACGGCTGGCCGCAGTCGTGGGTTTTTTGTTCGCCACGCGCCGCCAGCCAAACCCAAAAAGCTAAGTCATGAGCAAAGCAACCGCAGAACACGCCGAAGCAAAGGCCCACGCGCCGGAGAAGTCCGAGATTGGCCCGCGCATGAAGGGCAGCGACATCCTCATCAAGTGCCTCGAACGCGAGGGCGTGGACACCATCTTCGCCTATCCCGGCGGCGCGAGCATGGAGTTCCACCAGTCGCTCACGCGCTCGAAGATCCGCACCATCCTCCCGCGCCACGAGCAGGGCGGCGTCTTCATGGCGGAGGGCTACGCCCGCGCGACCGGCAAGGCCGGCGTCTGCATGGCCACCTCCGGCCCCGGCGCGACCAATCTCATCTCTGGCATCGCGGATGCCTACATGGATTCCATCCCGCTCATCGCCATCACCGGCCAGGTGCCGCAGGCGATGATCGGCAAGGGCGCGTTTCAGGAGACCGATTTCTTCGGCATGACGCTGCCGATCGTGAAGCATTCCTACCTCGTCACGGACATCGCGGACATCCCGCGCATCATCAAGGAGGCGTTCTTCATCGCGCAGTCGGGTCGCCCCGGTCCTGTGATCGTGGACGTGCCGAAGAACATCCAGCAGGCGGAGACGCAGCCGATTTTCCCCAAGGAGATCAACCTGCGCGGCTACAACCCCGACAAACGCGCCAGCGACATCGCCCTCAACGAGATCATCGGCCTGCTCGAAAAGTCCGAGCGCCCCGTCATCTACGCTGGCGGCGGCATCATCACCGGCAACGCCTCCGAGGAACTCCGCGAGTTCGCCGAGCTGACGCAGATCCCCGTCACCACCACGATCATGGGCTGCGGCGCGTTCCCCGAGACGCACCCGCTCTCCCTGCGTTGGCTGGGCATGCACGGCTCCGCTGCTGCGAACTGGGCCGTCAGCGGCGAATACAAGAAGCGCGCGAGCTTCAACGATCCAATGGTCCCCGTGGCCCCCGGCGCGGACCTTCTGCTCGCCCTCGGCGTGCGTTTCGACGACCGCGTGACCGGCAAGGTGGACAAGTTCTGCGAGCGCGGGACGATCGTTCACATCGACATTGACCCGTCCGAGATCAACAAGAACAAGCCGGCGAACCTGCCCATCGTCAGCGATGTGAAGTTCGCTCTGACCAAGCTCAACGAGATGCTGCGCAAGCGCGCCTTGTCCAAGAAGTATTCCCCGTGGGTTGCCCAGTGCGCCGAGTGGAAGGCCCGCGCGCCCTTCCGCTATCAGGTCAACGAGGAGGTGCTGACCTCGCAGCACATGAAGGATCATCTCACCGGCCATGAGAAAGAAATCATCCTCCCGCAATACGCCATCGAGCTGCTATACGAGCTGACCGGCGGCGACGCCATCATCACCACCGGCGTGGGCCAGCACCAGATGTGGGCGGGCCAGTGGTTCAAATACACTTTCCCCCGCCAGTTCCTCACCAGCGCCGGCCTCGGCGCGATGGGCTACGGCTACCCCGCCGCGATGGGCGCGAAGGTCGCCTGTCCGCACAAGCAAGTCGTGGACATTGACGGCGACGGCTCCTTCCTGATGAACGTGCAGGAGCTCGCCACTGCGCACATCGAGAAGATCGCCGCCAAGGCCATCATCCTGAACAACCAGCACCTCGGCATGGTCGTGCAATGGGAGGACAAGTTCTACGAGGGCAACCGCGGCCACACCTACCTCGGCGACCCGGAGAACCGCAAGGCCATCTACCCCGACTACGTCCAGCTCGCCAAGGGCTTCCACGTCCCGTGCGAGCGCGTGATGTTCAAGAAGGACCTCCGCGCCGCCATGCAACGGATGCTGGACTCCAAGGAGCCTTACATCCTCGACGTCATCACGCCCTACACCGAGCACGTGCTGCCCTTCATCCCCGCGAACCGCACCGTCGCGGACATGGTCATCCCGTAAGCCACCACGTCATCGAACGCGAAAGGGACGGCAGCGATGCCGTCCCTTTTCGTTTCTTACAATAGAGGAAACTACGGCTTCGGCGCGGGCGGCGTGGTTGCGCGCTGGAGCATCTGGAGCAAATCCTTGTTCGCCTCGGCAAACGCGGAGGCGTTCACCTTGTCAATCGCGTTGGGCGCGTTGGCCTGGATGAACCGCAGCCGGCTCTCTATCAACGCCACGTCCTTCGCCGTGAAGTTTTTCCGGTCCGGGAACCCGTCCTGGTTCAGGTCCTCGATCAAATTGCGCCGGTGGTCCGGCGGCATCGCGGGGTCGTTGATCGCTGTTTTGAAGAGCGGCTCCGCCTGCGGGTTCACGCCCAGATAAGTCAGCGCCACCCGCGCCAGCGGCTCCTTCTCGGCGATGGTCATGCGCGGATCGTTCCACGTTTGCTGCGCGATGGTCAGCGTCTGCTCGCCCATCGCCCCTTGCAGATATTTCAAGGCCGCCTTGTCCACCTTGCCATCCGTCGTGACGAGTTGCGCCTGCGCCGGGCCTGCATAGGTCGTGTCGTTGAAGAACATCAGCACGCTGAAGAGGTAGCTCTGGTCTGCCTTGTCCACTGGCCCGGTGCCTTTGCCGACGGGATTGGCGAGCAGCTCCTTCGCGACGCCCGTGGCCAGCTCGCGATACTTGTTCGGTGCCATCTCCTGCAACACACGCGCGAGGTAAAGCACTTCCAATCCGCGCGCCGTGGTGGTGAGCGTGTCCGCCAGAATCTTCTCCGCCCCCGCGCCGCCGATCTGCCGCAGGACATCGAACAGTCCGAGGCACAGCGACGGCGGCACGAGGAACTCCGTGCCCGCGCGCGGATCGAAGCCGGGCACCTTGCCCTTGCCGGAAGCGCCGGCGCTCGTGTCGTAGATCACCTCCTGATTGAGCGCGAGAAAGTCGCGGATCACCGGCAGCGCATTCGTGCCGGCAGCCACCAGCGTCTCCAGCTCATGCCCCACCAAGCGGATGCTGCGCATCTGCCCCGGGCCGGGCGCGACGCGCAACTGCTTCAGCCGCTCCATCGCCTCGCGCGCGGAAGGCCCCCGGTTCACCTCGATGATCTGCGCCAGCGGGGCAGGGGCGGGCGACTCCACCGTCACGGTGCGGCCGCGCGCGTTGGCAAGCGCCTTCTCCAGCCGCGATTTCTCGGCGGCGAGCGCGTCCTCGCGCTTCGCGGCCTCCGCGGCCTGCGCCGCGCGCACGGCGGCTTGCTGGCGGGAGACGACGACGCCCGTGATGACGGCCCCGAGGCCCAGGGACAAGAGGATGGCAAGCAAGGTCTTCATAAAGTCAGGCGTTGAATTCAGCTTGGAGCATCCGCCGAACACGCCGGGATTCAAGTCCGAGTTTGGCAGCGTGCCTTCTCCCTTCCTCGGAGGAGAGGAGAAGGTGGCCGCAGGCCGGATGAGGCGTGGGGCCGCCAACGCCGACGCACGCAACCCCTCACCCCGGCCCTCTCCCCTCCTCCGAGGAAGTGAGAGGGAGACAGCGCTGGTAGGGCCGACCGGCGGTCGGCCTCGCCAGTCCATCTGGAGAGACGAGGCCGCGCACAACGCGGCCCTACCGGATTTTAGGTTTCACCCGAGTCAAAGCCGCCGCCCCTACTTACTCGGCTTCTTCGCTTTGTCCGCCGCGAGCTTCTTCTCCTCCGCCTCGATCAGCTTGAGATACTTCTCCGGCTCCTTCTGAAAATCCTTCACGCAACCCTCGCAGCACACGCGGATCTCGCGGCCCTTATAAACAAACGTCGGGTCGCCCTTGTCCAGCTTCTCATCGCTGACCAAACACATCTTGAGCACGTAAGGTCTCGGCTGGGCGGCCTTCGGGTCGGGGGCGGGCTTGTCGGCGGCAAACGTGGCCGACACGCAGGAGAATGCGAGGAGCAGGACAATGCTGGCGGACTTCATGCGCGCAGGATTCCACAACCGCCGCCCGTGCGCCACTACCCACGCTCACACCAACGTCACCGTCTTCACCGTGCTGAACGTCGTGCCGGTGCTGTTGGTCGTGCGCACGCGCACCTGGACCGTCGCGCCCACGGCCCCGCCCGTCGCGACCGTCTGCCCGGCCTCGTTGACCGTCGTGTCGTGCCCAAAATC
>SXGU01298541.1_pt1 | contig 15456 bp, 14 predicted proteins | sample 3174531 | NCBI WGS metagenome assembly SXGU01 (sample SAMN11356863, study PRJNA531348) | freshwater metagenome | isolation source: freshwater sample F1-140 | place: China: Fuxian Lake, Yuxi | collected 2017-12-25
ACGGTCTACACGCGAAGCTCTTCAAGAAACGTCACTATTTATAATGACGAGGCCATTTTGCACGAGAGCCTTAAAAAAGGCGGAGGTTTCGGCAACGATGCCTCAATGACGGCAGGAATGCCCGGAAAGATCGTGAAGGTCCTCGTCAATAAGGGCGACACGGTTAAAGCGAATCAACCGATCCTGATCATGGAAGCCATGAAGATGGAAAACGAGATGCGCGCCTCGGCCGACACGAAGATCAAAGACGTTCTCGTTAAAGCCGGTGATAGTGTTGAATCCGGCCAGACGCTGATCGCCTTTGAACCCCCGCCCAAAAAATAAGGATCCAAATGCGTATCCAGATGCGCCTGTTTGCGGCGAGCTTGTTGTGGCTAACCAGCTGTACTCACTCAATGCATGCGCTGGATACTCAAAAGCCAATCGTGACTAGCCAAAAGCTGTTTCGACCTGCCCTCCAGCAGGAGGGTGAGTACGTTGGCTACTTCGATGCGACTCGAAAGCTCGCAGAAGTTCCTGAAGCGGCTTCTCACGTTGGTTATTCACGATTGTTTTTCTGGAGCGGGATAGTCACAGCCGCTGCCGGCACCTATCTTATTGTGGATAGCCTTGCGAATTACGACCGTAAGTCCCAACTTCCACTGAGCCTCGGTTTATACTCAGGCGCGTTTGGTCTTGAGTATCTCAGCCGTATGCAACTCATTCGTGCCGCGGAGAAGCACAATGAGCGCGTCGGAAGGACGACCATGCGTCCGTTTTTCGCGCCTCTCGCCGGCGGTGCCGCTGGCGGTTTACAACTCACCTTTTAGTCTGAGGTGTTCACGATGACGACAAAGAAATCCAAGCTCCGTAAAGATCGCTTTGCGACTTCAAGCGGAATTGAAATCAAATCTTCTTATGACTCGAGCGACTGGAATCCCGCTGATCACCTCGATAAGGATCTCGGCCGAGCGGGCCAGTTTCCCTTTACCCGCGGAGTACAAGAGACGATGTACCGCGGTCGCTTTTGGACGATGCGCCAATATGCGGGATTTGGATCCGCCCGCGAGAGCAACGAGCGCTACAAGATGTTACTTGAGAAGGGACAAACTGGTCTCAGCGTCGCCTTCGATCTGCCGACCCAGATGGGATATGACTCGGATCACGTGATGTCATCCGGCGAAGTCGGAAAGGTCGGCGTCGCGATTTCCTCGATCGAAGATATGGAAATTCTCCTGAACGATCTGCCGCTCGAAAAAATTTCGACATCGATGACGATCAACTCGACAGCGGGAATCCTCCTTTCTCTCTACATCGCGGTTGCGAGAAAGCGCGGAATCAAGGCGGATCAACTGACCGGTACGATCCAGAACGATCTTCTAAAAGAGTACATCGCTCGGGGAACGTACATTTATCCCCCCAAACCTTCCATGCGGGTTATTACCGATATATTCGAGTACTGCTCAAAAGAGGTTCCGAACTGGAACACGATTTCCATTTCTGGCTACCACATTCGGGAAGCCGGAAGCACGGCGGCCCAAGAGATCGCGTTTACCCTCGCAAATGGAATTACTTACGTTCAAGCCGCGGTCGATAAGGGTTTGGACGTCGACACCTTTGCGGGCCGACTCAGCTTCTTCTTTAACGTCCACAACAACTTCTTTGAGGAAGTCGCGAAATTCCGTGCCGCTCGCCGAATGTGGGCTCGAATCATGAGAGACCGCTTCAAAGCCAAGGATGATAAGTCCTGGCGCTTGCGTTTTCATTCTCAAACGGCCGGCAGCACCCTCACAGCCCAGCAGCCCGAGAACAATATCGTTCGAGTTACGATGCAGGCTCTCGCCGCCGTCCTCGGTGGTACGCAGAGTCTCCATACGAACTCGATGGACGAAGCCCTCGGGCTTCCAACGGAGAAGGCCGCAACGATTGCGCTTAGAACTCAGCAGATTATCGCCAACGAATCGGGAGTTGCGGACGCGATTGATCCCATGGGCGGATCCTTCCTCGTGGAATCACTCACCGATCAGCTTGAGGCGGCGGCGACCGATTACATTCAGCGGATCGAGGGACTGGGCGGCGTCGTGAAATGCATCGAAACCGGCTGGATTCAACGCGAGATCCAGCAAGCCGCTTACACGTACCAGAAGGCCGTTGAATCCAAGGACGAGATCGTCGTCGGTGTGAACGACTTCGTGCAGGCTCAAAAGGAAAAGCCCGAGGTGCTTAAGATCACCGAAGCCGTTGCTCAAGAGCAGATTTCCCGCCTCAAGAAGTTTAAAGCGAGCCGTGATCAGCGGACCGTCGCCTCACATAAGGAGCGCGTTAGAAATGCCGCCGAAACTGGCGCAAACCTGATGCCCGTCTTCGTGGACGCGGTCGAAAACAAAGTGACGCTCGGTGAAATCGCCGATGAACTCAGATCCGTCTTCGGCCTATTTAAAGAGACGATCACAATTTGAGCGGATCTTCTTTATAGAGGCCACGCATAATCCATTGTTTTTGTTTTGGCTCGGTGTAGGAACATCCAAAACAATCCATGGAGGTCTCTTAAATGCGTGGTGCTTACGTTCGCGCGCTCACTTTATCCCTGGTTCCCGCTCTAGCTCTTGCTTTGGGCGCTTGCATTGAGCAGCCCAAAAAGGAGGAACCCAAGCCCGCGAAGACTTTTACGGGTACGTGGGAATCAGCGACGGTCGAGCGCAGTTCCATTTTCGAAACAGGTGAAAATTTCTACCGAACACTCTCGGTTGAAGAGTCGGGAACCGTTCGCCTGGAGTCATCAACTCCGTTCAATTCCAAACACTCTACGCCTTCACCAGAATTGAATGTTTATAATTACGGGCAGCTCCGGAAACTGAGCGATAAAAATGCGCAGGTCACTCTCTCTAACGATATTATCGAGCAGTCTCGCAAATCCGGCATGAGCGAAGCTGATATTCGCAGATCCATGGAGAATCCGCCGTCGATCACGTTGATCAACGAAGACATGATCATCTTCCGCGCGCAACCGGGATCAACCGGCGAAGTTTTTAAACGTCTGACTGACGACGTGGCAAAAACGAAAAAGGAAGAGTTCGTTCGCCTTTTGCAAGATCGCGCTTACTTTCATAGTCAGTTCATCGGCCGCTGGAACAATCGACGCCTCGATCTCGCGTCTCGCATTCAAGTCACTCGTGATACCAACGGCCGCGAGATCGATCGGATCGCGACTCCCGCGAGCGAAATTCCGGAGTCAGAAATTATCGATATCAACGGCCAACGGACCGAACGTCACAATGCAAAGTCCATTCGCTTTCTTGATGCGGAAGAAGTTCTGATTAACGAGGCGCTCGTCATGAAATACCTCGTTGCGTACCACCCGCCCGCGAAGGCGCTCGTCATTACCGTTCTTCAGAAGCTGGCAAATGGCGGTCAGTGGATGGTGCTCTCGGGAACGGTAGAAGACGATAATCAGTCGATCAATTTCACGGGACCAGAATTGAGAAGCGTGGAACGCGGACGAGAAACCCGCCAGCAAAGAACGGATCGCTACTACTGAGCGATTTAAAAAGGGACCTCCGAGAGGTCCCTTTTTTATTTAGCGCACGCGCTTGGAGGGCATGAGGTAATTTATGTAATTCGGACCTTGAGAAACATAGCCTTCGAAGCATGCCTGCTCGCCGTGGCGAAGAGTTCCGATGATCTCACTCGCGATGTCCATCGCTTCTAAGCTTGTTCCCTGCGAAACGATCTCGTAAGTCGAGAACGCGGGAAGCATCGGACCTGCGGGAACGTGAAGTTGATAGACCATGACCGCGAGCATTCCGCGTGACGATTCGATATTGACCCGACCGCAAAGAGTTGCTTTCTCCGCCGGGCTAGCAAACGCCGCAAGAGGGGCCGTTACAAGCGCGACAAGAGCGATCGCGAATTTCATTATATCTCCTTTGAAACGAATTGATTGAGATTGGCGGCACCTCAATATCGCCTTTTATCAGACCCCACCATCGGGAACTCATGAGCGGAAAAAAGGCCACCCTGATTGAAATTTCGACAGTGTCTCACGGGTGTCGCTCGCGTTAAGTCCAACGAGTTGAAAGCCGCCGTGGCACTGCCATTGCTCCCTCAGCGGCCATGATCAAAAAATCTCGTAAAATCACCCTTAAAAGCCTGAAAACACCCCTTCTTATCGGTACGGCTTTTGTCGCCGGTGCGGCCTGCACATATCTTTCGAGTGCGCAGCTAAAGTCGCTCCCCGCCCTCGCGACGAGTGAAGCAAAGGCCGCGGACGACGCTGCCGACGTGACTCTCGACGAAGCCCTCAGCGCCGCAGCGACCGAGTCCGAACTCGTGGAGTCTGATGGTCAAGTTGAGGTGAACGAATTCGCCCAAGACCAAGATGAAGAGTCTTCACAGAAGAGCGCGGCGAAACCAAATTCAGAAAACAAAATCGATTTAACTTACCTCACGACCTTTATTGCTGAGATGACAACGTTTCAGGGTAACTCGGTCGAGGCTGATGTCGTCGAGACGGCGAATCCGGAGTGGGAATTCGATCGCGGGTCCGTTCTCGCCGACTTTGAAGGTCGCATCGCGCCTGAATTCCGGGTGCCGGAGCTTCTCAAAGATCGCGTGGGCTTCTGGTTCGATGTCTACACAAAGTGGGACGACAATCAGCGAGTCATCCACCACTCCCGTTACCCTTGGATCGTATTTAAAGTTGTAAACGTGACTTCGATTATCCAGAACGACACTCCCCGCCGCCTCTGGATGCGTCGTGAAAAGGCCGACAAAGTCGTGAAGGCCGAAGCTGAAGGGATCCGCCAGGCTCTCCGCAGCCTCACGCGCAAACGGCCCGGCGCTCCCCTCTCTGAAACCGAAAAGATCGTAGCCGACGCGCTTCTCCCCTTGGGTGGAGATCTCCGCAAACAGGCTTCACGCGCTTTGGGCGAAGTCCGCATCCAAATGGGTCAGAAGAACTTCTTCCGCGGCGGACTTGAAGTGAGCCAAAGATACCTCTCGACGATGGAAGATATCTTCCGCCGAAACAAGCTTCCCATGGAGCTCACGCGAATTCCGCTGGTTGAGAGTAGCTTTAACAAGCATGCCACGAGCAAGGTCGGCGCCACGGGTATTTGGCAGTTCATGGGCAACACGGGCCGAAAGTTCATGGTCGTTAACGACGTCATTGATGAGCGTCGCTCCCCGTTTAAGGCCACGGAAGCCGCCGCACGTTTGCTGAAGGAAAATCATCTGATCCTCCGTCGTTCGTGGCCGCTTGCCGTGACGGCTTGGAACCACGGCCCCGGAGGGGTCAGGAAAGCCGCAAAGGCCTCCGGGTCGCATGATCTGGGAATCATCGTGAAGAAGTATCGTTCGCGCTCGTTCGACTTCGCCTCTTCAAATTTTTATTCGGAGTTCTTGGCGGCGCTTCATGCTGAACGCTATAGCGACATCGCATTCGCGCCGATCAAACGCGAAGCCCCCGTGGATCTTCAAGTCGTTCGTTTACACAAAGCGATCCGTGTAAAAGAACTGCTTCGTGTAACAGGTCTTTCACTCGACGAGTTTTTGTTGATCAATCCTGATCTTTCCGGAGTCGCGAAGCGAAATCTTCCGGTGCCGATCGGATTCCGCGTTCACGTGCCCTCGCAAGTCCGCTCAAGCCTCGACAAGCTCTTCGCTATCGGCGGAGAGACCAAGGCGAAGCGCGATACTTAACGAATCCAGTGCGTGATCACGTTGGTCACGTTCGGATCCACCAGGACAAGCGAGGCAAAGACCTTCGTTGTTCCTGAGGGTTGAATCGTGATCGTTCTAAATCCTTGCTGGACGTTCAGCACGAGGAAGCCACCGCCGGGCTCGCCGAAATCTTTTCCGGTGGGTTCGCCTCGTGAATTAAAGAAGATGATCTTTGAGTCCTTGCTCAGGCTTTTCTCCTCGAGAGCCACTCGGTAGGCCTGCGGTCCTTGCACGAAGCCGACGATAACGCCCGAACCCGGCAACGGATTAAACTTTGCCGAGTTCCGAATCTGATCCAGCCAAGCACTTTGAACCATCGGCACGTAAATCGATCGACGATCACGATCGAGCGTCAGGCGAGTGAGTTGGTAGCCGCGTCCCGCATCCACATCTAAAATCAAGGGTCCTTTACCAGCGGCGTACTTGAATTTCGTCTCGCCGGAACGATCTACCCAGACTTGGCGAGTGCGCGATGGATCCGTGATCGCGGCGGTGAGCGGCCAATCCGTTCTGAAGGCATCAAAGACGCGAATCTTTGCGGGTCGATCCGTCTGCGTTTCGAGATCGATTCGCGAGACCGTTCGTTCATCCGCCGGGAAGATCGATGCATCGGTCGTGTGGTTCGCAAAATGTGCTTGAACCGCGTGAGCTCCCGGGGCGACGGGGTAGAACGCATAGAGGCCGTTTGACGATGTCACCTTGAGGTTGAGATCGGGGAGCATGGCGGAGTTGAAGTAAATGGGTCTTACGCCTTCCTCAGACGTCATTAGGTCGACCGTAGCACCCGCAACCGGCGCTCCATTTTTCGTGACGCGACCCCAGATGATCGAGGCATTCTTCGCGTTTGATGATCGCGAAACCGAGATGAGTTCCGAAATCGTCTGACCCGGTTGATCGGGGAAGATATCGATTTCAGATTCGCTTCCGGCGCTCGCGAAGGCCATCGTTCCCCAATAACCCATGCGCGACGCTTTGACGACAACGCTTGAGCCCTCGAGGAGATTCGGCTCCTCAAATCGGCCGTTGGCTTTCGAGACGGTGTCAAACGGCAGATCTCTAAACAAGATGGATGTATCTTTCAGGCCTTCGCGGCGAGATGTCGGTGGGCCCGCTCGCTTCGCAAAAACTTGTCCAACGACGCCCTGGGGGACCGGCTTGATTTTAAGACCTACTGGATCAATGCGACGGGGAGGATGAGCTTGAGCAGGCAGCTGCGCGAGATCAAACAGTCCGCGGCCGAGAATATCTCCGTAGGTCGTTCTGAGCTCGGCCACGAGGACGCCTTCCGTGTCCTCTAAGAAGATCTCGTACCGTCCTTCTCGCAACCAGACTGCGCCGGCCTCCAGAACTTCACCGTCGCGTTCGCGGAAAATCACGACTCGATCTTGCGCGTTCGCAAGGGCGATTCCTCCTGAAAACTCGATGGGGCCCGAGACGAAAACCTGACGGAAGACGGGCCCATCTAAAGATTGCTCGCGAGGTCCGCGTTCATTTTCTTTTTCGTCGCTGGGAGTAAGGGTTCTTTCCTCTCGCTGGGGGGGAGGAGTCGCGTTCTTTGCGACGATCACTTGCGGCTTTCCGGGAGTAGAGGGTTTATCAGCTTGAGCGAGCGGCAAGAAGAGTGTGCCGAGAAGCTCCTCACGAGACATCTTGAGATCCGAGAGCGAGATCGTTTGCGTCGGATGATGGATCGCTTGGGATTTCGGTTCGGAATTCGCATCCGGAGCGGGTGTCGCGTGAGGTTTGGGCTCAGACGCCACCTGAATCGAGGCGCTCTGAAACTTATCCGCCATCTCTCTCAAGGCTTTCGTTGCGGCTTGAGCAAGCGCGCGCGTCTGTGCCGCTCGTGCGGCCTTTTCGTGGGCGATCAGAGCTTCTTCTCGACGATTTTCGTTTAGGATTCGTTCAGCGAGCAACTCGGATGGTGAACCCGCCGCGAGTTGCTGGGCACCGTTGCCCGATGAGATATCAAACTCAGGTGGCCCTTCCGCCTCCTGGATATTTGGCTCCATCCAGGTGTCTTCGAGCGCGGCGTAGGCCGGTGAGGAACGGTCGAGATTGATATCGAGACCCTCAGTAAAGACCCGCGCGCCTGAATTTTGATTATGAGCCGTCGAAGTCGCTTCGTTCGCGAGAAGGAGAAGGGAAGCGGAGGCAACGAAGAAAGCAAATAGCGGAGTGCTTAGCGCCATCAAGCGCTTAAGCCCCTTCCTGGAGCGCAGCTTTCTGTTTACGTTGCGATATGCGTACACGTGTTTTCCTAAGCGGCATCCTGCCACTTTCTAACAGTGTAATTAGAAGGGTCGAAAATCGTCAAACAGGTTGCGATCTTCGCGACGATCGGCCAACGCATCTTTGAAGTACTGGGCTAGTTGTTTGGAGAGTTTTACGTCTTCGCCCTGGACGATGTACTTGCCGGAATCCCGGGAGCGTCTCTCACGTACGCATTTGACCTCGACCCGGAAGGGACGGCTGGACCCAAGAATAACGACCTTGGCCTGAACACGCTCCGCCTTGTTGTCGGCGGCGTCGTAAAAGTTGGTCGGGGAAAAATAACCAGAGGTCATTTCGCGGCCATTGACGCTCTCGAAGATCACGCCATGGGGCATGGACGTCTTGATAATGGCTTTGAGTGAACCGTAAGGGACCATCAGGTCGTTGATCGCAACGGCCTTGGATGCGCAACCCGAATTAAGAAATGATAAACAAAAGTAGATGAGACAAAGTGCTAAGAGGCGCCGGGCCCGAATGAATTGAGAGGCCCGGCTTTCGAAGAAACATTCGCTGTTTCTTCCTGCAATCACTTCGGAACCTTTTCCCAATCTTTCAGGAACGCTTGGATACCTGCGTCCGTGAGCGGGTGATTCACAAGTTGTTTAAGAACCTTCAGCGGAGCGGTCATGATATCCGCCGCGACGAGCGCTGATTCAAGGATGTGGATCGGGTGGCGAACGCTCGCAACGAGGATTTCAGTTTTGAAGTCGTAGTTGTCGAACACTTGGCGGATTTGGCTGATCAAGCCCATACCTTCGCTCGAGATGTCGTCAAGACGGCCGACGAACGGAGAAACCATCGAAGCACCGGCTTTTGCAACGAGCAACGCTTGGAGCGGCGAGAAAACGAGAGTGACGTTTGTCTTGATACCTTCGGCGGAGAAACGGCGAACGGCGATCAGGCCTTCTTCGCACATCGGGATTTTCACGACGACGTTGTCGTGGAGTTTCGCGAGTTCCAAACCTTCTTTGTAGATACCATCGGCATTGAGGCTGATGACTTCGGCAGAGACGGGTCCTTTGACTTCACGGCAGATCTCGAGGATCACGTCGTTCATCTTCTTGCCAGTTTTCGCAACGAGAGTCGGGTTCGTCGTAACGCCGTCAACCCAGCCGCGCGCGTTGGCTTCGCGAATCTCGTTAATGTCCGCCGTGTCTATGAAGAACTTCATAGTTTACTCCTTCTGATTCCATTTTCTGAAGAGGGGACCGAGACTTCCCGCTTGAGCGAGAAGAATTGAAAACGGCATCGCGACCAAATCAATGGACGCTCATGCGGCAAGCCTCGGTGAATCCTTGGTGTATGGCGCGGAGGAACAAAAAGCAAGCTCGGAGGCAATGACCGGGGTCTAACCCAAGACATTATCCATTCGATAAAGCCCGGGTTTCTGCTCTTTGAGCCAACACGCGGCTTTGAGTGCTCCGCGCGCGAAGACGCGACGGTTCATCGCCGTGTGTTCAAGCGTGATCGTCTCCTCTTCACCCATCGCCCAAACTCGATGAACCCCGAAGATTCCGCCCCCGCGAATCGCAAGCGGCTCCGGAACATTCGGTCCAACAGCTTCTTTGAGTTTCTCTTGCAGAAAGATCGCCGTCCCGCTGGGTTTGTCTTTCTTGCGAATGTGGTGAAGTTCCTCGATTTGGAAGTCGAATCCTTCAAGCCTGGAGAGCTGACCTAACATTCGTGCGAGAACCGCAACTCCGAGACTCATGTTCGGCGCCCACAGAACAGGAATGACTGCCGCCGCCTTTTCGAGGGCCTTTTTTTGATCCAATGAGAGCCCCGTCACTCCGCTCACGAGCGGTTTTTTGTGGTTCGCGCACCACGCCGCTACATTCATTGTCAGTTCGGGCATCGAAAAATCGATGACGACATCGACGTTATCATCTCGAAGTGCCGAGATGTCGGTCGCGATCAGGACTCCGCCCGATGTAGACGACGTCGACGCGACCCCCTCGGTCACAATGAAATCGAACTCGTTCGCGATGGCGCGAATTTCTTGGCCCATTCGGCCCGAGATCCCGATGATCGCGAGGCGATTGTGTTTCACACGAGCTCCACGGCGCGCATCTTGTTTTTCAATTCGGCGGCATACGGCTCGGAAAGCTGTACGAGCGGCAGCCTGAGTTCCGGACTGTCGATGAGCCCCATTTGGTGAAGCGCCATCTTGATGGGAATCGGATTTGCCTCAACATAGAGGTAAGAATTCAAGTCGCGGTAGCGCTCGAATTCCATCTGCGGATTGCGATCTCCGCGGCGGGCACGGGCGCACCAATCGCTGAACTGTTTGGGTAAGATGTGGCTCGCAACCGAGATCACGCCCTGACCGCCGACGGAAGTCAGTTGCAAGAAGGTTCCGTCATCGCCACTTGTCACGAGAAACTCGGGCCCACACGCCTTCACGACGCCAGCGCCGAACTCGATGTCGCCAGTCGCTTCCTTAATACCGATAACATTGGGCAAGTGGCTGAGTTCCTCGATCGTCTCGAGTTCAAGCTTCGTGATCGTTCTTCCGGGAACATTGTAGAGAATGACGGGAAGCGAAGAACTTGCAGCGACTTTTTGATAGTGCTGGAACAATCCGCGCTGCGGAGGCTTGTTGTAGTAGGGAACCACGACGAGCGCGGCATCCGCGCCCCAACTCGCGGCGGCCTGGGTTGCGGAGATCGTGTCTGCCGTACTGTTCGTGCCGGTTCCCATCACGAGGGGGACTTGACCACCGGATTCAGACTTGATGAACGAAAACAATTTTTGTTTTTCTTCATCGGTCAGTGTCGGGCTTTCGCCGGTCGTTCCACTGACCACGAATCCATTGATTCCGCCGTCGAGTTGCGCGCGAACCAAACGTTTGAGTGAGTTCCAATCGATGTCACCGTTTTTGAACGGTGTTACGAGTGCCGTGAAAACACCTGAAAAGTCTTTCATCTCAAAAACTCCTCGCTCAACGCCAGATCGAACAAAAACTTCGCCGGGCCTTTCAATACCGCTCCCGACCAGTTTTGCCCATAACTGACTTCAAGAAGGCCGCCCGGCGTCGACAGTTTCGCGGTTCCACCTTCAGTCGCGTTCGCTCTTTTACGAATGCCGACGGCCGCCGCCGCCATGACGCCCGTGCCGCACGAGAGCGTGAAGTCTTCGACACCTCTCTCGAAAGTCACGGTCGAGAATCGATCGGCCCCTTCCATTTGGAGGAAGGTGACGTTCGTTCCTCGAGCACCGACTCCAGGATGAAATCGCAAGGCTTTGATTTCGTCTCGCGCATCGGCGGCCAAACGGATATCCGGAACTTCGAAAACAGCGTGAGGCACGCCCGTGTTGACGAATGTGGCTTTCTTGCGAGTTCCGTGAAGATCGAACTCAAGCTCCTCGAATTGGATTTTGAGGTAACGAATATCCGCCGCGATGTCAGAGCCATCCACGCGGGTCTGTACTCTTCCCGCGGCGGTGTCGAACGTCACTTTGCTCAATCCCAACTTGAGCTGCGCCCAGCGACCCATGCAACGACTCGCGTTGCCGCACATCTCGGCGTGTGATCCGTCGTTATTGTAGAAGTCCCAACGAAGCTCCGCTCCATCTCGCCCGTTTTCCACGAAGACGAGACCATCGGCGCCAACGCCGAAGTGCCGGTCGCAAACTCTCTTCGCGAGGCTCTCTCGAGACGCCGGAAGCGAAATTTCCGCTCGCGCATCAACGAAGAGAAAGTCATTACCGGTTCCAACAATCTTGCTGAATGTGATCGACATGAATCACGCTCCCTTAAAATTTCGAGCGCGGGGTCGGCGCCGGAGTCGGCGTAGGTACGGCATCGGGACTCGGCACATTCGGAAACGCGAACTCATCGCTGGTTCTCTTGAACGTTGGCTGGCCACGTCCGAGTTCAGCCGGCGTGAGCGGAGGCTGCGGGCGACCCCGCACACCGCAGCCGGTGAGGGCCCAAAAAATAGAGCAGAAAATGGTGCTCGCCATGAGCAACCGACCAGTTTTGGGCATCTTGAAGCTCCCGATTATGACTTCTCGTCAGGGCTTTGATTCAAACCACTGTCTTTGAGATACGAGTCGACGGCTTCTTTTCCCTTACACAAGTTCACATCCAAAGAGTAGCTCTTCCTCTTGCGGGGCGTGAGATTCTGGCACGCTTGAGAATACTTCACCGCTGCCATTCGATCGGGAGCTCCAGACAGTTTCGAGATCTCCCATTTCCAGAAATGAACTTCAGGATAATCAGGCGCGGAAGCTTCCCAAGTTGTCATGACCGACTTCGCTTTTTTCAAATCGTTCTTCGGTTTCGGCGCCCGCAAAAGAGCCTGGACGTGCAAGCCCTGACGAAGACTTTTCACGAGCGCATCGGTCTCGTCTTGGCTTGCGGTCTCGTCGATCGAAAGACGCGCGAGGATGCTTTCGTAATTTCGAGAGCACGCGAGCGTCTGCAAACTGAGCAGCTTCACCTCGGGCGAATGGGGATCGATGGCCTCCGCAGCCTTCACTTGGGTGTCAGCCTTCTCGCATTCGGCGAGGGCGAGATGCGCCCGAGCGATCGCCTTCAGAATGCTGACGTTCCCGTCTTCCAGCCGCAGGGCCTCTTGAAAATGCTCGATCGCCTCTCGCGGGCGAGCTTCGGCAGCGGCTTCGCCGACGGAGAACGCGCTCTGCGCTTTCTCCGAGTAGAAGACCGAACTGAGTTCACCCAGAGCCTTCACGAGTTCTTTGTGGGCTTGGCTCCCTCGGGTTTCTCGCTGGATTCCGCGAAGAAGGATTTGGCTCGCTTGCAGGCGATCGCGCTGGAGAGTGAGGTTCTGCGCCTTCAAGATGAGATCTTGATAGGTCTCCAATCCGGTGGGCTTCGGGGCGGGCGTAGCCTTTGGAGCGCCTTGAGCGGGCGTCAAAAAAAAGAAAGCGGTGACGAGCACCGCTTTCGAAATGAAACGCGAGCGAATCCGAAGATCAGCGCGGCGCGAACTGGAATGAAGTGAGTTCTTGAGTGATTTGTCCAAGTTGTGATTCCGCAATGGCTTTGATCTGTCCCGTCATAGGAACTTCTTTGGGATTGATCCAAGCTTGAGAGATTTTCCCGTCATCTTTGTTTTTGATCTTTGCATAGATGCACTTGAAAGTACCAGCGGCAACTGTGACGCTGTCTTCTTTCATTTCGACGACCTCAACGTTCGACTCAGGAACTTTTTGTTCTTGGCCGTTCACCAAGAGCTTTTCGATTTGGCCGGTTGTCTTGTTGAGCAAGATTTCCATTTTTTGCTCACCCGCCATTGAGAGCTTCATATCCTGCTGGAGCCAGTAACCTGTGCCGGTGTCTTCGCGCACGAAGTTATCCGAAGTTCCGTTTAAGAGAACGTTCGAGATCTTGTACGACGATTTGTCATTTACGCGCCAGTCGAGACCAGCGTAAGAAGCTTGAACGATCGTTGCGTTCTGGAGCGCCTTTACGTACTCCATAACCTGTTCGTTCGCGCGAGCGGGAGAAGCCACGACAATGGCCGTGAGAGCTGCTGCGATCAATCCGTAAACCTTAGACATGTGTCCTCCTTGATGGTTTTCTGCTGCTCATCATCCCATCAAAGGTCTTGGAGTCAATACTCAAAAGAGGGCGCGAAACGACACCCGACACAAACCTTTCTTATTTGTCGAATTTAATTAAAGAACATCGAAACCGCCCCGAAGAATCGAGGCGGCGCGCGATGTTGAGATTTACTTTTCCTGATAGGAATTGATGAGGACGGGGCGGGGCTTCGAGCCATTCGCGGGTCCCACGACACCTTCACGCTCGAAAATTTCGATCATGCGCGCGGCGCGCGGATATCCGAGTTTAAATTTTCGCTGAAGGAGAGAAGCACTCACTTCCTTCATCGACGAGACGTGCGCGAGAATTTCATCGTAGCGATCATCGTATTCTCCATCGCCGTCGCCCTCTCCGAAACCGTCTCCGCCCTCACCCTCGCCGCTGAGATCGAAGCCACCCCCCGATCCTTCAAGAGCGCGCATCGCGAGCGTATCGTACTGCGGTTCACCTTGCTCACCCCAGAACTTCATGACGGCCGCGATCTCTTGCTCCGTCACCCACGGGGCGTGATGGCGCTGAGGTTTCGAGACGCCCGGCGCGAGATACAAATTGTCTCCGTTAGGTAGGAGTCTCTCCGCGCCGCCTTCATCCAAGATAATCCGTGAGTCCATTTTGCTTGCGACTTTAAAGCTCACCCGGCCCGGAATGTTGGTCTTGATCAAACCAGTGACGACGTCCTTACGCGGGCTCTGCATCGCGAGAACCAGGTGAATGCCGCACGCACGCGCCATTTGCGCGAGTCGAACCACAAGGTTTTCCACAGTCGCTTTGTCGACGGCCATCAAGTCCCCAAACTCTTCCACGACGATCACGATGTAGGGTTGGGGAGTGTAGTAGTACTGCTGAAGCTTTCTTGCGTCCTGTTCCCACTCGGTGTTGATCTGCTCGTGTTGCTCGACTTGTTCTTTCGTCAACTTGCCGACGATCTCGTTGAAACTTTCGAGTCCACGCGCGCCGAACTTCGACATCGAGTTATAGCGCTTATCCATTTCACGAATCGCCCACTTCAAAGCCGAGACCGCCTTTTTCGGCTCGCGGATCGGGGGCATCAACAAGTGAGGAATATCATTGAATGACGCTAAATCGACCTGTTTCGGATCGATCAGAATTAAGCGCAAGCTCTTCGGAGAGTGCTTGAAGAGAAGGCCCGTGATCGCAGAAACGACGAAAACTGATTTACCTGAACCCGTCGTGCCCGCAACCATCAAGTGCGGCATCTTTCTTAAGTCGACGACCTTGGGATCACCGTCAGCCTGGCGACCTAAGCAGAGGGGGAGCTTCATGCCGTCGGACCAGAATGTATCATTCGCGAGAATATCTTTAAGATACACAGTTTCACGTTGAGAGTTCGACGTTTCGATCCCGACAACGTCGCGACCCGGAATCGGCGCGATAATCCGTACCGATTCACTCGAGAGCGCGAGCGACAAGTCGTCAGCGAGTTCGGTGATCTTCGAAATCTTGACGTCCGCATTGGGTTTGAACTCGTACATAGTGACCAAAGGTCCCGGCTTCGCGTGAACCACTTCGCCTTTGACGGCGAACTGATTCAGCTTATCAACGAGCGTCGTGGCTTTCATGTTGATCTCGCGCTCTGTTACCCGCGCGCGCGTGGCTGGTGGATCCTCGAGCATCTGAATATCCGGGAGCTTCCAGTTTTCAACCCGGCGCTCGATCTTCGCATTCATTTTGACTTTGCGACGAGCGACTTCGCCATCGAGTTTCAGCTGACGCTGAACGGGGGCCGCAATTTCTTCATGGCCCTCTTCGTTGTCGTTCTCTTCGGCTTCTTCGCCATCGTCTTCAGCATCGGCCGCGGCTTTCGCCGACACTTTCGGCTCCGCTGCGGGCTTTTCTTTTTTGTCTTTTCCGAGCGACAGACTGAGGAGGCTCTTCTTCGGTTTCTCTTC
>SXGU01073764.1_pt1 | contig 15434 bp, 14 predicted proteins | sample 3174531 | NCBI WGS metagenome assembly SXGU01 (sample SAMN11356863, study PRJNA531348) | freshwater metagenome | isolation source: freshwater sample F1-140 | place: China: Fuxian Lake, Yuxi | collected 2017-12-25
GAAAGTGCTTCACCCCGTCAGTGAGTAGCCTTGGCCGGGCTTTTCGGCAGGCGGTATTCTCTGTGTCCTCTGCGTCTCTGTGGTGCAAATCCGGCTGCGTGCGAAGCACGCCACTTTTTTCGAGCGCAGTCTCGAAAAAAGGCCGCACTGCTATATCTGAGGTTGTGGTTTTGCTGCGTGCATTTTCCAGCCACGGAATTTGAACCGAAGGCAACCAAGAGAACGAAGAGTCGTTCGTCTCCCGCCGCGATGGAGGCCGATTCCCCTCCGGGCCGGAAGCCGCTCCCTTCGTTTGCTTCGTTGCCTTCTGTACAAAGGATTGGAGTTCCGGTTCGGCTTGCCCGCCTCAGGTGGGTTCCGGCTGCGCCGCCCTGGGTAGAAAGGGCTTCATTCCGCTGGTTCGCCAGAGGCGCGCTTGTCCGTCCTCTGGCGGATTGCGGCGGAGCCGATCCAGGAACTCGAACCATGCGGGCCGGCACCGCCGCCGAGATTTCTCTCTAAACTTGGCATTCGCGGCGCGGGGGTGAAATCTCTCTCCCATGATCACCCTCCGCCTCGGCCCGTGCTTGGTTGCGCTGTCCTTGTTCAGCCTTTCCCACGCGGCGCCGTCAACACTGCAGGAAAAAGTCCGCGCGTGGCGCGTCGCACATGAGCGAGAGTTGATCGACGAGTACCGCGAACTCCTCGCGATTCCCAACATCTCGATCGATCGCGCCAACATCCGCCGCAATGCCGACTTCATCGTCGCGATGATGAAGCGCCGCGGAATCGACGCGCGCCTGCTCACCGTGGCGTCGCCCAACTCGAATCCCGTCGTCTACGGCGAGGTGAAGGTCCCCGGCGCCACGCGCACGATCATGCTTTATGCCCACTTCGACGGCCAGCCGGTCAACCCCGCGCAATGGGCGCCGGGCTGGGAACCATTTGCACCGAAGTTCGTCACCGCACCAGCCGAGCAAGGCGGAAAGATTGTTGAAAACTGGAAATCGGGCGACCGCGTCGACCCGCAGTGGCGCCTCACCGGCCGCGGCAGCGCGGACGACAAGGCGGGCGTGATGACGACGCTCAACGCCTACTCCGCCCTCGTCGCCACCGGGGCGGTGCCAACGGCGAACCTGAAGTTCTTTTTCGACGGCGAGGAGGAGATCGGCTCGGTGAGCCTGCGCGAGATGATCGAAACCCATCGCGAGCGGTTGCGCGCCGACCTCTGGATCATTCTCGACGGGCCGTGCCATCCCTCCGGGAAAAAGGCCGTCGTGTTTGGAGTCCGTGGCGATGTGAACCTGCACCTCACCGTCTTCGGCCCCAAACGCCCGTTGCACAGCGGCAACTATGGCAACTGGGCGCCGAATCCCTCGCAGTCGCTCGTCAACCTGCTCGCTTCGATGAAGGACGACGACGGGCGCGTGCTGGTGAAGGGCTTTTACGACGATGTGATTCCTCTCACGCCGGCCGAGCAGGGGGCGGTGGCGGCGATCCCGTCCGTCGAGGAGGACTTGAAGCGCGAACTCGGTCTCGCGCGAACGGAAGTAGCGGGCCGCACGTTGTTCGAGGGTTTCAATCTGCCCACGCTCAGCATCAACGGCATCCAAGGGGCCAACGCCGGCGCGCTTGCGGCCAATGTTATTCCCACGATCGCGCGCGCGACGCTCGATCTCCGGCTCGTGCTCGGCAACGACGCGCAGCGCCAGATCGCCAAGGTGGTCGCCCATATCAAGGCGCGCGGCTGGCACGTGCTGGACCGCGATCCGACCGACGCCGAGCGCGCCCGGCACGCCCGGCTGATCCGCGTCGACACGAAGTCCGCCGGCACCAACGCGCAGCGCACGCCGATGGATCTCCCGATCGCGCAGGCGGTCGTTGCGGCGGTGCAGTCCACGGTGGATTATCCCATCGTGCAGCTGCCGTCCTTGGGCGGCACGCTCCCGCTCATCACCATCGAGCAGATGCTGGGCACGAAGCTGATCACGGTGCCGGTCGTGAACTCCGACAACAACCAGCACGCGGAGAACGAAAACGTGAAGGTGCAGTTCCTTTGGGACGGCATCGAAACCTACGCCGCGTTGATGACGATGCGGTGAGGCCGGGCGGGCGGCAGATTGCGAGTGGATCCGAGCCGGGTTCACGCGAAGCCGTGAAGCTGAACAGGCCCGCGCCAGCCCCATGACTTCGCGCCTTCGCGTGAAACAACGCACGGGGCGTGTCGCATGATTCACCATCGGGCGCGAATCCGTCCGTGAGCTCCCGCAACCGCGCGACGGCGCCGGCCGGGATCCGAAAAGTGACGTAAATCCGCCCCTTTGCGGCTGAAGATCACCCACAATGTGGTGGATTTTCCGGCCGGGAAAAAATTTATGCACGGCATCTTGCTCTACACCGGCTCAGCCAGCGTCCCCTTTGGTCCAAATCTGCACGCGGTGCCCGTCAGCGCGCTGTGGCGGATGACGGCGTGAGCGGCGGCGCCTTCGTCATCCGCGCCAGCGTCTCGCGCGCGAGCTTGTATTCTTCGACGCAGCCGAGCTTTTCGCTGAGCTGCTTGAAGCGCGGGTCGTTGCGCCACGGGTCCCAAATCGAATCCCAATACAGCCGCCGCAAATGTGACTGCGGCGTTTCTTCCAGATACGGCAAAGCCTCGTCGAAGCGGCCCAACGCCCCCAACGCAAATCCCCGCTGGTGACTCGTGTCGGGCAGAGTCTTGTACAGCTCCTCGCCGTAGGCGGCGGCTTCCTGGGGCAAGCCCGCCTCCCGCAGCACCCAGATCGCAGAGGCGTCCGCCTCTCGTCGCGGCTTCTTGGTGAGGTGAGTCCGGATTAATCGCGCCGTTTCGATGGCTTCCTCCCTGCGCCCCAGTGCGAGCAGAGCCCGCGCGCGGTAGCCAAACGACGGAATGTAGATGTCCGGCCGCAGCGCATTCACTCGATCCGTTATTTTCAGGGCCTCATCGAATCGGGAGGCATAGATCAATATTTCGCCGAGCGTTGCCAGGTTTACCGCCCACAGCGGGTCGAGCTCCGCCGTTTTCTCCAATCCACGCAGGCCGTCGTCGAGCCTGCCTTGGGCGAGGCGCAAGACCGCGCGCCAGGAATGCCCCATCATGTAATTCGGGTTGAGCTCAAGTGTTTTTTGAATCTGCCGATCGGCTTCCGCGTAACGCTTTTCGAGCATGAACCAGTAGCCCAGCGGCGTGTAGGAGTCGGGCAATGTCGGATCGAGCGCGATCGCGCGCTCCGCCTCGGCCCGTGCCCGACGCATGTCCTCTTTTATCGCCGGACTATTCGCGCTCGCGCCGTCTTGGGCCGCATAACTTCGCCACGACGACGAGGGTGAACTGGCCGCAGTGCGGACAGCAGCGGTGCCAGGCGGGCGGCGGCTCGCATTTCGGGCGCACGACGATGCGCACCGCGAGCAAAGTCTCGACGATCAGCCGGCGCTTTTTCGCCGAGGGATGCATCCACCCAAAATAGCGGATGCGATGCTGGCCCGGCGGGAGGACGTGCTGGAGGAAGCGGGCGATGAAGTCGTCACGTTCGAGCGTACAAGTCCGGCGCTTCTTGGTCTTGGACTCCACATACTCGAAGCTGACCCGGCCATAAGGCATGGGCAGAAAGATGGGGTCAGAACGATTCTCGGTGTGTTGCAGCCATGTCCGCACAAATGGGGTAAGATGCCGTTTAATAGGGTAATTTCGGCGTCGTATTACCCTTAAAACTGTGAAATTAACCCATGCTCGATGCATTCCTTCACCCCAGAGTTCCTTGAACGACTCCGCTTCGAACGCGCCGATCTTGTCACCGTTCAGGCCTTGGGGTCTTACCGCGGTAAGCAGGATCTCTTCCGCAAACAGACGCCCGAAACGCTGGAAGCGCTGCGCAAAGTCGCCCGCGTTGAATCCACCGAGTCATCCAACCGTATCGAGGGAATCGAGGCCCCACGCCTTCAGTTGGAAAAAATCGTGCTCGATCACGCCGCGCCGCGCAACCGCTCCGAACAGGAAATCGCCGGCTATCGCGACGCCCTCGCCCTGATTCACGATTCCGCACCGGCCATGCCGATGTCGCCCAATCTCATCCTACAGCTTCATCAAACTGTTTTTCGCTACCTGCCCGGTGAAGGCGGCCAGTGGAAAATCACCGACAACGAAATCGTCGACCTTCACACCGATGGCACCCGCCGCGTGCGATTCCGTCCGGTTCCCGCGTTGGCCACGCCTCAAGCGATGGAAGACCTTCTCGCCGGTTGGCGGCACGCCCACGCCGCCCATGCTCCTGATGCGCTTATTTTGGTGCCATTGCTGGTGTTCGACTTTCTTTGCATCCATCCGTTTCGCGACGGCAACGGCCGCGTCGCCCGGTTGCTGACGCTGCTCGCGCTCTACCATGCCGGCCACGACGTAGGGCGCTACATCAGCCTGGAGCGCGTCATCGAGGAATCGAAAGTGACCTACTACGAAGCGCTCGAGGCCAGTTCGCGGCATTGGCACGAAGGGAACCACGATCCTTTTCCGTGGCTGCGCTACTTTTGGGGCACGCTGATACGCGCCTATCGGGAATTTGAGGAGCGCCTCGGTCACATCACACCCGGGCGCGGCTCAAAAACCAAGCAAGTGCGCGAGGCCGCGCTCCGTCAGATTGCGCCGTTTGCGATTTCCGACCTCGAACGGCTTTGCCCAGGAGTCGGGCGCGACATGGTGCGCCTCGTTCTTCGCCAGTTGCGCGACGAGGGACTGCTTAGTTCCTCCGGCACCGGCCGTGCGGCCAAGTGGCAGCGTGCTGCCTCGAAAAAATGACCGCCGCTCCGGCCGGTCCATTTGACCGCTGATTACGCGAATACGTTCGGGGATTGTCCTCCGTGACTTTGTGCCTCGGTGGTGAATCCGACTGCCTGGTTTTTTCGGGATTGATTCCACTCTCGCAACGGACCTTGCAACCCCCTCCCAGATCCGATCCTCCTGAAGATCGAGTTTCCCAACCGCCAAATCCGGGCTTCTCACACGCGCCGATCCGGGCTTGGCTCCGCGCCGCCATGCCGAAACGCCGCCGGCTCTTCGAACCCAAGATCGATCGCACCCCGCCGAATCTGCAGAAGCTGTGCGGTTGATTTTTTCCGAAGCGTTTCTGCCCGGCGACCGGCTGGTGGAGCGCGACCTCGCCGCCAAACTCAAGCTGAGCCGCATTCCTGTGCGCGAAGGGCTGCAGAAACTCGTTTCCAAAGGAATCCTGCTGAAGGATGACGTGAACCGGGGGCTGCGCCTGCGCGACTACGGTCCGGCCGAGGTGACACATCTGCACGAATATCGCGAGGCCATCGAGCTGGCAGCCGCGCGGGCCGCCTGCCACAACCACTCCGCCAGCGACCTCGTGCAGCTTGACATGATTTGCGACGCGATGGAACGCGAGGCGCCGGACGCGCCGTCCGCCCGCTGGCTGGAACTCGACTGGCAGTTTCACCAGACGATGGTCGAGGCGAGTGGAAACGAGAGGTTCATCAATGATTTCGACTTGCTGATGCTCGAGTGCAACTACGTCTTCTACCGGCTGCCCGAAACGAAGATTCCGGCGAAGAGCAGGGAGAACCCGCTGTTGTCGACGCACGTGCACGGCGTGGTCGATGCGCATCGCGAGATCGGCAAACTCATCGGCGCTCGCGATACGAACGGCGTGGTGGAGGCGATGCGGCTGCATCTGGCCGGGCTCAGCAACCGCGTACATCGCGATGTGGTGAAGAGCCTGTTGGGGAAACGGTAGGGGTGGCCGCCCGGCACGAGACGGTCACGATTTTCAGCAGGTAGGGCCCGACCTCCGGGCGGGCCGCAGGCTGATTAGCCTCAATTCTCGATTACGTAAGGCCACACTTCACCTTCGCCGATCAGCCCTCCACGCACGGGATTTTCGCGAATGTAGCGCGCCTTGTCCTCCCTGCTCTCATCATTGCGCAACCGGTGGTCGATGAAGTTTTTTTTGCCGGACAACTTGCGGTTTCGACGCCGTGAATCGTTTCCAATTGCCGAAGAGTCGCCCGAGTTGCTTGTCCGGCGAAGGTACAATCAGCGCGTGAAAATGGTCGGGCATCAGGAGAAACAGCCGGCAAAACCAGTCACCTTTTGCATGGTAAAATTGTGCCGCATCGAGCAATCCTCTGCCGATTTCGGGCAGGCACAGCTGATTTCGTCCACGCTCCTCGCAGCATCCGGTGACGAAAAACATCGCCCCGGACTTCACCCAAGACGGAGTCGCGTGGTTGAGATTTACCCGAGTCGGAAACGCTGGCGGCAATCCTGACGGCCCGCCCGGAGGTCGGGCCCTACCCGGTGGGGTTTCGCTTTCGATATTCATCGCACCGGGAACCCATTTTTCCGCAGCGCCCGGTGCAGGGACGCGATGTGGGCGCGATTTCGCGTCTCCACCGTGCACACCGCATTCACGGCGCTCACGTCGGGTCCGCTGAAGGCGCGGTCGTGCGCGATGTCCTTGATGCTCGCCCCACAGCCCGCGATCACGCGGCACAGCTCGGCCAGGCCGCCCGGCCGGTCGCTGATCACGGCGGTGAACCGCGTCAACCGGCCATCATGCACCAGACCTTGCTCAATCACCCGGCTGAGAATCGCCGGGTCGATGTTGCCACCGCAAACGACGAGCGCGACGCGCCGGCCCGCGAGATGAGCGAGCTTGCCGGCCATCATCGCGGCCAGCGGCGCGGCGGCGGCGCCCTCCACCACCGTTTTCTCCAGTTCGAGCATGCGCAGGATGGCGAGCGCGATGGCGTCCTCGCCCACCGAGACCACCTCGTCGACCCGCGGGCGCGCCAAGGCGAAGGCGTTGGCGCCGACGGTCAGCGTGGCGAGACCGTCGGCCAACGTGGCCCGCCGCGGAACCCGCACCGGTTTTCCCGCCCGCAGCGCCGCGGCGAAATTTCCCGTGGCGGCGCTTTCGACCCCGATGACCTTGACGCGCGGTCGCAGCGATTTGACGGCGACCGCCACCCCGGCGATCAGTCCGCCGCCACCGATCGGGCAGACGATCGCATCGACGTCCGGAACCTGTCGCAGAATTTCGAGGCCGAGCGTGCCCTGGCCGGCGATGATATCGGGATCGTCGAAACCATGGATGTAAGTCAGACCTTTGGCGGCGACGAGCTGGTCCGCCACCGCGCGGGCCTCGGCGAAGTCGCGCCCGCGGATGAGCACGCGGGCACCGAGTCGTTCGCAAGTCGCGATCTTGATGAGCGGCGCGTAGTCGGGCATCACGACGGTGACAGGAACGCCGAGCAGCTTGCCGTGGTAGGCAAGGCCCAGCGCGTGGTTACCGGCGCTGGCGGCGACCACCCCGCGGCGCCGGCGGTCGGACGCGAGGCGGAGCAGCGCGTTGCGGGCACCGCGTTCCTTGAACGAGCCAGTGCGTTGGAAGTTGTCGAGTTTGCAGACGATCCGCGCCCCGGTGATTTCGGAGAGCGGGATCGATTCCGGACACGGGGTCACGATGACACCCCCGGCGATGCGGCGCTGAGCGGCGCGGATGGCGGAGAGGGAAACGGGCATGGCCGGTCACTAGCTTGTCCGGCGTCCCGAGCGAAACAAAAAGGGCGGAGGGAGGCAGAGGTGGTTGCCCAACCATCGACGAGCGGTGCATGCCATGGGCGCTTGGGCAAGCGCCCCTCCTTCGCTCCGCGGCCGTAAACCGGGAGACGCGCCCTGCCAGCCGCCCACCCCGGCAAGGAATAGCGTTGCCGACGGAAAAACGGGGGATAGACCGGGGCGTTTCATGGATCGCACGATTGCATTCTCCGGGCGCGGAACCCAAGGGGTGATGACCCACCCAACAGAACCCGGTTTCGGCCGGGCCAAAGGGGTGCCATGTACCAAGTGACGTTCTCGGATCAGGCCATGCTGGAGCTCAACAAGCTCGACCAAATCGCCCAGCTCGACGCCATCGACCCGATCAGCACCCTCAAAGCAGCCGACCTGGCGAATCCGCGGGAGCCGCTGGGGCATTTTCATCGGGGGAAAAAATCCCTGTTCCGACTGCGCGCCGGCGATTTTCGGTTCTATTTCGAGGTGAACGGCGACACGCTCCTGATCAACTACATGCTCCATCGAAACTCCCTTGAGGATTTCCTGTTGCGCAACAAGCTCCCCGTCTCCGAGCAGCAGTTGGTGGAGCAGCATTCGAAGTTCTGGAAGTACCTGGAGAGTCTCACGAAATGATAAAAAGTCCGCCACGGATTCCGCCCGACCCCGACGATCCGTATTCGGTCAATCGCGCGAGCCGGATCTATTTTCTGCCGAACCTCATGACGGCGGGAAATTTGTTCTGCGGATTCATGGCGATTCTGCAGTGCATCCAGGCCCGGCTGGCGGAGACCTCGCTCACGAACGAGTACAATGGCGCCACGAATGCCGAGCATTACCGCTATGCCGTCTGGTTTATTTTTGGCGCCGCGGGCTTTGACGCCTTGGATGGTCGCCTCGCGCGGATGGGCGGGCGGGAATCGCTCTTCGGCGCGGAGTTCGATTCGCTCGCCGACGTGATTTCTTTCGGCATGGCCCCGGCCCTGTTGATGCTTTATCTGATCATCTCGCCGACGCAGGCGCAGGACTATCAATGGTTTCGCAACATCGGGTGGTTTATTGGCTTCATCTATCTGCTCTGCGCCGCGATGAGGCTCGCCCGATTCAATGTGATCACTAATCCGCTGCTCCGACCCGGGACCAAGGACTCCAGCAAGGACTTTGTCGGGCTGCCGGTGCCGGCCGCAGCCACGACCGTCGCCGCAACCGTGTTATTCATGCTCCGGCTGGGAGAGATGGATCGCTCCCTGAAATCGTGGGCGCTGGCTCTGCCACCCCTGATGCTGTTGGTGGCATTTCTAATGATGAGTACGGTGCGTTATCCCAGTGGCAAGAATGTCGACATGATGACGCAGACGCGAATGCGGCCGTTTGTGGGCGTACTCATCACCATCGGTCTCGTAGTTTTCTACAAGGAATATGCCGTGTTGGGAATCTGCCTCGGTTACATCTTTTTCGGGTTGTTTCGGCATGTGCGGCGGGGGCGACCTGGCATCGACCTGCATGAGCCACGTCCGCCAGCACCGAAAAGCCTGTGAAGAACCTGGGGGGAGTTTACGAGCAAGCTGCCGCCGGTGAGCAACTGGCTACTTCCTCGCGGTTTTCCGGAAGTTCTCCACCATGAAAATCGGCCGATTGTGCGAGTGAAAGTGGCGGGTTGCTGCGCTTGTTCGCAGCATATATGAATACTGATAGAATTCCTTATTGAACCCCTATCCTTTTAGCCTTTGTTAGCTTCTACCAGACTTACATCAAGTCGCCCCGATGAAATTCAAAATAAACCGCGATCACTTCGCCAACGGCCTGGCCCAGGTTCTCAACGTGGTCGGCTCCAAAGCCACCATGCCGATTCTGAGCAATGTGCTCATCGAAGCGGAGAAGGATCAGATTTCGCTGACGACGACCAATCTCGATCTCGGGATCCGCTGTAAAATCAAGGCTGAGGTGAAGGAGACGGGTGCCGTCACCCTCCCGGTGAAGCGACTCGCGGGAATCGTGCGCGAACTGCCCAACCTCGACGTGTCTTTCGACGGGTCACCCACCCACCATGTGAAGCTCACTTCCGGTGGTTCAACCTTTCGGATCATGGGCATTGGTCGGGAGGAGTTTCCGCCATTACCTGAGTTTGGCGAAGAAAAGGCCTACAGTCTCGAACAGGGTGAACTCGCCACGATGCTTAAGAGTGTCGCCTACGCTCAGTCGACCGATGAGACGCGATACATCCTCAATGGCGTTTATTTCAACTTCCGGGATGGCAAACTCTCGCTGGTGGCGACTGATGGCCGGCGACTGGCGCTGACGGCGAAGGAAATGGAGGTTCCGGCGGAAAGTGCCGGTGCCATCATTCTGCCGGCCAAGACGGTGGCGGAGCTCACCCGTCTCCTCGACAAGGGCGAAAAGGTGAAGATCAACTTCAACGACCGCCGGGCCGCTTTTCAGATTGCGACCGACAAGGATACGAGCGGCCTCATCGACCACGTCTATCTTTACTCGAAGGTCGTCGAGGGAAATTATCCCAATTACCAACAGGTTATTCCCAAAGAAACGCACCAGCGCATCAAGCTCGAGCGCGAGCTGTTCCTGCAATGTGTGCACCGCGCCGCTCTCGTGTGTTCCGAGAAGGCCAATTCCATGAAGGTCAAACTCTCGAGCAACCTGCTCGAACTCACGGCGCAGAGCCCGGATTTTGGCGAAGCGCACGAATCGATGGCGATCGGTTACAGTGGTCCCGATCTTCAGGTCGCGTTCAACCCGGCCTTCTTGATGGATCCGCTGAAGGCCCTCACGAAGGACGAGGTGTTCTTCGAGGTGAAGGATGAAGTGAGCCCCGGGGTCTTCAAGACGCTGGAAAACTTTGTCTGTGTCATCATGCCCGTGCGGCTGAGCTGAGGGCCGGACCGACGGCACGGCGATTCACCGCGGTTGGTCAAGTTCACTTCCAGCCGGCTGTCTCCTCCTTCGTGTCGACCTCCCATATCATCCTCACCGCGCTCCTGGCGGCGTTGCTGGTCTTGATTGTGCTGATGCAGATCAACCAGCGGACGGCTTCGCCCGTGCTGCTGATCGCGGACCGATGGCTGCGGTGGTTTGTCTTCGCCTTTGGCAGCGCGCAGTTTTGCGTGGAATACGACTTGATTGACCGGCCTTTCTGGGTGCTGGTCGCGGTGTTTTTCATCATCTGGTTCCTGCTCATCACGCTCTACGACTGGCTGGCGATTACCGCCCACAGCCTGAGCCCGTTGCCCTTGTTTCCGCGCTACACCGTCAATTCGTCCGGCGATGAATGGCCGGTGCAACCCCGCCTGCTCAAAACCCGCGAGTGGCTGAAGGCCCAGGGATTTCGCCAGGTGCAGGCCCTGAAGGCGGAGATTGGCGGAGGAATTTTCCTGCGCACCTCGATCTACCAGGATGCTCCGGCCACGCTGCGGGTACAGGTGAGCTTCATCCCCCAGGGATCCGGCGCGATCACCGTCTGCTCGGCGGTGTCCACCACCACTTCCGACGGTGGACGTTACCTGACCGATAATCTCTACATTCCGTTCGCCGGGTTTTATCCGGAGAACTGGTTCGTCGAACGGGCACCCTGGCGGCGCGCCCTGCCCGCCTTGATCCAACGCCACCGGGCCCGCCTGAGCCGGGTCGGGGCGGCGGTCGTGCCGTTCGCCACGGATCCGCTCACGGATTTGAACGCGGTGCAACATGAGCTGGATCAGCTCAACACGGAGTTGGGTTTCCTTTATCCCCATGCCGAACGCGAGGACTTGGGCAAGTTCACCCAGGAAGGGCGCTATCGGGTGTGGAAAGAAATCTGGATGCTGAACTACCTCGGGCGCGCCGCGCGTTATCACTAGGTTTTCGCGGAGCGAAATCCTCAGCCGCCGATATAGCTCATCTCGACCTTGGCGCGAGGCTCCCCGGCCGCGATCACCTCGGCCCGTTCGTCGCTGTATCGATCCATCCGGCCCTGCCAGATGCGTCGGAGAAAATGCTCGAGTTCGGCGTCGGTCGCACCGGGCGACCGCGCGGCCCCGAGCACATCCCAGCCCAGCGAGGCAAAGAGGCAGGTGAACAGTTTCCCGTCGGCCGAGAGCCGCGCGCGATGACAGTCCCGGCAGAACGGTGCCGTGACCGAGCTGATGAGCCCGATTTCCCCGCGACCATCGCGGTAGCGGTAGCGGGCGGCAACTTCCCCGCAGTAGGCGGGTCCCACAGGCTCAAGCGGCCAGAGCGCGCCAATAAGTTCCACCAGCTCCCGCGCGGGCACGACCCGATCCGCCGTCCAATGGTTCGTGTTCCCGACATCCATGAACTCGATGAACCGCAGGGCATGGCCGCGCGCCCGGAAATATTCGCAGAGCGCGGGCAGCTCCGCGTCATTCACGCCGCGCTGCACGACGCAGTTGATCTTGATGGGCAGACCGAGGGCCGCGGCGGCGTCGATGCCACGCAGCACGCGGGCGACCTTGAACCCGAGCCCGTTGAGTTTGCCCGCCGTGGTGTCGTCCAGGGAATCGACCGAGACGTTGAGCCGGTCGAGACCGGCCGCGCGGAGGGCCGGGGCCAGTTTCTCGAGCAGCCAGCCGTTGGTCGTGAGCGCGACATCCTTCACGCCGAGATCTTGCTTGAGGGCGCGGATGAGATCCGGGACGTCGGAGCGCAGCAGCGGTTCGCCGCCGGTCAGGCGGACTTTTTCGACGCCGAGAGCGCGGAACGCCCGCACGATGCGCGTCAACTCCGCGAGGGTCATCAACTGCGGATCACGGAGGAAGACGTGGCCCGGCCCGAAAATCTCCGCCGGCATGCAATAGGGGCAGCGAAAATTGCAGCGGTCGGTGACCGAGATGCGCAAATCGCGCAGGGGGCGATCGAACTGATCCTGCACCGGCGCGGAAGGAGTTGGGGAAACGGCGGCCAAGGAGAAATAGAGGACACAGACTCGGGAATTTTGCCAGTTTCTCCGTGCGCTGCAGGCGGCCGCGGTGTTTTCTGGGCAGAAACGTAATGCTCACCCCCGCCCAGGCCGAGAGGCTCATCCTCGAAAATATCACGCCGTTCTTTCGCGAGGACTGTCCGCTGGGGGCCGCCCATGGTCGCGTGCTGCGTGGCGAAGTCCGCGCCGACCGTGACCTCCCACCCTTCGACCGGGTGACGCTGGATGGTTACGCGCTCCGGGCGGCGGCGCTGGCGGCGGGCACGACCGCTTTTCGGGTTGAGGGCGTCCAGGCGGCCGGCATGCGGGCGTTTCAGCTCGGCGCGGCGCCGGATGGGTGCATCGAGATCATGACGGGCGCGGTCCTGCCGGAAGGCGCGGACTGCATCGTGCCATATGAAGAAACCTCACGGGACGGGACTGGCATCACCATCACCGGAGCGAGGGAACACCTTGTGGCCGGCCACGCCATCCACCGCCGTGGTACGGACCACCGCGCCGGCGACGTGATCGTGAGTCCGGGCACCCGCCTGACCGGACGTGAGATCGCCGTGGCCGCGGCGTGTGGTTGCAGTGCGCTCACGGTCAGCCAGGCACCCAAGATCGCGGTCGTGGCGACCGGGGATGAACTCGTGGAAGTTGAGACGGCGGTCGCGCCACACCAGATCCGCCGGAGCAACGACTACGCGCTGCGCGCCGCATTGCTGGCGGCGGGGTATCCCAACATCTCGCGGTTTCACCTCCGCGATGTGCGCCAGGAGATCGAGCATCTCATCTGGCACATTCTCGCGGAGTTCGACGTCGTGGTGATTTCCGGCGGCATTTCCAAGGGAAAATTCGATTTCCTGCCGGGTGAACTCGACCGGCAGCGTGTGAGGAAGATCTTCCAGGGCGTCGCGCAACGGCCCGGCAAACCGCTCTGGTTTGGCCTGAGCGCGCGAGGCACGCCGGTGTTTGCGCTCCCGGGGAATCCGGTTTCGGCGTACACCTGCCTGCACCGCTACGTCCTGCCGGCGCTGGCGCACGCGAGTGGCTTGCGCGCGGATCCGCCGCGGCTGGCCGCCCTGGCGAAGCCGGTGACATTCCGGCCGAAACTGGCGTACCTGCTGCCCGTGAAACTCTCCAGCGGTCCGGGCGCCGAACTGCTCGCGACTCCGGATCCGAGCAACACCTCGGGTGATTTCGCGGGGCTGGTGGGCACGGATGGCTTTGTGGAGCTCCCTGCGGAACCGGGCGAATTTCCCGCCGGCACGATCGCGCCGTTTTTCCCCTGGGTTTAGGATTTTTGCTGCGCAAAAACCTTATTTTCATTCGTCATTCTGGTCTTTGAAATTAGGAATTTGTCGGCGACGATCCTTCCCGTCGCCATCGATCCAAAAAATCCCGCTCACTCCCGTGCCACGTCGGACAAATTCCTTTTCCCACCTCGACGCCCGCGACCAACCGTCGATGGTCAATGTCGGTGCCAAGGCCGTGACCAAACGCACGGCTCACGCGGTCGCGCTGGTGACCCTGCCGGGTGAGCTGGCCGGTTTGCTGCGCGACGGCGAAATCGCGACGAAGAAGGGCCCGATTTTTCAGACGGCGATTCTCGCCGGCGTGATGGGTGCGAAGAAAACCAGCGAGCTCATCCCGCTCTGTCACCCCCTGGCGCTCGACGACTGCCAGATTGAGATCATGCCCGACGTGGCGCGCGGGGAAATCGCGATTCACTGCCGGGTGCAGACGCACGCGAAGACCGGCGTCGAAATGGAGGCGATGACCGGTGCGTGCGTCGCCGCGTTGACGTTCTACGACATGGCGAAGGCAGTGTCCCACGGCATCGTGATCAAAGCGGTGCGACTGCTGGAAAAAAAGGGCGGGAAGCGCGATTATCGGGTGCCGCGATGATCACCCTCCAAGTCCAGTATTTTGCCATCCTCCGCGAGCAGCGGGGCCTCGGCGCCGAGACGCTCTCGACGCCGGCAGCCACGCCGGGTGCGCTCTACGAGGAGTTGCGGGCGCGACACGGCTTCACGTTGCCGGGCGATCGGGTGCGCGCCGCTGTAAACGATGCGTTTGTCGATTCGGCGGCGCCGCTGCGCGAAGGCGACCGCCTCGTGTTCATCCCGCCGGTGGCGGGCGGGTGATTGAAAGTTTGCCGAGCGCGCCGTGGCGCCAGGGTGCGATTCTTCCGCAACCTCGCCAACGCCGGACCGGCGACTCAGACGGAAAGAAAACTGGATTTCATGGGGATCGGATCCGGGAGGGGTTTGTTTTACTTTTGGCGCGCCCACGCCGGTAGGGCGCGCCCGCGCCGGTAGGGCCCGCTCTCCGAGCGGGCCGCAGACCGCCCGGAGGTCGGTCCCTACCTCGGGCTGCTAGCCCGGCTTCCGCAACTGACGGGTTAGGATTTGGCAACTCGTTGATTCATCGTGGGAGTTTTCGAAAGGTCGCCACTACGTTGGCTGTGGGGCGCGGAGGTGGTTGTGGCGGCAAAGTGAGACCGAGCTGGTCAAGAAGAAGTTGGACGTCGCGGGCGGGTTCGGTGCGGAGAACCAGGAGCAGTTCGCGGCCATCGGAGCCGATCCACGGAGCCGATCCACGGGGTCAGTCCGGAATGGCGCTTAAGTAATCCCGAGGACTTTCTTCCGCAGGCGCTTGCGGCGTTGTGTGTCTGCCAGAGTCGTGAAGAGTATGCTGCGGCTTACCTGCTGCTTCGCTCTGAGCAAGGTCTGCACCGTGAGCGAGTTGGCGATGGCTGCGGCGAGCGACACGGATTGCGCCCGGGAGACGGCGAGGCTCACGGTCTTTCCCTGGAGGTTGCGGGTCCGCTTTCGGCGGTGGGCGCTGGGGCAGGATGGCAAAGGAATCGGTGGCAGAGGAATAAATCCGCCGACCTTTCATTCCCCTGCCACTCATTCCTTTGCCAAAAGTCCCCGTCGACCGCGAGAATTGCCA
>SXGU01575004.1_pt1 | contig 15433 bp, 17 predicted proteins | sample 3174531 | NCBI WGS metagenome assembly SXGU01 (sample SAMN11356863, study PRJNA531348) | freshwater metagenome | isolation source: freshwater sample F1-140 | place: China: Fuxian Lake, Yuxi | collected 2017-12-25
AACCGCGAAGGCCTTCGGGAGCTGGCTCAAGGTCACCCTGAGCGACGAGCAAGAAGTCATCGACGTCGAGAAGGCCCGGGCCCCGTTCAAGGTCACGCTCGGGACGGCGGCGGTGAACAAGAGCCTGCAGACCGAGTACGTCCCCTCCGTGCTGCCGTCCATGGCCGTCGCCAAGGATTTCTTCTTCGATACGAAGTACAACGACAAGGACTCCCAGTGCTACATGCGCGCCCACGTCTGGGCCTACGACTGGCGCACCAAGCGGGACCTCTACTCTTCCAAGGTCTGGCTCTTCTTCTCCCGGAAGTACATCCGGAAGCACAAGTTCGGCTGGTGGTTCCACATCGCTCCCTACGTCCACGTGGTGGACGAGGGCAAGGTGCGGGAGCGGGTCATGGACCGGAAGTACTTCCCGCACCGGGGCCCGGTGAAGGTCAAGCAGTGGACCGACTTCTTCATCCAGGATAAGTCCGACTGCCCGGTGGTCACCAAGTACTCGGACCACGCGAACTACCCCGAGTCCGGTTCCTGCTTCCTCATGAAGTCGAGCATGTACTACTACCAGCCCGTGGACCTCGAGCAGATGGAGACCAAGGGGGTCGTTCGGAACAACTGGATCGAGGCCGAAGTGAAGCAAGCCTTCTTCGACGCCTTCGACGTCACCCTCTAAACTTACGGAGTTCCCAGAGTTATGAATAAGCTACTTCTTTCATTCTCAGTCCTGACCCTCCTCGCCTCCTGCGGCGGCGGCGGCGGCGGCTCCTCGGCGCCGAAGACAAAACCCCAGACAGAGGTCGAGCCGGTGGCCGTGGAGCTCGAGATGAGCGGCGCCTACATCGCCGTCTTGAATCCGCTCAACAAGCAGGCCTCGGGGAACCCGACCGGTGCGTTCACCTTCGCCAGGGACTTCGACGAGATCACCGCCGACGTGCGGCTCACCGGTGGCCCCGCATCCATCGCCTACGCCCAGTACGTCCACGTCGGGAAGGCCTGCCCGACGGAAGCGGATGACCTGAACAGAGACGGCTTCATCGACTACCAGGAGAGCCTCAAGGTCACGGGCCCGATCCTCATCCCTCTGGACGGAGACATCAGCTCCCAGCGGATGGAGGCCGGACTCTTCAACGCCGCCGACGACTACGGAAGCTTCCTCTACTACGAGTCGGCGTCCTTCGATAAGTTCCTCGCGGACCTCAAGGAAGAAGACATCAACCTTGAGGATGACATGGTGAACCTCCCGAGAGATTCGGTCTTCAACCTGGTTGGCCGGGTGGTCGTGATCCAGGGTGTCCCGGAGAGCGCGAACCTCCCCGCGACCGTCGCGTCTCGCCGGGGTCTTGCCAATTTCCAAACCCTCCCCATCGCCTGCGGCGTGATCACGAAGATCACCAAGGTTCCCGGGGAGGTCGACGACGACGAAACCGACATCCCCGTCCCGGAAGGAACTTCCGTGGGCGGATCGAGCGGCGCAAGTGACGGGTTCATCCCCGGGGCTTCCACCCGCCCTCCGGAAGTCACTAGCAACGGAACGACGGCGGCGGGTTCCGCCGGTGGATCGTCTAACTACGGAGACGAGGACGACGTCCCGGCCACCAGGCCCTCTGCGCCAGTGACGCCTGAGCGTCCGGCACCGTCGACGACGGAACCGACACCGTCCGGCGGATCTAGTACGACTCCATTGACTCCGGCACCGGTGACCCCGGAGCCTGTGACACCTGCTCCAGTTACACCGAGACCGACGGAATCTCGACCGACGGAATCTCGGCCAACTGAATCTAGACCTACGGAATCCCGACCGACAGAATCCCGACCGACAGAATCCCGACCGACAGAACCTCGACCGACAGAATCTCGGCCAACTGAATCTAGACCTACGGAATCTAGACCAGTAGAATCAACACCAACGGAACCCAGACCGGCCGAATCCCGACCAACGGAATCAGCTCCGGCCGTAGTTCCTTCGGCGACCCCCGCGACTGACACTCCTCCGGCAAGCACACCGGACAGACCAGCAGACGCCCCGGCGAACAACTAATCTAAAAAAAGGATTTCCCATGAGACCAGGCCGCGAAGTAGACACCTTGATCGCAAAGCACATCTTCGATCACGAAGTCTTCATCAAGAGAAAGGTTCCCACCGAGAAGACCCCCGCCGGGGAGCGCCCGCTGCGTGAGTACTCCAAAGAGATCGGCGCGGCCTTCGACGTGGCCATCAAGATGAACGTCTCCCTGATCCCGATCGAAGGCGGCTCGTGGTTCGCGCTCGCCGGCGAGAAGGACGGCTTCGCTTCTCCCGCGGACTTTATCAAGTACCTGAGCGCCGGAGACTTCGCCAACGCCGGAGCGGCGGTGACCGAGAGCGCGGCCCTCTCCATCTGCCTCGCGGCCCTCAAGGCCGTGGAGTCCAAGCTCTCGGTGGAGAGAGAACAGAGCGGAACCCTCGAGCAGTAGTCAGCGGAACCTTCCGCTCTGGTAGTCGCGGATCGCCTGGCGGATCTCCTGCTCGGTGTTCATGACGAAGGGGCCGTAGGAGACGACGGGTTCTCCGATGACCTCTCCGTGTCCGAAGAAGACCACTGTCTTGCTCAGGGCCCTTAGAGTGATGTCCTCTCCCTCGGCGGAGAATTCCGCGAGCTCGAACCCCCGGACCTCCTCGTCCCCGATCCGGACCTCCCCACGGACCACGTAGAAGAAGACTCTGCGCCCCTCGGGTGCTTGAAGCGTGAGCGAAGCTCCTGCCTCCAGGAAGACGGTGGACATCTCGATGCCGGTGAGGCTCTTGATTGATCCCGGGGTCCCTCGGAAGCTTCCGGAGATGACCTGGACCTCGTACCCCGCGCCGGTGACCCGGGGGACCTCCTCTCTCTGGAGGCCCACGTACCGGGGCTCGGTCAGCTTGAGCTTGGCGGGAAGGTTGATCCACAGCTGGAGGATCTCCAGGGGGCCTCCGGCCTTTCTAAAATCTCTGGACGACGTTTCGGAGTGGATCAACCCGGACCCCGCGGTCATCCACTGGACGCCGCCCCCTCTGATCACACTCTCGTGGCCGGCGGAGTCCGCGTGGAGGATGTCCCCGTCGAGGATCACCGTGAGCGTCTCGAACCCTCGGTGCGGATGCGGGCCGAAGGGAAGGCCGTGGTTCCCCGGCGGATACACCTGGGGCCCGTGGTGGTTCAAGAAGAGGAAGGGATCCAGGTGCGGCAAGCGTTCGGTCGGCAGGGCCCTGGTGGTCTTGAGATCGGCGATGTCATCCCGGGTTCCCCGGTGGATCTTGATGAGCTTTCTTTCCACAGCGCCTCCTTTAGAACTGGACTTCCGCTCCGGCGATGAAGTTCCTCCCCGGCAGGGGCGCGATCTCCTTTAAGGTGGACACGTGGCTCCTCGCCTCGGCGTCGAAGAGGTTCCGGACCCGCGCGAAGAGGTTCAGCGAGGACCGTTCGCCGACGAAGCGGTAGGCTCCGCCGAGGTTCGTGAGCACGTAGGCGTCGGTCTTGGTTTCGTTGGGTGCGAGCTTGGTTTGGTCGGCCACGTACTGGGCTTCGCCGTCCACGGACCAGTTGTCTTTCCCGTACTCCAGGCCCAGGGTCAGGCGCGGCGGGGAGATCCGCGGGAGGTTGTAACCCGTGTCCAGGTCCTTCGCCCTCACCACGTCGGCCTTCGAGAGGAGCTCCAGGGTCCCCTTCCGGAGCTCGGCGAGTTCGCGGCGGTAGCTCAGGTCCAGTCCCCAGAAGAGCGCGTCCACCTGCTGGTAGACGAAGACCGGGAGACAGTCCGGAGCGCAGCCGGGTGTCTGATCCAGTTCCCCGGTGGGGTTCATGGAAATGTAGTCTGCGAACCTCTGCGCGTAGGCGCTGGCCTTGATGGCATGCCTCCGGCTCGATTCCGAGTAGGTTACCTCGAGTGCCGTGGCCCTTTCCTTCCGGAGGGAACTGTTCCCGGTCTCGAAGGTCCCCGCGGCCATGTGGGCTCCGAGGGCGTAGAGCTCCTGGAAGTTCGGTGCCCGTTCGGTGTAGGACAGGGTGGAGCTCAGGGAGGCTTCCTTGGTGAAGTCGTACCGGTGTCCGAGGGAGGCGCTCTGGCCCAGGAACTCTTTCCTCTGCGCGGGGAGGGTGTCGTCGGCCTTCTTCTTTATGCGGTTGTTCTCGAGGCGCAGGCCGAGGCTGTAGGCGTTCCTTCCCAGGTCGACTTCCTGGAGAGTGAAGACGGCGATCTTCTCGTTGCGGCTCTTCGGGAGGAAGGCCTCCTCCCCCACGGCGCTGAAGTCGAAGTACTGGGTCTGGATGCCGGTGGTCCCGTGGACGTCTCCTGATTTATTCTCCCCTTCGAGCCGGGTCTCGTTTCCGACGTTCTTGAACTCCGTCCCGGTGACCCCACCTTCGAGTTCGCTGTGGTGGTAGTGGGACTGGGCGGACTTGAGCCGGACCTTCCGGATGAAGTTCGTCTCCGGCCGGTCCTCCGAGTGGAGTTCGAACCGGTTCTGGGTCATGTCGATGCTGATGTCCGGTTCCGCCACCGAACCGTAGTTGGTGTTGAAGAAGTTGTAGGAGACTCCCGCGTACCCCCGGTTGAAGATCTTCGAGACCCCGACGGCGGCGTTGTCCTGCTGGTTATAGCTATTGGGGAGCTTCCCCTTCGGACCGCCGGGTTCGGTTCGCCGGAGCCGCGAGGAACGGGCGTAGCCCGGGATGCGCTGGTCGCCGAGGTTCCGGGTGGCGCCGTCCACGTGGAAGACCCAGTTTTCTTTCCCGTAGTTGACGTGGGCCCCGGTGGATAGGCCATCGTTCACGCTCTCCCCTTGCACCAGGAACTTCGAGTAGAGGCCTTCTTCGAAACTGGTGTGGATGCGACTGGTGACCAGGTTGATCACCCCGCCCACCGTCGACGGTGCGTAGAGCAGGGCCTCGGGCCCGCGGATCATCTGCACCTCTTCCAGGGTGAGGACGTCCACCGGGATCGCGTGATCGAAGCTCTGCCCGGAGGCGTCCAGGGAGCTTAGGCTGTTTTGGAAGATCTTGACCCGCTCCCCTTCGAGCCCCCGGACCACGGGCCTGCTGGAGCTCGGGCCGAAGCTCGTGCTGGAAACCCCCGCCTCCGTCTGCAGGGTCTCTCCCACGCTCGTCTGCCGACGCTTCTGGAGCTCCTTTCCGGAGAGGAGCGACGTCCCCGCGGAGAAGTCGTGCGGAGGCGCATTGATGAGGCGCTCACTGACTTCGATGGATTCGAGCCGGAGCTCCTGGGCGCGGAGGATGGTGGAGCAGAAAATGCTAGCGAAGATGATGAGGTATGACATGGGTAGCATACTAAGAAAAGTCGCCGGCTTAGTCATGCTTATTCTCGTTGAATCTACAGCCTCGGGAGTCTAGAATACCGTCATGGCTTTGAAACATAAGAGCTGGGATTTCCTCGAGGCATCGGACGTGGTGGATGTCATCGCACCGGCGTCCCACTCGACCGCTGCGAAGCTCGAGGACGGGACCGCGTGGCTTCGGGCACAGGGGCTCATCCCGCGGGTTCAGAAGAACATCATGAAGCCCGACGCCTATTTCTCCGCGCCCCTGGAGATCCAGCTGGAGCACCTCACGGCGGCCCTGTATTCGGAGTCGAAGGCCATCTGGTGCCTGCGCGGAGGCTACGGGAGCATGCGGCTCATCCCCCACCTGAAAAAGCTCAGGCCCCCGAAGAAGAATAAGATCTTCCTCGGCTTCAGCGACATCACCGCCCTCCATCTCTTCTTCACCCAGCGGTGGAACTGGCCCACCATCCACTGCCGCAACATCTGCCAGTTCTCCCCCACCGCGGCGGCTTCGGCCGACCGGGAGCTCCTCCGGTCCGTGCTCTTCGGGGAGACCACCACGAAGACCTTCAAGAAGCTCGTCCCCCTCAACGCCGCCGCGAAGGTTCCCGAGGAGATCAGCGCCCCCATCACCGGCGGTAACCTGAGCCTGCTCCAGGCCTCCATCGGGACGAGCTGGGAGCTCGAAGCCTCCGGCAAGATCCTCTTCATCGAAGACGTGGCGGAGCGCGGGTACCGGGTGGAGCGCATGCTCGAGCACCTGACTCAGGCGGGAGTGCTCCAGAAGAAGCTCAAGGCCATCGTCTTCGGAGACTTCACCGAAGGCGAAGAGGAAGACGGGAAGGACTACACCCTCACCGCCCTCCGGAGGTTCGCCCAGAAGGCTCCGTACCCGGTGCTGCGGGGACTTGCCGCGGGCCATGGCCTTGAGACCAACTACCCCGTCCCCTTCAACCTTCCGGCGAAGCTCCTCACGGGACCCCGGGGCGAGCTCCAGTGCCGCTACTTCTAGTTATGATCCGCGGAAGCTCTTCAGAGAAATGGCGGGCAGGAATTCCCCGAGCTTAGTGCGCTTCCACAGGTTCCCGCTCTGCCGGTACTCTTCCGTCGTGGTGAAGCAGTAGCGGTAGAAGCTCGCCCGGACGAACTTCGGGGGCGCGTCCGTGAAGGGACTCTCCTTGAAGAGCCGCAGGATCTTCTCCTCGTTGGTCAAAAGCTTCATCATCAGCCGCAGGAACCAGACCTCGTGTCCGCGGACGTAGATCTGGTTTCCGGAGACGAAGACGGTGAGGGGCAGGAACCAGATCATCCAGTCCAGTCTGAGGTGGTAGGGAGCGACCACCGGCGGCAGGCGGTCGAGCTTCACCGGCTTGCCTTTGAAGGTGTACTCTTCCCACCTGGTTTCTTCGGTGACGGAGGCTTCGCTCGTGCCTTCGAGGTTGATCTCGTAGCGCTCCTTGGTCACGCTCCCGAAGGCCCCGTACGCGCCCACCAGGTGGAAGCGGTTCCAGCAGTAGTTCATGAGCTGGTTCTTCGAGAAGAGGTTGATGAAGGGCCGGTAGCTCAGGAAGAGAACCAGCGCGCCGACCCCCAGCTGCACGGCCACGAACCACGCGGGGATGGGTGCGAGGCCCACCGCCGGCGTCGGATCCCGGAAGGCCAGGATCCCGAGCACGATGGTGAGCCAGTTGAGCCAGGAGTAGTTGCCGCTCACGACGAGGACCAGCTGGTGGAGGATGATGAGGGAGCCCGCGACCATGGACACCGGCTGCGGGAGGAAGAGCCCCAGCGGGACGACGAGCTGGACGAAGTGGCTGAAGACCACACCGCTCCGGTGGACCCACTTGGGCGCGTGGTGGAAGAAGCGGCTCAGGGGATTGGGAAGGGGCTGGGTCTCGTGGTGGTAGTAGAGGCAGGTGAGGTCTCTCCAGCACGGGTCGCCGCGCAGCTTGATCAGCCCCGCTCCCATCTCCGTTCGGAAGAGCATCCACCGGAGGACCACGATGGGGATCCAGGACGGGGTGACCCAGGTCGGGCCCATGAAGGCCGTGAAGAACCCCGCCTCGAGGAGCATGGTCTCCCAGCCGAAGCCGTAGAACTCCTGGCCCACGTTCACGATGGAAAGGTAGAGCCCGTAGAGCACGAGCCAGGCCAGCAGGTGGAAGACGATGGGCGCGCCGGAGAAGAGGCCGGCCGCGAGGAGGAGCGAGAGGCCCATCCCGAAGACCGTGACGAGCCTCAGGATCCGGTCGGAGTACTTCCCGTGGAACAGGCTCGGCGCGCGTCTCATGTCCGCGTACCGGAGGTACTCCTTCACCGGGAGGAGGCCCTCGTCTCCGAGGAGTGCCGGGAACTGGTTGTGGGCGGAGGCGAAGGCGACGAAGTAGAGAACGGCCATGGAACGTTCGAAGATGAGTCTGATCAGGGCGTAGTCCGGAGCCGCTAACAAATTCTCCATAAGTTATAGTAATGATTGCGCTCCGAATGAAGCAACAGGTATCCGGGGCGAAAAAATCTCAAAATAACTGAGTTCGGAGGTATTGGAAGAAAGACCGGGACTTGGTAGGATCGCCACATGAAACTTACCCAGACTGTTAAGAAAGGCGGCTGTGCCGCGAAGGTTCCTGCGCTGATCCTCAAAGAAATACTGAGCGGGATAAAATTCCCTCCGGTCATCCCCGGGGTCGAGGTGGACGGGTCTCACTTCGATGATGCGGCCATCTTCAAGATAAACGATGAAACCGCTTTGGTCCAGACCCTGGACTTCTTCACCCCCATCGTGGATTCGCCGGCCGACTTCGGTGCCATCGCCGCCGCCAATGCTCTGAGCGACGTCTACGCCATGGGCGGGAAGCCCAAGACCTGCATGGCGATCCTGGCGGCCCCGCTGGCGGTGCTCGACCAGAAGGTCATCCAGGAAGTCCTGCAGGGGGCCTGCGACGTGATCACCCGCTCCGGCTCCTCCCTGGTCGGCGGGCACTCCATCGACGACGACACTCTAAAGTTCGGCCTCTCCGTGACGGGGACCATCCACCCGCAGAAGCTCTGGACCAACCAGACCGCGAAGGTCGGCGACGTGCTCGTCCTCACCAAGCCGCTCGGCACGGGCACCATCTGCGCGGGGATCAAACGGCAGGAGCTCCCGGAGGCGGAGGCCGCCGAGGCCATCGCTTCCATGAAGCGGATCAACAACGCCATCGACTTCCTCACTCCGGAAGAACTCCGCGCGGTCCACGCGGCCACGGACGTCACCGGCTTTGGCCTCGCCGGGCACGCGTTCCAACTCTCCCTCGCCTCGGGAGTCTCGCTGAAGCTCTCTCAGAGCAAGCTCCCCGTTTTCAAGAAGACCATCGCGTGCCTCGAGAAAGGGCTCCTCACCAAGGCCCACGCCAGTAACGAGGCCTACACCCGGGAGAAGATCTCCTTCGGCGCGGGTGTGAGCTCGCTGGAGCGGCTGGTGCACTTCGATCCGCAGACCAGCGGAGGCCTCCTGCTCTCCGTGGCCCCGGAGGTCGCCGCCCAGGTCGTCGGCAAGCTCGCGGAGAACTTCCCGGGGACGGCGGCGATCGGCACCGTCATCCCCCGGGAATCCTTCCATGTCTTCGTGGACTGATCCCTACCTCACCGAGCTGTTCCGGAGCCACACTCCGCTCATCGACGTGCGGGCGCCGGTGGAGTTCGAGGACGGCTCCCTCCCCGGCGCCGCGAACCTTCCGATCATGAACAACGACGAGCGCGCGCAGGTGGGTACCTGCTACAAGGCCCAGGGCCAGGAAGAGGCCATCGATCTCGGGCACCGGTTGGTGAGCGGCGAGGTGAGAGAGGGCCGGATCCGCGACTGGGTCCGCTTCATCCAAGCGCATCCAACGGCGCAGGTCTACTGCTTCCGCGGGGGCCTTCGCTCCCAGATCACCTGCCGGTGGCTCAAAGAACGAGGGATCGAGCGCGCGCCCATCGCGGGCGGCTACAAGCGCATGCGGACCTTCTTCCTCTCCCTACTCCAGGACGCGCCCCTCCCCGCGCTCATCCGCATCGGGGGCCTCACGGGGAGCGGGAAGACCAGAGTGCTGCTCAAGATCCCTCGGCACATCGACATCGAAGGCCACGCGAGCCACCGGGGCTCGGCCTTCGGCCAGAATGGAAAGCAGCCGAGCCAGGTGACCTTCGAGAACCTCCTGGCCGCGGATCTCCTGCGCGACCGGGCCCTCCCCGTCTGGGTGGAGGACGAGAGCGTCACCCTCGGGAAGCTCACCATCCCCCTGCGGTTCTTCTCCTCCATGCGGGAGGCCCCGCTGGCGGTCCTCAAGGTCGACCTGGACACGCGGATCCGGAACATCTTCGAGGACTACATCAGGCCCTCGACGCCGGAGTTCTTCTTCAGCGGCATCGACAAGATCGAACGCCGCCTCGGGAAGAGCAAGGGCCAGCTCCTGAAGGACCAGATCACCCGCGCCTACCAGCAGCCGCTGGAGGCCCGGCACCACGCCGAATGGGTCACGACCCTGCTCACGGACTACTACGATCCGTTCTACCAGAAGGCCCTCCGGAACCAGCGCGGGAAGATCGTCTTCGAGGGGACCGAGGCGGAGCTCCTGGAGTTCGCGAGTTCCGGACTAAAAGGCTAAAGAAACTTCTTCCCCCTTCTGGTGGCCGCCGGAGTTTGCTATCCTAGCTCCATGACTAAAGTAATTCTCCTCTCTGCCCTCCTGGGCCTCGCCGTTTCCTGTGGGAAGCCCTCCGAGAAGATCCCGCTCTACTCGATCAAGGCCGGGGCCCTCCCGAGCTTCGTGAACGACAAGGCCATGCCCCAGAACCCGAACCTCTCCATCGACAAGAACCTCGTGAACAACGAGTACCCCATCGAGATCGCGCTCTACAATGACAACCGCTTCTATTACAACCTCCCGAACCTCGGGAGCGGCAAGGGTACCTGGTCGCACAAGAACGGGAAGCTCGAGCTCAAGGCCAAGCGCACGCTCTTCGACATGCACATCGACGCCCTGGCGACCGACGTGGACGGGAAGGAGCTGGCCATCCAGTTCACCGACCGCTTCGGGCCCAACACCCTCCGGATGCTCAACATCAACCTCGAGTAGCGGCACCGGGTTTGCACCTTATCACAGATGAGATAAGGGGGACCCCATGAAACACGTATTCTTATCTTTGTCAGTTATTTTCCTCAGCCTCGGGGCCGTCGCCCAGACCACCATCGACGGCAGCCAGAACACCCAGCTCGGCGGAACCATCTCCTCGCAGCCGGAGACCTCCGGCAACGAACGGATCCGGGAGAACACCACCACCTCCCCTCGCGGAACCTACCAGGACGGGTACGAGCAGCAGCGGATGGAAGACACCACGAGCCTCACCGGCGGAAGCCTCGGGGGAGCCACGGGAGTGGAAGACGATCGGCGCTCGCCGTCTCCGGTTGGCATCGGTAGCGGGATGGACGCGACCTCCAGCGCCGGGATCGGCTCCGGGCTCTAGGACTTTTCCTTCTTGTCCTTCTTGCAGATTGGCCGCGTGCTGATCTCCTTCTTCGCGCAGGCCCGGGCCACGACCTCGGCCTCGAGCTTCTCGATCTCCTCGCTCACGTCGGTGGCGGTGACCTTCACCGTGGTCTTGTAGCCCTCCCGCAGGATGGCCACACTCCGGGTCCGGTGCTCCGGAGTGAAGAGGGCCACGAACTGGTGGATCTTCTCGACCCGCTCGGCCCCGACCTTCAGGATGATGTCTCCCTTCTTGAGGTTACTCGCCTCCGCCGCGCCGTCGGAGAACTTCTCGATCTGGAGCCCGCCCTTGAGGTCCTTCACCAGGTGCTTCATCTCCTCGGAGGGAACTTCTCGGAAGATGGCCCTGGTCCGCAGGACGGAGTTGGCGCACCGGAAGATCACCTCCAGGTTCGGGTAGATGTAGGTCTCCTTCCAGCTGTTGGACTGCATGTTCCCGATGCCCATGGACATCCCGAAGCTCGAGTAGCGGCTGTAGAACGGAGACATCCCGTAGTAGTAGGAAGGGCCGAAGGCGTTGGTGGAGGTGCGGACCACGTCCCGGGAGGTGGTCTTGTCTTCGAAGTCCATGATGTTTGCGTACTTGAACCCGGCTTCCCGGCAGACCTCGATGGCGCGGAACTCGGCGTAGAGGTTCACCTGCGGCTTCTTCGAGTACGCGTTCCCCTTGAAGACCACCACCCGCAGGTCGTCCAGGGTCTTCTCTTCGTAGCCTTCGTTCTTCTGCATCTTCTGGTACGGCGTGGGCTTGGTGCTGGAGCAGCCGACGCCAAAGAGGAGGAGGAGTGACAGGTATTTCACCATGGGCGGTCCTTTGTCGTACTCACCTGAGATTCTATGCTGCGCGGAGCACTTTTCCCACACCCAAGTATTGGACTTAACCGCTTCTTGAGGAGCCAGATGCCCCGCCAGATCCTACGATGGTCATATCAGGAGGCAGTTATGAAAAAGATCCTATTCCTCACCCTGGCCCTCTCCGTCTCGCCCGTCGTGCTGGCCCAGGAGACCTACCAGGCAGACGAGAACCACCTTCCGGCGACGGCCACGGAGACCATGGACCGTGAGCAGAACCGGCTGGACGCGGAAGCCGCGACCTACGAGGACGATGTCCAGCGACAGGAGAACCGCAACCCCGCGTTCAACGATGACCAGACCATGGACGAACAGATCGACGAATCCCGCTACGACGTGATCGAAGACGATGTGAACGTCGAGGACGAAGAGATCGTCGAATAGGATCTACCGGGTTCCGAAGAGGAACTGGAGGGCGATCGGGAGCCGCTGGGCCCAGAACCGCTCGCTGTGGGTCGCGCCCTGCTGCAGGTGCGCGTAGAAACTTCCCCGAGGCATGCGCAGCTCGAGGTCCCGCCGGAGGAGGTCCACGTCCTGGGGCCTCTCCCCGCCATCAGTTCCGCTGTCGAGGTACACCCCGAGCGGGAGAGTGGACGAGCGCCGGTACTTCTCCACGATCGAAAGCCGGTTCCACCAGATCGACGGAGAGAGCGCGCCCACCAGGCCGAAGACCTGCGGGTAGCGGATCCCGGCGTACAACGAAACCAGACCCCCGAGGGAAGATCCGAGGATCGCCGTCTGCGCGCGGTTCTTACTGACTCGGAAGCGGCTTTCAATGGCGGGCCTGAGGTCCGCCACGATCATCCGCAGGTAGAGGTCGGCCTTCCCGCCCTGGTGCCGCTCGTCCGCGTCGGGGGTGTACTCGGAGGTCCGGTCCGGGGTGTTGTCGATGCCCACGACGATGATGGGTCGGATCTTTCGCTGCAGGATGAGGGCGTTCAACGTTTCCTGAGCGTTCCAGGTCTGTCCCATGAAGGCGCGGGCCGGATCGTAGAGGTTCTGGCCGTCGTGCATGTAGAGCACCGGGTACTCCTGCGTCCGGTTCTTCTCGTACCCCGGCGGGAGGTAGACGTAGACGTCCCTCCCCTTCGGCAGCGCCGAGCTCTTGAAGTTCTTAAAGGCCAGGGCGAACTTTCCTCCCTGGCTCCAGGAGTTTACGGAATGGAAGAGGAGGCAAAATAGAAGACAAAATTTCATCAGAAAACTCTATTCAATCTTTGGGGTGAATTCAAGTTTCATTCACCGGGGTGCTCACTAAAATAGAGACTGGTGCCAACAAGGAGTTAAGAATGAAGATTTTACCTCTCGTTTCTGTCATTTTCTTACTCGGAGTAACTAGCTCTTGCTCCCAGAACGACGACCGGTCCCCCGCAGGTTACCGGGACAAGCAAGAGCAGGTCAGCACTCCCGGCGACTACACCCAGGGGACAGATGCCCACAACCAGGCCAGGAGATACGGGCCCGCGGACTCAAAGCGGTAGCGCCACCTTGTAGATCTTGAACGTCAGGTCATCCACCTGCTCGCCGAACGCCGCGTCCTGGATGAGGGAGTCGGTGAAGATGAGGTTGTTCTCCGGATCGATGGCGAACGAGTCGGGCCACTTGATCCGCTCGTCCTGGATGAGGATCTTCATGTCCCCGCCCGGAGTCCGGTAGGAGATGGCGTTGCGCTCGAGATCGGCCATGTAGAGGTTCCCCTTCTTGTCGAAGATCATCCCGTCGGCCGCCGGAGTCACCCCGAGGTTCTCCACGCTCTTCACCAGGTCCGTTTCGTTCCGCTTCTGCTTCACGATGGCGTCGGTGGAGACCCGGTAGAGGTGGTAGCCCGTGAGCGCGTGGTAGTAGAGCTTCTCCCCGCCCGGCGAGAGGGCGATGCCGTCGGAGTGGATCTGGGGCCTCTTCCCGTCCGGGAGGAGGAACTTCTTCTTCTCCACCGTCAGGATGACGTTCTCCGCCTTGGTGGAGGGGTGCTTGTCCAGGACTCGCTTCGACGTTCCCCGCTTGAGGTCGAGGACGACGATCCCCCCGAGCCCGGAGTCGGTGATGAAGGCCTGGCCCGACTTCTCGTCGATGCGGATGTCGTTGAGGTAGGACTTCTCCGGAGCGACGGCGTCGCTGAAGCTCCAGGAGCGCTTGAGCTGATTCGTGGCCAGGTCGAACTCGTAGAGCATGGCCTTGCCGATGACCCCCTTGAGCTCCGGGCTGCTCGGGTCGAGGACGAAGAGCGAGTCCTTGAAGGCGTACACCGACTGCACGCAGGTGAACCGGTTCTTCTGGGGTTCTCCGGTCCAGGTGTTCCAGGCCTCGTCGGGGTAGAGCTTGTGCGTTCCGTCCGGCATGATCTCCACCACGGAGTACGGTACGTTCTCCCGCCAGCGCGGGAAGTTCGCGAACATCCGCCCGGTCCGGGTGACGGTGACGCCCGTGACCTGCACCCCTTTGAACTGGGTGACCTCGTGGAGGTCCGGTTCCTTCTCCGTCGGGAGGAGGCCGATGGTCTTCTTGTCCACCATGACTTCGGCGTCTGCGCCTTGCCGGGAGGCGCAGGAGACGAGGCCGGTGACCGTGAAACAGAGGATGAAGAGATATTTCATAGTGGCTCCCGAGATGGAGTTACATAATCAGTTTTGTAAACTCGGGAGCGGTTGTCAAAGGACAAGGTAGCAACGCCCATGCTGCGAGGCTTCGCCGGCGCCGGGGAATGGGGCGGGCCCCATCTAGTGATGGAGCCAGCGCTTGAAGTTGAGGATGGGATGGTGCCAATCCAGAGGTCGCTTCTCTGTTTTCTCTGTCCTGGTCTTTCGGTAGGCCGGGGTGGTTGCTGGGTTGTGGCGGAGTCGGCCGAGGCTCACCACCTGGTCGGTGTTCTTATCCAGATGGCTGACGGAGATGAACATGCCGATGGGGAACAGGATCCAAAAGCTCATCGCGATGATAGTTAAGATGACTTCTACGGTGTTTCCTTCCATGAGAATCCTCCTGATGGAAAAATTGTAACACCATCTGTAAGAACGCAGCCTTAATTGAACCTGTGTTTTTAGTACCGGAGTAAGTGAGGTTTCCTCTCTCAATTCAGGGTAATTATAGTTTCCGGACCGGCGGCGGGTTTACTATCGTAGGGCCATAAATTTCTCAAGGAGGGAAATATGAAAAAGTTTATCCTAACGATCTCCGTCCTCTCGTTTCTGGGCCTCGGGGCCGCCTGCAACCGCACGAGCACCACGGGCGCGGACAACGCCTCCGGTACCCGGATGGAGCAGCAGGACCCGGGCATGAACACCACCAACGGCGCGGGCCCGGCGGCCGTGGATTCGACGAACTCCCAGGCGATCCCTTCGGACACGAACACCCAGGGAGCTCAGCAGAGCAGTCAGGAAGCCTCTCACGTCGACGAATGAGTTGACCTCGCCGGAAGCCGAAGCGCTTCCGGCCCTTGCCTACAGACGGCAGTTCTTGGTGATCTTGAACTCTTCGATCTCATCCAGCGGGACGATGTCCACGCCGAGGCTCCGGGCCCTCCGGAGGAAGATGTCCGTTCCCCGCACCGACGGCTCCCGCACGTCGTGCTGGAGGATCACCCCACCCTTCGGCGGGTTGGTGATCTGCACCGGGACCTTCACGAACTCCGTCCCGACCTTCTTGAAGTCGATGAACGTCCCGCCCGTGTGGTGGACGGCGATGTTGGAGGCGACCTCCTTGTCCGTCATCCCCGGCACCCAGTCCGCCGTGTCCACGTCCCAGAAGGCCATGTGGATGCAGTTGTCCCCTAGGAGTTCCTGCGA
>SXGU01342203.1_pt1 | contig 15428 bp, 6 predicted proteins | sample 3174531 | NCBI WGS metagenome assembly SXGU01 (sample SAMN11356863, study PRJNA531348) | freshwater metagenome | isolation source: freshwater sample F1-140 | place: China: Fuxian Lake, Yuxi | collected 2017-12-25
GGCCATACGTTTCAAGACGTTCGACGTTACGGATAGTGATGTTTTTAGTTCCTCCACCATTAGCTCCATTATCAACCAGTGCCCGGTATTTCGGTACCACAAAACGACCACGATATAGCAAACCCATTGTTCGGGTTCACTCCACAGAAAAGCCCTGAAAGTAGGGCTTTTCTTGTATTCAGACACAGGATTGTCTACACCTATGAGCCTGTTCAACACTCCTCACCGCTTTCCTGTCTCCCTGCTGGCCATTGAGCATTTCTCTACGGTTATGGGTACACTGGGTACTCTGGATGCCCTGTTGGACACCCTGACAAAATACTGCGGCATTCCTGACCCCACCGATGACGATGGCGCGTACTTTGTTTCCCGGCTGGAAGAGATAAACTCCGACGACCCCGCCCAACCGGCGAACAATTCCACCCCATCCGCACAGGAACCCAAACGCTCGTTGGGTACCTCTTACTTCACAGCACTTTCAAGCCTACCAGTTGACCGCATCTTGCTGGCTGCGGTCGGTTATGATTATCACAAGGCAGAATATCTGTATTGCAAGGCGGATCGTTCAGTGGCAATGGCTGTGCTGGAGACTTACACTCAACTACAGGCCGAACAGTTTAACTATCTGTTCGAGTGCGCCATGTATGGCTTTGGTGGAAGCTACAAAGACGACGAAAAAACCGCAGTACCCGAAGGAGCGATTGATCTTAGAGAGGTCGATGACCCGGTTGCGGCTCTTAACATGCTGTTTGGAAATCAAAGGTAAAGGACGATGGCAGAGCAGATCACATCTCAGGTCGAGATTGACTTTCAGGCGATATTTGGCGGTGTCAAAAACAAACAGGATTTTGACCGTGCCGTATTTGATACGTTTAACAAGGTCATCGAGGGGGCTGCACAGCAGATCAAAACCCCGCAGATCGAGATACCGATAGACATCAAGCTGGCAGAGGATTTGACTCTGCGCGGCAATATGGCAGAGAAGCTGAGGGATGTTGTGAATAACAACATCCATGCTGTCGAGAGTGCCCTGAGCGAAGCCACCAAAGGCAAGAAGATAGCGTTCGACGCTGAACAATACCTGCACCTGTTCACCCAGGTGTTTGAGAATGCTGCCAACGCCCTGTCAGCAATCAATACCAGCCAGTACGACAAAGCCGCGCAGGAGTTGGCAGACAAGCTCCGCAAGGGTGAAATAACCCTGGAGCAGGCACTAAAAACCAGTCCGGCTACGGTAGATGCGCTCAAGACCCGCCTGCATTCGCTGGAAGAGCAGAACAAGCTGTTGGCGAGGATGAAACGGGAACTGGCTCAAGGGTACGCCGGGCTTCGGGTGAAGACGGAAACTCCCAAGGGTGCGCTTTTGGATGACGGCGAGGAACCGGTTACTTACAAACAACCGTCCCTCATTGTTCCAACCCTCGAACGATTCATCAAAGAGACGCAGCAAGAACGGAAGCTGTTGCAGACCTTGCTGGATGAAAAAATTCAGACCAAGCGAGTCAGGGATCAGATCAGGGAGAAGAACCGGCAGGACATTGGCACTTCGGTGCTTGACCCGCTTTTGGTCAAAAGTAACAACAAGCGACGCGGCTTGCAGCGGGGTGATCTTGACTACTCGAAGATACCGGAAGGGTTTGACTACCCGGCAGCCATCAGCGAACTGTCGCGCAGGAAATCTCATCAGGACGAATTGCTGGGCGAAGCCCTCACACCGAAAGAGGTCAGCGGTCGCCAGCGGGAAATTCAACGGCTGAATGAGCAGATGGCCGAATTGCGTAGGAGGCAATCGGCAGCCAAACGATCTGTTCCGGATGCTCGCAGGGAGTACACACGTAACGCCTATCAGTCCATGCTGGACGATCAGGGGTCGTTCAAGCTGGACGGCTTTAGCGAAGCCACCGACTTTCGGGCTATTCGAGAAGAGATGCTCACGCTTGAGCGTGATCTCAGGTCAAGCCTGAAGAACAAGCCGACTCCCACACAGGCTGACAAGCTCAATCGTGACCTGTTGCGACTGCAAGAGCAAGCACTGATTCTGGCCAACCAGAAATCACGCATCAAGGGTAATTCCCTGGCCAAAGGTGTTGAAGATTACACGCTACAAGGCCAGGCGTTTGAAGCCTCCGCACTTAACATTTTAGGCATATCCGATTCGGAGGCTCTTCGGTCGGCCAGCACCGGGGATCGACAAGGGCAGGCCACTACTGCATTTGAGACCCTTTCTCGTGCCCGGCAGAAAGCCATTATAAAAGCTCTGCGGGGAGCTAACAGCAACTACCAGTCTGCCTGGAACAACACCCCTATCAACGAAACGGACGCACGTGGCCAGCACGAAGCCAGTGCGGGCTTTATTCAGGATTTGTTGAGTGCGGTAGAAGCCAGGGACAAGACGATCCGACAAGGGGCTGAAGCCGTGGACTCGACCACGGTGGTCAAGCGCAAGGAAGCCGAGCGGCTGAAGACGCTGTATGAGAGCCAGATCAACACGCCAGGTCATGATGCAGTAGAAGCGGACAAGGTGCTGAAGAAGGCCATTGCCACAGCACGGGCCTCGATGCACGCGGCGCGTACTGATGAGGGCATGACAGCCAGCCGTGACCTGTTGAAGCAACTCAAGGATATTCAGGCCGAGATCGAGCAGCGGGCAAACACTACCCGTATATCTGAAACAAGTGCCCGTGTTCAGGAGATTGAAACCTACCTCAACAAGGCATTTGACTCACTTGTTTCAACATCTGTCACCAGCGATGAACAACTGAAGCAACTGCTGGGGCGGTTGAAACCGGGGGCCAAGCTGGGTCGAATGACACGGGAACTGGCATCTCTGCGAGGAGAAGTGGGGACAGATTCTCCGGCCATGCAGGAACTTGAAGCCGTTGTCTCTTTGCTCAAGGAGAGTTTGGCGGGTAACAAGTCAAAAGAAAAACAGGCAGATAAGGCAAAAACCATTCAGAACCTGGATGCGCTGATTGCTGACTTTAACGCTGATCTTGCACAGCAGGCTTACGGTAGTCCAGAGTTCAACGAGACGGTTAAAGCACTCAGAACCGCAATCAGCAAGCGGTTTGAGGGTGATCGAAAGGTACGGCGGGATGAACTGGCGAAGCTGACTCAGACCGTGCTGGATGCAGCACCGACTTCAAAGGACAAAGCGCGAGAGTTGCTGCTGGCTGCGTTTCAGAACCGGAGAGACCTGAGCCAGGATCAGGCTACCCGTTTATTGAACCGGGCCAGATCACAAGCAGAACGTATCCCGGATGCGGAGGGGTATGCCTTGTCTGGGCGCATCAGCCGCGTTCAGGAACGGTTTGATCGACGGTTCCAGCAACCCACCCTGGCAGATTTGAATACCCGGATCGAGCAAGGGTTGGCCGCGTTACAGGGCACCGGAACCATGCGGGAGTTCCAGTTGCTGGCCGGAGGTGTGACTCGGGATGTCCGCAAACGGTTTCGGCTGAATCAGGACGATGGCCAACAGCGGCAAACCTTGCTGGACATATCCGCGCAGTTTGATCGGGTGCAGAAAGAGGTCAAGGCTTCTGGAAACAGTCAGCAGATCAAGGAACTGCGTGAGGTTATCAGGAAGGCCAAAGACAACAGCGATGAAGCCTCCCTTGAACTGGTCAAGAGCAGTCTGACTCGTATCAAGGCTTTGTTGAAAGAGCAGATCAAGGCTGAACAAGGCAGCAACCCGGAAAGGCTGGCACAGTTCAAGGCGGTCACCCAGGAGTTAGCCCAGTATACCCGTCAGATCAGCCGCACCCGGCTTGCAGAGCAAAGAACTTCTGCCTTGTACCAGCAGGGTAGGTCTGCCGCTCAGGCTGCACGGGATGAGCCTATGCGCATTGGCGCAGGGGATCGGGATGCAGCTATTTATTACTACGAGAACCTGAGACGGGAGAACCGGCAGAGGGTATTAGCCGGTAACCTGTCTCCGGCAGAGATGCAGGATATAGGCCGTCAAACGGAAGTAGCTACCCGTAACATCGGTCTGCTGCGCCGGGAAATCAACAACACACTCAGTCCGCTGCATCAAGCCAAGCTGGCCATTACCGCGTTTTTCCGGTACGCAGGGGTTTATGGTGCGGGCTTTGCTGCCGTCAATGCCATTCGGGACTTGGTGAGGGACACTCTGAGGTTGGACAAGGCCTTCCGATCAATTCAAGCGGTCTCTCAGGCGACGGCCCAGGAAATGGCCGGGGTTGAGGAAGCTATCAAGGGGACAGCGACCAGCACGCAATTTTCCACACAACAAGTCGCCGAGGCCGCCCAGATTCTGGCACAGGCCGGTGTCGAGTCAAAAGACTTGCCCAAGGTGCTGGACAGTGTGGCCCGCTTCGCTTCAGCCACCGCATCCGATCTAACGCTGGCTGCCGACGTACTGACCTCGTTGCGGGAAGTGTTTACCGAGTTTGGTGACACATTTAAGGATTCCCGACTGGCTGATGCCCTGACCAACGCGGTCAACATCTCCAAGCTGAATGTGCAGGATTTGCAGGTCATCACCTCGCTAGGTGCCCAAACTGCAAAGTCGATGGGGGTCAATGCCGATCAGTTCATGGCTGCGGCTGCAACGCTATCCAACGTCGGTATCCGTAAGTCAACGGTCGGTACCGGTTTGCGTCAGGCCATGCTGGAAATCCTGAACCCGGATGCCCAGACCCTGACCTTCCTCAAGGAACGCTACGCCAAGATCGGCGAGGCATTGAGCGAGGAGGCCATCAAGAGCCGCTATCAGGCGTTCCAGACCGCACAAGACCCGATGAGTGCAGCCTTCGGCGAACTACGCCGTATCGGGGTCTCAGGGTCAGCACGGTACGACTTCAAACGGGTGGTGGACATCCGGGCTGAAAACGTATTGCTGCCCTTGATGGACTCACTGGAAACCTATCAGCAAAACATAGCCAAGATTGCGCAGAGTGGGTCAGCCGCCAAGGGTGCGGATGTCCAGATGCAGGCCTTCCTGAACACCTGGGGGCGGTTGTCCTCCGAGGTGGAGGGTCTGTCACACACTCTGGTGTCAGCAGCACTGCCGCCTTTGACTGGCTTTGCAAACGTGTTGGCAGACATTGCACATAATGCGACGGATGCCTGGAATGAGTTGAAGCGGATATTAGATGTTGGCGGTGAGGACGATCTGCGGCCCCGGATAGAAGCAGACGCGGCCAGACTGGATGCGGCTCGAACTCCGTATGACAAGACAGAAGCGGGAACCAAGGCCTATGATGTCAATGCGTCCGAAACCAACATTAGCAAATTACAGACAGAACTGAGTGCGTTGTTGGGCAACGATGCGCCCAACTCACCGGATGTTTTCAGGACGTTGCAAGCTCTGGCTACCAAGGAACAGGGCAGTACGGAACAGGCCGATTTGTTCACGCGGCTGGAAACGCTGACGCGCAACAAATTCACCGAGGAACAAAAGCGCACCTTGCAACTGAGCAGCCAGGCATTGTCGGACGTGATTGGCAAAACGCAAGGGTCACGGGAGAACGTGCGGGATGAAGCCAAAACTGCGTTTGACGGGTTGATGCCGCAAAAGGACATGCAGGAGGCGGTAAAGGCCGCCTACTATCAAACCAAAAGCGGTCTGCCCGCCAAGGCACCTGAAACCTTGAATGAATTGGCTACGCAGATTGATGGCATTCTGTCGTTCTACGACAGAGTCTTTGAATTGTCCAAAAAAGCTGCAAAGAGTTTTGAGGGAGACAAGCAACTTGCTCGTGCGGTAGAGGGTTCAGTTCCGCTGACGCTGGCTGAACTGCGGAATCCTGACGCCATGACGCTGGATATTCAGCGAATGGCTGCTGCTGGAGACGAGGACGGCCTGGCAATGCTGAGGGGTCGGCTAGACAACACACCAAAGCAACTTGTGCAGTCGCGTAGCGTGATTGAGCAGGCATTGGCCCGAGTGTCTCCCAGTCTGCAGAAAGTCATCAAAACAGAAGACCTGGCAGCCACGCAAGCACCTGCCATCCTTCAGCAACTGGAGGATGCAGTCAAAACGGCGCAGCAGGTTAACCAGGGCAAGACTGAAACAAAAGAGGGGGAGGCACGGAAGAAAGACAAGGATGCTTTTACCACGCAGTACATCAGCCAGGTGCAAAGCAATTCCGGGATTGAGGACTTACGCACCAGCCACGAACGTCTGCGTATCTCTACAGAGGCTTCTCTTGCCAAACTGGCGACCGAACTGGATGCTGCAAAACAGCGTGCGGATTCCAGTAACGAACAGGTTGAGATTGAGCAGCGGCAGCTTAGTCTGAAGAAAGCCCTTCAGGACAGCAGCAAGGAGTTGATGCAAAGGGAACTGGCCCTGATGGTCAAGGTAGACCGCATCAAGAAAAATCCGTACACGGTTGCTGCGGAAGATATTGGCTCTGACTATGGTGTGGGTGGTCTGGTTTCTGCCGTGATGCAGACGGAGAGCAGCAACAACCCCAACAGCCGCAGCCGCAAAGGGGCACTTGGCCTGATGCAACTCATGCCGAGTACGGCGGAGGATGTGGCGAAACAGTTGGGTATTCGTGGGTACAGTCCTGACCAGTTGATCCGCGATCCCCTGCTGAACATACGCCTGGGTTCCAAGTACCTGAGCGACCAGATTAAGCACTTCTCCGCAAATACAAATGCGCTTACCGAAGACGAAGTCAAGCTGGCCCTTGCGGCATACAACGCGGGGCCAGGCAGTATTGACAAGGCAGTTCGGAAACATGGCAACAGTTTCGAGGCGGTTCGCCCGCACTTGCTGGAGGAAACGCGAGCCTATGTTGACAAGGTTGTAGCGTCTTTGGGGCCGAACATTGTCGGTCGGTATAATCCGCCGTTAAAACCTGACGACAAGATCAACCACTTTTTGAACACCGGGCTGCAGGGTAGCCCTGACTCGCCCGCGTTCAAACTGAGCGAACAGTATTACAAGACTCGTTCTGAGTCGGAAGCCAGCACCCGGAAAGCGGAACTTGAAATTGCCCAGACTCAACGCAGGAATGAGTCTGATGGTATGCAGCGGGAGATCAACGTCAAGCAGGAGGAGTTGAAACGCATTGAGCAAGAACTCAGCCTGGCCACCAAAGGGCTGGATGCTCAAAAATCCAACCAACTGGCAGAGCAGGTTCGGCAAAAGCAGGATGAAATTAACCGGCTGACACGGGACAAGGCCAAGTTTGACCGCAATGCTGCTGACGCTTCGTTCAACCGTGATCTCGACCTGGCCTACAGTAATCAGGCATCTGCCAACAGTACCCAGTATGAAGCCCGGCGGCGGGACATCCTGCGGGAAGAAGCCAGCAAGACATTGCGTATTGAGGGCCAGAACAAGGAAGACTTGCTGGTCAACATCAAGCAGCGCAGCACTTTGGGCGACTTGTCCGGGGCCAATGCAGCGATTGACCAACTGATTCAGAAACAGGAGCTATTACGGAAAGCGTACCGGGAACGGGAAGATGCAACAGACGGCATCACCGAGGCAGAGAAGGCGCAGAATGAAGCTGTCCGCAAGAGCAAGGACGAACTGGAAATCTACACCTTGCGGGTAAACGCTTTGACTCAGGCACTGACCGTGCTGGATGAGAAGCTCAAGGAGAAGTACGAAAAGCCGCTTGAACAGAGGGCAGCAGATGCGTACTCGCAAGCGCGGGGGTATGTTCCGACCCAAGATGAGCAGCGGGACACGTTGTTGCGGGAGCGATCCCTTGACCGGGGAAAAATAGCTGCCAGGGAACAGACCCTTTCGGAGCTAAAAACTCAGCGAGACCATGCACCTGCGGCCATACAGGCGGAGTATACGCCCAAAATCACTGCCATCACAAGCGAACTGGAACAGCTTACGGAGGCGGTTGCCGGGATCAACGCACAGCTTTACGAACTGGATGTTACCCCGCTTCAAGCCCTCGGGGATGTCAGCCTGAATAATGTTGTTGAAGGTCTTAATGGTCTTGAATACTCTGCTAAAAACCTGCACAGGACAATCGAGAGTCATTTTGTTGCCGGGATTGATAATGCCATCACCGGTCTGGTCGATTTTGCAACCAACGGAGAAAAAGCCAGGCAGTCGGCGGAGAGCTTGCGGCAGGCCATTATTGCTGTCAATCAAGCCAAACTGGATTATGCAGACATTGTGCTGGATCGGCCCAGAGTCTACTCTGAGGCGGTGCAGATGGCGGATAGCCAGCGAGTACAGGCGCGTGCGGATTTGCTGGCAAGGGGAGCCTCGGGTCAGCAACTGGCTGCCAGTCAGGCGTCTGAGGGTATCATGCGTTCTCAGGTTATCAGCCAGGCAGAGTCTGCCCAACGGGAGCGGGAGGCCGCAGCAGCCAAGACGCTAAAGGAGCAGGAGAAAGCCCGGCGGGAACAGGCGTCGCGCAGTGGTGTCTGGGGTACGCTAAAGACCGCATCTGCGGATATGGGTCAGGCGGTTCTGGGTGATGTCCTCAAGAGTACCGTACTGGATGGCGTCAAAAATGTACTGGGGATGGGAGCTAGAGGTGAGGCAAAAACCAAGCCGCTGTTCGTCCATGTAACCAACCAGGACGAGGCGACAAGTGCGGCTGAAAGCGGGACAAATGATACCGAAAGTCTCACTGACCTGAAGGACAGCTTGTCGAAGCCGGTAGGCAGTCTGTCCGACCGGTTGTCCGGGTTGTTCAAGGACATGACCGGAAGTCTGAGTAGTTTTGGCAACAACCTGGCAAGCGGGTTTGCCGCTTTAGGCTCGTCCACAGGAAGCAAAGTCGGATCAGGATTAGGGGCGTTAGGGAGTCTTTTTGGTGTTGTTGAGAAAATTGCCGGGTTGGTTGGCAAGAGCGGCGGAGGCAGTTCAGAATTTACCAACTCGATGAGTAGCCTTTTTGGAGGTGCAGACGCAAGCAAGATTTCTTCTGGTCTGAGTATGGGCGGAAGCCCTTCGTCAACGTCGTTGTTGGGAGGAGCATCAGGCTCTGGAGGCTCCTGGAGTAACTGGTTGTCTGGGGGCGGCGGTGACAGCGGTAGTGGTTTCGCCAGCGGACTGTTTGATAGTTTAAGTTTTAGTTCTGGTGGACAGGTTAAAGGCCCAGGCACTGCCACCTCGGATAGCATTCCTGCCAGGCTGAGTGACGGGGAGTATGTGGTCAATGCACGGGCTACCCAGGCGTTTGGCGTACAGAACCTGGATCGAATCAACCAGGGCTTGCTGGATTCGCGGGGAGATTCACCTCAAAAGGCGATGTATGTTGAGCTAACCAATCCGGCGGACATTACGCAGACTACGGGCAGTGAGTTTGATCCCCAAGAGCTTGTGACTGACTTGAAAGACGGTATTGCCAAGCCGATGGACGAGTTTTCCGACAAGTTGACAGGCTCATTCAGTACGGTGTCAACCAGTCTGGACGGGTTTGGCGATACGCTGCAGAACATCAGCAGTCGGATGAGTTCAGGGGGGTCATCCGAGATGTCCGATGCACAGACGGCCATAGGCTTGTTGAAAAACATAACGAGCATTGCGGGTGCTATTGGCGGTTTCAGCACAGGCGGCTACGTCAGAGGCCCGGGCACTGCCACCTCGGACAGCATTCCTGCCAGGCTGAGTGACGGAGAGTTTGTGGTCAATGCACGGGCTACGCAGGCGTTTGGTGTGCATAATCTGGAGCGAATCAATCAGTTCAGGTTTGCCAACGGCGGGTTTGTCAATAAATTCAGGCCTCCTGAGCTATATGCAAACCCCACAAGGCCAGATTCTGGCTATAATTACAGTGGGCCTGCAAAAGAAGCCGCAACTTTGGTACAGGTCATTGACCAGCGCAAGGCAGGTTCTCCAGAGATTGAGATGCAACGGAGCCGTGACGGAAACAACAGAGAGGTTATCAGGATGTTGGTTAGGGAAGAAGTAAAAACTGCCGTAGATACCGGCGTTTTGGATAAGACGTTGCGGGCAAACTTTGGACTGCGTAGAGCAGGGATGCAGCGATGACTACACCGGTTTGGCCTGCAGCCTTGCCGTATCCTGCGGCTACCAATTACCAGGAACAGCCGCAATCACAAATTATCCGCAGTACGGTGGATGCCGGTATTGACAAGGTTCGACGCCGGTTTACATCCAACACACGCCAATTTAGCTGTACGTGGTACCTGACGCACGATCAGTTGGGCACGTTTGAGTCCTGGTTCAATAACGACCTTGGTGCTGGATCACTGGCATTCAGCTTTCCAAAACCACGGGCCGGAATGACCACGGGCACTCATATTCGTGCGCGGATTTACGGTAACAACAATGACCCTCTGTATACGATTGGCTATGCAGAGCAATATCGACAATGGCAGGTCACGGCCCGGCTGGAGCAGTTACCGTAATGCCCAGACAGGTTTCAGCCGACGGTTTACGGAGCTTGTTTGCACAGGAGACCGACCATGTGTGGCTCCCGGCACTGTGCTTAAAGGGCAGTTCTGGCAACACGTATCTGATTGCCAATTCTGAGGACGTTACCCTGCCGTTTGATCTGGCAGTAAGACCGGCTGCTGTGCCAACGCCTATTGTGTACAGTGCCTGCCCGTTCAGCATAAAACTGGCGGTTGATGATGAGTCAGAAGTACCGTATGTCTCGCTGACAATGGAGAACATAGGTTTAATTGGACGCAGCATCGTAAAAACCTTGCAGGACAACGATTTTCAGTCACAAGCCTATATTGCTGTAGTGCGAGGCAGGCGAGACCCCTCTGTTTGGTCTTGGGCAGTTGAACTCGGGCCTACGCTGTATGATCTGCTTACTGTGTCAGTAACAGTTAACACGGTGGAGGCATCATTAGGGTTTCACACTGATTTCTTGAATGAGCCTGCGACTGTAGGCCGATTCTCCCCCGCAGTGGCGGCAGGTCTATTCTTGTGACGTTCTGGCAGGATTACATAGGAGTGCCTTACAAGGACTGCGGTAGGAGCCGTGAGGGTTGCGACTGTTACGGCCTGGTCTGGCTGGTGTGGAAAGAGCAGAAGGGGATACTGCTGCCCAGTTATGACAACAACTATCTGCACGTAGACAATCCGGATGAGCTTCAGATGACCTTGGACGCACACATTTCTGAGTGGGATCAGGTCGAACAGCCAGAGCCGTTTTCCCTTGCCTTGTTCAATTACTACAACGGCCAACTACATTGTGGGCTAATGGTGTCAGCACATCAGATGCTGCACATTGCCAGAAAACACGAAGCCAGGGTTGAGAAACTCAAGGACATCAACAATTTGCAAGGATACTATTTACCGCATGGTTACCGTTGTTGCTAAACCAAACCCGTTCAAGCCCGATGAGACCTACCTTTGTCATGTTCCGGCAGGGACTCTTTTAGGCACTTTGCTGGAGCAGGCACACCCGACGACACAGGTTTTAATTAACGGAGAAAGAGTCGAACGCGAGCGTTGGGGTGACACGGTAATAACAGAGAAAGACTTTGTTGTCGTTGTCAACGCACCAAAATTGCCGCCTGTTGTCGTGGCTATCATGGCAATAGTCTCTGCTGTGGTGGCAATAGCCAATACGATTGTGCAATTAGTTGCCGAGCAGCCGAAAATTAACAACCCTGCACAGCCTATTGGTGGCCGCTACGGGCCAATGACATCTCAGTCGAACCAGCCTAACCGGTTTGGGGTAATACCAAAACTGTACGGCAAATACCGAATCAACCCACCGCTTGCTGCTAACTACTACTTTTCCACTGTAGGGGATAACCAGTTTCTGTACTTACTGTTGTGTCTGGGTTACGGGCCGTTGCGGATTGGCCCTGACAACACATCACTTGCCAGTGACGGCATTACCCAACAGTACCACATCGTGGGTCGCAAAATGGACGTGGCAAGCCGCAGCACTTATTACCCCTTGTTAAAGGGGAGCAGTGGAGGTGGCATTTTCTACGGAACTCAGGACATTACCAGCACGTTTGGGAGCGACATTATTCGGTTTGGCAACACTGCGATTGAAAACTTCAAAGGGGCAAAGTGGGAAATTGGCCATCCATCACAGATTACGCTTTATCCTGAAGACACCGAGTCTCAAGAAGTCAATTATGCGTACAATATCCCTGTTTACAGGTATGGCGGCTACAAATTAAAAACGGGGAAAGCTGACGGCAGAAATTATTGGTTTGAATATACGCTTGACAACCCTAATCCAGCAGTGACTTATACTGTCACCACAAACTCAAATACAAACTATGCTGTAATAGAGTTGTTATTTAGCAACGGGCTATATTCCTCTAACAGTATGGGCAAGGTATACCGTGGTGGCGTGAGGTTATTGGTTGAATACAAACGAACAACGGAGTCTGTCTGGACTACGTATGATTACACAACTAAGCCAGACTACAACAGCGATTACTGGGTCAAACCTCAATCTTCGTTTAGCATCCAGTATAATTGTGAAATAACGGATAGCATACGGTCACCCTTGCGTCGTCCGCTTGTTGTTGCGTTTGCTGCTGCAGGCACGTATGAGATACGGGTCACTCGTCAGTTTACGTATGCAGGAGAGACCAATGGGATGTTCACTGATTTTACCTGGACAGAACTGCGTTCTGTCAGGACTCGTCGGCCCTGGATAGTGTCAGAACACAATTCCAGCAATGACGTTGTTTTAATGGCTTTGAAGGTAAAAAACTCGGGACAGTTTACAGGCAACGTAGACACGGTAACTGTTTATGCACAATCAGTGCTGAAGGTGCTGGCTGATATAAACAACAGGGTTTGGGAGTGGTTACCAACAGCCAATCCGGCATGGGCGTATGTAGATGCACTAAGCGGCATTCATGTACAGAACCCTGTTGATGTTGACACGGAACTTAATGTTGAGTCAATTTATGATTGGTCTCGGTGGTGTGTCAACAGTAACTATTATAGTTCCGGGCCGTTAGGCTATTCTACTACGTATCATTGGTATCATACGGAAGAAGAGTCATTGCTGGATCGGCTAAAAGTCATCACGGCGGCTGGCAGAGCATCGTGGTCTTTTCAGGACAACAAGTTCGGAGTAGTTTCAGACTTTTCCCGTGAGGACGCATTTGTTCCCAGGCAGCTTTTTACTCCACGTAACAGCCGTAATCTGACCTTTACGCGGCACTTTGTCCGTCGTCCACACGCACTGCGGGTACGATACATTGACCGCGAGGTGTATCAGGAAGCCGAGCAAATTGTGTACGGCTGGAAAGACACCAGCCAAACACTGGCATATTCTGAAACGGATGCACAGAAGTATGAGGTTCTGGAAACGCAAGGTGTGCTTGATTTTGTACAAGCTATTCGTGAAGGGGTTTATTTTCTCAATGTCCAGTTAACCCGACAAGAGACGTACACCCTGGAAACTGACATAGAAAACCTGGTGGTGACTCGCGGGGACTGCGTTAAAATTGCCTATGACACCATGCACGCATCGGTTGTATCCGGGCGTGTTGTCAGCACCACGCAAAATGCTGATGGCCTGTACACGACAATCACACTGGACACCCCTGTGCGGATGTACAACAGAGACCCTGAAGATTCGGGTGCAGGTACAGGCCCGTCTAACTACGGGTTGTACATACGCTACGTAGAACTTCAGCAGAAAGACAGCAGTTACCCGATTATCAACCCCCACACTTCTGCGGCTTCGTCTGGGTTTCACACAACATTGACCTTCGTAAGTCCGGTGCCAAACAGTCCGGGCATTATGGCTGGCGATCTGGCTGTTTTTGGTCTTGTATCCAACAGCAGCCTCAACGCAAAGGTGACCAAAATTGAGTATCGGGATGACTTGTCAGCCAAACTGACGCTAATCAATGCGTCTACACGTGAGAAACTGGAGCGCGTGCCTGGCACAAACGACCTCAGCACTAAAACCAGTAATGTAGCATCTCTGATTGAACTGCGTCGGCCAGGAAAGCCAACAAAGCCAAATTTGGCCTTTTCGGTTGAAAATGTCGCCATAGACGGCAGTAAGAGTATCAGCCCCGCTATAGTGGCTGTTTGGAATCCCAACCCGAAGGCTAGTGACGGATACAACAGCCCGCCTATTGTGGATTATATTGTACACTCCTGGCTGCTGGATCAGGCGGCATACGAAGCTGCGGCATTAAATCCTGACCTTGTTGGTTCAGTGCATACATTTGACGTTGTTAAAGTTACCAACCCGAAAACAAGTTTGTCTGTGTTTTCTGCTCCGGTTATAACCGAGTCGGGTGAAAAAAGTTATGTGTTAAAAGTGGCTGTCCAGGCAGGGACTAAAGAAGGGCGTTACAGTGACGAGAGTATCCCGGCATACATAAAATTAAGTGATGCAAATGTTGTTTTTGACGATAACGGTACGACGTACATACGCAGGCATAGCAGCAAGCAGTTTTACTATGACCTGGCCGTGCGGGGTTCGTCTAGCCGGACTGCCGTGTCATCTATACAGATAAAACTGCCCGCCAACACGACCAGAACTCAGGTTAGATTGTCTGCTCAGGTTAAGTTGGTATCAAGAACGCGGACGGCATCCAGCACGGTAGATAACCCGATACCCGTACCAAAGTATTGGGTAAAAGTTTCCCGTGTTTTCGGCCCATCTCTCTCCGTCAGCACAGGCACGACGAGTCTAACTACATCGCAGGCATTTTATGCCACAACCGAAGCGGCTGCGGACGTTACATGGACAAGTTCAGACCCAACACAGGTAAGCGACCAAAAGAAGTATTTTATTGACACAAGCGCGACAAAAAGTCTGGTAACGTATGGTTTTGACTTGTTAACAGACGACGCAACATTACTTGCAAAAAGTAAGGTTTATATGGCGTTCGTAGTGTATGTTGATGAAGCAGCAGGTTACTCTGTATGACTAGCGTAATAATTACAGTCTACACCAATAAAGCATCAGACCCATCGACAGGTGTTATTGATAGAGTAATACAGGTTGAGGAGAGCGAGATAGCGGACAACCTCGACGTTGGAGAGATGTACTTGCTTGGGGATTACCCGGCGTTTGACTACCGGATTGTTGATGCTGACACAGCAAACCCTCGTGCTGAGGAATACAACTCCGTATTTTATGCTGACAGGAGTGGCAGTGTTGATTTAGCTACAACTACAGCTACAAACTGGATGTTGGGCGATCTTGCTTACCGGGACAGTCTGTCAGCCAGTGAGGTGGGAGCGGCTGAGAAGGGGCATACACACGCTGATTTTGTATCCACGGGCCTGCTGGCACAGGAAGTACCGGAAAACTGGATGTTGGGAGACCTTGCGTACCGGGACAGTCTGTCAGCCAGTGAGGTGGGAGCGGCTGAGAGGGTGCATACGCACGCTGAGTTTGTATCCACGGGTCTGCTGGCACAGGAAGTACCGGAAAACTGGATGCTCGGAGACCTTGCGTACCAGGACACTTTGACCGCCAGTGAGGTGGGAGCGGCTGAGAAGGTGCATACACACGCTGAGTATGTAACCACGTGCAACC
>SXGU01265020.1_pt1 | contig 15427 bp, 14 predicted proteins | sample 3174531 | NCBI WGS metagenome assembly SXGU01 (sample SAMN11356863, study PRJNA531348) | freshwater metagenome | isolation source: freshwater sample F1-140 | place: China: Fuxian Lake, Yuxi | collected 2017-12-25
GCCGCGTCCGGCTCAGGCAGGCGCGCCATCCCTTGCTGGTGCTGGCGCGTGAGCAGGTGGTGCCCAACGACGTCGTCTTGGACGAAACGGTGCGGGTGTTGATCATTTCCGGACCGAATACCGGCGGGAAGACCGTCACCTTAAAGATCGTCGGCCTGTTCGCCCTCATGGTCCGGGCCGGTCTGCCGCTGCCCTGCGCTGCGGACTCGGATATGGCCCTCTTTCCCGAGGTCTATGCCGATATCGGGGATGCGCAGGACCTGACCAAAGACCTGTCCAGCTTTTCCGCCCACATGACGCAAATGATCCGCCTGCTGGCCCAGGCCTCCGCCACGGGAACCGGCCCCGCGGGGCAGGTGACGGATTTGCAGGCCCTTGTGCTGCTGGATGAGCCGGCGACCTCGACCGATCCGGCCGAAGGGGCGGCCTTGGCGGAAGCGCTCCTGCTGCACCTGGCCAGGCTGGGGATGAAGGTGGTCGCCACGACACACTATAACCAGCTCAAAGCCTTGGCCCACACGACTCCGGGCTTCGTGAATGCCAGCGTCGAGTTCGACGTGAGCCGGTTGGCGCCCACATACCGGCTGATCATGAACCTGCCGGGCGGCTCGTCGGCGATCGACATTGCCGGCCGACTGGGGATGGATGAAGCCATTCTGGAGCAGGCGCTGCAGTTGCTGCGCCGCGAGGACCGGGTGTTGGAGCAGATGCTCGGCGATCTCCAGGAGAAGCAGCGGCGGCTGTCCGAGGATCTGGCGAGGGCCGCGACGCTCAAGCAAGAGGCGGAACGGGCGGCGCGGGAGGCGTCGGAGATCGCGGAGCGCCTGCGCGCCTCCGAGCGGGATGAACGGAAGAACGTGAAAAAAAAGCTCACGCAGGATCTGTTGCAGGCCAGGGCCCAGGTGCAGGGAATTATCGAGGGGCTGAAGAAGGAAGAGAAGACGCTGGTCAAGGCCAAGGAGGCCAAGCAGCAACTGGCCGGCATTGCGACCCAGGCTCGGGAGCAACTGGGCGCAGGGGCCGAGACGGTTCCGCTCGATCGGTTGACCGTCGGGGATTTGGTCGAGGTCGCGAGCCTGGGCGTTGTCGGAACCCTGCTGGAAGAGGCGAAGGGGAAAAAACGGGTGCGCGTCCGTATCGGCGACCGGGAGGCCTCGGTCGAGACAGCGGGGCTCGTGGGTGTCGTCCGCGGAGAAGGGCATGAGCCGCAGCAGGCCAAGAGCCGGCCCCGGCAGCGGCTATCGCAGGGGCCTTCTTCCGGCGGCATGGAGACGTCGTCGACGGTGGATCTGCGCGGACAAGCCGCCGATGAAGCGTTGGATCTGACCGTCGCGGCGCTGGACCGGGCGGTCTTGGCCGGCGAACCTTTCCTCCGGATCATCCACGGGCATGGAACCGGCCGGTTGAAAACGGTCCTTCGAGACTATTTGCAGTCTTCGCCCTATGTGGCTTCGTTCAGGGCCGGGGAGCGGGCGGAAGGGGGCGATGGGGTGACGGTCGTGACGTTGACGTAGGCCCTGCCGATTCAACCCCGCCGGACCAGCTCGACGCCGGCCAGAATGGCTGCCCCGCCGACGACCATGTTGGCGGTGACGGGTTCGCCGAGAAACAACGCGGCGATGAGAATGCCGAATACCGGCACGAGATTATGGAAGGCCCCCACCGTGGCCGGCGTCAGGGACTGGAGCGAAAGATTGCGCAAGAAGAACACGGCGGCCGTGGCGACCCCCGCGTACAGGATGAGCAGCCCGCTGGACAGGGTCACATGGAGGCTGGAGGGGATCGACCAGAACAGGGCTCCCAGCAGCAGGAAGAGCAAGCCTGTTCCGAACATCACCGTGGTCGTGGTCGCGGCGCCATAGCGCTTGACCATATCGGAACTGAGCACGACGCAGGCCGCCGCCGACAGGGTGAACAACAGAACGAGTGAGTCCCCGAATCCGATGTCTTGATCGAACAGCCAGTCGGGAAGCGCGAAGAGGCAGCCGCAGAGCGACAGCGTGATGCCGGCGATCTTGAGCGCGCTGACTCGGTCTTTTCTCAGGAAGAGGCTCAACAGGGCGGTCAAGGTCGGGTGCAGACTGTAGATCAAGCTGTAGTGACTGACATTCGTGTAGACCAGCGCCCAGCCGGCCAACCCGTAGGCAAGTCCCACCCCGAGAATCCCCAGTAGTGTGAGGCGCACGACGTCGCCTCTGCTGATCCGCAGCAGGTCCTGCCACGGCCCCGTCAAGGTGAGCAAGACCAGACAGAAAAAGGCGATGAGGACCCTGAGGCAGACGAGGTCGAGGGGAGCGAGGTCGCTCTGCCGCAGCAGGCTCTTCATGACGGGCGTGACGGTGCTCAGCATCAGGACGGCCGCCGTGATGTAGAGCAACGGGCCGTGGTCTGCGTGCGGCTCCGCCGGGCGGGAGAGCGCCACGCCATGGTCCCATGTATTAGAAAGCTGTGAGGCTGATGGCGGCATGGTCTTTGCGGTAAAGGGTGAGCTGCTGCCGGGGTTCGCCGGAGATCGCCGCGAGGCATCCTCCCATCGCGAAGCTCCTGTCTTGCTGTCCGCCGATGCGCCCGTCCCTGCGCCTATGCGATTGGCGCCATTATCTTATCGGACGAGATGTCTGCAAGCTTGACCCGCCTTTAGGCGAAGCCAGGGGCACGGGCCCGTGGCCTGAAATCGCCGCTACGCATGCCGATCGGGCCTGCGGTTCGGACTGCGGCCTGAATGTCTCGTTGGTGGATTTCCTTCCTTGCTGGTGGAACTCAGCCAGCACAGCCTTCGCCGCCTCTACGCATGTCCTGAAATTTCAGGCGCTTACGTTGCGTCCCGTTGGCACCCTGTTTGCCTCATCTCTGCTTGTCGAGGCGGGCACGGTCGAGGGGGGAGTCGCAATGTTTCTGCATTGGGACTTGGGGCACAAAGGAGGCTGCCATGAAGAGGCAGATGGAGCCGATTGACTTGATGGTTGCCGTAGGCCTGTTTGCCACGGTGCTTGGAGGGTTGGGTCTGTTCGCGGCCACGAGCGGAAGCCTCAGCGGAAGCCTCGTGGCCGGGCACGGCGACATGACGGCGGAGAATCTGTCGGCGGGCAACCTGGATCCGATGCAGTGGGTTCAGCCGGCATTGGGTGACGCGATCGTGAACGCCTCGCGGCTGGAACGGGAGGCCTACCGGGAGATGATCGCCGCCGCGGCGGATTTGCAACGGGCGCGTCTGACCGACGCACAACTGCAGTCCGCTCCCTCGGACGATATCGAGCGGATCGGCGACCATGCCCGCCTCGTCGAGGCCGATCACGCGGCCAGGCTGCAATTCGTCATGGGCCGTCGGATCGTGGACGCCACGGCACGGGGGATCAAGGCAGGGATGTATCAGCTGCCGGTGCTGGGCGATCGGTACAACCGCCGCATGATCCGTTCCGCGGAGTTGTCCGCCGTCCGTCTGGACGACCAGTACCGGTCGGCCCACGAACCGTTGCTGGGATGGGAAGTCGTGGCGGCGACACAGGTCCGCCAACAGATGGAGGGCCGCATCCAGCAATGGCTTGGGCAGGCCATCGTCCGGACGGGCAAGGGGCAGGAGGATTATGGAAAAGCTCTGGGCGGCGCGCAGGAGCAGCTGGCGGCCGTGGCCCTTGCGGCCATGCACCAAGAGCTGACCGCCGACCGGTTTGCCGGGCCGGCCGAAGCGGACGCAGGGCCGGCGAGCCAGGCGGCCTCCTTTGTCGGCCCCCGATCCTGGCCGGAGATTCCCATGGGGATCATGGCGGCCTCCTTCTTCGGGTTGATCGGGATTTTTTGCATCGGCCTAGCCACGCCGCGTCGTCGCCGTGGCGCTCACGCGGAGACTGTCACGCTGCGGGAGCCGGCGACGGAGTTGCGCGCGAGGCGGTACCACAAGACCGCCGCGTAGATGGCCGGGAGGAGGTGTCTATGTCGTGGGGATATTGGGGCATTGTGGCGGGGTTGGCCGTGGTGCTGGCCGTCTTCTTCATCTGCATGGAGCTGCTCTATGCGCACGTGAGACAGGCCGCCAAGGAGAGCGGACTGTCCGTGGAAACGGGAAGCGGCCAGCCGTCCGGGTCTACGACAAAGCAGGCGGCCTGACCGGGCGTTCGAACATTGTTTCCAGCGAGCCCGCCTGATCGGAAGCGGGACAAGCGCCGGTACGGGGATGGCGAGGTCGGCATGGTGGAACTGATCGGTCTGGTCACGATGGCCGCTCTTATCCGGTTGTTGGATTTCGGCATGGCCAACGAAAGCGAGGCAGAGCGGCGCCGGCTGTCCCTGTCCGGAAGAGAGGGCGTGGCTCCATCGGCCGATGCCATCGGGGCGCAACCAGAACGAGACCGGAGCGCCGCCCCGCGTGTGGCGGCGTGACAGGCACCTATCCACGACGTGAGGAAGAGAGAAGAGGAGGAATCAGCCATGAAAGTCCTTGTGACCATAGGAAGCGTGGCGGCCTTGTCCGTGTTGGTCGTGGCACTCCTGTTCGTGTCGGCGGCTGCCGCCAGTGAGCAGCCGGCGGGCATGAGCGAATCGTCGCGGATCGATGCACAGGCGATCAACATCGAGACTCAGGCGGCGTCGACGCATGATGTTCGGTCCGACGGGAAGCCCACGATGGGGCAAGCAGGGGAGATGCCTCTGCGCATGTCGGAGATCGAGGAGGGGACGCATCTGTTGGCTGCGGAGCAGGGGCATTTTTTGTCCCTGGGGCAGGCATCCTTGGACCGGGAATTGCTGGAACAGTTGCGGACGCAGGACGAAGCGTCGAGCACGTCGTTTTAAGCGAGGGGCAGGCATCCCTCGGTGGCCGGCGACCGTCCGAGAACCTTGTGCGGGGCTTGTTCGCGCGGCTAGTTGGTGAAGGGCGTGATGATCGCCGACACCTCGTTGCGCAACACGAGCGTCAGGCTCTGTTGGGAATCCTGGTCCTCATGCGCCAGCGCGAGGAGCGAACAGATCTGCGGCACGGAATCCGGCGGGAGCGCCAGGAGGACCGGAAACTCAAAGAGGGGAAGCAGGGGCTGCGCGACGGCCAGGCGGAGCCTGAGGGCTATCAGAATGTCTCGGACGCGCACGGCTTGCTGTTCTTCCGGCACCTCCTGGGCGGTGGCCACGGCCACGTTCCAGAGGGCCTTGGTGATACCCACCGGAAGGGGTAATCCCAGCGCCTGAGCTTGCGCCGTCACGTCAACGAGCAGTCCTGCTTGCACCGCCTCTTCACGTGATTGCAGGCTGCTGCGCAAGTCTTTCTGGCTTGCCGTGTCTGGTTCAGCCGGAAGGTGCGACACAGGCGAAGGAGCGGATTCCGTCGCTTCGTGCTGGCTGTCGGGGACAGCGGCCGCCTCGGTCGGCGAAACCGGGGTCGGCTCGGCCGCCTCCCCGCTCTGGTTATCCTTGCGCAGAACGCTTATGAGCCCTTCGTACACAGAGCGCGCGGCTTGTGACCAGCGGGGATCGGACGGAAGCCCTCGGAAGGCCGCTTCGGCTGCTTTCCGTTCATCGTAGGTCAGTGTTCGTTGCGAAAGATTTGACTTCATGAACAGGGAGATAAACCTTGGTTTGGTGATGTCAAGAGGGGGCGGAGAGTCTCTCAGGCGAGGGTCGATGGCCGGGCGCCAACCGCCTCGTTCTCAGGCTCGGCCGTGCGGCCGGATCTGCCGGACGGAGGGCTGGATGCGAACCGAATCAGAAATCGACTGCCGGTTCCTTCCTGGCTTTGGACATCGAGAAAGCCCCCGTTCTCCTGGATCAGGCGTTTCACGTTCGTCAACCCTAACCCGGTCCCGTATTCCTTGGTCGTGAAGAAAGGCTCGAAGATGTGTTCGAGGTGGGCCGGAGCGATCCCGCAGCCGGTGTCGGCGATCTCGATCTCCACCTGACCCTGTTCCGCGGCTCGTGTGGCGACCATGAGCCGTCCTCCATGCGGCATGGCCTCCCGGGCGTTGATCAACAGATTGACCAGCGCTTCCTTCACCTGGTCCGGGTCCACGTGCACCGGTCCGAGGGCATCCGCAAAGTTCGTGTCGAGCGCGATCGACTCATGGCTTCCCTGCGCGTTCCACTGCCGCAGCGCCGCTTCGGCTAGGTCGCGGAGGAGCACCGGCTTCGGTTCGGGAGGCTTCTGGCGGGCATAGCGCAGGAAGTCGTTGATGCGGTGGGTCAGGCGGTCCACCTCCTCGATGATGTACCGGGCGACTTCCTGCTTCACCGATTCCGCCTGCTGCTCCTCCAGAACCAGCTGGGCCGAGCTGCGGATCACGCCCAAGGGATTGCGAAGGTCATGGGCCAGAGCGGCCAGCAGTTGCCCCACCGAGGCCAGCTTCTCGCGCCGGATCAGCTCCTCCTGTTGGGTCTTGACGGTGCGGAGGCTCTCTTCGAGCGCGCTGCGCATGGCCTCGAAGGTGCGCGCCAGGTCTTCGATTTCGTCGCCGGTGCGGATGTCGATGGAGGCCGGTCTGGCCGTCCCGTCGCGGGTGGGGATCGAATCCGGCAACGTGGCGACGTTGCGCCGCAGGGCATCCGCTTCCCGCCGCAGCGCCAGGATCGGGCTCACGATGCGTCGGCCCACCAGAAAGCCCAGCGAGGCCAGGACGATCACCAGCCCGAACCCGATCAATCCGACGGTCACCAAGAGCGAATAGATGGGGGCGTAGGTTTCCTCCGGCTGCTGTCGGATGAAGGCGAACCACTGCTCACCGTCCAGACTGGCGGTGCTGAGCTGGTGCGCGAACCGGACCGGCGCCGCGCCGACGATGGAGTTGCGCCCTCCGTGCGCATCGTCTTCCGCCACCAGCCAGAGCGGTCGGTCTTGGGCCAGTTGGGTCAACAAAGCCTCGTGGATCAGGTGCGCGGTCGGGGGCAGGACCGGGCAAATCAACGGAGTCCCCTCGGTGTCCAGCAACATGCCGTGGCCGGTCTCTCCGATCCGGATCGGCAAAATCGTGTTCATCAGGACATCGCGGCGAATGACAAGTCCCACCACGCCGACCGGCTTCGCATGCCCCTCGTCCAGGATCGGGACCGACACCTCGAACAGATAGTCGTTCAGCGCGGGATCGTGCCGAATCGAGCTGACGTAGGCTGTGCGCTGCTCGAACGCTTCCCGCCACCAGTCCCGGTCCCCGTTGAGGTAAGGGGTCCGGGGCGTGGATGTGGCCATGACCGCGCCATGACGGTCGGCGATGACGACGCCCACGTAGTAGCCGGCCTCCTGCGCCCACTCGCGCAGGTAGGCGGTGGTGTCGGGCAAGGGGAGCGGGGCGCCTGCCGTCCTGGCCTTCGACCAGGCGGTCTGCTCGGCTTCTAGCAGCGCCCGAATCTGGCCCTCGCTCTTGCCGGCGTACCGCTGGTTGGCGACCTCCAGGGAATGCCGGATGTGAATCGGAACCAGGGCCAACCGCGCCGCCCGGTCGATTTCCGTATCCACGGCCGCCGCGATGCGGATGGCGGTCGACCGCGCGATTTCCTGAAACCCGTTCCCGATCGAGTGTTTGAGGCTGTCGGTGCTGTAGAGGTAGGTGGCGATCAGCGCGGCTACGCCGGGGAGAATGCCGACGATCAGCAGCGCGACGAAGAACTTTTTCTGAAGGCCGCCGGTCCGCGACTGTTCCATCGGTCCCTCGGTTGGATTTACGGCGTCAGGTGGTACTTGGCCATCCGATAGCGCAGGGTGTTCCTGGTGATCTTGAGCAAGCGGCTGGCCTCCGAGACGTTGCCGCCGCTTTTCCGCAGGGCCTCGGTGAGCATGGCTTTTTCCATGTCCTCGACCGACAGCCCGTAGGACAGCAGCGAGGGGATCTCTCGGCTCGCGGCCCCGTTCCCTCCCTGCGCCGCCGACGGATCGAAGAGGTAGGCCGGGAGATGTTCCGGCCGGATCTCCCCTTCCTTGCAACTGATCGTGATCCATTCCACGACATTGTGCAGCTCCCGCACGTTGCCCGGCCAGTGGTACTCCTGCAAGGCGGTCAGGGCTTCCGGCGACACGCGCCGGATGCGGACCCCCCGTTCGCGCTCCGAGGCTTCCAGGAACGATCGGAGCAGGGCGGAGATGTCCTCCCGCCGCTCGCGCAGCGGGGGGATGTGCAACTGGCAGACATGCAGCCGGTAATAGAGGTCTTCGCGGAAGCGGCCCTTGGCGATCAGGTCCCGCAGATCCTGGTTGGTGGCGCCGATGACCCGGATGTTGACTTTGAGTCCGCGGAGGCCTCCCAGCGGTTCCACTAGATGATCCTCGAGCACACGGAGCAGTTTGGCTTGGACGCCGAGGCTCATCTCCCCGATCTCGTCCAAAAACAGGGTGCCGCGGTCCGCCAATTGGAACCGTCCGGGCTTGGTCGTTTTGGCGTCGGTGAAGGCGCCTTTCTGGTATCCGAACAGTTCGGATTCCAGCAGGGGTTCGGGAATGCCGGCGCAGTTGATCGCGATCAGCGGGCCGCCGGTGCGGGGGCTGGCATCGTGGATGGCGCGGGCCAACAATTCCTTGCCGGTTCCGCTTTCGCCGGTGATCAGCACCGTGACGTCCGTGTGGGCGATCTCCATGGCCAGACGCTTCAGCTCCGCCATCTTGGGCGACACGCTGACCATGCGGTCGATGCCGAACCGTTCGTGGAGGCCGGCCCGCAGGGCCCGGTTGTCCTGCGCCAGGCGCCGCAGTTCCAGGGCGCGCGCGATGACGATTTTCAACTCGTCGTTGTCCACCGGCTTGGAGATGTAATCGTACGCGCCCTTGTGCATGGCCTCGACGGCGGATTTGACGGTGCCGTAGCCGGTGATGATCAGCACCGGCACGTCCGGGCGCACCCGCTTGGCCGCCTCCAGCACGTCGAGTCCGGTCACCTTGCCGAGTTGGAGGTCCGTCACGATCAGATCGAGGTCGTCGTGTTCGGTGAGGATGCGAATCCCTTCCTCGCCGGTGTGCGCCAGCCGCACGTCGTACCCCTCCGGTTTGAGCACCAGCTCCAGGAGCCGGCGCATCCGTTCTTCGTCTTCGATGATGAGGAGGCTTGGTGGGTGCATAGAGTTGTGGAACAGGGTCCAAGAGCCGTTGCCGCGCTGATTCAGCCTATCGTCAACGGCGCAACCGGTCAAGGGGATCGCCATGACCCGCCTCAGGCCTGGCTCTCCACCGGCCAGCGCAGCGTGAACCGGGTGCCCGTCCCCTCCTCGCTCTCGACGCCGACGGTGCCGCCGTATTTGGTCACGATCTGGTAGACGATGTTGAGCCCCAGCCCCGTGCCCTTGCCCGGTTCCTTCGTCGTAAAAAACGGATCGAAGATTTTGCCCAGGAACGCCTTGGGGATGCCCGGACCGGTGTCGGCGATCCGGATGACGATCCATCCGTCCTCGAACCTGGTGCTCAGGCTGAGCCGGCCGTGGCCGTTCATGGCCTGGATGGCGTTCACGATGATGTTCTGAAAGACCTGCTGGGCCTCCTCGGGCCGGGCCAGGATCGCGGGCACGGGCCCGTATTCGGCCGCCACCTCCAGGTCGTCGGCCATGTGCGCGAGCCGCGCCAATTTCAGGGCGTCCTCCAGTTTTTGGTTGACGTCCACCGGCTGGGTATCCTCGGCAAAACCGGGGGCGGCGTAGCCGGCAAAGTTGCGGATGATCGAGGCCATGTGCCGGCTGTATTTGACGATGTCCTTGGCATATTCTTTGGTGACCCGGAGGTCGTCCTCATCTTCCATGGCCTGCGCCATGCCCATGATCACGAACAGGGGGTTGTTGATTTCATGGGCGATGCCCGCCGTCAACGTTCCCATGCCGGCCAGTTTTTCGGCCTGGATGAGCTGGTCCTGCAGCCGCCGTTCCGCCGTGACTTCCCGCAAGGCCAGCCCGATCCTGGTGGCGCCGTTGCCGTCGGCGCTGACGCGGAAAAACCGCTGACCGAAGACCCGGTCGCCGATCCGCAGATCCCGCAAGGCCACGCTCGACGGATCTTCCGCTTTGGGCGCCAGCGGGTCCCGGCGTTCGGCCTGCTGGTTCGCGTCGCGCGATGCCGGGAGGCCGGGCGCGGCGGCCCGCGCCCCATCGAATTCCTGTTCGATCCGGCGCTGGGTGGGCTGATCCACCGGCAAGAGGCGAAAGAGGTCCTGGCCGATGCCCTGCCGGGGCGCCACGTCCAGCACGCGCATGGCTTCGGCGTTGATGTACTCGATCGTGCGGTCCTGGCGCAGGATCATGACGCTCTCCGGCAGGCTGTTGAGAATCTTCTCGTTGTACTCTTTCAAGGACCGGACTTCGGCCGTCTTGGACGCCACTTTTTCTTCGAGTCCGGCGAAGGCCAACTGGAGTCTGCCGTTCATCGCGTTGAATTCGTCCGCCAGACGCTCGATCTCGTCGCCGGTGCGGATAGTGATCGGCTCGGTCAGTTCTCCGCGGCCGATGCGGGCGGCGCCTTCCTGGAGGCGCTGAATCGGCGTCACGATCCGGTGGGCGGCATAGTATCCGATGGAGCCCAGCAGCCCCATGGCGAGGAAACCGGCGGAGGCGATCCAGAGCAGCAGGCTGCGGGTCGGCGCGAAGATTTCGTCGGAGGCCTGCCAGGCGAAGCTGTGCCAGAGGACGCCGGTCGAGGCCTTCGTCGTCAGGCTGGTTTCCGGGAGGGGCGCAAAACCGATGATGGACGTGTCCCGCCCTCCGTGTCCGTCTCCGTCCGCCTTGACCCAGCCCGGCTCGTCCTTGGTGACGCTGCGCACCAGAGACGCGTCGCTGACCCGGACGCCGGTGGGGAGGATGGGGCAGATGATGACGGTCCCGTGCGAATCGATCAGCATCACGTGCCCGCTCTTGCCGAACCGGACGGGATGGATGGCCGGCTGGAAAAACGCCTTGGCATCGTAGACGCTCTGGAGCACACCGATCACACGATGGCGATGCTCGTCGAGGACCGGCACGGCCAAGGTGAAGACATAGCTGTTGAGGGCTTCGTCGAAGGCGATGTTGTCCAGATACACCTGCCCTCGTCCCTGGTTGAAGGCGCCGCGCCACCAGGGCTGGTCGCGGTGGCGGTATCGGAGGGCGCCGCGACCGCCGACGCTGGCGACGACGGCGCCTTCCTGGTCGGTGAGAAACATGGCCAGGAGGGCCGAACGGTCGGATGGAATCTCGCCCAGCCCCTGAGTCCGGGCAAACCGCCGCAACACCTCTTGCGCGGGGGCGGTGCGGGGGGCGAGGGCAAGGAGGCCGCCGGATTGCCAGCCCAGGGCCTCGTGGGAGAGGAGCTTCGTCACCTCGGACGGTGAGCGCCCTTGATACCGCCTGTTTCTGACGTCGAGGGCCGCGATCACATCGTTGTTGGTCGCGATCCTGGTCCGCCTGGCGATCTCGCCGCTCAACACGAGGTCGATGGAGCGGGCCGTTTCGCCGGCCAGCGCGCGGAAATTTCCCCCGATCACCCGTTCCAGCTCGGTGGTGCCCTGGGAGTAGGCGACCACCATGCCGAGCACCAAAGGGAGGGCGCCGACCCCGAGGATGGCCAGGATGATCTTGTGCTTCAACCCGACACGCATAGGCGATAGGGATTCCCTCAGAGCTTCGCCGACTGGCCGGCCAAGGGCGCCGGCGCGGTCGGCGATGAGCAATAGCGCGGTCCGGAGGCTTACGTCGCGAACTGGTTCTTGAACACCAGCCTGCTGTCCACGGCTTTCCTGACCGTGTCGATCAGCTTCTCCTTTTCGACCGGCTTGACGAGATAGTCCAGGACGCCCTGCTTGAGGAGGGATGTGGCCATCTGCAAATCCGGGAACCCCGTCAGGACCACCAGGGGCAGAGAGGGATATTCCGTCCGGAAATACTCGATGGCTTCGATCCCGTTCAGCTTGGGCATCCGGATATCGCAGAGAATCATGTCCACATACATGGGGTTGTCGCCGGCGTTGAGGAGCTTGATGGCCTCCGCTCCGTTTTCCGCCTCAATCACCTCGTAGTTGGCCTTCTCGAGGTGCGTCCGCACCACCTTGCGGATGTCCGGCTCGTCATCCACCACCAGGACTCGTCCGAGCTGTTCACGCGGCGCATCAAACATGGTGTCCTCCTTGATGTGGGCCTTCCGGAGCAGGCAGGCTAGGCCCATGGGTTGTTTTGTTTTAGGAGGGAGCAAGTACCGAGCCTGTCTGGTGGATTTGGGAAAGGCTAGATTTGTGTGAGGTTTGCGAGGCGATAGTGGAAGGATGGTGACGATCAAGCTGGTTGAATTGGTGGATTTGACGCAAGCGCCAGGTTCATATGCACCAGTGGACAGGGGGAGAAGCAGGCATCACACCGGTTGCGCAAGCGCACCATGCAGAGGTTCAACTCACGTTGGCTGAAAATGGCCGCCCAGAAGAGCCCTGGGAAGAGGCCTGGTCGTTGCGACGAGCGATTGTCACGTTTCGGAGAAAACCCCAATGGTTCGCTCGCCGGATGGCGCTCAGTTGGAATGTGTTCTGAAAGGTGCGCTCGCTCATGGTTTCCAGCGTGGACAACAACGGAGCCAGGGTGAGCGGGGAAGGCTGGAAGGCGGATTCCTGTGTGGGCGGGGCCGTCACGTTGTAGGGGCAGGCATCCAGACAGTCGTCGCAGCCGAAGATGCGGTTGCCCAGTTTCGGGGCCAGCTCGGGCGGGATCTCATCGCCCGGTTTGCGCAGTTCGATCGTCAGGTAGGAAAGGCATCGTCTCGCATCCACCATGTAGGGCTCCGTGATCGCTCCGGTCGGGCAGGCCCGGATGCAGAGCTGGCAGGTGCCGCAGAGATCGGCGCCCGGCTCGTCCGCGTCCAATTCGAGCGTCGTGAGGATTTCTCCCAGGAGGAGCCAGGACCCGTAGCGCGACGACACGAGGTTGGAATGCTTGCCGATCCAGCCGAGGCCCGCCTGCTGGGCCCAGGCCTTTTCCATCACCGGTCCCGTGTCCACGTACCAGCGGGTGCCGGCGTCCGGCGCGAGGGTCTTGATGTGCGCGTCCAATTGCTCCAGCGTGGCTTGCAGGACGCCGTGATAGTCCCGGCCCCAGGCATAGCGGGCGATGCGGCCGTGGCCCGGGCTTTCGTCGGCCCGGTGCCCGGTGAAGTAATTCATGCCGACGGACACGATTGACCGGCAGCCGGGCAGGACCCTCTGCGGATCGGCGCGCCGTTCCGGCTGGCGGGCCATCCAGCCCATGGCGCCCTCGTAGCCGCGGCCGAGCCATTCACGAAGACGGGCGTATAAAGAACCGGCCCGCGAGGCGGCTGGGTCCGAGGCGACGCGGCTGATGCCCACCGCGTCGAAGCCCAGGCGGCGGGCCTCCTGCTTGATGGCCTCGGCCAGGGTCATGGTTTGGGTCGATGCGGCGGCTGTTGGGAGACGGGCGGGGGCATGCTGGCGGAACAATCGAACATGACGCCGAAGCGGGCGGAGCATTGCGGCGTCTTGCATGTGCCGCAGGCGCCGGTGATTTTTGTTTTCCAGTCGGTGGCCTTCTCGTCGAAACGGCAGGAGGTGGTCCCGCCTTTGGAGACATTCGACCAGGGACGATTGGTGCCGGGGAAATGGGCGACCACGCAACCGGCCAGCATGGGCACCTCGCAACTGCCCTTGGCCTGGTTCTTGGCCATGCCGAAGTTGCAGGAGGATTCCGTTGTGGCGCTCGCATCGCCCGGCGGTTGCGCCGCAGCCGGGTCTGGAAGCCACAGCCCCAGCAGCGCCCCGCCTAGCACGAGGGCGTATACAATCATGTCGGCTCGATCGCGCATATCTCGGGTCCTCCTCTGTTCGTCGATGGGAGGGATATCGTAGCACAATCTGTTTACTTTTCCCCCTGTCCGATGTACCGTTTCGTGGCGCCAGCCGGCTTGTTCCTGGGCGGAAAGGCCCTGGTTCGTTGTTCTGCCAGAGGAGGTGCGCATGTGCCGTTACCAGAAAGTCGTCATGGTTCTGGCCGCGTCTGCGGCTTTGTGGTATGCAGCCCCTGCGCTCGGCAACCAACTCAAACAGGAGATGCTCGGCGCCGACGGGGCCCCGATGGTTCTCGTCCCGGCCGGAGAATTCGAGATGGGGTCAAGCGAGCATGAAGGGGAGCCGGACGAGCGGCCTCGGCACCGGATCCATCTGGACGCCTATTACATGGATCAGTATCAGATGACGGTGGCCCGCTATGCGAAATTCATCGAAGCGACGAAACGGGAGCCGCCAAGATTCTGGAGCGAAATACGCCTGCCCGAGGGGGGAGACTTGCCCGTTGTGGGAGTGGATTGGCTGGATGCCGAGGCCTACTGCCAATGGGCCGGCCGGCGGCTGCCGACGGAGGCCGAATGGGAAAAGGCGGCCCGGGGCACCGATGGGCGGAAATATCCCTGGGGCAACGAGGAGCCGACGAACCGGCATGCCAACTTCGGGAAGCAGGAGAACGACGAATTGCCGCTGACTCCGGTCGGCCGCTATGAGGCGGGGAAAAGCCCCTATGGCATCTATGATATGGCCGGGAACGTCTGGGAATGGACGGCCGACTGGTACGACGAGAATTATTACCGCCAGAGCGCGCCGCGCAATCCGCAGGGGCCTCCACAGGCTCTCAGCAAGACGACGCGCGGCGGGGCCTGGGATCGGCATCAGTTCAATTTGCGCGCAGCGAACCGGAGCGGGATGACGCCGACGAACCGGCTCAAGTCACTCGGGTTCCGTTGCGCCCAGGATGGACCGCGGTAACCGGGGGCCGATGAGCGAATCCGCGCGACCCTTGCCGCAGGCCGACGCGTCCTCTGCCGGCGACCCGTCCACCGATGACCAGGAGCGACGGGAGCGGCAAGTCTGCGCCGAGCAAGTCCGGATGCTGTTCTCCGGAGCCCTGGCCGCGTTCGCGGCCAGCGCCTTCAACGCCTGCCTCTTGGTATTCGTGCAGCGGGAGGTCATTGCCCCGTCGATTGCCTACGGATGGCTGGCCTATCTCCTACTGGTCATGGCGGGCCGCAGCGTCCTGGTCTACCGCTATTCGCATGCTCCGGAGGCCGCCCGGCTCGCCGATGCCCGGCGGTGGGAGTTGTGCTTTGCCGTGGGGGCGGCTCTGGCCGGCCTGGCTTGGGGGGCTGCCGGGAGCCTGCTGTACGCGAAAGACGCGCCGGCCCACCAGGCTTTTTTGGCGGTCGTCGTGGCCGGCATGGCGGCCAGCGGGGCGGCCGTCTTGTTTCCTCGGCTGTCCGCTGCGTTTCCCTATGTCATGTTCACGCTCATTCCCACCTCGGTCCCCTATTTCTTGTCCGACGACGTCATGCACCAGACGATGGGGGCGATGATAATCGTGTACATGCTGGTCCTGCTGGCGAGCGCGATTCGGACGAACCGGACCCTGCACATCGCCCTCGGGCTGCGCTACGACAACGAGGGGTTGATCCGGAACTTGCGGGCGGAGATCGACCAGCGCCGGCAAGCCGAGGCCGCGCTGCAGAAGAGCGAAGAGCAGCTGCTCC
>SXGU01393539.1_pt1 | contig 15427 bp, 12 predicted proteins | sample 3174531 | NCBI WGS metagenome assembly SXGU01 (sample SAMN11356863, study PRJNA531348) | freshwater metagenome | isolation source: freshwater sample F1-140 | place: China: Fuxian Lake, Yuxi | collected 2017-12-25
ACTCCTTAGAGATTCTATGCAAGCCAGTAAAAAAGGCGCCACAAGCTAACGGGTCGTCTTTCCCCTGAGAATACCTTGGTTGGGTCCTCTTTTTTTTACCCGCTCGTATTTTCATGCCCCTTTGCTCCGTTGCCTTTTCACGCTTCACTTCCCGCTGCCTTGCGGCCGGTTTGGCGGCGCTGGTCTTGGTTCCGTTAGCTTGGAGTTTGTTAGGCGCAATATCGGCGGCGTGGGACTTGGCTGCGTGGAAGGCATTGCTAGCGCAGCCGCAACTCACAACTGCTTTGGGCTTGAGCCTTTGGACGGGCCTGGCTTCTACCGCGCTGGCGTGGGCTGGGGCTTCGGTGTTGTTGTCGGGCCGCTGGAGCAGTAAGGTGCCTGCGATGTTGGCGATCCCTCATGCGGCGTTTGCGATTGGGGTGGTGCTCTTGGTTTCGCCGAGCGGGTGGTTGTTGCGCTTGGTGGCGAACTTTTGGGGTTGGGTTGGGGGCGTGGGCTTGGAGTCGCCCCCGGATTGGCCGACCACCCAAGACCCGTGGGGTGTGGGCTTGGTGGTGGTTTTGGCTTTGAAGGAGATGGTGTTTTTACTCTGGATGGGCCTGGCGGTTTTGCAGCGGCCCGATTTTTCAAAGCGCCTTCGTTTGGAGATGCAGTTGGCGCAGAGCATGGGGTACTGCAAAAGTACGGCTTGGTGGCGCGTGGGTTGGCCGCAGTTGGCGCCGCGGCTGCTTACGCCACTTTGCGCGGTGTTGGCGTACAGCCTGTCGGTGGTGGATGTGGCGCTGGTGATTGGCCCCACCGCGCCGCCGACCTTGGGCGTGTTGGCTTGGCAGTGGTTGCAAGACGCTGACCCGAATACCCAAGCGCAAGGCGCAGCGGCGGCGGGCTTGCTGTTGGCAGCAACCGTTTTAATTGGAGCGCTGACGGTGGTGCTCTATCGCGCAGTGTGGCGTCCTTGGGCGCAGCAAATGCGAACGCGCGGTGCTGCGCCCCTGACTGCACAAGCACACACGCACGCACAGCGTCACACGCCCACATCGGCTTGGGCGCTGCTAGCGGTGTACAGCGCGGTGGGGGTGGCCCTGGGCTTGGCCAGCGTCACGGGGGTCTGGTTGTTTCCGGCCTTGTGGCCGCAGTCGTGGACGGTCGATGCATGGGCCTCAGTGGCAACGGACGGCGACACGCTGTGGGACAGCGTGTGGCTGGGCTGGGCCAGTGCGGGTGCGGCCACTGTGTGGGTGCTCTTGGTGTGGGAGCTCTGGCCTGTGCCTTGGCGCAGCAAGGGGCGGGGCGGGGTTGTCATCGCCCTCCTTTGTCTACCCTTGTTGTTGCCAGCAGCTCTGTGGGCCGTGGGCTTACACCGCTTGACTTTGGACTGGGGCTGGGATACCAAGGCCAGCGGCGTATGGTTGGCCCACACCTTGGGCGTGGTGCCCTATGTAGCGCTTGCGCTGTATGGGCCGCTGCAAGGATTTGATCCTCGCTTTCGCTCCGTAGCGGCTACTTTGGGACACGGCCGCTGGACCTTTGTTTGGCGGGTGCAGTGGCCGCTCTTGCGCGGGGCGATTGCAGCGGCTTTTGCGGTGGGGTTTGCGGTGAGCGTGGCGCAGTATTTGCCGACCTTGTATGTTGGCGCTGGCCGGTTCGATACGGTGACAACGCAAGCGGTGGCACTGTCTTCTGGCGGGCAGCGGTCTTTGATGGCGGCCTACGCGGCGCTGCAATGGGTGTTGCCTGCGCTGGTGTTTGCGCTGGCCACGTGGCTCGGGCGGGCGCGGCGCTTTGGGTCGACGGCCTTTCAAGCTGGTCCTGCAGCTGAATTAGGATAGCTTGGCCTATGTCTCTTCATATCCACCTTCAGTCTTTGCGAACGCCCTCACGCGTCTTAATGGAAAACCTGACGCTAGAAGTTGCTGCTGGCACGGTACATACAGTCATGGGGCCTAGCGGCTCGGGCAAGACGAGCCTGCTGGGGGCCGTATGCGGAACGCTAGACGCAGGCCTGCAGTTTGAAGGCCGAATTACCTTGAACGGCCAGCGCATTGACAACTTACCTACGCCTGCGCGGCGGGTGGGCTTGTTGTTGCAAGACGATTTGTTGTTTGCGCACATGACGGTTCAAGAGAACTTGCTTTTTGCCGTGCCAAAAGGGCCGAAAGCGCAGCGGCATGACCAAGTCGGACAAGCCTTGATCAATATCGAAATGCAAGACTTTGCTGGTGCCGACCCTGCGACGCTTTCTGGCGGACAACGCGCCCGCGTTGCGTTGGCGCGGGCGCTGTTGGCCCAGCCGCAGGCTTTGCTTTTGGATGAGCCGTTTTCTAAACTCGATATGCGTTTGCGCGAGCGGATGCGGGCGTTGGTATTTGGCGCGATCGCAAAGCGCGGCATTGCGGCACTCTTGGTAACGCACGACAGCGCCGACATCGCCAACCCCCGACAATGCACCCATGTTTGACCGCCTAGCCACCCGCTTGATTCGCCCCGCCGTAAACGGCTTGGCTGCGCCCTTGGCCCGCGCTGGCGTTCAGGCTAATACCGTTACTTGGGTGGGTTTGGGCTTGGGGTTGGGCGCTGCGGCCTCGATTGCGAATGGTTTCTTTGCGCTGGGTGGGGTGGTGATTGTGTTGTCGCGGGCCTGCGACGCTTTAGACGGGGCGATTGCGCGACAAACGCACGCCACCGACCTCGGCGGTTTTTTAGACATCGCTTTAGACTTTGTTTTTTACGCCAGTATTCCTTTGGCTTTTGCGATTGAAAACCCAACGCACAACGCGCTGGCAGCGGCTGTTTTGCTTGCGGCATTTATTGGGACAGGAACTAGTTTTTTGGCTTTTGCGGTGATCGCGGCCAAGCGCAATATGAACAACGTCGCTTACCCGAACAAGTCGTTTTACTTTTTGGGTGGGCTCACCGAAGGGTTTGAAACGCTGGTGTGTTTTATCGCCATGTGTGGCTGGCCTGCGTATTTTTCAGCGCTGGCATTTGGTTTTTCAGCGCTGTGTTTGGTGACCTTGTGTAGCCGCATTGCGTGGGGAATCCGGGCTTTTTCTGACCCAAAGGCGGGCTAATCCATGCGGCGTTTTTCTCCCGTTTTAGCTTTCGCACTCATTGCGGTTTTGGCACTGGGCTTGGTGCTAGGGTTGACCTGGGGTCTGGGCGCGTACCCTGATATTGGGACGCTTCAAAACCATTACGCCGAATTACAAAACTGGTACGTTGACGCGCCATGGACGGTTCGCGGCGCTTTTTTTGGTGTTTATGTTTTAGCCGCGAGCGTTTCCGTGCCGGGGATCGTGTTGTTGACGCTGGCAGGCGGCGCGGTGTTGGGTTTTGGTTGGGGGCTGCTTTTGGTGTCGTTTGCGTCAAGCATCGGTGCGACTCTGTCGTTTTGGATGGCGCGGTATTTGTTTCGGGACTGGGCCGTTTCACGTTTGGGCTCGCGTTTCAAAATGTTGCATGCGGGAATGGAGCGCGAAGGGGCTTTGTATTTATTAAGCTTGCGCTTGATTCCCTTGGTGCCTTTTATCGCCGTGAATTTGGCGATGGGGTTGACCCGCATTCGCACCAGAACGTTTTACGCGGTGAGTCAAATTGGCATGCTCTTGGGTACCGCTGTTTATATTCATGCAGGAACCCGGCTGGCCCAGCTTCAATCGACGGCGGATATTTTGAGTTCGGATGTGCTGGGTGCTTTGGTGCTTTTAGGCTTGCTGGTCGGCGGCATGCCGATCGCTGCACCGTGGCTCTTAGACAAACTTCGGCAGCGACGCGCGTTGCGCCCGTGGCGCGGGCAGCGCCCCAAGACGTTTGATCGCAATGTGGTGGTGATTGGCGCAGGCGCAGGCGGTTTGGTCAGCGCGTATATCGCAGCAAGCGCCCAAGCCAAAGTCACGCTGGTAGAAGCCAAAGCCATGGGCGGTGACTGTTTGAATTACGGCTGCGTTCCGAGCAAAGCGTTGATTCAAAGCGCCAAGGTCGCACACCTTGCCCGAACTGCTGCGCCGTTTGGCGTCATGACGAGCACGGTGAGCGTGGACTGGCCTGCTGTGATGCGCCGCATTCGCGCAGTGATTACGTCTATCGCACCGCACGACAGCGCAGCGCGTTACCAAGCGATGGGGGTGGATGTGCGCGAAGGCCACGCAACGATTCTCAACCCTTGGACAGTTGAAATTTCCAGCCCTGGCCAAACCCCTCAACGTTTGACAACCCGCAGCATCGTGATCGCTACTGGCGCACAAGCTATCGTTCCCGCAATTCCCGGCCTCCAAGAAGTCGGCTTTGCCACCAGCGACACGCTCTGGGAGCAACTTGAACAGTATTCCTCTGTTCCTAAGCGCATCGTGATTTTGGGCGGTGGCCCAATAGGTTGCGAATTGGCTCAGGCCTTGGCACGTTTGGGTGCGAAGGTCACGCTGGTTGAAAGCGCTGCGCGGGTGTTGGTGCGAGAAGACCGTGAGGTTTCAAGCCTGGTTAAAAACGCACTGGCCGCTGACGGCGTTGAGGTTTTGACGTCACACACCGCGCTGCGCTTTGAAACGCCAAACGACGGTAACGGCCAAGAAAAAACCCTTTGGCTGGTTAACACTGGTTCCGCGCAAGACGAAATAAACAATGAATTTTCCCTGCCTTTTGATTTGCTTTTGTGCGCTGTGGGTCGCCGTGCGCGTTTAGGCAGTTTGGGGCTCGAAGCATTAGGAATTTCTACCGAACACACCGTTCACACCAACGACTATTTGCAAATCGTGATCCCCAACATCTTTGCCGCAGGCGACGTTGCAGGGCCCTACCAATTCACCCACACCGCAGCACATCAAGCATGGTATGCAACGATGAACGCCTTGTTTGGAGACTTCAAGCGTTTTAAGGTGAGTTACCACGCTGTTCCTTGCGTGACCTTTGTAGCACCAGAAGTAGCGCGGGTCGGCTTGAACGAACAGGACGCACTCGCACAAGGCGTGGCATACGAAGTCACCCGTTTTGATGTGGCTGATTTAGACCGCGCTTTGTGTGATGCCGCCAACCCAAAAACGTCACCGTCGGGCTGGGTCAAAGTGTTGACCGCTCCGGGCCGTGGGACGATTTTGGGGGTGACGATTGTGGCCGCGCATGGAGCCGAGATGCTGGCGGAATATGTGTTGGCCATGCGCCACGGCCTCAGCCTCAACCACGTTCTACAAACCGTGCACACTTACCCCACATGGGGTGAAGCGAATAAATATGCCGCTGGAATATGGCGACGAGCGCATGCACCCCAGTGGGCTTTAACGTTATCACGCCGCTTGCACGATTGGCGCAGAGGCTAAAGCCATTCCAGAGAATAAAGAGAAAACCCAGCGCATGCAAAATATTCCTACCCCCGTTCTGCGCGATCTGGTTTTGATCGGGGGCGGGCACAGCCATGTGGGTGTGCTCAAGGCCTTTGGGATGCAGCCGCTGCCAGGGGTTCGGATTACCTTAATCTGTACCGACGCCCATACGCCGTACTCAGGGATGTTGCCCGGCTACGTGGCAGGCCATTACGACTTTGACTCGGTGCATCTTGATTTGCTACGCCTTTGCGTCTTTGCAGGAGCGCGGTTTATCCAAGCCGAAGTCACTGGCATTGATCGAAACCATCGCAAAGTGCACTTGCGCAGCCGACCGGCCTTGGACTACGACGTGGTCTCGATCAACACGGGATCCACTCCGCAAACCGGAAACATTGCCGGCGCAGCAGAGTTCGCTGTTTGCGTCAAACCGATTGCCTCTTTTAACCAACGTTGGCTGGCTTTGTTGGCGCAGGTCCGCCAAGGCGTGGGGCCCAAGCGCATCGCGGTGGTGGGTGCGGGAGCCGGCGGGGTGGAGTTGTTACTGGCGATGCAGCACCGTTTAGACAAAGAGATTCGCGCGCTCCAGCCCAACGCTGCGCCCATTGCATTCGAACTTTTTACAGCCAGCGCGCATATTTTGCCGACCCACAATGCGCGGGTTCAAAATCGATTTGCAACGTTATTAAAAAGCCGTAAGGTTAGGGTGCATTGCAACGCGCGTATCGACCAAGTCAGCGCCCAAGGCGTTCACCAATCAGGCCTAGAACCTTTAGATGCAAATCGCTGGACGGCCGCCGACGCGGTTTTTTGGGTCACCCAAGCAGGTGGTGGTGCGTGGCTCCAAGACACGGGCTTGGCGTGTGACGCCCACGGATTTGTCCGCGTGAACGCGCAGCTGCAATCGATTTCCGACACCCGCATTTTTGCGGCGGGTGACGTAGCGAGCATGGAAGGCTTCGCGCTCGAAAAAGCTGGCGTTTTTGCCGTGCGCATGGGGATGCCACTGGCGCGAAATTTGCGCAATGCCTTGCTTGGCAAGCCTTTGAAGACGTACCATCCCCAAACCCGTTGGCTGGCCCTGATCAGCACCGGGGACCGCTATGCGGTGGCTTCGCGCGGGGCTTTGGATTTTGCTGGTACGTGGGTTTGGCGCTGGAAAGACTGGATTGATCGGCGCTTTATGGCGCGATTCACCGACCTTGGAATTGCGCAGATGGCTACGCCCGATTCCTCTGATGCAACTGCGCCTGCATTTGCAGATCAAAGTGAAGATGAATCCGAACAAGCGCTCTCCGCGCTAGCGATGCGCTGCGGTGGTTGCGGGGCCAAAGTGGGGGCCAGCGTTTTAGCCCCCGCCTTGGCGGCGTTGGTTCCGCTTTACAACCCTGCGGTCTTAGTCGGCCTCCAATCTCCCGACGACGCGGCTATCGTTCAAGTCCCTGAGGGCTATGCGCTGGTGCACACGGTTGATTTCTTTCGGGCCTTTGTTGACGACCCGTACCGGTTTGGAAAAATTGCGGCCAACCACGCCTTGGGCGATATTTTTGCGATGGGTGCCCAGCCCCAAACCGCTACGGCGATTGCCACCGTACCCCCTGGGCTAGACCGCCAAACGCAGGCCACATTGACCCAAATGATGACGGGCGCGGTTGAAGTTCTCAACGCGGCGGGCTGCACGTTGGTCGGCGGACATACCGGAGAAGGCCAAGAACTGGCTTTGGGTTTTGCGATCAACGGCTTGGTTGCGGTTTCGCCAAACGGCGAACTCCAAGGGGTCATGCGCAAAGCGGGAATGCAAGCGGGTGATGTGCTCCTACTCACCAAGCCTTTGGGAACCGGCACCTTGTTTGCCGCGCACGCTTTGGGCTTAGCGCGAGGCCGCTGGATTGAAGCCGCTTTGCGCCACATGGAACAATCCAATTTTGGCGCAGCGCAAACGCTGCAAGCCCATGGCGCTCACGCTTGCACCGACGTCACCGGCTTTGGGTTGTTGGGGCATTTGGTCGAAATGACGCGGCCCTCAGGTGTCGATGCCGAAATCAACTTGAGCGCTTTGCCAGTCCTTGACGGTGCTTTGGAGTGCTTAGGTTTGGGGCAGCTAAGTTCCCTGCACAACGCCAATGCCCGAATGCGCTCGGCGCTGGCCAATGCCGATGAAGTCGAGCCAAGGCAAACACAGCGTTTGTCTTTATTGTTTGACCCCCAAACGGCAGGAGGTTTACTTACCAGCCTTCCTGTATCACAGGCCGCAGCGTGCCTGCAAGCCTTGCAGGCGCAAGGCTATTCGGGCAGCGCCATCATCGGGCGGGTGTTGCCCTTAGGCGACGGAAACGGGCCGATCCGGCTGTTGGACGGCCCCCCGCAGAACATGGAACAATAGAGCCATGACCGAAGACGCCGATCAAGCGAACTCCACCCCAACCCAAGAACCCGCTGCGGCCCCCAGCCCCAAGCATGTGGTGCTATGGGGTGCGGGGCTTGCTAACCTACGCTTTCTCGCCGCTTTTGCCAAACACCCTACGCCCCATACCCACATCAGCCTGATCACACCCCTCAGTACCGTGATCAACCCCCGGCGCTTAGCCGAGTGGGTTGCGGGAACCCTGCCATTGGATGCCTGCGCTAACAATATCGCACAAGGCGTGGAGCGCAGCGGCGTGCAATGGATTCAAAATAACGCCGTCGCCTTAGACGCAGCCGCACACACCCTTCAGCTTGATGATGGGACAACCCTCGCGTTTGACTTCCTTTCAATCAACACCACGGCTAAGTCTCAACGCGACAGCAATGAAATGAATCTTCCCGGTGTGCGTGAACACGCCATGTCTGTTGCGCCCTTAGAAAAATTTGCCAGCCTTTGGCCACGGGTGTGTGAGCTGGGTAAGACCCGGCCCTTGCGCCTCTCTGTCATTGGCACGGGAACCCAAGCGTTTGAGTTGGCAATGGCGATTCGACACCGTATGCCGCTTGCTGCAGTCACTTGGCTACCCGGCCCCTCTGAGCCACAGCAGAGCTACCCCGCTGAATTACACCAACACATGCGTGCAGCCCTGAAAGCGCAGCGTGTGGACGTGCTGTTTGAGCCGGTCACGGCGCTCACGCATGACGACGTATGGCTGACCGGCAGCACGCGCTTGGCCTGCGATGTACCCATCTTGGTGCTCCCCCAACCCGTACCAGAATGGTTAGAAAGCAGCGGTCTCAACACCACTGAAGTATTGCGCTTTGGTGAAGAGCCAAGCACCAGTGTGGCCACCGATGCGTTTGAACGCAGCACCAACCATCCTCAGGTATTTTTTGTTCACGAAGACAGTGCCGTGTTGGCGCACAACCTCAGCGCTGCGCTGTCACCCGAGAAACCGCACACACTGCGAGCCGCCACCAAAGATCCACTGAAGATATTTTTTGCAGCCCGACACCATGCCATTGCTTATTGGCGCGGGCGCAGCGCCCAAGGGCGTTGGGTGAAATGGCTTAAAAGATACTTAAAGTTATGATCACCGTTATGCTTTCACGCTAGGAGAATACGATGACCCAACCCATAGAAAACGCTGCTGTGAAAGCCCCCGAACGCAAAGTCGATGCCCTACTTGCGCATTACAGCCTGAGCCACACCCACCCCGTCAATGAGCTGATTCATTACATCGCTATTCCCGCCATCATGCTGAGCTTGGCGGGTTTGATGTTTGCGATTCACCCTGCCGTTGTTTTGGTATTTTTTGGGGCCAGCTTGGTGTACTACGCCCGCTTGTCTGGGCCTTTCACGATCTGCATGTTGCTGGGCACCTCGGTGCTTTTGACCATTGTGGACGCCCTCAACCAGCGCGGTATTTTGGTCACTACAAGCGTGGCAATTTTTGTGGTCGCTTGGATTTTTCAGTTCATCGGCCACCACCTCGAAGGTAAAAAACCCTCTTTTTTTGAGGACATCCAATACCTGTGGGTCGGCCCGTTGTTTGTATTAAGCAAAGTCTTTACACGTTTAGGTTTGCATTGGTAGATATTTCAGGGATGGGTAGCAGAACTTAGGGAAAACCCTTATAGTAGGGTCTATGCTCCTCTTCCAGTCCATGTTGCATGAGCTTTGGCACGCGGCCCGGGCTTTGCTTCATCCCCATCTCAAAACCGCTGACCTGCAGCGCCATATCAGCCACGCGGCGGTGGCTGTCGTGCCTATCCGCGCCTTGGCTGAGCGCCACAGAAAATCAGTTTTATCCCATTTACTCGAGTTGCCCCCCGAAGACCGCTATTTGCGCTTTGGGTACGCGGCACAAGACTCCCAAATTGAGCGCTATGCAGAGGGACTCGACTTTGTCAAAGACAAAGTGTTTGGCATCTTTGACCGGCGCTTGCGCCTGATCGCCGTGGCGCATTTGGCGTACTCCCAAGACAGCCACTTTGAGACCTGCGCTGAGTTCGGCGTCTCGGTTTTATCCCATGCCCGCAGCCGTGGCTTAGGAAGCAAGCTTTTTGCACGAGCCCAGGTCCATGCCACCAACGACCGAATTTCCTTGATGTTTATCCACGCATTAAGTGAAAACACCGCCATGCTAAAAATCGCGCGGCGGGCGGGCGCAACGGTCGAGCGCGAGGGCAGTGAATCGGATGCTTATCTGCGCTTACCTGCCCCGTCGATGCACACCCGCATGAGTGAAATTATCGATGACCAAATTGCCGATACCGACTACCGGCTCAAAGTGCAAGCCAAGCAATTTTGGGAAATACTGGCTGACGTCCAAGAGGTGCGCCGCTTAACGCAAGACGCACAAAGCAAAGTCTCCCCTTAAGGCGCCCACCGATTTTCACACCAGCGCAGCACGCATCGGCTATCCTAGCGACTTCGCAACCACGGCATCCCCTGCCCCACGTCAGTGTCAGACCCCCACCCCGCGTATTCCCCTGAAAAAGAAGACAAACGTACTTTTCTTCAAAAGCTCGCTGAATTTATTCACCCGGGCCCTGACTCTACCGACGAGTTGATTGAAACCTTGGCCGAGGCCGAAGACAACAAAATTATTGGAGCCCAGTCCCGGGCGATGCTCGAAGGCGTGATTCGCATGGCCGATATGACCGCCGGCGACGTGATGGTTCCTGCAACGCGGATGGACGTGATCGACATTCAAGCGCCCATGGACGACTTGATGCACACCGTCATTGACACTGCCCACTCGCGTTTTCCGGTATTTGAGGGTGAGCGTGAAAACATCATTGGCACGCTGATGGCCAAAGATTTACTCAAACTCCAACGTGCCCCTGAATTAAATATTCGCGCTTTATTACGCCCTGCTGTTTTTGTTCCGGAGACCAAAGGTTTGAACGACCTTTTGCGAGACTTTCGCGGTTACCGCAACCATTTGGCGATCGTGATTGATGAGTTTGGGCGGGTTGCAGGTTTGATCACGATTGAAGATGTTTTAGAACAAATCGTCGGCGAGATTGAAGATGAGTTTGACATTGAAGACGACGAAGGCGATATCTTCGCCTTGGCAGACCAAACCTTCCGCGTTGGCGGCGATACGCCGATTGAGCGCGTGAACACGGCCTTTGGCGTGCAGGTTCAAGGCAGCGAACCCGAAGACGACTTTGACACGATTGGCGGCCTGATTGCGCACGCCATGGGGCATGTTCCCAAACGCGGGGAGCGCCATGTGGTGGCTGGCTTGCAGTTTGTCGTCTTGCACACCAAGGGCGGCGCAGTGCGCTGGTTCAAAGTGTCTTCTGTGGCGCAAGCGCCCAAGGCCTAACAACCGTGTGGCCGCTGCTTTTTCTTGCGGCGCTGTGCCACGCTGCAAGTATCGCGTGGCCTTTTCAATTGGGCTTTGAAAACGGCCAATCGCTGTGGGTGTTGCAATGGCTCTCCATGGCTGGTTTGGGATTCGCGTTACAAAAAGCCCAAAGCGCGCGCCACGCCTTTGCGATCGGACAAGGCTTTGCCACCCTCGCTTTAAGCGCAACGTTTTGGTGGTTGTTTGTTGCGATGCATACCTACGGTGGATTGCCAGCGGTCTTGGCCGTCCTGGCGATCGTGGCCTTGGCCGCAGCCCTTGGTCTTTATTACGCTTTGGCTTGTGCGCTGTGGTGGTGGCTGGCCCAGAAAAATCCCCGTCACGCGGCGCTGGCCTTTGGAGCGTTGTGGACGATTGCAGAGTTAGCGCGTGGCACGTGGCTCACGGGGTTTGGCTGGGGTGCAGGCGGTTACGCCCACCTGGATGGACCCTTGGCGTTTTATATTCCTTGGTTGGGCGTGTACGGCGTTGGGGCACTATCGGCTTGGGCGGGGATGGCGCTGGCCCAGGGGAAAAACGGACCACGCTGGCAATGGGCTGCGCTGGCCTTGCTTCTTGTTGTTTCAGTTGTAATTCCACATGCCAATGACCGCTTCAGCCGCAGCAACGGAGAACTCAGCGTTACGGTCTTACAAGGCAATATCGCGCAAAACGAAAAGTTTGAAGCCCGTACCGGTATTGCCCAATCGCTGGAGTGGTACCGCCAATCGCTTTTTATCGCAAAGACGCAGCTGGTAGTGGCCCCTGAAACTGCGCTTCCGGTTTTGCCGCAGCAACTTCCCCCGCAGTATTGGAATGATTTACGAACCCACTTTCAGCGCAATGGCCAAGCCGCGCTCGTCGGCATTCCTTTGGGGGACAACACCTTGGGCTACACCAATTCGGTGGTGGGTTTCCTGCCTGAGTCCAAAGAGGTATTGCGTTACGACAAACACCATTTGGTTCCCTTTGGTGAATTTATACCGCCGCTGTTTCGCTGGTTCACCGAATTGATGCACATCCCCTTAGGCGACTTCAACCGCGGCGCAGTAGCACAGCCACCCTTCGCCTTTGCAGGCCAGCGCCTCGCGCCGCATATTTGTTACGAAGATTTGTTTGGCGAGGAACTCGCGCAGCGCTTTGCCGAGACCGCTTCCAGCCCCACGGTGTTTGTCAATCTCAGCAATATCGCGTGGTTTGGCGACACCGTTGCGATTGACCAGCACCTCAATATTGCGCGGATGCGGGCCTTGGAGTTTGAGCGGCCTTTTGTTCGCGCCACCAACACCGGAGCCACCGTATTGATTGACCACCACGGACACGTGACTCATTCGGTGCCCCGATTAACGCAAGCCATTTTGGTCGGCGAGGTGAACGCCCGCGAAGGAATCACGCCTTACGCGTGGTGGGCGAGCCGCTTTGGTTTATGGCCGCTTTGGCTCATCTGCATCGCACTGGCAGTGTTTAGCTTTGCCCCATTCGCACCAATTGGCCTGGGCGGGCGTCCGAAATAACGCCGTTAGCTTGCACCTGTTCTCCTGCAACCCAGGTGGCGACGTAGCCCTTGGCCCGCTGCACGAAACGCTTACCGCCGGCGGGTAAATCGTGTTCGAGCTTGGGCAGCCCCACGCTGAGTTGGGCTGGGTCAATCGCATTCAAATCGGCCCGCATGCCCGGAGCAATCACCCCGCGATCGGTTAACCCCAAATAGCGCGCGTTGCGCTGGGTCAGCATCTCGACCGCCCGCTCCAAAGGGAGCGCATCGCGACCCCGGTCTCTAACCCAGTGGGTCAACATAAAGGTAGTGAAGCTGGCATCACACACCGTACCCACATGGGCGCCCGCGTCGCTCAGGCTGCTTAGCGCACGCGGATGGTCTAGCATTTTGCGTACCGCGTCTAGTGAACCTTCGTTGTAGTTAAAAATCGGAAAGTAAATTAACCCTTCACCGCTGCCTGCGCACAGGTGGTCGTAGATCGCTTCTAACGCAGATATGCCCGATTGCTTCGCACGGACCAAAAAGCTTTGCATCACCGAAGGCTCGTAGTTCAGGGTGCCTTCCAGCGCAAACATCCGCCCGCTGATTAGTTCAATTTTTGCCAGCAAGAGATCTACCAATGGCGGAATGGCGCTGCCGTCACCAGCCAATCGCTCTGATTTTTCTTGCAACAGGCGGGCTTTGCGTTCGGGTTCGCGCAGCGCTGCCGCCCTCTCTGCCAGCGGCAAATGGGCCACGGCTTTGTAGGAAGCAAAGCCCATGAAAGGATGAAAGCTGGCCTCCAACCCAATCAATACCCCAATACCCCGCGCAGCCGTTTGCAAATACAAAGGCAGGCCTTGGGCAACGGCTGCGTCCACCCGCGATTGAATTTTGAGGTACTGCTCACCGCCCGGGTCGCGCTGCAACCAAGTTAAAGACACGGGCTTACCACTGGCTTGGGCCAAGGTTTCCACCAAATCAAACTCTGCGTCAAACTCACCAGGCCCTTGCAACAGGTTGTAATCACTGACCAACTGAATGACTCCGTGGTTCAAACCTTTCAAAGCACCAGCCAAGCCGGTCAGTTCTTGGGCGCTGGCGTTGGCCGCAGGGGTGTCTTTTCCTTCAGAGGTTCGGTGGTTGTCGCTGCGCCCAGTGCTCAATCCCAAGGCGCCCGCCTCTAAGGCTTGCCTGAGCAAAACGGCCATGGCGTCTATCTCGGCAGGTGTTGCAACTGTGTGCGCCAAAGCGCGCTCGCCCATCACATACATGCGCAAGGGGTCGTGTGGGACCTGAACCAAATAATCCAAACTGCGCGGCGTGGCCGAGAGCGCGTCCATGTACTGCGGAAAGGTTTCCCAGTTCCAGCGAATGCCTTCATGCAGCGCAGCCCCCGGAATATCTTCCACGCCTTCCATGAGCTTGATCAAATCATCTTCATGGCCAGGACGCACCGGGGCAAAACCGACGCCGCAGTTGCCCATCACCAAGGTGGTCACGCCGTGGTAAATGCTCGGGGTAAAACAATCGTCCCACGTGGCTTGTCCGTCATAGTGGGTGTGGATGTCAATAAACCCCGGCGTGATCCACAGGCCCGTTGCATCGATCGTTTTTTTGGAAGGCTGCGTGATGGAGCCCACCTCCACAATCTTTCCATCGCGTACCCCGATATCAGCCACATAGGGCTGCGCCCCTGTTCCGTCAACGACGCATCCGTTTTTAAGTAGCCAGTCGAGCATCTTTTCTTCTCCAAAAATAGGCCAGCCCCATACCGCTGACGATATGCCACATGCCCCACAAACTGGCCAGGGTCACCATGCCCAGGTCACTATTGAACTGCACCGCAATGATGCCCAACGCAAGCCCTGAGTTTTGCATGCCGCCCTCAATCATCACCGCACGGCGGTCGCGCTCACTCACACCCATCACCACACTGGTAATCCAACCAAAAAACAAACCACTGGCGTTGTGTAACACCACCAAAAGTAGCAAAGGCAATAATCCCAAAGTGAGCAACTGACGCTCTTTAATTAAACCGGCCACAATAAAAACCAAAAGTGCTCCCACGGCAAAGTGGCCCAAAGGCTTGCGAATTTTTTGTGTCAGCGTGGGCAACTGGTGGGAGGCTAACAAACCCAAGGCCATAGGAATAGCCAAGAGCATCAACAAAGTCCACCAAATAGCGGAAGGGTCAATCGCCAAGGTTTGTAGCCATGCAGCCGTATCGGGATTGGTAGCCACCATCCAGCTGAAGTTAAAGGGGGTCGCTACCAAAGCAATCACGCTAGCCACCGCTGAGACGCTGACCGACAAGGCCGTATTGCCTTTGCCAATGTGCGTCACCACGTTGCTTAAGCTGCCGCCCGGACAGGCAGCCACCAAAATCATTGCGGTTTCTATATTAGAGGGCAGGTCTAAGACCAATGTGGCCAACCACGTGCCCACCGGAAGCAAAATAAATTGCGGAATCAAGCCGCAAATCACCGCTTTAGGCGATTGCGCAACCCGCTTAAAGTCATCCAAACGCAACTCCAGCGCCACCGAAAAAACCATGGTGGCCAAGACCAAACCTAAAACCCATTGTTGTGAACCCATGCAAGTCTCCTTCTACAAAAGCATAGCTTACGCAATGCCCCGTAAAATCAAGGGTTTACGCGAACCCCATTGACCACCACCGTGCGCCTGCTATGAAGACTTTTCAGCAAATTATTTTGACCCTCCAGTCGTATTGGGATGCGCAGGGATGCGCCCTGCTGCAACCCTATGACATGGAAGTCGGGGCCGGAACGTCACACACAGCCACGTTTCTAAGAGCCATCGGGCCTGAGCCTTGGAAGGCTGCCTATGTTCAGCCCAGCCGCCGCCCC
>SXGU01403163.1_pt1 | contig 15427 bp, 17 predicted proteins | sample 3174531 | NCBI WGS metagenome assembly SXGU01 (sample SAMN11356863, study PRJNA531348) | freshwater metagenome | isolation source: freshwater sample F1-140 | place: China: Fuxian Lake, Yuxi | collected 2017-12-25
ATGATCTCCATTATCAAGATCTTGAGGTTGTACTTTTGCGGAATTGAAAAGAATTCCTCCAAATTCAGGAATGCTATTCTTTGGTCGCCCAGTTCTAACTACACCCATTACACAGGCTTCAAATGAACTATTGGGGCAAAATAAAGCATAGAGTGGAATTCGTGCGCGTCCCTCAGCTACATGTTTGAGTAGCTCATTAGGCATCGTTGCTAAGATTTGCTCAAAACGTTGTCTAACTAGTTCGCACAGTTGAGCAATACGCCCTTCATCCCAAGCTTCTGAGAAGCCGTGTGGACGATTAACCTCTACGACTTGATTTGAGCGTCTCGCCTGAGCTGAATATTGAAGCAGTTCAAGGTTTTCACCCAAAACTACCCTTATGTTTGACGGAGCCATTATAATATTATTTTAACTAATAAGAAGTATTTGTCAATTTCTCCCTCCACTGATTCCTCCCCCGGAACCCAACCCTCATTCCAAACCCAAACAAATAGTAACCTTGGTTCAAGCACGCACCACAGATTCACAACACTTGCCCAAATATTGTACTATTTTGGCATTTGTAGCTATTTATCGTAAATAACTGCGTACTTGACATAATACTAAACTACACGTATATTCACTTCCCGATTTACATTCCCCAACCACGGATGACTCTTTCCCCTCGTATACAAACCCTCGCGATTCTCGCAGTTGCTGCAGTGTCTGTATCGACACTACAGATGCTGTCTATCGGAGCGGAGTCTTCCATGGCCACATCCATAGCTTCGTCCCTCGCCTGCAATGACGGCATAGATAACGATCACGATGGCCAGGCAGACTACCCTGCAGACGGTGGGTGTGAGGGTGCCCTTGATGAAGATGAAGGTCCTGGCATTTACGCTGACCGCGATCCGGCAAATCAGATCGAAACGATGTACCATCCTTCGCTGGTTGTTACCGTAACAGACGGTCGCGATTTTGCAGAGCCGCAGGAAGTGCTCCACTACGACATTACCATTCAGAATCCCTCAGCTTTTGATCGTGTCGTTGCTTTGCGCACTCAGATTCCATCAGAGCTTACGCTTGAAGCCGCTACAGGAAACCCTGTCATAGATGTGCGCGCACTGCTCTGGCCAGAAATTCGACTGGCAGCCGGTGAATCTGAAACATTTGGCCTTGCCGCACGCATTGCAGAGGGAACGCCTGATCTTCAAGCTATACGCGTCCGTGCCTATACAGGTGAATCCATTGGAACGGACACAACGAGTGTCTACAGAGGTGTTGTTCCAGCAGCATTTGCCATTTCTGCCTCAGACGGCATTAGCATGGCTATGCCCGGAGACGAGCTCACCTATGCCATTACCGTTCAAAACCATGAAACGAAGCTTGCTACGGAAGTTGATGTCCATGCAGCTCTTCCACAGTACACGGAATTTGTGGGTGCAGATGAAGGCGGAAGCTGGACGGGAAAAAGTATTTACTGGAAGGGTATGACCGTAAGCCCAAAGGGTGAGCGCAACCTTCATGTACGACTCCGAGTACGCAGCGATGCTCCCATTGGAACCTCAATCCAATTTGTAGCCAGCACGAAAGGGCATCAGGGCGTTGATCGCACAGTAGTCGGAACAGAGTCCGATACGAAGCCCAAGGAAATTCGGGGATCGCAGGTTGTTCTCCGCAAGAGCGCTGATCGTACCGAAGTACGTCCCGGCGAAACGGTTACGTACACTGTGTACCTCCGTAATACGACAGGTGGTGATATCCGCAACGTTCGCATTGAGGACCGTCTCGATCAGCGTTACATGCGAGTGACATCCGGTGATGCAGGTGCTCTGCAGGGCGACCGTATCGTCTGGACACTAGATCAGCTTGCAGCAGGACAAAGCTGGGAGGCAAAGTACACCGTTTCCATTGCGGAGGACACTCCCCATGGAGAAGCTCTCCTGAACGTTGTGAGTGTGAGCGGAGACGGTATGGAAGCTATGTCTCTGACACAGCGTGTGTTCACGAACCACATCAACGTCGTGCGACGCATGCCCCCGACCGGAGCACCACTTGTTGATCTCCTCTTTCTGACTCTCAGCGGACTGGGCGCTGCGGTTCCCGTTGCTCTACGACGCAAGAGCATCGTCTAAACGCTTGATAATACGCCTGCAAATACAGACGCCGCACTCCGGCGTCTGTTATTTCATAGAATCAAAGATTTGCGTCATGATGTCGACAATCGTTGAGAAATTCAGATCGAAGGGAATGTCCAGGAGACGGGCAATAAATGAGACAATGAAATACGCAATAAACGAAACAAACAATCCGATAATGGAGTAGCGAATCGTGTGAACCGCCTTGCGGATTTTCTCTTCATTACCAGCAGACAGAATGAATGTAATACCTCCAACGATGATGAAAATGAGACAAAGGATCGTTGCAAAGATCAGGGAAATAGCAACAAAGGTCGCCACCACCTCAACAAGACTGGCATTTTCGAGAAGTTCTCTCAACATACAAATGGGGGAAGGCTATGAAACCGGTTCAAGAATCTTGAGGTTAATGCGCTGCTTAGCGTTTCCACCAATGATCCGCAGTAGCGTACGAAGTGCCTTTACCGTCTGACCGCCCTTACCAATGAGCTTACCCATATCACGCTCACTCACTTTTACGGTGTGGAGCACGCCAAGATCATCAACCGTTGAGGTGATTTCCAGTTCACTCTTATCTTCTACGATGCTCTCGAGCACGTAGCGCAGAAAGGAAAGGCCTGGTTGGTCTACAGTTGTCATGACCGTACGATGCTATACCAAAACGTGGTGGTGACGAAAGACAATCTTCTAGATCCCTCCTTAAGCTGCCGGAGTCTCTGCCGCCGGGGCTGGAGCAGTTTCTGGAGCAGGAGTAGGTGCCGCAGCAACTTCCTGCGCAGGCTCCTCATTCTTTGATCTCTTTTTCGTATAGCGGGTGATGTATTTATCCAATCCCTTGATACCCTGCTTTGTAAGAAGCCGAGCTGCAGTCTCGCTTGCCGTTGCCCCCTTGGAGATCCAGTGAACGATCCGCTCCTTCTTGATTTCAAGAACAGGAGGATTGGCTGCTGGAAGATAATGACCAAGGAGCTCAAGAATGCCGCCCTTCACCGGCCTGGCTTTCTCTGCGACAACAAGTCGGTATGTAGGGAGGTTTTCTCTGCCGGTACGTTGTAGACGAATGATGAGCATATGTATACGAATACGCAAAAGCGCTGATGAAGTTTACCAATCGCCGCGCTCCGCGCAAGCGAAATCCTATAACTTCTTAACCATATGGCAGTATCTGGTCCTCAGCCAAGAGCCTTCTGCAGTACATATGCTGTACGAGCGGCAGCAGCACTCCAGAGAGGTCGAGTATACGATACTGGGCGAGACGGAGGGCTCTGCAGAGCGGCAGAAAGCTCAGTGGGTGAAGAACCTATAAGTAGAGCCGCGCCGCCGGCTGCTTCAGGAATTGCCGAATGATTTCCTGCAATAACCGGGCATCCGCAGGAGAGAGCCTCGGCGACTGGAAGACCGTATCCTTCATACAGAGATGCAGTGACAAAACACTCCGCTGCTGAGTAGAGCGCAGGCAGATCTGCATCATTGACATCAGAAAGATGAATAATACCTTCTGGAAGGGGAGTGGCGCGCTGTTGTGGCGGCATAACAAGGACAAGCCTCTTTGCAGATAGTTCATGACTACGAAATGCCTGAATGAGCTTCGCCACATTTTTGTGAGGTTTATCTGAGCCCACATACAGAAAGAACGGTTGATGTAATTCGTACTTCTCCAATACGCGCTGTATGGATGCAGACGAGAGTGGCGTAAACGCAGCATCGACCCCCTCGCCGGTTACGTTGCACTTTGCAAAAGCTGCTGATCCGTACGCACCTCCAATTTCAAGAGCAGTGAAAGAGCTCACAGCACAAATTGCTTTTGCATTGAGTATGGAATGCTGCATTTGAAAGCGGTAAGCACACTGCCGGAGGAAGGACGCACCGGGGTAGCGATGCAAGATAAGATCATGAATGGTCACGACAAACGGCACCGGGCACCGGATCGGCACATTGAAATGCGGGGAGAAGAGCATATCGATCCCACTCTGTGCGATCATGCGGGGAAAGCGTGACTGCTCCGCAAAGGAATAATGGGCAATGTCTGCTACCTGCAGCATGCAGCGATCACTAAGGACGAGATGCTGTAACCATTCCTCACGAGGAGAGCGGACAAATAGTATGTACCGGATAGGATCACCCCGCTTTACGAGCTCCGTCACTATGGATCGTGTATAACGACCAAGACCGCTTTTTCCTCCTGCAAACCGGCAATCGATTCCTATTGTCTTCACGCATCCATTGTTTCATTGTTCCGTTGTATTGAAAACATGGATATCGCTGTAGCTATAGCATCGGCCGGAGTGTCGCGTTCGGACGCCGAAGTCCTTTTGGCATACATCCTCGATTGCGATCGAGCGCATATCATTGCGCATCCAGAGCGTGTGCTATCGAAAGATGTAGAGAAAAGGTGGGATGATTGCACAGTGCGAAGAAGAGGAGGGGAGCCTGTTGCCTACATCACTGGGGAGCGGGAGTTCTATGGTCGGGTGTTTCATGTCGATCGTCGGGTGCACATTCCGCGTCCATCGACGGAGAATCTTGTGACCATGACACTCGATTTCTTAAGGAATCCAAGGGATGAAGTACGGGAACTTGAAACAGGAGTTATCGGTGTCGCTCGTATTCTTCGTCCATCGCACCAGGTACAAACTGTTGTCGATGTCTGTACAGGATCAGGGTGCATTGCAGTGACAATCGCTCTCGAGCGTCCTGATCTTGATGTACTTGCCATCGATATTGATCCGGATGCACTAGTGGTTGCCCAAGAAAATGCCCGTCGTCTTGGAGTGAACAACGTGCGATTTATACAATCCAATTTACTAGATAAACTACAGGACCCTTCAGAGCCATACATCATCGTCAGTAATCCACCATATTTGTCTGATGCAGACATCAAACAAAATCCTGATCTTCATTTTGAGCCACGGAGAGCACTCTATGGAGGCAATAGTAGAAGATCAGTTATAGCACAGCTGGAGCAAGCAGCAGTCATGCGCGGTTGCACTGGTCTAGTCATCGAACAGATGAGAGAAGCTTAGCTCGGGGAGGACTCTCCTTCCTGCCTTCTCCATTCTTCTCTCCTCGTCGCTTTTGCAATCCATAGTGCCCGGCGCAAGAGAAATGTATCGGAAACATTTGCGAGTATCTGTTCAAGTGTGTCGTTTACAGCAGTACCCTGGGGCTGCACACCGGCACCATGATCCATGGTATCGGCGCTATGTGGTTGAATGGATTGTGATTCAGGTAGTAGCATGGAGTAGAAGTGAAGTGTCAGAGTATTTAAGAGAAAATTTATAGGATCTTCAAGTCATATTCTTATCAATATTCACTGACTTGTTTATCTATAATATGGCTTCAAGTAGATGAAAAGGCGATCTGTTGTTCGAAAAAGAAACAGTAGATTATCCTCACTCATGGCTCGTGCTATCATGACATCGTGACTAGTAAACACAGCGCGACATCGGCAGTTGCAGTTATCGGTACGCAGTGGGGTGATGAAGGGAAGGGGAAGATCATCGATATGCTTGCGGGGGAATTCGATGTCATCGCACGCGCATGTGGTGGTGCAAATGCTGGGCACACCATTGTCGTAGGGGGAAAGAAGCACGTATTTCGCCTGCTGCCGAGCGGTTGTCTGCACCCCCACGCAGAGATCGTTCTTGGATCGGGAATGGTGATCCACCTTCCGACACTTCTGGAGGAAATTGATTTACTGAAAGCTGCTGGAATCGACATCCTTCCTCGTCTGCGTATCTCCCATGAAGCGCATATTCTTTTTGATTTTCATAAGATCGTTGATGGAATCACGGAGGAAAAAGCAGCAGCGCAGGGGGCAAGCATCGGAACAACCCGCAGGGGAATAGGCCCTGCATATGCAGATAAGGCAGCAAGACATGGAACACGTTTTGAGCGCCTTGGTAACGATCTACGTCCAGAACTGGAAAGGCATGCCAAACGAATGATGGATATGTACGGAGTGAACGTGGACAGTGCATCCGAGCTGCAAAATCTGGTCACTGCTCACAACCTGATTGGTGCGTGCATTACCGATACCGTAGAACTCCTGCATGGCCACCTGCGTTGCGGCAAGCGGATTCTTCTTGAAGGTGCGCAGGCAACCATGCTCGACATCGACCATGGAACCTATCCCTATGTTACGAGCAGCGCTACGACAGTTACCGGCGCATTGCAGGGGCTTGGTCTACCCCCACAGTGCATCGGAGAAGTGATTGGGGTAGCCAAGGCATACTGCACGCGCGTCGGGGAGGGCAGCTTCCCAACAGAAGTGAGTGGGGAAACCGCTGAGCGGTTGCGTGAACGCGGAGGAGAGTACGGCTCTGTGACAAAGCGTCCGCGGCGCTGCGGGTGGCTCTCCATTCCGGACGTGAAGCGTAGTGCCATGATCAACGGATGTACGTGCCTCAATATCACGAAGCTGGATGTACTCGACACGGAAGAAGTTATTCGCGTCGGAGTGGGGGAGTCGAGTGGTCACACCGTCTATAAAGACTTTACTGGTTGGAAATCCTCAACATCTGGCATCACGGTATTTGAGGAGCTACCGGGAAACGCTCAGGCATTGATTCACTTTATCGAGAAGGAAGCAGGCGTTGCGGTGCGATATATAGGGACAGGGCAGGGGAGAGAGGAGATGATTGTGCGATGATGGGTATTTGGCTTGATCTTCATGATCAACAGGCTTATAGATAGTATGTGGAAACTATTTCAATGCGCTGTAATGCATTTGAAAAAACAGATGGTGCTCCTGAGCGCCATGGAGTTGGATCGCGTTCACTACAAACATTTGCTCCAGATCATCGACGCTTTTTATACGTAATGCAGCGTGCAGCAACTCATAATTATGCTGACCTTAGAATACAACCAATGAAGTGGCCCACATCGCCAATGGGCGGATTGAATTGTGACGAATTTCACTTTCTTGATGACCCTTCTTACAGAGCTGACTTTCATGTGTGCTTTGTATCATCGCTCTACGATGTGGGACCAGAAATAGCACATCTCATACTTGACCGTAGACAGTCGGCTCATATGGTTCTTGTTGTGTCGGATCAGCCAGTAACCAGTGAGTATGCTATGGAAATTCGTAATGGAATCAGTGCTATTTCCGAGTCCACTTACCAACGTGCCGAGGGGAATATTCTCATGCCAACGATGTATAGCGGTGAAACAAATGATGCGGAAGCAGCAGGGAAGTTGGCATTTTTCTCCATGCGGGATCGTGCTGATGCTCTAGAGCGACTCAAAGACATTTTTTTGTAGTACACATTCACTCCCCCCACTTCAGCTTCTGCCGCAGAGTGTGGAAAAATGTATCCTGGGCCTTTCGAAGAAACTGGACGTTCTTGCCACATCCACAAATACGGATACGATCCCGACTTTTCAGCGTCTCATACACCTGACCGTCGAGGGTAAGAACGACATTAGCGTCCTGAAATTTATTTTGCTTTGTGAGAATATCCACGGTGATCTTTTGGTCGCTGGGGATCACCACAGGCTTCTGGCTGAAGCTATGGGGGTTGATGGGCGTAAGAATCGTCGCCGCAAGCGTAGGATGGACGATGGGGCCGCCTGCAGCCAATGAATAGGCTGTGGATCCTGTTGGCGTAGCAATGATGAGACCATCCGCATGAAACGTAGTAAGCGGTTCGCCCTGCACGGACACCTGGAGGTCCACAAGACGTGCGATTGTTCCTTGTGCGATCACCGCTTCATTGAGGGCAAGGCCTGTAAAAAAGGGCTGACCGTCCCGTTCGACAATAACGCTGATGAGGCTACGCGACTCTATAACTCCTTCGCCTGCGAGGATGCGGGGGACGCGCGCCTCCGCCTCATGCATTTCTAGTTCAGCAAGAAACCCGATGGTTCCGCGGTTGATACTGAGAATCGGCACCGAAAAATCTGAAAACGTGCGCACAGTCCGCAGAATGGTTCCATCACCGCCAATAACGACGAGGAGATCGATGTCGCTTTCCGCGTGGAACTCTGGATAGGCGCTCCAGGCTGGGCTATCTCCTTTACGCTCGGGATCGAAAAGAATCTCTGCGCCTTCTCTCTGAAGAATATCCGCAATGAACTTCACCGATTCCTCTTTCTGCTCAAGGCTCGACTTCACGGTAATGCCAATGCGGCGGTAGCGAAGCATATGCATAGTTTAGGTATTGCTTACAAATCTATGAAGAAGAAACGAAGCATTCTCAATGCACTAAATGGCAGGCATTCTCTACGGCATCCAAAACGCGGTTTGCCGTCGATTGCCACGTAAATCTAGTTGCCTGCTGAGGTCCGCTGAGACGTAGACGACTGCGAAGATCGCCATCCGTCGTAAGTCGTAGCAAACCTTTTGTCATATCCTCTACACTTTCAGGATCTATGAGCACTGCGCTCGTACCCGCAATTTCCTGCAAGCTACCACGAGTAGATGTAAGCACAGGGATCCCGCGCTGCATGGCGTCGAGCACAGGAAGGCCAAATCCTTCATAGAGAGACGGATAGGCAAGGATGGATGCCGTACGCAAAATGTGCGCGTACGCACTGTCTGGTACATATCCCTTCCATTCCACGCCCTCCGTTGAGTGAATCTCTCTTAGGATATCTCCATCGTGCCAGCCACGTGCACCGATCAGCAGTAGACGGTACTGCGAGCGAATATGTGCGGGAAGTGCAGCATAGGCGCGGATCAGACGGAGCTGATTTTTCCGCGGACAGAGTGTTGCCGGACAGAGGATGGTACGGTGGTCATCTTCACTTGGGAGGGGGCTATCCTCCATCGGCCCCGAATAGACTGTGGTCACCGGCGTTGATCCAATTTCATGGGGAAAGCGTGCAAGAAGATCGTTTCGGGTCGAAGTACTGAGAGCAAGAATATGACGCGAATGGCGCAAGGCCCGCGGGAGCGTGCATCGCTCAATGATCTTCGCCTTCCACTGGTGTGGTTCTCGTTGAAACGCAATGAGATCGTGGATGACGGGAATACACGGAATAGAAGCAGCCGCGATTGCCGGTACAAGAAAGCTTGTTGGAGAAAGGTACATGCCTCGTTCCTGCTTGAGCGTCTTTACGATGTCCCAATGCCACCCCGGACCGGATGCAAACCTCTGGATGCAGTTCTCGTGGCCTTTCCACTGTAATGGTATTTCACCATCATCCATGCATACTGTAAGCGGCAAGCGATCAAACAGATGCTCAACAAGGCGCAGTGTCCACTGACCCTTGCCGGTCTTTTGAGCTTTGCATGCACTTCGTCCATCTATCCAGATCCTCATAACCATAGTGTACCGGCTTTTTGGTCAAAGGCAGCGATATTGTACACACCATAAACGACATCAAATTTCAAAATGGATTCTGGCTGCACTGCCGTATGCCTGCTACGATAACCATATGGCCGCGTCACTCATCCGCAAGATCTCCGGTCTTGAACTTGAAGAGCAAATTCTTAATGGTGGAGCTCTTGTTACAGTCATCGGAATTTTTCTTCCGTGGATGGGAGGGGAGTGGCTGGGTGGAGAAAGTGTCACCTACTCCGGAATCGGGTTTTACACCTCGTTTATCGGACTGAGTGCCTTACTATTACAGCTTGTGGTCCTTGCTATTACTGCCGGACCTCTCCTGGGCGACATCGTGATCATTCGCAAGCGCCATCGCGAGAGTGTGCGTCTTTGTCTTACAACACTCTCGTCCGTCATGATTTTCTCTGCTCTTTCTGTACTCGCGAAAGTGACATTTGAGTTTTCCCGCATGGAAATCCGCTTCGGTATCTACGTATCCATCGTTGGAAGCCTGGTAGCAACACTGTATGCATTTCTGCGCTATCAGGAGCAGAGAAGAGGACTTGTTCAGGAGCTCTTCCATCACCCCGAGGACCACCCAGCTCCAGAAATTCGCAGTGAAATAGCGGCAGCACCGCCTCCTCCACCCCCACCTCCTCCACCTCCTGCAGCTGAAGAGCACAGACTCTTTCACTAGAACATCGAATATTCATTGCATAACCCCTTCGCTATGACAGATGCCACCTATACCGACGACGATCTTGTCTACGTTGATCCGAAAAAGCGATTGGTCATTGGTCGTGTGGAATTTGCCAAGAACGGTAATGCAAAGGCACTTTTGATGCCTGAGGATGATATTCCCGATGCAAAGGAGGGAAGGCGTCCCCGGGCTCCGCGTAAACGGTACTACCCTTGGGGTACCTACCGATCTATGCGCAAGCTCTACAAAATCGATGGCGGAATTACGGAAGATGACCGACGGATTTCCCTCGATGAGGCAATGGAGAAATCTGCGAAGGAACCATTTTGGAATAATGCTGATTAGCGTCTTCTGATCTGAAACGACGGTAATTGGCTACTGTAGAAATCGTACAGTCTCTTCAACGGAATTCTTCGAGCCCACAATGATCGGAGTACGTTGATCGCACGCAGTAATGTTCTTATCTAACAAGGATATCCTTCCATCAGACGATACTCCTCCCGCCTGTTCTATCAGATAGGCAAACGGGCCACACTCAAACACCATGCGAAGCTTTCCCTGCGGGTACTTCTTCCCGCCGACATTACTGAAGATACCCTGCCCCTTTGTGAGAATATGGTGAATATCGGCAACCATGCACCCTGAGTACCTTAGCGTCATATCCGAAAGCCAGCGATCAAGTGCTTTCTTGTAGCCAGGATCATCATGAATAGCCGTCAGATTTCCCGGGCTAAAATTTTTCGCAGCATCCGCTATACCCAAATGTTCTCTTAGCACGATAAACTCCCCAACATCACTCAAAAGAAACATATGGACGCCATCTCCAGTGCTATACACAAAAATGGTGCGCGGACCGTAGAGAATATACCCAGCGGCTACCTGCTCACGGGGCGTTCTGCCCAGTATTTCACCACCGGCATAAATGCCAAAGATTGATCCAATGGCAAAGTTCGCATCTACAAGGGAAGAACCATCAAGAGGATCAAACACAACGCTATAGGGAGCCTTTGGATCAATCTCCACTATACTGTCTTGCTCCTCAGAGCAGTAGGCAGCCACACTTCCACTTTCCCGAAGATAGTGGCCCATCAGTTCGTCAGCGAGAACGTCAAGCTTTAGCTGCTTCTCTCCAAACTGATTGCTTCCTCCGGAAAGATCACCAACAGAAGTTTGAATCGCATAGCGGATATCCCGGCCGGCTCGCGAGATGTCCACAATCAGATGGCGAAGGGCATCAGGCACCTTTGCCCTCGTGCGTAGGTGCCAATTGAGCGTCGATCGCTTGGGAAATGTGGAAGTCATGGTAGTTAGGAAATAAGCGCACCAATTTTATTAGCCATTTCGGTCACACGCATGCCGTATCCCCACTCATTGTCATACCAAGCCAGTATCTGTACGAGCGTGCCATTGATCACTGTTGTTGACTCCAGATCGACGGTACTGGAGTGTGCGTCAGAAACATAATCCGAAGAAACAAGTTGTCCTTCCTCCACGGCAAGAATACCGCGAAGCGATCCTTCGGAAGCCTTCGTCATTGCCGCATTAACTTCCTGCGCCGTCGTAGGCTTCTTCACATTCAGCGCAAGATAGGCTGCGGAAACATCCGGAAGAGGAATGCGTAGCGCCATACCGTCCATTTTCCCTTTGAGATGCGGAAAAAGCATTGCGCAGGATTTTACCGCTCCAGTGGTTGATGGGATGATATTTAATCCCGCAGCACGCGCAATGCGTACCTTGGAGCTATCCGAAGAATTATCCAACAAATTCTGGGATGATGTGTATGCGTGCGTGGTGCACATTAGTCCACTCTCTATTATTGCAAGCTCATCGAGCACTTTGATAACCGGCGCGATGCAGTTCGTCGTACAGGATGCCGCGCTTACGATGGGTAATCCTGCTTTGAGCTCGCCTTCATTAATACCTAAGACAATCATCGGGATATCATCTTTTGGTGGTGCAGTGACGAGAACGGCGCGAGCTCCAGCATCCAGATGGCACTGTGCTTTCTCGCGGCTGCGGAACTTTCCGGAAGCCTCAATGACGAGATCGATGTTCAACTTTTTCCACGGGCAGTTAGCGGGATCTCGCTCCTTGACCACCTGAACTACTGCTCCATCCACTACAAGGTGCTCTCCATCTACGTGCACCTCTCCGGCAAAGCGGCCGTGGAGAGAGTCATACTTCAGCAAATACGCACGCATAGATGCATCGCTCGATGCATTAATCGCAACAACCTGTACATCTTTCGGAAATCTCTGCAAAAGCTGACGATGGACTACGCGGCCGATGCGGCCGTATCCATTAATGGCAATGCGTATCATAATTGTATTGTACGGTGGTGGAGGGGATTTTCACAATATCTTCATCCAAACACCCCCACAATCACCCCGAGCATGGCGGCGAATCCGCCAACAATCCAAAGGCGCATTGTCACCTTACTCTCCCCCCATTCGAGCGCTTCAAAATGATGGTGAATTGGTGCTGCCAGAAACACTTTCTTTCCTCCACGATAGCGCTTGCTGAGGAGCTGAATAATGACAGACAGCATTTCGACGACAAAGACGAAGCCAATAAGCGGCAGTACGAGAACCTGATCGATCATCATGGCGATGACAGCTAATCCGCCCCCGAGAGCCAGTGATCCCGTATCTCCCATGATAAAGCGTGCCGGAGGAACGTTATGCCATAAAAATGCGGCAATAGCTCCAACGCAGACTGCACAGAATGCGGAAAGAACGGTAAGCCCCTCAAGATAGGCAAGAACGCTGAAGGACCCAAATGCAATGACAAGGAGACCCCCAGCAAGGCCATCGAGACCGTCTGTGACATTAACCGCGTTTGCAGTTCCAACGAGGACAAAAAGGAAAATAGGGATATACCACAGCCCAACCTGAAGCGTACCGTAGTAGGGAATATAGATGGAGTCGTAGCCGAGCTTGAAATAAAACCAACCAGCACCAAGCATGCCAATTGCGACGAGTGTGAGGATTTTCGGAAGGACATCCAGACCCCTCTTCTTACCAACACCGATAATGTTCAGGTAGTCGTCGAGGCCGCCGAGAAGCCCAAGAGCAACCATCGTGCACAATGGCAGATACACCTGCCCGCGCTGGAGAAGGGAAGTTTCTGTGATACCAACAAGTGATAGTAGCCGTGAAAAAAGGACTGCAAGAAGAATAGAACCCCATACGAGCATACCTCCCATCGTTGGCGTTCCGAACTTATGCTGATGATACTTCCGGAATACAGAGGGGTCTTGACCGTCCACTGTCTCGACGCGCAATTGTTTTCCGACGCGGTTGCGAACGAGAAATCGGACAAATGGAGGAGTAAGAACCAGTCCGATGACAAATGCGAAGGAAGCGTAGAGGAGAATGTGCATCAGCGGCACATCAGGACGAAAAATTACATAGTCCGGCATGAGCGGAGCATACGGTGACCTGAGGAATAATGGAATATGTCCTATTCGTCTGAATGATCCGAGTGTGCTTTATCGATATCATAGAAACGCATTTGCTCCTTTTTGAAGAGGAGCTCCACTCTGCCGATCGGACCATTGCGATGCTTTTTGATGTACATGTCCGTAATGCCCTGTCTGTCGCTATCCTCTTCGTAGTAATCCTCTCTGTACATCATGATCACCACATCGGCATCCTGCTCGATGCTACCGGAGTCACGAAGGTCGGAAAGCTGCGGGATATTTCCCGGTCTGTTTTCGACCGCTCTCGATAACTGTGACAATGCAACGATAGGGATGTGGAGCTCTCTTCCGAGCTGCTTTAAGGCACGGGAAATTTCGGAGATTTCCTGCACACGGTTACCGGCATAACTCATATTTCCGGTGCTCATCAGCTGAAGGTAATCGATGATAAGCAAATCAAGACCGTGTTCCATCTGTAGGCGCCGTGCCTTGGCACGAAGCTCCGGTATGGAGGAACCGACTGAATCATCAATGAAGATGTTCGACTTGTTGAGCTCGTCCATGATCGGCCCCATATTCTGGAAGTCACTGTCTTCCAGCTTCCCGCGCTGGAGCTTCCACGAGTCCACTCCTAGAAGCGATGCAAACAAACGATCGACCAACTGCTCTTTGCTCATTTCCAGAGAGAAAATGCCGACGCATTTATGATGGCGGATAGCTGCATTTTGAGCCATGTTCAAAGCAAAACTGGTCTTTCCCATACTCGGGCGGGCGGCGATCACGATGAGATCGCTTGGCTGGAGTCCTGAAAGCTTCATATCCAGCCCCCTAAAGCCCGTAGGCACACCCTTCACGTAATCCTCCTCCTTGGACTCATGAAGCTCAGCAAAACGCTCATAGCGCATGGTGAGAACATCGCGAATGTGCACAAACTTCTCCTTCAGAAAGGTATTGCTGATCGCGAAAACAGTTTTCTCTACGTCTTCGAGCATCTCCGGGATAGCCCTATTTTCTTCGTACCCTAGTGCTGTGATCTTCTGACCAGCGGAGATGATACGACGATGCACTGCTTTTACTTTTACAATCTGACCGTACTGATAGACGTGGGATGCCGTAGGAACCTCCGCTGCCAGCTGTGCAAGGTACGCAGACCCCCCCAATTCCTGTACGCGGGCATCGGACTTCAGCTTTTCGCTTACCGTGACAAAGTCGATCGGCTGATGCTGCTGGTAGAGACCATACACCGACTGGTAGATCGCTCGGTACACCGGATCGTAAAAGTCATCGGGAACAAGAAAATCACTCACTTTGATAATCGCCTCAGGATCGAGAAGAAGTGCTCCGAGGACGGTCTTTTCAGCGTCAAGAGAGTGGGGTTGTATGCCGATCATGCTCGATGTCGCAGCGGGCACAGGCACGGATTGTACGGGACGAATCTCTGTGTGCAATAAACTGTGATTGCCGTTTCAATGGCTTGTGCCCACGTCTGTGTAGTGTGCGTGGAGAACATGTGGAAAACGCGTTAAGAATACTCAACGCGCTTCCGTTCATGTTTACGATAGGAGTACCTGATCACGAATCTGCTTTTCAATCTTTGCAGCGATATCTTTGTGCTCATCCAGAAAACCTCGTGCAGGCTCTTTGCCGTTGCCGAGCGTTTCTTCTCCGAATCGATAGTAGTTACCGGATTTTTCTATGATGCCGTGCTTCACGCCAAGCTCCAGAATGTCTCCTGATCGGCTGATGCCCTTGGCATAAAGGATGTCGAACTCTGCCTGCCGAAATGGGGGGGCAACCTTGTTTTTTACTACTTTCACACGGGTGCGGCTTCCAACAATGACTTGGTCTTCACCCGTTGCGACCTTTTCGAGAATTTTATCGATCCTTCGGACATCCAGACGAATGGTTGCATAGA
>SXGU01563178.1_pt1 | contig 15426 bp, 12 predicted proteins | sample 3174531 | NCBI WGS metagenome assembly SXGU01 (sample SAMN11356863, study PRJNA531348) | freshwater metagenome | isolation source: freshwater sample F1-140 | place: China: Fuxian Lake, Yuxi | collected 2017-12-25
ATCTACGGATTCCGAGCCTGAAAGCATTTAGAGAATTGATCCTCGTACCGAAAACGGTCCAAGAACCCTGTCCAGGAACCCTCCAGGGACCTCTGCCACACGGGTGGCGCGGAGCCGGCACGGCTGCTGCGGACATATGCGGATCCAGCTGTGCACCTCACCTGCATGGAGTCCACCGCACCCACACTGAGCGGGCTCGAGCCGCTCATGAGCATCGAGGAGCTCTCGGAGTACCTCCACGTGCCGGTCAGGACGCTGTACGACTGGCGCCTCTCCGGCAAGGGACCGTGCGCGGTCCACGTCGGTCGACAGTTGCGCTACTTCGAGAGCGACGTGCATGCCTGGCTCGCCAGCCAGCGCGAGCGCGAACCCGGTCGGGCACCCGACGGGGCGTGATGGCTCGTGGCTAGGCCCAGGACACCCATCGGGACGTTCGGCGACATCTCCTACGTCAAGGCAAGCGGCGGCCGGGTCCGTGCTCGCGCCCGTTACCGCGATGATGACGGCAAGGTGCGGCGGGTCTCCGCGACCGGGGTGACAAGGCGCGAAGCGGAGCGCAACCTGAAGCAGGCCTTGGCGGAACGGTCCTCGTACCGCGCAAGCGGTGAGCTGACGGCCAACAGCTCCTTCAGCACGCTGGTTGAGGTGTGGCTGGCCGACCTCGACCTTGAAGGCACTCTGGCTCCGAGTACGCGAGCGCTCTACGAGCGGAACATGCGGCAGCTTGTGATGCCGGTGTTCGAGGGGTACTCGCTCCGCGAGATCACAGTGAGCAAGGTCGATAAGTTCATCAAGGGCCTCGCTTCGAACAGGAGCTACAGCATGGCCAAGCAGGCACGGACCGTGTTGAGTCTCGCGTTCGGACTGGCGGTGCGCTATGACGCGATACAGAAGAACCCGGTGCGGGACACGGCCCGACTCCGCAAGCCCCCGTCACAGGCGATGGCGCTCTCCGCCGTCCAGGTCGACGCGATCCGCGTCGCGGTCCGTAGCTGGAGGAGAGGCCCGGGTCACTCCGGGCCACCGCCGGACGGGCAGCTTGAGCAGATCATCGAGGTCATGCTGGGCACATCCGCTCGGATCGGTGAGGTGCTAGCGATCCGCAAGTGCGACGTCGACGTCACGAGCTCACCGGCGACGGTGCGGATTGCCGGGACGATCGTTTCGCCGGCCGGGAAGCCGACGCACCGGCAGGCCCATCCGAAGACTGCGAAGTCGACACGGCGCGTCTCGGTTCCGTCCTTCACGTCGGCCGTCCTGCGTGACCGACTGGTCAAGGTGGCGGACGAGGAGGCGGATCACCTGATCTTCGTCAGCAGGAACGGGACGCCGTTGACCACTAACAACATTCGGCGACGGCTGCGGGCGGTGCTCAGCGACGCAGGCATTGCAGGCGTCACTCCGCATTCCTTCCGCCGCACGGTCGCAACCGTCGTCGATCGGGCTGGCGGCGCCGATCTGGCTGCCGAGCTTCTCGGCCATACCTCGTCGAAGATCACCAAGGAGCACTACATCCAGCCGGACGAGGCCGTCGATCCGGTCACGGCGCAGATCCTCGAGTCGTTGGCGCCAAAGCGTGCAGACGGTACGTCGTAGGCGGGTCGGCTGAACTGCTGGACACAGGAGTAGACGCGGGCATCAAAGGTGCGGGGCATGCCCCGGGGCTGGCCTGTCCGGCGGGCGGTGCACAAGCGCCGCATGCAACTCGACCCGGCTCGGACCAGGTGACGCCACGACGACCTGCGCAGCCGGGCACAGCTCTCGGCGCGCGATCTGGATGACTTCCAGGTCGGCGGCGCGGGCGACGGGCACGAAGCGCTCTCGAACCGGGTGTACCAGGTGCCCGTCACCGCTCACCAGGCGCGGAACGGTCACGCGCTGGACGAACGCCGCGCTCTCGACTCCGGCTTCGAGGACACCAGAGATGCGCGCGTCGAGGCGGCGGAAGAGTGTCTGGATGCCACCGAGCATCCGCGGTTCGATCACCGTGCTGGATGGCAGCGACTTCATTCGGCTGACTGCGTTGGCGGCCTCCGCTGTGGCTCCGGTGCCGTTGCCGAGTCGTCCGCCGATGTTCCGGAGTTCTCGCTGGATGCGCGAGTACGTCGCGGTGCGGGCTCGCCATTGGTCAGCCAGTACGGGATCAACCCGTTCGGCGAAGGGAACAAGCTGCGAGCTGAGCACGCGCTGGGAGTCGACGATCAGGCGCAGGTTCATGGCGTCCGGTAGCGACTGAAGCCGGAGGAGGAGGTTGTGCTCGGCCTGGAGGACGCCGAGGATTCCTGGCTTGGCCGGCCCACGGATCGGCTTGGTTCGCGGGCGCCAGCCGGTCTGGTCGACGCTGTAGTCGGGCTGCCCGAGGCTGACGTCGAGCGCGGTTGCGAGGGCTGCCCACCCGAGGCGGTCGCACCCAGCGAGCGACTCCCATTCGGGCGTGTTCCGGTAGCGCCGATCGAGCACGACGAGGGCTTGGCTGATCGCCGCGACGTCTCCTGCGATGGTTCGTGCCTGGGCTGCGGTCAGATGAACGGCTTGGTCGGGCGCGGTGTCGTGTTCCGCGAGTGCCGCAGCGCGTGCCGCCAAGCGCCAATGCTCGACGAGGTCGTTCCCGGTCGGCGTCGAGAACTCCTGGCTCGACGCGGCGCGGGTCTTCGACGAATCTCGGGCGAACTCGAGCGCCCGTGCCAGTTCCCGCAGCGCGGAGCCATGCTCGTTCGTGGCGCGGAACGGGTCGGCCGGCTTTCTCGGGGTGTTGGGGAAGGTGAGTGGCTGCGCCGCCCGGATGGCCTGTGCGGACCATACGACGACCGCTTGCCTGAAGCGGAGGATCTGCTGCCCGATCTCGGCTCGCTCGGTCGGCGAGTCTGTGGCGAGCCGGTGCATGACTCGGTGCTGCCGGAGAAGTGCCGCCAACTCCGTGCGCATCTGGGCACCGGTCTCGCCGTACATCAGCCGACATCCAGATCGTGTGCGCCGACGAGCATCGCCAGGATGAGCTCGATCGACAGGGGGTCGACCCCGTACTTCTCAAGTTCCTCCACGGCGTTGCGCGCGACGGCGAGCAGGACGTCGCGGTCGTCTGTCAGTTCGTCGGTGTGGATCGCTGGGCAGTCGTCGCCGTGGACGCGGTCGAGCTCCAGCAGCACCCGCTCGTACGCGGACGACGCATCGATGGTCGGTGCTCGGTCGGCGAGGGCGGCGACGTAAGACCTGGCTTGCGCCAGCGTCTGTGCGTGGGCGAGAAGCATGTTCCCTCCTTCGAGGTCGGGTAGCGACCGTGCGACGGGTGATCGCAGACAGGCCCCCGACCGCGCGACCGCTGTGGACGGAATAGCTGAAGAGCTGGTCATGGAGCGCCACTGGCTGGCTCACCCGATGAGCTGCTGATTGGTGATCGCCTCGATCCGACGTCGGCGGAGAACGTCTTCGCGAACGAAGTCGGCAAAGTCCCTGTCCCTGTCGCGGATCTCGATTTCCGCGCCGGCCTCCGTCGGCCGCTCACCCGGCCAGGCGGTTTGCCGCGTCGGGCGGTCTCGGTCGAGTCGAGTGCCGCAGGTTGAGACCCAGTCCCGCAACCGTGCGCGTGTGTCGGCGAAGTCCCGCATCCAACCCACCGGAGCGGACGGTGACGCCGACTCGTGGTAGCAGCTGAGCCAGTGACAGTGGAGCGCGGAGAGCTCCCACACGATCTCGTCGTGGCGGTGCCAGTACGGCGGCACGATGTTGGCCGGTAAGCCGAACGCGCACTTGAGCCATTTCACCCACTGATCGAGATCGTGCCACTCGACCTCGGCCTGCGCGGCGTCGAGAAGGTTCCAGTTGATCGGGACTGGAGGGCGCTCGAGCATGTCGATGACGCCTCGATAGGCGTCCTGGTTGGCGGGCTCCTCCGGGTGCAGAGCCATGACCGATAACGACTACAGACCGACAGCGGGAGGCTGCGGGACCGCGGTCAGCGACCGCTCCGCGGCCTGCCGTCCGCGCTGGACGACGTAGTCGGTCTTGTTGGCGTTGTGGCCGATCTTGCGGGCGACAAACTCCTCCTTGATGACGCTGCCCTCGCGGCCGTCGACCTCGTACTCATGGACGTAGCCACTGGCCACGAACGAGTCGCCCTTGCGGAATCGGGCATAGGTCTCGCGGGCGGTGCTCTCGAAGGCGACCATGTCGTGGAACGTCGGGTCGAGCTTCGTGAAACTCCCGTCCACCTCCTTGCGCCACTGCTCGATGCCGACGCGCATGCGGCAGCACTCGGCGCCGGCCTTGGTGAAGTGCAGCTCGGGTGCTGAGGCGATGAAGCCGACCAGGCTCATTTGCGTGGGGATGGACATGATGACTCCCGATTCCGGCGGCGCTCGGTGCGCCGCGCTCGGGAGTTAGGTGGGCTGGCCGCGACAGTAGGGTGCGCTAGGTCCTTCGCAGTGGGAAGCGAGACGTAAGGATCGCGGCAGATCCGGATTCCGAACCGGCGGAAGCTAGTCGCCAGGGGGTCGAGCGAACGGAGTCCCCGCGAGGTCGTCCGGATACGTCGCCGGACGGCGGGGCGCGAACCCGCCCTCAGGCACCGTGAAGTCAGCCAGACGGTAAATGGCCTCATCGGCGGTGCGTTGGCTGGTCGTTGATGAGGGAGTCAGGTCGTCCGGCGCCGAGGACGCCCAGTTGACGAGGGGGTTCCGGAGACTTGCGCTCCACAACCCAAAGCCGTCGTCGTCGCTTGTCGGTCTGCCGGGGTGCCAAGGGAGTGCAGCGATCGTCGTGCCGCCCGACCTGGGGAGGTCGGGTTTGTTCCAGCCGTCCGGTTGCGTCAACGCACTCCAACTGTCGTAGATGCTGACGGTTATGAGCAGGACGGCTTGGCGCCCGTAGGCGGAGAGCGACACGATGCCGTGGGTGTAGTCCTCCGTGGCCAGCAGGCCCATCGATTGCATCTCGGGTAGCAGCAACGGACGACGTTCGTCATCTGATGCTTCCAGCAGAAAGACATTCCAAGTAGCGATGTCCGGCCACCGACGTACGGCGGTCGCGCCATCGCCGGCTCGGATCCCGAAGTCATGTCGCGATGGCAGTTCCCAAGTTCGCAAGCTCATCACCGAGAAGATCTGGCTGCTCCGCAACGAGAACAGGGGAGGAAGCTGAAGACTCCGCTGCTCAAGGTCCTGCCCGCTGAGGGTGGCGTAGACCCATCCCGAACGGTGGTAGTGAATCTTCGGCCGATGCCATGTCTCGGCTCTGGTTTCGCCTACCGGCACGTCCTTGTTGATTACTCCGTAGTGCCAAGCCCCAGAACGCTGATATGGCGAGGCGAAGACTCCGCCGTCCTTGGAGAGTCCGACTAAGAAAGCTGGCTTGTAGACGACGCCCGAAGGCGTTCTGCGCATCAGACCGTTGCGGAAGGCGCGCACCCGCGACGCTTCACCATCGGTCATGCGACGGACCCTAGCCAGCGATGGCGCACTGGCGGCCGGGTGTGCTCAGTACCGCCGGGCGAACTGCGACCGCCCGTCTCCCTGTCTCTCACGCCTGCGGGCCACGCACCCAAGGCTCGCAGCTCAGGCGCGGAGTCAGCAGCCCGACGCTCGGTCGTCCGAAGAGCGGCAGATCCGCGTGCCGTAAGGCATGCGCTACGTGGCTTCGGCTCGTGGACACACCCGCACAGGGATCTGCTCATTCAGCTCCTCTTGACCAGCGAGTGTCGGTGGTGTGTGATCCGCTAGATCTCGACATCTCGGGGGTCCTACGAATGGGAGACTGCAGTGCAGTTGCGAGAGGTCTGGATCCGCTTTTACAAGTCCTTCAACTTCGATTATGAGTTGAAAGCGAACCCAGGAGCCGAAGGGCCCGCGTGGCAGACGCTCGAGGGAGTCTGGTGGCCACACGTCCGCATCCGGCTCAGTGATGACGTCACTGCTGTCGTCGGTGCGAACGAGTCAGGGAAGACCCATCTGTTGGATGCAATCGACATTGCACTAACCGGAACCGGACTGCGCAAGCGGGATTTCTGCCGGTACTCAACCTTGTTCTCGGTCGAGCGCGGTGAGCGCCTGTACCCAGAGGTTGGCGCCACTCTGGTAGCTGATGAGGAGGAAGCCGAGACTCTCGTGGCTCTGGGCATCCCGCTTCGCAAGAACGGCGACGTCATCATGCTTAGGTCGGCGCCCAATACGGTCGTGGTTGTTGACGACGAGGATGAACGTCAGGTCCTGACCCGCGAGCAGAGCGCTGGTCTTCAGCAGCTCCTTCCGGTCCCGCACTGGCTGAACACCCGGGTGGCTTTGCCTGACGCAGTTTCCATCGCGGCGTTGGCTGGATCGGACGACTCATTGAGCGGACGGCGTCGCAGATTCGAACTCTTGAAGCTGTTGGCTGCGATTCTCACGGCGGATGACATCACCACGAACGCCGCCGCTTTGCTAGCGCTCCTCCAGACCACGACCCCACTCACCGAGGAGGCGGAGGCGGCGCAAGACCTCGGAAAGCTCCTGCTTGTCAAGGTCGCTCGCATCGAGCAATCGAGCTTCATCGAACTACTCGACGCCCTTCAGAACGAACGCGAAGGCCTCGTCAACGGCCTGATCCAAGAGATGAACAACTCCCTCGCGCGTCACCTCAACATCTCGCGTTGGTGGAGTCAAGACTCGGAGTTCCAGCTTCGGGTGTCGCCTCGCGAGCACGAGCTGGTGTTCACTATCCGGGACCGAACGGGCACCGACTACTCGTTCACAGAGCGAAGCCGCGGCCTGACCTACTTCCTCAGTTACTACGTACAGCTGCTCGCACACGACCTGCCCGTCGACCGGACTGAGGTCCTGTTGATGGATGAGCCTGACGCCTACCTGTCAGCGAGCGGCCAGCAGGACCTCCTACGCGTACTTGAGAACCATGCCCGCCCGGAAGATTCCGACCGGCTGGACCAGGTCGTGTACGTGACGCACTCTCCGTTCTTGATCGACAGAAATGCCGGTCACCGAGTGCGCGTCGTCGATAAGGGCTCTAAAGACGAGGGCACGAGACTCGTCAAGGACGCCACCCAGGCGAGCTACGAACCTCTCCGATCGTCGCTCGGAGCGTTGTTTGCTGAGACAGCATTCATCGGAGGCGACAACTTGTTTGTTGAGGGCATCTCGGACCAGGTCTACCTAGCCGGGATGAACTCGCGTCTCCTGCGAACAGGCTGGTCGCCGTCAGATTGCATCGACCTGAATCGGGTGACCATCGTTCCCAGCGGCGCCGACGTCCCCTACATGCTCTACCTCGCGCGAGGTCGCGACAAGGTGAAGCCTCCATGTGCTGCGCTCCTCGACAGCGACAGCTCGGGCGAGACTATGCAGAGGCAGATCCGACGCGGCGGTGCGCGAGGAAGACCCGCGATAGGCGATGACCTGATCGTCATGTTGGGTGACTGGGCGGCCTCGGCGACTCCTGATGTCGCCGAAGGAGTGACCGTCCGCGAGCCAGAAGACCTAGTGCCCCTGGCAGTCGCTGTCGCAGCTGCACGTGGCTACGCCGTCAATCTCCTCGGGCTAAGTGAGACTGACGCGAAGAGGTTGTCCGACCAGGACATCTCATCGCGCCTTGAGGCAGCGAATGGCAGTCTGTGGGATGCCCTTGAGGCAGCTTTCGTCGCAGCTTTCGAGACAGATATCACCAAAGCGGGGTTCGCGAAAGAGGTCATTGCCTACGCCTCGAGAACCAAGGGCAACTCTAGGCCCGTAGGTGTCCCCGCATTGGATGCCAACTTTGCCGCCCTAATCAAGACGGTGTCAGCGACGCTGACTCGCGCCCGCGAGCGTGAGTTCGACGAACGTCGCGACCACCGTCTCGAGCGCATCATCGACTCATTCACCGCGGATCACCCGATCGGGTGTAAGCGCGACGTCGCAGCCGCCACGTTGTCTCGGGTTGAAGCAGCCGTGGACAACACCTCGGCTGGCGACATCATCCGGGGAGGCGCGGCACAACTGCGGAGAGATTTCGAGCTCGACAAGGATCCCCTCAAGAACGTCTCGAACTATGGGGCCTTCGTTGAGGGCCTCAGGAACCTGCGCCACCTGGAGCGATTGGAATACCAGAAGCGGCTCGGCTCCGCTGGTGATGACTAACCCAGTTCATCGCCCGTTGCACTGTGTTGACTTGAGCGTGACCTCGTCAGCACGAATCTCGGCAGATCCGTGTGTCCGTCAGGCGGGGGTATGACGCAGATGTCACGCCAATGTCAGAGCGACGGCACTGACAATGGCGTCGGAACGTGCTTACTCTGCGGCCATGCAACGGGGAGCAGGACTGGTTGTCGTGATGTTGGCGTCGCTTGGGATCTTGATGGGGTGCTCAGACGATTCGGGTGATCCTGCCGCGTTGCCCACCGCCACCATCACCGTGACAGAGACGGCGCCGGTTATCGAACCGGAGGTTGAGCCGACACCCAGTGAGGATGCGGACCCGTACGCCCCAAACGTCGGCGAGCGGGCGTTGAAGATCGGTGACACCCGAGTCGGCCAGGCGATCCGCACCACGCTGAAGGGCGTGAAGTACCCGTACCCGCCGGACTACGCGCGGGAGCCCGACGCCGGCAACGACTTCGTCGGTCTCGAGCTGGAGCAGTGCTTCGACAAGGACGCCCAGGTGGACCCGGAGTACCCGGACACCACGACCTACAACGGCGACTGGGTGATCCTGGACCCGCAGGGCTTCGAGTACGGCGGGGACGGATCGAGTTGGAGCGACTGGCCGTCACCGAAGTTCCCCGAGAGCGTCACCCTCAACCCCGGCCGCTGCTACAAGGGCTGGGTCTCGTTGCAGGCGCCCAAGGGCACCAAGATCGCCTCAGTCGTCTGGCGACCAGGCGGCACCGAGACCGCCGAGTGGCTGCCCAAGGGGTAGCGGCGCGGGCGATGAGGATCTCTCCGTGTCGCCGCGCGCGCAAACGTTCGCTGAGCCCATCTGGCCGTTTGCCGACTTACCCTGCAGTCTCGCGACGGTTTGCAGGGAGGCGATGGTCGTGACTGAAGAGGCCTGGCACGAGGCGCGTCTGATCCCAACATCCGGGATCTCTGGTGCGGATGAACAGGAGCGCCGCGCAACATCAGCACTGCTCGCGGTGATGGGCATCGTCAAGGAGTTCAGCAAGACAGTCCTCGGACCTCTGGGTGCCCCCGCCGGCACGGTCGAGTGCTACATCGAAGTGCCGTTCTTGCTCGGCGAGAAGCGTTGCTATCCCGATGGGCTCATCCGGGTCACCCGCGGGTCGAGAACCTGGACGGCGCTGGTTGAGGTCAAGACCGGCAAGAGCGAGCTCGAGCCACAGCAGCTTGAGAACTACCTCGACATCGCCCGCGAGCAGGGCTATGACGCCCTGATCACAATCAGCAATGAGATCCCGCCGGTAGCGGGGCAGCACCCCACCAAGGTCGACAAGCGCAAGCTCCGCAAGGTCGAGCTCCACCACTGGTCGTGGACCTATCTGCTCTCAACGGCGGTGATGCAGAAGGAGCACCGTGGCGTCTCCGACCCCGAGCAGGCCTGGATCCTCGGGGAGCTCATCCGATACCTCGAGCACCCGCGGTCCGGAGCGATGGAGCTCGACGACATGGGCCAGCATTGGGTCCCGGTCCGCGAAGCAGTCACCGCCGGCACCCTTCGTGCCACCGACAAGGCCGCTCCCGAGGTCGTCGCCCGCTTCGACGCCCTGCTCCGCTACGCCAGCCTCCGTCTCGGCCGCCAGCTCGGCACAGAAGTCCTCCCAGTTCTCTCACGCCGCGAGCAGGCCGAACCAGGCCTCCGTGCCCAGACACTCCTGCAGGGCATGGTCGGCCAAGGACTGCTGACCGGTGCGATCCGGATCCCGCACGCCGTCGCGCCCATTCACGTCTCCGCCGACCTGCGCGCAGGCAGGGTCATTGTCTCTGTTGACATCGACGCACCCAAGGAAGGCCGAGCACAGACTCGCGTCAACTGGCTGGTCCGCCAGCTCACTGGCGCACCAGACGCCGTACGCCTGGAGGCGTTCGCCGCGAACGCCCGCGGCGCCGGGGCCACCGAACTGCTGGGCAAGGTACGCGAAGACCCGACGCTCCTGATCGCCGACCCCAAGCGCGACTTGCGCAGCTTTCAGGTCGCTATGTCGGCACCCATGGGCGTCAAGCGAGGCCGCGGACGCGGAGGTTTCATCGACTCGGTCCTCGACCTCGTCGACGTCTTTTATGCCGAAGTCGTCCAGGACCTCAAGGCGTGGTCCGCTTCACCACCGCGGATGCGGGAACCGGTCGCCGTCCACGAGACTCCGTCAGCTCTGGTGTCGACGTCCCTGTCGTCACAAGATGGGCCATACGAAACCGACGACCCGGCGGCCGCCGCCACCGGTGACACCGGGCCGGACGCTGACCCGGTTGGGTCCAGCCAGGGCGATCAGGCCGACGGGTTTTCGAGTGTCGCCGAGTCGCAGACCGACCGAGGTGCCGACGGCCTCGACGATGACTCGGCGGACGCGACCGCTATGCCGGGTGCGTCCCCGGACACTTCGGCGCAATCGCCCGGCTGGTCCTAGGTCCATCTGCCAATGTGGATCATCCGACGCCGGGACAGTGAGGGCACCGAGTCGTCCGATTATGGCGACGAGGTGTAGACCTGATGGCGATCAGCGTGGCAACGAAGAACGTGCTGTGGGGCAAGTCGCGGGACCAATGCATGTTCCACGGTTGCTTTCAAGGCTCGTCAGTAGCGAATACTGACGCTGAGACCGGCGAGGTCTTCCACACCCCGGTGCTTGAGCACGCACACATCAGGTCCAAGAAGCCGAACGGACCCCGGTACGACGCCAACTATCCGAAAGAGAAGCTCGACAGCTTCGACAACCTCATTCTTCTCTGTCCCACCCATCACGGGCCGGTAGTCGACGCCGAGCAAGGTCGCGGGTTCACGGCTGCGGACCTGGAGAAAATGCGTGACGCCCACATCAAGGACTTCGATCGTTTGGAGGCGCTGGAGGGCACCCTCAACGCGTACCTCGGCGAGCAGTTCGGCGCTGACGACAAAATCCTGTTTGAGCAGGCCCAGTTGCGCGGGCCAACAGTTGAGTCCATGTTCGTGGACGTTCCCGTCACCTGTCGTAGCGACGTCAGGGTCGCGGAGCTCCTTGCGGGCATCGCTGCCCAGCACCCAGGTGATCTCGAGGCATCGGCTCGCTCCTCCGGACAGCCCGTAACCGGTGCAGCCCAGGCTCTCTTGAGTTCTGTTTGGAAGGGGAATGCGCTGCTCGTCGGCGGGCCAGGACAAGGGAAGTCGACCCTTCTGCAATACGTCTGCCAGTACCACCGTGCACGGCTCCTCAAGAGGGACGGCTACGCAGGAGACATAGAGAAGGTTGATGTCAGCGGTGCGCTGGCGCGGTATCCAATTCGCATCGACCTTCGGAAGTACGCAGAGTGGGCGCGCAAGGACGCGGCACGTCGCAGCAGCCGGCAGGACCAAGCAGCTCGCGGGCGAGGGCGTGGCCGCCAGAGCCAGCGCGGTCGTGTCTCTGCGGGCGCCGAGGAAGTTCAGTGGCGCACCATCGAAGAGTTCCTCGCTCACGACATCACCGACCGTGCCGCCACCGGCTCGAGGTTCACGATCCGCGACCTCGGAACCATGATGTCGACTCGAGCCGTCCTTATCGCGCTCGACGGACTCGATGAAGTTGCAGACCTGAAAGAGCGCGAGCTCGTCAGCGAGTACACCGTTCAGTTGAACGATCGACTTCAGGGAGTCGCGAAAGACCTCGTCGTCCTCGTCGCAACTCGACCCGGCGGAACCACGCCGCAGCTGTGGTCGTCCTCAGACTTCCCGCGCATGGATCTGCTACCGCTTTCGCAGGGGCTACGGCTCCAGTATCTGAGGCGCTGGTGCAGCGTCGCGGGCTTCGACGCGAAGAAGACGGAGGAGATGCAGGGCGAGTTCATGAAGAGCGCCGCACTGCCGCACATCCGCGACCTCGCCGCGTATCCGATGCAGCTCGCCATCTTGCTGCACATGCTCTACAAGCAGCAGATCATGCCCGAGAAGCGCACCAAGTTGTACGACCTCTACTTCGATGCCTTCCTCACCCGCGAGCAGGCCCATGACAAGGAGCCGCTCCTCGCATCCGAGCGACCGCTCATCGAACGAGTTCATGCCTACCTCGGCTGGTACATCCAGACCGAGACTGAAGCAGGTCGCTGTCCAGGCTCCATCAGCGGCGCCACCCTCAGGCGCGAACTCCGACGCTTCCTTGCGGACCGCGACGGAGGACGGCGACTCGCAGACAAGCTCTTCGACGCGTTCACCACTCGAATGTTGTGCCTCAACCCTCGAGAACACGATGCCTACCAGTTTGAGGTGCAGACACTGCGGGAGTACTTCACCGCAGTCCACGTGTTCGAACAAGCGGATACCAGCCTGCGTGACGACGTCCTTACGTCGATGCTTCGCCGTCCCTATTGGTCCAACGTCCTTCGGTTCTACGTCGGCAGGTACACCGACGGAGAAGTCCGTGGACTGAAGACGCTCTTCCAGGACGCAACCGAGGAGCCCCCGCTTGACGGCATGCCACTCGTTCGCGCCACCGCCGCGCAACTCCTCAACGATCGCGTCTACCAGGGACTGACGGCGAGGCCCTTCGAGGAGATTGTCGACTTCATTCTCGGAGGTTCGGGTGTCGTTCTCGCTGAAGACGGCCTCCTTGACGGCGGTGGAGGCGCACTAGTCTTCTCCGAGCACGCAGGGCGGACTCAAGCAGTCAAGCACCTAAAGAAGCGGCTTGAGGAGCCACAGTCGGCCGAGATGACTCGGGTCCTCTGTAACAACCTCGCTCGGCATGCTGAGCCTGAGGACGACCTCGACAAGTGGGCCAAAAAGACCTTCGAAGATGACGGTGTCTGGTTGAACATCGCGGCGCCACTCGGCATCTTGAACTCTGGCCTACCTGGCCAAGAGGTCCGGCTTGCCAAGGCAATGGTCGCGTTCAAGTCCGACACGCATTGGGCAAGCGAGCTCCTAGCACTCGGCAAGTGCATGACTCGGAACGACGCCGTGGTTGCCGCCATCGTTGACGACTTCAACGACGGTGCCTACGAACTCATTTGCAAAGGTCCCCTCCGTGCAAGCACGCCAGGCAGCATCGCCGCCCTTGCCTTGCGCGCGTTGGGTAGAGGGAGTGGCGAAGGTAGCGAGCCGGGCACCGGCCGTACGCGCGTCCGTTCTCGAACCGGTTCACGCAGCTACTCGGGCCTCGCGGCGGCGACGGCTAACCTTTCAGCACGCCCTCCGGACGGGACCGCCAAGGAGTGGGCCCAGGTCCTGGACGCGGTGGCCGAAATTTGGGGCAGCGGCTGGGTACTCAACCGTGCCACCAGCCTCACGCCGTCCGACGTCGACCTGAGCGTGGTTGCAGCCGTAATGAAGACTCCCGAAGCCGCGGCTGCCGCTAGAAATGTCTACGCGATGCACGAAAACCGGTCCAACCCGGGATGGTGGGCAGCCCAACTAGCTGCGGATGTCTGTGCTCGCGACCGAGCCCTCGCCATTCTGGGCCTGTTTGCCAACGCGCACGTTGCGGTCTTCGTTGAGAACTCGGCCGCCCTCAATGCCGTACTCGATTCGCTACCTGCCAAGTACTTCGCAGCAGTCCACGCGTCTCTCCTTGCGGACAGCCGACGGTTGACGGGCCGCCAACTCTTCATCGGCGATGCCGTCCGCAGGGCACCCACAAAGTTTGGCCCCCGAGCGCTTTGGCTCTTCCGGTACTGCGCCGCCGATTCTGGCGACGAGCACATCGCCCGTGCCCTCAGCCAGGATCCGAACGGCACCGTTTCCGGTATCGGGGGAGTTGACCTGCGAGGACCCGTTACGTTCGTCGCTCATGCGAAGAAGTTGAAGCTGAACACCGTCCACGGCAAGCGATCCCTGCTGCCAACCGGAGGGTGGGCCAGCGACATTGAGTTGGTTTCCTTACGGAAGGCCGACATCCGTACGGTCCTCGCTGCACCAATAGAGTGGCCGGCAGACATCGTTCACCTCGCGAGCCAAAAGGCCGCAGCGGAACTGGAATCCAAGAACAAGAATCTGCATGTGGTCGCTCTGGATGCCGGATGGTTCACGAGCGAAGACTGATGGAGATTGGTCGTGCGGAAAGGACGCTTGCCCCCGGCCAGAGCACACCGTGGCGATGCGTTTTGCATACCAGCGGTGGCTTGGTCCTTGGCTGAGTCCGGGGACCGGTGCCTGGATGTGGCGGTCGTTGCTCGTCAGGGCGGTTGGGCTCACGAACTGTGGCAAATTGGTGTGGGTCATGCGGCCCGACGCCGACTCGTCCACCGGCGAAGGTCCGTCACGATGGGCGGTGCGCTCCGCAACAGGGTGAGGCCGGTGCCGAACGGCAGCGTGCGGATTCGTTCGGGAGGCATCACGTGCGCGCGCCGGACGGACCGCTGCAGGGATCGGGTGCCGTAGTCACTGATCGTCACTGTGTCGGAGCGCTCGTCGCGCTCACCGATAAGAATGGATAGTTCCTGGAGATCCTTCGAGGCGGATGCGCCGCCAAGGATGACCTTCACGATCGAGGCGTCCCAGATGGTGCTCGCGGCGTGGTCTCCCCACTTGTTCCGAGCCTGCGAGAGCGACTGGAGGACCGGCATCGTTGTGATGCCGGTTCCGCCGCCCTCCGCCATCAGAACTGGCAGCGAGGGGAGCGGGGCGAGGTTGCCGATCTCGTCGAGCGCCAACAGGAGCGGGGGATCAAGCCGTGCGCCAGTGGAGCCGGCCGCGAGGTGCCGAGCGACTTCGGTGAGGTCCTCCATGAAGGCCGCCACGAGGGGCCATGAAGCGCCAGCGCCGGCGCCGGTCGCTAGCAGGTACAGCGTGCCGTTCTCCACAAGGAAATCGCGCGGATCGAAGGCGTCGTCCGGGTCGGGACTGACGGCTTCGAGCACAGCGGGATCGGCCAGGCACGCGAGAGCTTGGCTGACCGCCATCCAGATCGAGTCCCGAGTCCGTGGATCGGAGTTGATCATCCCGTCTAGAGAGTCCGCCCAACCAGGCGCAGCTTGCGGTCGGCTGGCGAGGATGCCGACCGCGTCGGTTGCCGCCGCGGGTGACAGCGACCATTCGAAGAGCGCACGAGTCGGGAGCCGCTCGATCGCTGCCGCGTGGAGCAGCGATTGGATTGCCGACCTGGCCTTGCCTTCCCAGAAGCCGCCGGACTCGACTCCGCCGGCCGAGAGCCCAGTTGTTGACGCGAGGCCGGCCGCTCGGATCATCGCGGTCAGCGGGTGTTGACACCCTCGGATAGGCGACCAACGAACGCCGGCCCTGCCGACACCCGGTAGGCCCGCGGTCAGGCGCTGCGGGTCGAAGACTGCCACGGGTCCGCGTTCCTTGCGGGCGTTGATCGTGGCGACGATGTTGTCCGGCCTGGTG
>SXGU01433213.1_pt1 | contig 15419 bp, 17 predicted proteins | sample 3174531 | NCBI WGS metagenome assembly SXGU01 (sample SAMN11356863, study PRJNA531348) | freshwater metagenome | isolation source: freshwater sample F1-140 | place: China: Fuxian Lake, Yuxi | collected 2017-12-25
ATCTAGGAATACGGTGGCGTCGCCCGCAGCTACGGCGGTCTTGAATTCCAACAACCCGGTGGCTTCGGTCGGTGTGAAGCGCACTTCGCGGAAATGGTACTCAGTCAATCCATCTTGATTGGCTGGCTTCAGATTCTGGATGTTTGCGAGTTCTTTGCCCGCGAAGTTCACTTGCAACGACAACTCATAAGGGAACCCGGAATTGCGCCCATTATAGAAGAATTGCAGTCCATACAACTGTCCGGGGGTCAAGCCCCGGATGGTCTGTGATATGGAGCCGCCGCCGCCTTGAATTCGAAGCACCTTAAAACGGTCGGGAATAGTAGGGGAGACCGGTTGTGATAGCTGGGTTGGGCTTGAAGAGGGTCTCAAGAGTTTCGTCGAGCGATCCACCTTGAGCTGTGGTCGAAAACTTCACCTCCAGATCGAGATCGCTGCCGCGGCGGGTGTCATACCGGAACTGAATCCAGTATCGTTTTCCGGGCACGAGGTCCGAGATTTCTTGGGCGATGGCTCCGGATCCTTGTTTGAAGCCGATTCGACGACCGTCTGGAACCGGGGTGCCACTATTGTGGAACGGGCCGCCGCCTTCATTGACGCCGGAGCCACCTTGCCAATCGTCAATAGGACCATAAAAGGGCCAAGTGGTTGCGATACTATTTTCGAAGCTGGGATTCTTGACCAATGCTTGGCCGAGGGCGGGCAGTGCTAGAGCGGTGGCCAAACTTCCCAGAGCCAAAATGGAATGGGTAAATGTTTACACGAGCGTGTGTGTGTTGTTGCGGTTGAAGAATCTCTTCTAATCGAGGGCCACAGAGCATTCAATAGTGGACTCCATTTTTCTGGTATTTTGATTCTTGCTGAGTGGATGATGAAACCCACAGATCATGCCCCTTGCACATCTTGCCCTCGGCACCCGGAATGTTCCTGGGACAATGGATTTTTTACACCACACCCTGGGATGGACTCCGATCCACTCGCCATCGAATGTCCCGAGAGAAGTGGCATGGCTGGACATGTCCACTGCGCGCGATCGATCTCAACAGATTCACCTGATTCATGTGCCGGAGTTCCAAGTGTCCCCCTTTGAGCGAGAGTTTGGGCGGCATTTTGCCGTCTTTCACGAAGGGGCGGACATGTCCGCATTGCGTGAGCGGTTGAAATCGCGGGGTGCCGAGTTGATGGATCCGATTCGTCCGACACCCTTTGAGCGCTTTTTTTTCCGTGAACCCATCAATGGATACGTGTTCGAGGTGATTAACCAGGATCAATGGAGAGAGGAATCATGAGCATTGAAGCGCGCTTGAATGAGTTGGGCATTGTTCTGCCGGTTGCTCCCGCGGCCGTGGCGGCATATCGGCCCTGGGCACGCACCGGTAATCTAGTGATCACGTCGGGGCAATTGCCATGGAAGGATGGGCGGATGGCCTATACCGGGCGATTGGGCGACGCGGTGGACGTTGAGCAGGGCTATCAAGCGGCCCGCCAATGTGCGCTCAATGCCATGGCGCAACTCAAGGATGCCGTGGGGAATCTGGATCTAGTGACGCAGATTGTGCGGCTGGAAGGTTACGTGCATTGTGCGCCAGGATTCCGAGGGCATCCCGACGTGCTAAATGGCGCCTCCCATTTGTTCGCACAGGTGTTTGGGGAGCGGGATCGACACTCCCGCTTGGCGCTTGGAATTTCGGATATGCCTCTGGATGCGGCCGTGCAATTGACCGTGATCGCAGAAGTGGCGAGTGTCCCCTGAACTCGATTGACCATGAACCCAAATCTTTCTTCGACTGGCGTGCTGAGCGCTGACTCATTCGTCCGCCTGTTCAAACAAGAACGGGCGTCTGCCATCCTGCGCACGAACCATCAGGAGGCGGCATGCAACGCCATGAATGCCGCGATGCGCGGTGGATTCCGAATCCTGGAATTCACTCTGAGCGTGCCGGGTGCATTAGAGCTGATTGCCGAGTTTTCAAAGAAGCCAGGTGTGGTGGTTGGCGCCGGTACGGTGCTCACAGTGGAAGAGGTGGACCGTGTTGTCGCCGCTGGGGCTCAATTCGTCGTGTCGCCGGTGATGGATGTTGCGGTGATTCAGCGAGCAAAGGAACTGGGTGTCGCGTCGATGCCGGGCACCAGTACACCGACCGAGATGCTACAAGCCCATCGGGCTGGAGCGCCCTTGCAGAAGTTGTTTCCAGAGGTCGGAACGGGTCCGATGTGGGTCAAGCAAACCTTAGGTCCGTTGCCATTCCTGAACATTGTTCCGACGAGTGGAGTGACCTTGGCCAATGCGGCGGCTTATCTGGAGGCTGGCTCTGCGGCGGTTGGTTTTGTGAACAGCCTGTTTGTCCCTGAAGACATCAAAGCCGGGGCATTCGACCGGATTGAAGCGCGTGCGCGTGCGATGTTGGAAGCGGTCAACGCACCTCGTCCTTGAGGGGGATTGGGACCGGGCAATAGGCGCGTTGAACGATGTGGTCGAGGAGTGCTTGTACCCGAGTTCCCTGGAGCATCAACGCCGCGTGCTCCGGACGGATGAACCCTGAAGATTGGGCCGTGGCGACTTGAGCGAACCACGCGTCGAAGTAGCCGTTGATATTGAGGACGCCGCAGGGTTTGGCGTGCAGTTGAAGCTGGGCCCAGGTCAAGATTTCACAAAGTTCATCAAATGTCCCGAAACCACCGGGCAATGCAATAAAACCATCGGACAAATCCGCCATCAGGGCTTTGCGTTCATGCATGGTATCCACGAGATGCAGTTTTGTGGCCCCGCGATGCGCGAGTTCCCGTGCTTCAAGAAACTTGGGAATCACACCGATCACCTCCCCGCCCCCTTCGAGGACGGCATCGGCGACGACCCCCATGAGTCCAATGTTCCCCCCACCGTACACCAGAATGATATCGCGTCGGGCCATTTCGACACCGAGTTCGCGAGCATGGGTTTCATAGATGGGTTTATTACCGCGGCTTGATCCGCAAAACAAACCGAGTCGCAATCGAGACATGCCCTGAAGAAACATTGGAAATCGGGAACTGGCGAGTGCTGAAAAAAGCACCGAGCGGAGTCATTGCCGATAATTGGGTGGACCCGGGGGGGTGGCGAGTGTTCGCAGATTGTGTGGGCATTTGTTAGATAGTTCACTAGTGTCGACGCACATGAGTGACGTTAGTGACACCATCCCATTCCGAGCGGACGGCCGCCGGGCAGATCAATTGCGGCCGATGCGGTTTCAGAACCACATTGCCCCTCACGCCGCGGGGTCCACCTTGATTGAGTGGGGAAATACGCGAGTGATATGTGCCGTCACGGTGGACGAGAGCGTTCCCAAGTGGATGCAATCTCAGAAGGTGGTTGGTGGATGGATTTCCGCCGAGTATTCCATGCTGCCGTATTCGACTCTGGACCGGAAACAGCGGGACATTTCAAAGCTCAAACTGGATGGGCGATCCCAGGAGATTCAACGGTTGATCGGACGATCCATGCGGGCGGTTTTGGATTTGGAAAAACTTGGGTCACGAACCCTTTGGATCGATTGTGATGTGCTTCAAGCGGATGGGGGCACCCGCACGGCATCGATCACCGGTGCGTACGTCGCTCTGACGCTGGCCCTTCGCAAACTGGGCTATGAGGGAAAACTGAAGGAGAATCCTCTCTTGGGTCCTGTGGCGGGCGTGAGCATGGGCATCGTCAATGGCCAAGCCCTGCTCGATCTCAATTATGTCGAAGACAAAAATGCACAAGTGGATATGAACCTTGTCATGAACGGCGCCGGTGAGTTTGTAGAACTGCAAAGTGCTGGGGAAGAATCCACGTTCACTGAGTCCCAGCTGCATCAATTGATCGCCTTGGGACGGAGTGGCATCCAAGAATTGATGAAGCATCAACAGGTGGCGCTGGCGGGTGTATGAAAACATCTCTGGTTTTCCTCCGGCACGCCGAAGTTGAACTGCGGTACCACCGGATTTTTGGTGGTCGACTCGACATGGGACTTTCCGACCTGGGCAAGGAACAGGCCAATCGGTTGGCTTCGTGGTTGAAGCGTTTCTCCTTTGATGCGCTGTACGCCAGCCCGATGAAACGGGTGCAGTTGACGTTGGAGCCGTTCCTGGGCTACACGCCCATGGAACCTAAAGTGTTGCATGACCTTCGCGAAGTGGATTTTGGGGATTGGACCGGTCTGGCATGGACCGAAGTGCACGACCGATTTGGCATTAGCGCCTTTGATTGGCTTCAGGTATTGCATAGCGGGGGATTCCCCAATGGCGAAACCGGCGAGCAGTTGCTGCGTCGGACCAGCGCATGCCTGCAGCAAATTTTAGAGTCGCATCGTGGAGGCAAAGTGGCGGTGTTTGCCCACGGTGGGGTTATACGTGCGATCCTCTCGGAATTAATGGGAATTCCCCTGCAATCCATGGAGCGGATCGAAGTGGATTATGCCGGGGCGACGTGGGTCGATGTCGGAGAGGTGAAGGGAGGACGCCCGCGTATAGAAGTTCAGCTGCTCAATTTTACTCCCTGGCGAGATCTATGAAGTCTAAGAGCGTTTGGTATTGCGTGGCGGTAACGACGACAACAGAAGCAGAGGAAGCGGTGGCGGCTTGGCTGGAGCGGCGATTCCACCAAGCGCCTTCGATTTGGAGCCACCCGGAGCAGCGGATTTCCGTGGTCTCAATTTACTCCAAACGGGCCACCGCGGTATTGCGGGCGATGAAGCCGGCCATTCGGCGAGGGATACGCGCGCTGGCGGCACTTGATCTGGACGTGGGGGTAGCGACGGTGACGGTTCGTGCGGTTCAGGCGCGAGATTGGGCTGAATCCTGGAAGCGCCATTTTAAACCGATGTCCTTTGGGAACCGATTGTTGGTCAAGCCGACTTGGAGCCGGCGGGCCGAAAAAAAAGGCCAGTCGGTGGTGTTATTGGATCCGGGCCTTAGTTTTGGGACAGGGCAGCATGCGACGACACGGTTTTGCCTTGAGGAATTGGTGTCGCATCGGGATCCAGCCACCGAGCAAGGTTTTTGTGATATGGGGACCGGAAGTGGCATTCTGGCCATTGCCGCAGCGAAATTGGGGTACGCACCGGTGCATTGCTTTGATTTTGATCCGGACTGCGTGCGTATCGCGGGCGAGAACGCGGCGCTGAACGGTGTCGGATCCCAGGTCGCCCCCATTGTGGCGGACCTGACTCAGCTTCCGCGGAAGAGTCGCCAAAAATTTGATGTGGTGTGCGCCAATCTGATTTACGATTTGCTGTTGGCAGAGCGCGACAGAATTCTCGAACGATTAAAGCCGGGCGGGCGCTTGGTTCTTGCAGGAATACTTTCGACTCAATTTGATGTGGTGGCTGCGGCCTATCGAAAGGCTGGTCTGAAGTTGTTGGCGGCACGCACTGAAAAAGAGTGGCGCAGCGGGGTCTTCAGCTGAAGCAAACGTTGGGCGCTTTCGACGATTATGCTCAAACTGATCCGTGCATTGACTCAGTCCTGGACGTGGCGCATGGCTTGGCGTGATTCGCGAAGCAGTCGGCGTCGGCTGCTGTTGTTTTCCTCTTCGATCACCCTGGGGGTTGCCGCCTTAGTGGCCATCGGATCGTTGGGACGCAGCATGCAACGGACGGTGGATGGTCAGGCACGGTCGTTGTTGGGGGCGGATTTGGTCTTGAGCTCAAGGCAGGCTTTTTCCAGTGAGGCGGAAGACTTGTTCACAAGCTTCGGTGCTGAGACATCACGAGAGACGAGTTTCTCGTCCATGATTGTCTTTGAGAAAGATCAATCCACCCGATTGATCCAGGCGCGCGCCTTGGAGGGCGCATTCCCATGGTACGGGATGTTGGAGACTGAGCCGCCCACTGCCGCACAGGAATTTCGATCGGGTGCGGGGGTTTTGTTGGAGGAGAGTCTCGCCATACAATTCGATGCCAGGAAGGGGGATTTGGTGCGATTGGGAAACTTGACCACGCGGATCCTGGGCATTCTCAAGAAGGTGCCTGGCGATACGGTGGCGTTTTCTACGATCGCGCCCAGGGTTTATTTTGCCGCATCGACGTTGCCCCAGACGGGCTTGGTTCGAGAAGGAAGTTTGGCGCGCTACCGGATCCTGTTTCGGTTTCCTGAAGGGGCCGACGTGGATGAACTGGTCCAGTCGAATGACCAGACATTTACTCGGTTGAGATTGAATTCGGACACGGTGAGCAAGCGAAAGGCGGACCTGGGGAATTCCCTGGGGAATTTCCAACGCTATCTGAATCTCGCAGCCTTCATTGCCCTATTGCTTGGCGCCGTGGGCATTGCCAGTGCGATCCATGTGCATGTGACTCAGAAGTTGTCCCATGTGGGTGTGCTGCGTTGTTTGGGGGTCTCCTTATCGGGAACGTTCGCCATTTACCTGGCCCCGGCTCTGGCCCTGGGTTGTCTGGGGGTATTGGGCGGTATTTTGATCGGCGCTGCGATCGAGCGGTTGCTGCCACGGATCGTCCAGGGGTTCATTCCATTTGAGATTGCCAGCGGCTTTTCATGGAGAGCGGCGGCTGAAGCGGCGGCGGCCGGCCTGACGATTTGCGTCCTGTTCGCGTTATTGCCGCTCCTACAGGTCCGTCGGGTATCCCCCTTGGCCGCCATCAGAGTGGCATTCGAGCCCTCGGCGGCCTCCAAGCGTCGTACCGATGTGCTCCGATGGTTGGTTCTTGGACTGATCGGAATCGCGGTGGCTGGGTTTGGAGTTTCGCAGACTCGTAAGTGGTGGGAAGGGTTGGCGTTTACCGGAGGTTTGTTGCTGGCATTCGGAATTCTCGCGGGTGCTGCCCAATTATTAGTCTGGCTGACTCGTCGATTGGTTCCGAGTGGAATGCCATTTGTTTGGCGTCAAGGGTTGGCCAACTTGCATCGACCCAACAATCGGACAACCTTGCTGATTCTGGCATTGGGGCTTGGAACCTTCTTAATCCTCACCCTGCAATTGGTGCGCGATACCGTATTGAAGCAGCTGTTTCCGCCGGGGAAAACCGCTCAGCCGAACGCCATCTTGTTCGATATCCAACAGGATCAACGGGACGCGGTGGCCAAGGCCCTGAAGGAGCAAGGCTTGGCCGTCTTGGAGGAAGCGCCGATCCTCACGATGCGACTCGCCTCGGTGAAAGGGCGTCCGACCGATCAACTCTTGGCGGATAAAACATCACGACCCAGTTGGGCACTTCGACGGGAGTATCGCAGCACGTGGCGGACTCAATTAGGTGGTGGCGAAGAGTTGGTTGGCGGAACTTTTGTTGGTAGCGTGCCCGAGGGAACCACACCAATTCCCGTGTCGTTGGAAGATGGCATTGCTCGGGAATTGGGAGTGACACTTGGGGATGAACTGGTCTTTGACGTTCAAGGGGTGCTGCTGACCAATCGCATCACCAGTTTGCGCAAAGTGGATTGGCGCCAGGTGAGACCGAATTTTTTTGTCGTGTTTCCTGCCGGTGTTCTTGAAGCCGCACCGGTGATGCATGTCATGGCAACCCATGTGGCCTCCGCGGATGAATCCGCGCGGATGCAGCGCGAGATTGTCCGACTGTTTCCGAATGTCAGTGCGATCGACCTGACATTGGTGCTGCGGACATTGGACGACATCCTGTCGCGGGTGGGACTCGTGGTGCGGTTTATGGCGTTATTTACGGTGGCGACGGGGTTGATTGTGCTGGTGGGTGCTGTGCTCACGGGGCGTTGGCAGCGGGTGCAGGAGGGGATTCTGCTGCGAACCTTGGGGGCAACTCGGTCGCAGATTCAGCGGATCCTATTTGCAGAGTACCTGTTTCTTGGAATGCTAGCAGCGATTACGGGGGCGGGGTTGGCTGTTGTCGCCAGTTGGGCGCTCGCGGTGTTCGCGTTCAAAGCGCCGTTTTCACCATCCATCGCACCGTTGCTCTGGGCGGTTGGGGGCGTCACATCGTTGACCGTGGTCATCGGGTTGCTGGCCAGTCGAGGCGTTTGTGATCAACCACCCTTGGAGATCTTGAGGCGCGAAGCCTAACCCTTTGTTTCAAGGTCGATGTCCTCAGATCACTTGGCTTGCCCTAGTGATGTCAGCACGACCGCCATGAGAATCAAAGCCGCGCCAAACAAGCGTGTTCCCATGATTCGGTTGCCTGCGGCGCGGTACTCATAGTTCTGCATCCAACGTCCGATGACCCACACCAATGCGATGCTCCAAAGGCCGCGGGTGGCGTAGACGACGTTGACGCCGGAGGCATCCTTCCAGATGGCGATGGCCGCGGTGATGAGAATCGCTTGGATGGCCGAAAGGAATGCTGCGGCGCCGATCCACAGCCAGGCACGTGCGGGTGCCCGCAATGAACGCCAGCCAAAATAGGGCAGGGTGGCTGCGGACAATAGACCGAGAGCCGCGAACTGGAGTGGAAGAAAATGGAATACGCCAAACTGGCTGCCCCAAGCTTGGATAAGCACGTCGGTCATGGCAAATGCAGCAGCGCAGCCCATGGCCAAGGCGACGCTTCTGGCAGCATGCTGGGCGGTGCGAGTATCGGTTCGTCCCATGACCACAACGCCGAGCGTTGCCAAGGCGGATGCAATCCATTGCTCGCTCCTCAGTTGAGTTCCGAACAACACCCATCCGAGGAGCCCGACGAACACCACTTTGGCGCCGAGCAATGGGGTGACGACGGAGACATCGCCCAGGCGAATCGACACCACGTTGAGCAGGTGTCCCACCATGAACGCAAGACCTGTCAGTACGGGATAAAACCATAAATGCCAGGCCACGGGCTTGGAATCGAAGGCCAAGAGTGGAAGGAAGATGATGCCAAGCACCACATTGTTTACGACCAATGCATGCACGATACCGGCGCCTTCAGCAAACGCGCGTTTGAAGACCATGGAGCCCAGGGCGAAGACGATGGCGGCAACCAGTGCCAGCAGGAGATACATGAGTTTCTGACCGGTTCAGCTTAGCCAATACCGAGCCGTGCGCGAAAAGAATTGCGCGCTGCGGTGCCTTGTTTTCGTTGGATGGATCTTGCATCCTCGCGGTGTGTCCATTGCAGCCAATCTCACGAAGATTCAGTCGCGGATCGAATCGGCCTGTGCCCGGGTCGGGCGCGATCCAGTCGGGGTGACCTTGATGGCAGTCAGCAAAAACCAACCTCCAGAGCGTGTGATGGAAGCGGTTGGGCTTGGGTTGACCTTATTTGGGGAAAGCCGGGTTCAGGAAGCCCGCATCAAGATTCCGCAATTACCCAACCGATTGCGGTGGCACATGATAGGGCACCTACAGTCCAACAAATGCCGGGATGCGGTGCCATTGTTTGAGATGATCGAAAGTGTGGACAGTCTCGCGTTAGCGCAGGAGGTGGCTCGAATAGCCGACAAGCGGGGCAAACAGATGCCCATTTTGCTCGAGGTCAATATTGCCGGGGAGTCCTCCAAGTTTGGGTGGAACCCCGAGCGTGTGCTCGAACAGTTTCTTGAGGTGAATCAGTTACCTCGGTTGGAGATTCACGGCCTCATGACCATCGCACCTTACGCGACCGATCCCGAACGTGTCCGTTCCGTTTTTCGGAGACTTCGTGAACTTCGGGAGCGTTGCGAGGAATTGTTGGGCGCTCCGCTTCCGGTATTGAGTATGGGGATGAGCGGCGACCTCGATGTGGCTATTGAGGAAGGTGCCACGTTGGTGCGAGTCGGGACGTCGCTTTTCGGCGAACGCCCCAGAGTTGTGCGGGAACTCGATGAGACGGCTTAACTCACCGTCGCCTGCTGCGAGTGTGAGAGTTCGATGCGTTTGCGCAGTAGGCCGACTCCTGTAGCTTGGGCGAGTTGTTTGGAAAACCTCCCGCAACCTTACCATGCTTCGGCGCTGCATCTTAAACTGTCTGGTGGACCATTATCGATTGGCTCTGTGGACACTGCTCGCAGGCGCGCTTTTCGTGGGAAGTCCGGGATTTGGACAGGGCATCGAACCGAAGGCTCTCCAGTGGCTATCGCCAGCCATGGGTGCGATATTCCTTCAAGGTCAACCGGTTCATCTCCAGATCGAAACTGAGGGAACGACCCGGGAATTGCACCTCGTGGAATTTTATTCTGGCACCCAGCGGATCGGCGTTGCCACCAAGCCGCCGTTTCAGTTCGACTGGTCCGAGGCCAGCCCAGGCTTCCATTGGATCACCACGGTAGCTATCGGTCCTGAGGATTGGATGGAGGCGTCCCTGCCAATCCGCATTGCAGTCACCCCGGTTGATTGCGGCACATTGCTGGTAGAATCCGGCCCCCCCTTGACGATTTTGTCTTCGGGTGCAATGGAACCCGAAATTTTCTTTGCAGAGGATATCAGTCGGTTTCCGCCCTTCGGACTCAATCAGGTCCCTCGTCCCTCCCTCCCGAGGTCACACGAAATGGCCTCCCGATTCCGAGCCCGTCTTCCGGGAGTGCATGTGGAAGATTTTGAGCGGTTCGACCCGGATACCACCCCGGGCGACGTCCGGTTCGGCACCAGTCACGTGACCTTGGAGGGTAGTCAGAGCGTTTTGGAGGTTTCGGACATTGGCGGGACGATTCAAGGGCAGTTTCCCGTATCCGGATCGCGTGGCTTGAGTTTGCAAGGGGATGTGGGATCCGGTTTCTTGAGTCTGGAATTTTCAGAATCCCAAGTGGCATTTGGGTTCTTTGGAACCGACATCGAACTGAACGGGCTGGCTGTGACGCTTTACGAGTCGAATGGAATCGCACGCTCGTTTGACGTTCCCATCACGCAGTTTCAGGGCAGTGGCGGCGCCTTTTTTTGGGGCGTGCTGGATCCGGCGCATCCGTTCGTCAAGGTGGAGTTGACTCGTATTGGGCTCTTTGAGGATGGGTTCCTGTTCGATGATCTGCATATCGCCCGGCCGTTTGAACTTGGATCGGAACCCGCCTGGCCTGAGCTGTCGGTATTACCTTCCAGTGTGGGTGAAGGCGATCTCGGTTCCACGGAGCAGGCACTCGAAGTGAGACTTTCACGCCCTAGTGAATCCCCCGTAACGGTACAGTATTCCTTTGAAGATCTATCGGCGGTCCATGGGATGGATTATATGGGCGGTCATGGGGTGGTTCGCTTTGAACCTGGCGAAACTCGAAAGTTTGTCCCTTGGAGCTTGATGGGGGATCTGCTGGTTGAGCCCGACGAAAGTTTTCGTGTGCGATTGCATCATCCGATCGGGGCATTGGTGACGCGCTGTGAGGCGTCTGTGATCATTCGTAACGATGACGTCCTTGCGGTGAATACGCCGCCGCGAATTTCGAGCATTCGGTCCCAGATTCTTTTGCGTGGCCAGAAATCCGAACCGTTGGCTTTTTCCATTGAGGACAACGAGACTCTGGCGGATCGATTGCAGCTCAGGTTAACGAGTTCAGATACACGATCGATCCCCGAATCCGGCATGACGTTGATAGGAAGTGGGAAAAATCGGAGTTTGGTCCTATTGCCGACCGCTGAAGTCAATGGAACTGTGACCATTCAACTCGAGGTGGTGGATGCCGGTGGGCTTAGCGCTAGGACATCGTTTCGCGTCGACGTGGTTGGTCTGGACGATGAGGTGGCGCTCATCAGCGACCAAAGCGAGGCAATGGATTGGATGGCGACGGCACTGGATCAGATCGGAGTCGGTCACGTACGAGTGCCGCGAGAATTGGCGAGCCCAGCTCTCCTCCGTGGTTTTAAAGCCATGGTGTGGCATCCAGCACATGAGCACCCAACGCTCGATTCGGAATTGGCAATGTTGGAAGCCTTGGTTCGTGAGGGGATTGGGCTCTATGCTATTGGGCGACAGATTGCGGGGTCGTTCGCGGCGTCTGACGTGGCGCTCCGAGACCGGTGGGCAGACCTGGTAAATGTCAACGCGACCGTGCCTATAGCCCTAAGTGGTGCCATCACGTGGCCACCAGAGTGGACCTCACACCCGGTTCTGTCGGGAATTGTGGGGACGATCGGGCCGATCGTTTCGTCGGAAATGGTGCTTGGAGGACTGCCGAGAAACAATGCCGTGGTGCTGGGACGACAAGGTGCCGAAGCCTTATTGGTGGTGAGCCACGAAACGTTTCCGAGAGTTGTCACCCAACTTTTTTCATTGGGTGCAAATGAAGGAGAGTTTGGGAGCCGAGATCACAGGCGATTGTTTCAAAATGCCCTCTGGTGGATTCTTGGGAAACCACTGTGTCCATTCCCGCTGACCCTCGAGGTGACCTCCAGTTCTGAGGAGAACGGGCTGTCGAGCGACAGCGTCGCTTACAAGATCCTGATGCGGCGAACCGGGGATTGTTCCATTAGTGGGTCCATGCTGAAAGTGACCCTAGATCCTTCTGTGGATGTGGCGCATGTGAACTCCAATGTTGGACGTTGGGAGCGGACGCCCGAGGGAGGCGTTCTGAGAATTGGATCGACGCAAGGCGATGTTCGTGAAGCTAGACTGTGTTTGGTTCTTCAACGACAGAGTTCTGGATTTGTGACCAACCGGTTCGCGGCACAGACGTTTCTGAACTTGGAAGTGGGAGAACCTGATCTGGAAATCGTGAAGACGGTATCCTTCGAAGTTACAGGCTCGAACGGTTCTCTAAGGTTAGTATTGGAGCCGATGGTTTCCGGAACAATGCGGTTAAGCCTCCAGGGAGCAACCCGAGGCGTGTCCTATCGAATTGAGGGTTCTGCGGATTTGGTGCGTTGGACTGACGTTGAGCCGAATGCGGATGCTGGATGGAGCCAAGTCGTGAGCACCGGTGCTGTCGGCCCCCAATACTTTCGAGTCTCAAGGCGTTTGGAATGCCTATGAACCCAGCGACCGCGCCGCCGCCACAGAGGGGCGTGCTCAGGGAGTTGGGATTGGCGTGGGGTCGTCGTTCAAAGGTTCCCCAGGAAGTGGTGCGCCGCGCCGCATGGCTTCGAATCGAACGAAACCGAATTTCTCATAAAGCGTGTGAGCGTCCTGGGTCGCGAGCCACTGACTCCTCGTGGCCATCGACGGATGGTTGAGAATGCATTCCACCATCCACTTTCCAACACCGGTGCCGCGGTGCGACGGATGGATAATGACATCAGCCACCCAAGCAAACGTGGCAAAATCTGAAATCACCCTCGCGAAGCCGATTTGTCTTCCCTGCGAAAAGACACTGAAGCAAACGGAATGATCAAAGGCACAACGCTGCAGTTCGCGCGGTCGATCGCTTGCCCAGTAAGTGCGGGCAAGCATTTCGAACACCGACTCGAAATCCATTCGGCAACGATCATCCGTCAGTTCGTATCCGTTCCAATGGTAGGTCATGATGCGGTGGGGTTGCCTGATTGACTGGGCAGCCTTCTAAACATTGAGTTCACATTGAAGGCAGAACACCGACGACAATATCGAAGTTGGCGGCCAATTCGCCGGCAGTTGCTCCTTTGAGTGCCCTGAACGGCACCGTGATCGCTTTGCGTTCGCGGGAGTCGGTGACGCGTTTCCAGATACCGTCGTTGACATTTCCTGGATGGCCCTCGACGTAAAGTTGGGTGGTCAGCAATTCCTTTCCGGAACGTTTCACTTTCACGTGGATGTGGGGTGTCCGGCCTGGATAGGGCACGGGTTTGATGGTGCGGAATAGATATTCTCCTTTCGACCCAGTGACGAAACGGCCGAAGCCTTGAAAGAGCCGATCGCGTTTCGATCCGTTATCACTCCCGGTATGAAGGTAGGCACCGTTGGCATCGCATTGCCAGATCTCCACGACGGCATTGCGGATCGGGCTGCCGCGCGAGTCCAACACACGTCCACTGAGATAGGTCACCTGACCCACGGAAGGGTTGGTTTCGTTGTTGATGATGATGAGATCGTTGTCGGTATCGAGAGGGAGATGGTTCGGGTAGAACGGGCCTTCGGTTTGACTGGGCGTGCGTTGCAGAGCAGCCGCGAAGGCGCCAGGCACACTCCAGGCTGCTGTGGTCAGGCACATGCTGCGGAGGAATTGGCGACGGAGAGGATCTGAGGGTAATGCGTTCATGAGAAACTGGGGCGGGGCCGAGGATGAACTATTACTTTTCGATGTCATCTATCAGGTGTGTAACGGGTCGTCCAGAATTCAGGAAATTTTGGGCGCCAGGGCGTTTCTCCGAGTTGTGGGAATTTTGGAGATCGGTCGTCCCTGCAATTCGCCAAAAGCGGTGGAGGTCCACAGCGCTCTGTATAGCGGTAAAAGCCCCACGAAATTTTCTTCCGCTCTCCGCACCCGTGCTTCATCCCGGAGGGATGATAGAAGTTAGCCGGGGGTTGAGCGTCAGCGACACCCCCGGATCCAATGTTCAAAGATTCCATGCACCCCGGAAGGGGTGCCAGAGGCGGACCTGCCGTACCATTGGATGATCGATCGCGTCGGGCCTGGCACCCTTTCAGGGTGCGGCTGCATTTGCTACCATGCTCCGGGGGTGTCGCTGCGCTTAACCCCCGGCTAACGTCTGGCAACCCTCCGGGTTGTGCGGCAGGGCGGCCGAAGAATGGGACAACACCCCGGCGAAATAGATCGGGCGAGGATGGATGCTGAGAATGGGCGGGATGTGATCACCCCACTTAATCCGTGGTTGGACGGAGCTCCGGTGATATCCGAAGACTTATAGGCAGACTACCTGGCTTCGGTGTGCCGCAGGAGTTGGGCCACTGGCCCAATCACGGTTTCGGCAGCAGGGAATCGCGATTCGCGGTTAACGCCTCAATGACGGATTCTTTTAATCCGGCGCCAGCGCCTTGATCGAGGTGTTGGAACAAGGCCCGACGCATTCGAGGATCCCAAAAGCGTTTGATGTGGCCGCTGATTCCAGTGAGACGCGCTGCTGTGTCGGGGTCGGCCTCGAAGAATGCGGCGATTTCATTGGCCATCTTGACGAGTTTCTTCGGGTCCATGGAGTCGATTGGGTTGATGGCGAGCGTGCCGCTATTGAGCTCAACAGGTGGTGTGCTGCGTCACTGCGGCATCAACGCCGTCTGTGAGTCACTGAACTGCTGGAATTGTTCCTGCCAATCCGAGGGTTTTGTGGTGGGCGTCACTTCGACCGCCGTGACTTTATACTCCGGGCAATTAGTGGCCCAATCCGAGTTTTCCGTGGTGACAACATTGGCTCCCGAGTTCGGGTGATGGAATGTGGTGTAAACGATTCCGGGTTGCATTCGTTCAGTGATCTTCGCGCGGAGAGCGGTCGTGCCTGCACGACTTCGAATGGAGACCCAGTCGCCATCTTGAATGCCGCGATTTTCGGCGTCGTGTGGATGGAGTTCGAGTCGATCGGCGTCATGCCATACCACGTTTTCGGTTCGCCGTGTTTGGGCGCCGACATTGTATTGGCTCTGGATGCGGCGGGTGGTGAGGATGAGCGGGAAGTTGCGGGATGTTCTCTGGGGTTTGGGGACATACTCGGTAATGACAAAGCGTCCCTTGCCGCG
>SXGU01453630.1_pt1 | contig 15417 bp, 9 predicted proteins | sample 3174531 | NCBI WGS metagenome assembly SXGU01 (sample SAMN11356863, study PRJNA531348) | freshwater metagenome | isolation source: freshwater sample F1-140 | place: China: Fuxian Lake, Yuxi | collected 2017-12-25
CTGCACAGTGGGCGTCGGCTCAGGGTCCACTACCAGCGGTATCCAGATGCCGCGCGCAAACCACAGCCCCAGAATCAATGCGAAGCCGGCTAGGAGCAGCCACCAATAGTCACAGATCCAGCAAATCGGATCCTCCCACCAATCAGCTTGCATCAAATGGAAAACAATCGACCCGAATGACGAAGGGGGTTAGAGCAAATAACTCTGCCCAAAATAGCCGGCCAGCCCCACGGCAATCACAAGCAGCAACAGCCACCAATAGTCGCAAATTAAACAGACGGGGCCTTCCCAAACCGGCTCATTCATCCCTTTAGTCATATACAGTCCTCACGTTAGGTCCATTAATCATTCCAGAAAATTGCGGTGCTTGTGAGTGATGAGAGTTCCCCCAAGGGTGCCGACAGCGATCGCCATAGCCACATCAACTATCGAGCCAAAAAAGAACAAACTCGGATCGAATATAACACGATTGATTTGCATTAGATCAAAAAAAACCCAGTAAACCCCAAGCAACACCCACACAAGCAGGCTACTGACCAATGCCGCCCCCGTCCCTGCCAGCTTCACCCCGGCAAGCGCATCCAGATCATCCTGCTGTGCCCGGTATTTCAACTCAGATGCAATCCGAGCAGCCACAAAATAGCCAAGCCATTGCAGCGGGTACAGCCAATAACTCATCCTGCCCGTGTTGTAGGCGGCATAAACCCGCACCGCGCCAAACAGCATGCCCGCCCCGAAGCCGATGGTTAGCCCTTGGTTGCTCCAACTCCCGCGCGCCTGCTCCTCATCCAAAATCAGCTCCTGCAACAGCCTCATAATGCTCAAGCCATTCAGCTGGAGTGTCTACGGCAGCGCGTGCAAATTGCAATCTTTGGATAACCTGCTCTGGGTACCCTTCTATCTGCATGCCCATTATAGCGTGGCCCACAGAATATTGAACCCGGCAGAATTTAACTCTCCGCTGCTCTGTGTCAAGCAACGCATATGCCGCCCTCGTGCACAAATCGCGCGGTTGGCCGACTGATCCCGGGTTTAGCAAAACCAGGCTGCCGCCAAGCGGGTATTCTTCCCCTGGTACAACCTTGGTCGCAAGAATATCTACCACCATACCACCTGCATCAACGGTGGCTCTGACCAGCGTCGGCACGTGGGTATGGCCAAAACACTGAACACTGACCGCACCCGCCACGCCGTCCAAGCCACCCAACCGATTAAACTCGGCCGGCAAGTACGCCGCCACCTGCCAAGCATAGATATAGCGCAGTAGGTTATCCACCAGTCCACTGTGCACCAAAACAAACTTTACCCCGTCGGCCCATACGGCCACTGGATTCTTTCGTGCCGGGGTAAATAATTCCGGAATATCGATAAAAATACCTGCCAGCGCTGTTCGGTGCCGGGCAATCACATCCAGAGCGTTTATTTCTGTACCTTGCCAGTCCGCTGGTGTAAGAATGGCCCCGGTTGCCCGCAGCATAGCACCCGCCCCTACCGGATATCCGGCTTCAGCATCATCAGTCAGGTCGGACACCATGGCATCATGGTTACCCAACACCCAATGAGCGGGAGCCGCCCAGCCTGCCAAATCACCGCGCAGCCATTGCACCACGGCACCTGGATCCGGCCCGTAACCCACTGCATCCCCTAGAAACCAGTATTGATCAACACCCGCCGCAGCCGCGTGGCGCAGTACAGCGTCCAGGGCGTATTTATTGGCGTGTATGTCTGACAGCAACGCAACCAGCATAATGCGCCTACCGTGACCCAAACAACAATTCCCACCACTTCCTTTTGCGTTGAGTCATAGTGATATATACATTCCGGAAGTGCCTGCAACGACTCACTTCTTCTTGGTTTGCCGGCCCAATGGTTTCAGCCCTATCTAACAAGGCCTTGAAGTCCGGAGATGCAGAATTGAGTTTTAGAGCGTTTACTCCTCTCTGGAAGGAATCAGCTGACGGAAATCCGCCTTTGGCATTAATTTCCTGAGTAAATTGAAGAACTTTCCGTTCCGCTTCATTTACCCAATTTTGGAAACTCATCAAACAACTTCTGCCTTCCTCGCTGAGCTTTTGTACTCTCCTTATCTTAGAGTCCTGTGCCACCGGATTGCCCGTAATCGGCGGATCCTCACGCAAATTATCGGGGAAAGGATTTGCCTGGACAAAATCCGCATAGGTCTGGCGTTTGGCATTCAAGGTCTTAGCAATCGCGACCATGGCCTGCACTTGCTGCCATGCCGTGTCCGCAGCACTGTGTACCGTTGTGCACTGCTCTTTCCATTGCTCCCAGCTAATTAACTCATCCTTCAGTCGCTGCGCTAACTCAGATACCATCGTGCGACCGCTATACGTGTCAAGGACAGTAATTTTCGAATCCAATGCCGCAAGCACGTCCCTTCCACCTACATCAGTCGGAGAACCAAGCAGTGCCAAAATATTCAGCGCCTCCTCATAATTCTCGTCCCGAAATGCGAGCCTCAATTTCAGGATTCTATGGTTCAATTCCACCGCTAACCTACTATATAGCCGGTAATTTCGATCAAGCGCCGAGATGTCATTCAGCGTATCAAGGCCGTGAACTCGGGCATCGTTGACAACTATTTCGTGTTTGCTCCAGTCGCCCGATACAATCCACTGGCTCCAGTCACGGTCCATTTGAGGCGTACCATCAGAATTTGGAAGGCCGTCAACATCCTTCAGCTTCACGTATACCCTCTGTACTTCTATTAGCCGATTTCCAAGCCAATGCGCGTTCAGGCGGACTGTAAGTTCCTGTAATTTTGCTTCGGACTTGCATATCGCCGGCTCCCGGTCCGCGGCCTGCTCGAGAATTCTAAGTTCTTCCACCGCCAGCAGAGCCAAACCAATCACAGATTCTGGACTGGCAGCCCCGCAAATCCCAATGATTTGCAAATACTCGGCCTCACTATTGGAAAAAATTGCTCCCAGCTTCGATTTGAGCCTAATGCTGTCTACCGACCTAAGTGCCGCCGCAAGTGTCCTAAGTGCCTCAATGGGCTTTCTTCCCAGCATAGCTTCGTCAGCTGCCGACACAGCGTTCCTGATTGTTTCCTCCCGCTCCAACGCACTACTCAAACGCCTCCGCACGTCTGACCCTGGCCATGGCCCGACCAAACGTTCCCACACGGCACTTTCGCCGCCCTCTCCAGCCGCCCTGCGTTTCTCAGCCTCCTTTTCCGCACTCGCCACCAGCACAGCGCGCACCATACGAGGGTCAAATTCAAAATCCAAAAAAATTTTCCGGATTATTTCTGCACGGTCAAAGAGTTTCTCGAATTCCACAACAATCCACCAAGCGGAGTTAGTTAATCAATCGCGCCGCGTGGAATGGCTCCAGCAGGGTAGCCAGCAATTGATTCCGCACCGCATTAGCTTTTTCTAATGCGTCGAATTGCCAGTAGGACTCCGTAAATGAAGCCTCCTGACCAGGCAAATCAGAAGGCTGCCCGCCTACATGCTGAAACAATTGCATCGCCTCCAACAATGCTTCCCAATCAGCCTGCGGATTCAACCTCAGCATTTCGGCTCTATCATACAAATTCTTCATTGCATCCTGCGTCTTCGCTACTTTTATCCGCTTGATTTCGGCGCTAAAACGATCGCGCATACGCCTCTTTTCCATTACATCCAGGCGATTATTAAGTTCCCTAATTACTTTACCAGCGCCCTGTAAGTCCCTGCGCTCCAAGAGATCCTGCACCTTACCCCCCGCAATGTTCAGGCGAGCACTGACCAACAATTCCTGAACCTTCCCACTCAATCCTTCTTCCGTCATCAGATTAGCAAGCGCCCATGTTTCAACACCTTCCGGATCCTCACCCACTAAAGCCTGATACTCAGCGAACTGTTCGTTAAACCCACGCCCGTTGGTTACACGTCTACGAAGACTCGCAAATTCATTCAGCGCTTCATAAATATTTCCAACCGCAACCATTTGATCATGCGCTTCACCGATTCCTCCTTCGTCCAGCAAGTTACCAATCATCTTACTAAAAGTTGCAAACTCAGCTTCTAAGCGACGCCTCCGCGCGATTTCGTTTCTGACGTCCGCAGCTTCACCTGCCAAGTCTTCAAACTGAGCAGCACCCGCCCCGCCCTGATCAGGCCGGGGGTCTTGTGGCCAATCAGAAATAACCTGCGCTACCAGTTCCAATTTCCTTTCCCTTTCATCCAACGAGTTGTCCGCGCTCCGCGCTGCACGCAGAAATTCCTTAATCTTCACCACGCACGAGCTCCTAGCAAGCTGCTTTGCAGAGTCCACTGCACTGGCCCAATCGTTTTCATGCGGCCAGATTTTAATAGCCTGAAACCAAAGCCGCAGTGCCTCTACCCGCTGATCATCAGCTTGATTGGCTTGATTTGCTTGACCTGCAAGACCACTTGCTTTCTGAAACTTTTCAGCATTTTGCCTGCACTCCCTTAGAAGCACATCCAGGTTAGTCTTATGTTTCGGAAAAAAAGGCTCTTCCAGGTGTTTTTCAAGCTCGTTCGCCGCCAGCCGTGGTGTGGTCAGCAGCTGGCGACCGTATTTGTCATACAGTCGTTGATAGTGGTCTTCTGACGCTTGCTCATACAACTGTTGTGCCTCTTCCAACTTTTTCGCTATTGGCACCACTGTCTGAGTTGCTGGATCAAAAAAATCATCTCTCTCTTGAACAAGCCCAGTCAGTTTCTCAACAGCAGCGCTGCGCTCACGCAGGTCATTCTCCTTCATTGATGTAGTTATCATATTGTCACGACGCCTCATGTCCTCAAAACGGCGCTGCGCTGTCAGGTACAACTCTGCCAAGTCTTCTGGAAGCAGCCCGCTTTCTTCTAGCCTCCTGGCGTCTTTGATTCCCTCCATCAGGCGTACAAGACTTGCTGTCTCCTGCAACTTCCTTTTCAATCGCATCCGGTTCTGGAGAATTCTGTGGCTGTCGATATCTTCCAGCGCCATGCGCGCATGAGCGTTTCTCGGGTCAAGAACCAGTACCTCGTTATAGATTTGCTTTGCCTCATCAAATTTTTCATCTTTCCGCAGCGTGTCACCCTGTTCGTTCAATTGCACAACTTTCTTAGGCGGCATAGTTCTTCCCTCCATTTTCTTTCAAGCCAGTTTAAGTCTCAGCGCTTGCAGCGGCCCGCGCTGCCTAGACACCAAATCAATGCCCTACTCTGCCCGCTCTCCAGCCGCACTGCCCTGCCCGGCCAGCGATCAGAAAAACCAACCCGCATTACGCACAAAGTCCGCAGCTGGTAACGTTGCTCTGCCAACCACCGTGCCCTAATCCGGCAGGCGCACCAGCACAACCGCGTCAAGACCAATTTCACGCTGGGCGGGATTATTCTCAAGTGCAATTATCATCCGCACACCCAACGCAGCCTCACGTGGCAGAAACCATGTCCCGACTGGTGCCCATTGGCCATTCAGTTCGCCTTGCTCAACCGCATTTTCCTGTCCGTTATCAATTACCTGCCCATCTGCAATTAAGTCATAGCGCGCCGCGGCGCTTGCATGCAGCTGGGGGATCCGCGCGTACAGTGCGTACCTTCCGGACTGTAATCGACCAGCAGGCCGCCAATCTGCCCGAAGACCGCGGCCGGTCCACCCCGGCTGCCATTTATCCCCGCTCAGGTCCAAACTGCGGAACCTTCCGTTCCACGCCAGCGGGTCAGTCAGCAGCGTGCCTTGCAAGTCCGCACTTAGCGGCTGCGCACCCATGCCCATGGGGTAAAAAGCAGCGCGGGAATCATCCAGCACACTGGCCACTATGCCCTGCCCGGCCAGCATGGCAATACGCTCCAACTGCTGGCCAGATAGTGTCGTCATCAGAATTGGCCCGGCTGCAAATGGAGCATCCGCGCTGCGGGCGCCAACCGTAGTGCGCACCGAAAGCGCCTGGCCCTGCACCACGCGATAACTTCCCAGGGAAAGCCAGTCGGCCGCCGGCTGCGGATAAGCCGCACTTCCTCCGAAGATCACCCGGTTGCTGCCCGCTGCAGCCACAGCCGGTGCGCCATCCAGCAGAACCTCATACTCCTGCACGCCGGTGGAGTACTGCACCGTGTCCAGCACAAATAGCTGGTAGGCGCCTGCATTCAATGGCACGTCCATAGTCCATGTCACAGTTGCATTGCCCAACTCTGTATATGAATACCCACCGGGCACATCGGCTGCACTCGCACTACTCACGGCAGTCCAGCTGGCCCCGCTTGGCGCATCATTGGCCAGCAGCCATTGCTGCCCTGGGTTCTCCGCATCCACCGCGGGAACAAGCACCGTACCCGCCGCAATTAGCTGGCCGGACGTTGGGATCGCGGTTGTTTTGCCGGTGGGTACGGGCAGCGCCGTAGGCCCTGGCGTACCAGCCGGAGCCGGTCGCGTAGGCATGGGGGTTGCACTGGGTTCAATTGGCGGCGCCGTTGGTGTGTATGTACCGCCCAGCACTTGTGCACCAAAATCCAAAAGCGGCTGCCGCCCATAGGCTACAGTTCCAACCAGTGCCACCCCAACTGCAAAACAAGCCGCCATTACATTCAGGAGTTTCTGACGCCGACGCTCCTCCTTCGCGATGCGCTGTCCAATGGCCCTCCACACCTCCCGTTTGAACGCTGCCAAAAACTCCTCAACGTCGGTGTCGGCAGGAATCTCGCTAATAAGTTTATCAAGCTGGTGCGCGGCGTCGCGCCCGCGCACGGCTCTATAGGCCGCATTCAAGAACTCCTGGGCACGCCTCGGCTCTACTTCTGTTTTCAAAAGGTGCCCCGCATTAGCCGCGTGTACCTGCAAGGCAAAACCCATTAAACATGAGAAGTGCCAGCATGCCCGCCACCAGCCACCCACCGCATGGTTAGCTCGATATCCACCCACTGGCGTAGCTGTTCAAACTGCACTGACGGATCCGTGGCGCCAAGCGCACCCTTCAGTCCTGTACGGGCTGCCGCAGCCGCAACCTGAAGTTGGTTTAGTATCCCGCTGTAATATGGCGCGGGTAATCTTTCGCCCAGCTGGTTCCGCAAAGACTTTAACAGAGCTGCCTCTAATCGGGCCCCTCTGAGCTTGGGAGCATTTGACTTCTCCCACTGCAACCACAGCTTCGCCTTGACCACCGCACTCTTCAAGACAAGCCACTCCTCGGACTTATCAAATACTGAAGCCAGGCGGTCCACTTCCGATTCGGCAAGCTGCAGGTTTCCGCGCTCAAATGACTCTTTTGCAAGCGCAAACTCCCGCTGTAGTTGTCCGATGCGCCCGCCCGCAGCAGCCTGCACCGCCCGCCAGGCTCTCAGTCCTCCACCGTCGAGCAATTTTTCAGCTTCTGTGCGCATTGTAGCGATCTGAGCCAAAGTCTCCTCAGACCAAGCTCCGCTCCGCTCGCATAAGCTAAAAAACCCGGCAGCCGATTCGACAAGCTTGGCACGTATTTCTTCCGCCGGTTGCGTACTGCGCCATTCGGCTGTAAGCTTGCGAACGAGTTGCAGCTGGAGACTCATGTGCGCAAGTAACTCTGTTTTCTTGCTATCCAATTCAAACGGGGGGCCCAGATTGACTGACGCTTCGGCTTTCTCAATTCCCCGCAGCAGTGCAGCTATTTCCTCGCGCCGGTATTCCATGTCTGCCGCAATGGTTCTGGCAGACTCATGGGCCGTACGTGCTGCCCGCAGCGGGCCTTCCGGATTCTGCAGTGCTTGTTGGAGTTCCGCAATCGACCACTCTGCGGCTAGCCGCCGCGCACCACCCAGTTCTGATTGCACCAGCAAAAGCCAAGTGGTGGCATCAGCCAGCAGCCGGTCAATGGCTTTTTCCGCGCGCACCTTAAACTCAGATTCATGCCTTGCGGCCAATTCGCGCTTGTCTGCCGCCCATTCCGCATCGCCAATCGCCTCGGACAGCACTGCTAGCTCCCTCAGCAGCTGGTAGTCGCCGCGCTCCTCGGCAAACTCAAATGCCTTGTCCCGTAGGTCTCGGGCAGCGGGCAAAGCCACCGCATGCATGGGAAACCCATCGTAAGCATCCCGAATACGGGGACCAATGCCGATCTCAGCACCACCTGCCACTTGGGCTTTTGCGACCGCCAAACGGCTGGCAAATTTGAAGTGACGCCACACTTCGCCGTTATCAGGCGCCTTAAACAACCCAACCTCCGCAAGCTCGCGCGCTGAGTTGTAATCAAGCTGGCCAAGTGCAACATTGATCAATGCCAGCAACTCCGAAACCCGCTGCGGGTAAGCGGACTGCCCCAAGTTAGCTGCACGCGCGTTTTCAACCGCCGCCACGGGATCCAACCGCAGCAACGCGGCGTGCGCGTCCGCCATCAACTTGCGCGCCCGGCCCTCTGTCGCGAACAGTTCCGCCATTTCTTCAACCCGCAAATTGAGATCGCCAACCTCTTCGCCCCGAACTGCGACACTGTCTGGCAGCTTATTCAAAGCGCGCAGGGCGTTTTTGAATGCCTGCCCGGCGGCCTCAAAATCGCTACCGCCCAAACGCTCCGCTGCTTCTAATTGTTCAAACAGCTCCAAATCTGCCCCAAGCGCGGAAATTCCAGCTTCACCCGCAACAGGCTCAAGGCTCTGCAGCCTGAGACGCGCTGCCGCAAATTGTCCGGAATTCAAATACTCTACAATCTTGATCGCATCCGGACAGTGCAACTGAAAAAGCTCAGTACTGATTGCATGGCCCGCCTGTGCCAGATAGGACCAGCGCCGAAACTTCGCGGTCTCAGCCCCCCAGTCCCTGCCTAAGGCAAACTGGCGCCCCGCCTCAAGATAGGCACGCCCATCGAACAGGGTCCGGCCGATTGCGAAAAAATCTCTCGATGCCAGCAGCTCTTCTGCCCGGGTAATATGGGTAGCAACACTCTGTGCCAGACCGGGGTTGCGCCGCACAACGATATCCAGTGCGGATAGAGCCTTGCGCGCCTGCGTTTTCACACCGTCAGCATTCGCGCCCCGGTCATCCTCGGCAGCCTCAAGCTGTTTGCGGGCCTCTGCCACGACACCAGCTTCCTCATCCTGCCAATACTTCACCAATATCCCCAACTCATCAAAAATTTCGGTGGCGGTCGCCGGCCGCACGGCCGGATTGCGATGAAGCAGCCTTGATAAAAGGTGGCGCACGCCACGGCTCATATCGCTGCTGCGGATTAGCTGATCTGCCGGGCTCATCAAGCCGCCAAAGGAATAATCCGGCATCGTGCTGGTAAGCATGGCACACAAATAGCAGCTGGACAACAACAAATCGCGCCGGACCCCCCGTTTGCGTGCATCGCCGGCATCAATTGTTTCGAGCGTGCCAAAGTCAAGCAGCTTCAAATGGCCGGCAGCGCCGTCCGTCCCGGCCACCCATCTCAAATTGTCAAACTTAAGGTCAATATAAGTCTGCTTTTTGAGGGTGTGCAGCACATTCAAAACGAACATCAGCTGCCAGGCAATTGTCAGCGCCTGCTGCTCTTCCAGCTTGCCGCTTCTGGCAAGCAGATCCGGCACTGGTTCACCTGCCACAAACTCCATCGCAAACAGCTCACGGCCTTGATAGCTTCCCCCTCCGCGGTATCGCGGAACCACGTTCCATCCAATTGCGCACTCCCTGCCCGCCTGTTCGGCTAACGGTCCCAGCGTAGCAAGCGTGACCCGCTCCTGCCTAAAACGTCGAAGTCTCTCAAGATCATCGCCCCTCGCAACCTTCACGGCCACCCGTTCTTCATCGGGACCTAGGTCCCCCGCATACACTACGCCGGTAGCGCCGTCTTCGCTCAGCAACCACAGGATCTTCAGCTCACGGCCGCCCAGGTCTACCGTTGCGCCAATCGGCAGCCCCTCCCCAATTGCAGGACTCACCATCCACTCCAAACTGGTTGTTGCAATTCAACTTGCAGCATATCCAAAAAGTCGCCAAGCACGCGATCAATACCCACGCCGAGGCGCCATTCTGAAATTTGATTCCGGAAGGCTATTTGCTCAGTCAAAAAAGCAGGATCCGTCCGTTTCGCCTTTGCCGCCCGATGCAAAGCACTTAAGTAGCCAGTTCTGGTTGCTGAATGCAGCGGGTTGCCGACCGGATTATTAGAATACGGCAACCGCAAAGTAAATGCATGCAATGCCTGCCAAAGGCTGTTGCTGTCACCAACAACCTCCGCCTGCAAAGCCAACTCTCCAAAACCATCGATGGAACAAACAGCCCAGCCAGTATTCATAACAGCCCGCTGCACCAGCCCGGTAATCACGCTCTGGAAGAATATAGTTGCCCACTGCAGGCTGTACAGCGTCAGCACCAGCTCCGCCGGCAGCTCCCGCCGCAGTGGACCATAGGGTGCGCCCCCCGCCAGCAAACAAATACGATACTCATACTTCTGCGCGTTTTCTTCCTGTTTGCAGCTATGCCTGCAACCAGGCAGGTAGGTCTGATTGGCAGCCACAACATCGGTGAATTCACTAAATGAGATATTGGTTTGTAATTCAACTGAGCTCAATAGCCCTGCCCCGCCACACTCAAGGCGGTTAACCGCTCCAGCCCCAAAAGGAAAGACGGTGTTCACAGCTTCATCATATTCAAACATGTTATTGGCAATGAGCATCCGGTACCTTTGTCCTTCAGCCTTCGTGTTGGCAAAACACAAATCTGGGACATTGGAAAGCTGTGCCGCTGCCGCGGCGAGCCCACCGAGGCCTGCCGGTGGGATAGACACCGTTTTTGCACCCAGGGTGTGCGCCCGCACTACATGGTCGCTGCCCGCAACACCGGGGAATAAAGCACCATTCAGCTCCGCCTGCAATAGCTGACCGCTGCAATCATTTAGCAGGGCATAGAGCGACTCGGACAGCACCTGACTGGCGCTGTCAAACTCCACCACTGCGTTTTGGCGGCCGCAAAAAACAAGATGGTCTAAAAGTGAATTCTTTTCGAGAGTGGGGCGGAAGTGAGGGCCGTCTTCAACAACGTGTGGGCCGCTGGATGTAAAGCGGCCGGTTTCACGCAATGCAATATACGGCGCCAAAGCAGGCTGCAAAGTAGATTGGGCAGAGCCCAGTGTAAGTAATCCAATCAGCGGACTGAATCTATCTCGCGATTTTCGCAATTGCACCAAAACATCGGACAGAAGCTCAACTTCAAGTTCGGCCGCACTCGCAACAACATATCCCGCAATCCTGGGGCCATTTGTCGGCACTGCGTCCAGCCACTGCCTCAGGTGGGTAAAGTGCGCCGTAAGGGGAGACCGAAAGGTATCTCTCGCGCCAACCTCGGCAAGCTGCAATTGAATGTTGCGGTCAGCCGGCCCAGGTAAGGCGCCGAGTGGCGGGCATCCGCTAATCAGCAGGATTTGCACCGCTGGTTGCGCAAGCGCCCGCAGCCGGCCGGCCAGCTGCTGCGCCACACTTGCACCAGTGTAGCCCAGGCAAATTACAACCGCGGGCGGCATAGTACGGTTTCTTCAACCCAGCTAACAGCCGGCACGCCCGTTGCGCTCAGGCAAAAACTCCGGTAATTAGTTCCAACAGTCTATATTACCGGCAAATTGTTACACGCTTCTAGGTAGATAAACTGGGCAAGATCCGCCAGATCCAAATTTTTCTGGGTACGAGCTGCTTGACCTACCAGAGCTCCGGCACCCATGCCCCCCCCCGCGCTAATCCGCATGACCAATCCAGCCGCAGTGCCCCGCATTTGCTGCTCGTAGCTACTGCGCGCATTGATCTGCACGTTCCTGTCAGCCAGAAGCAGCGCGCGCACAAGTGCCGGCCATTCAATCATTACAACCTCGTTTAGGCCGGGGCGCACATCCCGCCCACGCAGAAAGGCATTTATCAGGTCAAAAATATCTGTCTCATCATTGGCCGGCTGCAAGTTGGTGAGGTGCACGAGCGGGCCCTGGCCTAAATTGTAGCCCCAGAATTGGTAAAACACTCCGTCTGTAGTCTCATTCCTATAAGCAATGTAACCCATTGCAAAAGCCCTAAAGAACCAGCTCAACTTCTGGCGGTCTTCGAGCAGCGCAGTCACCTCTGGCTGAAACACACGGTGATTGGTTGTCAGCGCCCTCGGAATGCGCTGCTCATAGTACGCAGCGTGCTGCTCGGCCGGGAATATATGCACAGCATTTTCTGGTAACGTATTGAATAATTCAATATAATTGTCCTTGCAAGTACGCCACATTTCAAAGTTCTCACTTGGAATGAGGTCATACACATGCATCAGGGTCATTTTATATTGATCCTCTGACTCGTACATGTTAATCCCCTCAAGGCCTGTGTGCAGTTGAGCATACCTGTCACGAAACTCATCAAGATACTCTCTTTGGCCAGGGGTTGCCTCCACATTAACACGCAGAAAAGCGGCTTTACTTAGTGCTGGAATTGCCACACCGCCGGGTCGTTCCCGGTAGTACACGCCGGCATGATCCTTCAGAGCGTCTGACAGTCTTCTAGGGTTGGGAAACAACCTTGCCACCTCCACTGCAAGCGGCTGCGACACTTGACCCTCCAATTGCTGATACTGGCGCGCGCAAAGCCCCACTATCCGCTCTTGGTTGGCAGCGGCGCAATTCTCCCCCACCCGTGAAAGAGCATGCCTTCTAGGAGGATCAGCCGGAGCGGCTCCGGGATATTCGACAGCTACATCCAGCCGCACTAAGCCTGCTTCCGGTGCAGCAGTCCAGCGGAATGCCGCCAGCACTCCTGCCACCATTTGATCTTGTGGATCAAATTCATTCCATGCAATAGCTTGGCTCACGCCCTCGAATCGTTGTTCAACCCTAAAGTCAGGGTTTCCTAGCCGGTCGTACCGCGCCTGATTTGCAACAATGTAATCTTTCGTCTTGCCCATCCGCAAACGCAAACCCTCAATTTGCAGGGTTATGTCTCCATATGCCAAATGCGCTTCCCAGTTATCTAGGTCTTTCAACGTACCGTCCACCACGCCCTTCATGTCCGCAACAGTCTGCGCCATCGCAATCAGAAAGATGTCAGCTCGCCGCCGATCCATGTCAACCTGCACTGCCTTCAAGTACCGGCGCTGCGCCCGATGAGCCTCCGGATGCACCTGGCTGTCCCAAAATACAAAAACGCAAGTCTTTCCACTCAGCCTCTGATAGTCAACCAGTGCCTTTTGGATCGCGGTTTTCGTGTTGGCCGCCTGGGTAAGCTCGGCACTACGCATTTCACGCACATCTCTTACAAATTTACCAAAGGCTTCAAGACTTGCGCTCAGACTCTTGCAGAATGCCTGCACATAACCCAGCTTGCCGGTCATGTTAGTAAAGGCGTTGCCAGTATTGCCATTCAGATCAACTAACATTTGCTCTGCCAGCAATTTCCGAAACGCGACCAGCTGTGCCGATTTCACCCGCTCCAACTCCGCACCGAACTCGCCGTGGTTGCCCTCGCCGGTCCCGTAGTGCGCCTCATCGCCAAAGCGCCGCGCAAACACCAATGTCACCCCTTTGGGGTTAGTCGTATTGGTGAGCCGCCCAAGAGCTTGCTGCGGCGTGTCACCAAATTCACGGCTTGGCAAAACTTCCTTCCAGACTGCCCACTGCAGCTCGTTTGTTAGCTGCTGCATAGGCGGCGCGGCCGGTGCACCCACCGCTGCCGTCGGCTGCGGCACCCGGTTAATTGCGTCAAAGTACCGCAACAGCTGACCGGACAACGCACTGCGGGCCAAGTCCTTTATGTGCCGGTTCCTCTGCTCCTCGGTAAACCTTCCATACTGGCCAATGATCCGGAGCCATGGTGTGTTTGTATAGGTGGCCGACCCGCTAATGAGGCTATCTTGCACCAGGAATGCTTGCGCCGCAGCTGCACTCGTCCAGCCGGCTGGTTTTTCACGATTATGGTCGACAGCCAGCCCTAGATAAGTTCCGGCCGGATTGGCTGCCGAGCCGTGGACCGGCTGGAGCAGCGCATCGAAAGTTCTAATCGCCAGCGATTGCGCAAAAAGCGCTTCCGTGGCGTAAACTGGTACCTTGAGCGTAAAACACCCGAACGAGGAATGATACACACCCGGATTTGCTGCCCTGAGAGACATAATGACGTTGGACCAGAAGAATGTGAAACTATTTCCTGATTTTTTGTCCAACATCAGCGACATACCGTGGGCTATGGCGGGGAATATCCCTTGCTCCGGCCGTGTTTGTAATGGATAAACTTCACGCTTAGGATCTAATAAATATGTGACGTCATAGCAAACAGCATTTGAATCTACATTTAATCTGGGGTTTGCTGGGCTGTATACAATTCTGGTGTTGCCGCTCCCCAAAAGCGAACGGTTTAACTCCCGCCACGCCGCAAAGCCGCGTCCTCGGCGCGCCGCGTCAGTTCCGCCACCACCAGCATCAAAACCACTCGGTAGTAGGAAGAAGCCGCGCAACGCATATCTGTCCGCCAGCATTCTCTCTGCAACTCCGCGCACCAGCCAGCCAATATCCACAAACATACCAGCGCCCGTGCCGCCGGCAAAGGAACCCACCACCAACACTTCGAGCAAATTAGCGGTCCCTGCCTCTCCTCTTGTCCCGTGCACATGCTCCTGCACTTGCGCCATCGCATGGGAGATTTTTTCTACTATGGCATCAACCTTGTTAAACAACGAAAGCCGCCCCAACGGCCGGTAAGCGCCACACCCAATCGCCGTGTCCAAAGCGGCCATGCCTAACGGCAGCGCCTGCCAAGCAGGAAACCAGTGCAAATGCGGCATGGTAGCCTGCCCTCCATTGGCTGCCAATTGCTGATCCCTGTAGATGCTGTCAACTAAACCATATAGCGGCGCCCCCACTGGAAAATATTCGATCTGATCTTCCAACTCGACGCCTTCCTCGGGGTCGATGCGTCCGGCGCAATCGAAAGCAAGCAGCCGCACCTCCTGTGGCAGTTTTCCCTTGCCAATTTCCAGCAGGTCTTTTTTCAAAGAAAGTACCACCTGCTGCCCGGTGCCGCCCAAACCAATAATTACTGCCGGTCGAGTCATTTGCGAGCCTCCGTTTATTCAGCCGCGTCCGTTTCAAATCGCATGAAAACCTCAGATGTCTCGCCAAACGCCGGATATTCCGCCTCAGCGCCAACCGCCTGCCGGCGTCCGGCCTGAACTCTCTGCCACCACCCAGCTCGCTCCTGCGGAAACTGGTTCAGATAGCGCACCTCTTCCCCCGAGTTTAGGTCCATTGTCACTCTATTTCTCTTAACGTCAAACACCTCCAAGCGCACGGCACGTTGCGCATGTTGCATGCCGCCCCCCTCTTCTGTCTCACGCACCGCTCTTCCGTGGTAGCGCACCTTAACTTTGCGCAGCAATAACTCCGGGCTGCCTTGCAAGTTAATGGTGCTGGTGCGCTTGCCCGTGAACAAGCCATACTCCTGCAATACGTCCGCGCCAACCCCAAAAACAAGCCGGCCCCGCACCGGATCCATGCGCCCCCAA
>SXGU01186558.1_pt1 | contig 15415 bp, 11 predicted proteins | sample 3174531 | NCBI WGS metagenome assembly SXGU01 (sample SAMN11356863, study PRJNA531348) | freshwater metagenome | isolation source: freshwater sample F1-140 | place: China: Fuxian Lake, Yuxi | collected 2017-12-25
ATTGCGTAGTTGTACGAGTCCTCCGGTGCATCGGAGAGGTCGATTACCAGTGTCGCCGCCTCGATGTACGCGTCGCCCGTAGCCTCGACCTTTGACCCCGCCGCGGTATAGACAAGCCCGGTCGGGTCGACGCTCGTCGGGTCGATGCCCTGCGCGTCTGCCCCCGTCGTCCGTCTCAACCATTCGACCTCTAACGTCGTGCTTGTTGGTACGGCGAGCACGCGCATATACGCCGTGCGCGTGCCGTCGTTGTCGCGCAGGAGTGCCGTCTGGCCGGGGTAGACCGTCGCTTGTGGCGCGGAGGCGAGCGTGACGGTGTTCCGTCCGGCGGCGATCGTTACGTTGGCCCCGAGCGCGACGGAGAACGTCGAGTGCGTGAGGTTCCGGCCCTGCGCCGCCCAGAAAAGATCGTAGGACGCCATGGCTAGCGCCGCGCCTCTACGACGCGCAGCGTAAGCGTATTCTCGACCACCGAGTTGAGTGCTGCTGTGACGCCGCCCTTCGCGTCGAGCTTGCCGTAGACCAGCCCGCCGTCGCGGATTGCGGCTGTCGCCGAGTAGGCGTGCAGGTCGACCAGTACGTGCGACGATGCCGCGCCGAACGCCTTAGCCTGCAACGTGTAGAGCGTCGCGTGGTCGATGCCGCGAATATCGAACTCGACGGAGCGAAACGCCGTGAGCGCGTCGATCCACTCGGCCCCCCCGTAGCTCTGGATGCGGGTAGACGGGTCTTCGATCTCTAGCTTGGCGCCCGACTCCGGGCGAATCGCGTCATGCGTGCCGAGCCAGACCGTGCCTACCTCGAGGTCCGACGATATGCCGTGCGGGCCGAGTGTCGACTCGGCGAACTCGAACCGCCAATAACGCCGCGCGCCGTACGTGCCCGTAGCCTGCTCGCCGGCCGCAGGGTACCAGAGCCGCACGCCGCTTGTCGTTGCCGTGGCTAGGGGGAGTGTCCACGAGACGATGCTTGCCGTTGCCGCCGCGTCGTCGGAGCCCGTCAGCTTGACCGAGCCCGAAACGACGTTGCAATCGATCAGCGCGAACGCCGTTGGAGTGACCGCCGAGCCCAGGTCAATTCCCACGGCTACCGCGTCCCCGCTCGTCCCCGTCCACGCCACGCGCCAGCGCCGCGTTCTGTGGGCGAGTAGGAGGTTCGTGGCCGGGTACAGCGCGCGAGCCGCGTCGGACTGATACGCGATGCTACCGGCTTCGGCGAGGTTCGTCGCCATGAATCCGCCTGACGTCAGGAGCATCAGCGCACCTCGACCATCGGTCGCCGGGCCTTCCGCCCGAGCCGGTCGGTCTTCGCCATGACGTCGAGCAAGACCTGGCGATCAACCGTCACCGTGACGTGCGACGGCTGCGCCTCGATCGCCGCCGCCAGTGCGCGCAGGTCGCCGCCAAGCCCGGAGCCGCGCGCGCTGCTAAGCGGCACGATCAATTCCGGCCCGTTCTCGCCAACGACCGCCACCTGGCGGTGCGTGGCGATCCCGCCGTGGGCGTAGTGCGGAAGATAGGCCTCGATGTCGACGTTGCCGTAGCGCCCGAGCCCGGAGAGGAACGTCCTCCCGGCCTCGACCGTCGCCAGCTCGCGCTCGGTGTCGCACCTGGCCGCGCAAATATCCTCATTGACCCTATCGGTGCGGTCCTCGATCGGCCGGAGGGACTGCTCGACCTCGCCCTCGGTGGGAAGGAATAGGTCGGCGATCCCCGACTCCTGGACGATCCTCTCGGCTTCGTTGACCCTCAGCCTGAAGCCATTCAGCCAGGCGTCCATGAGAACCTGCTCCTCGGCCGTGACGACGCCGTCCGCGAAGATCTTGACGAGCGAGTTAGCCCAGGCGATCAAGTACGCTTCCATTCCGATCATGGTCAGAATGGCGTCGATCAGCCCGGCAAGCATAGCGTTGTAAACCACCGTCTGAACCTTATCCCCGACGAACTTCTTCAGGGCCTCGCCCGTCAGCCCGCTCCTGACTCCTTCCTGTAGGGCCGACGCGACGGCGCTGCTGAGGGACGACGCGATCGAGTCCTCCACGGTAATACTCGTAACGACGAGATCCGCGATCCCGGAGTCGTCAACCATGTCGCCGATCAGCCGGATCCTGTGCTCTGCGCCCGCCACGAAGGCGTCCAGAATCATCTGCTCGTCGGCCGTGATGACGCCATCGGCGAGCGCCTTGCCGAGCGCCTGGCCCCACGCGACAATGTAGTCGTTCAGGCCGACGGCGGCGATGATCGCCTGAAGCATCCCCAGAAATACTTGCTGGCGGATGACGTCTCTCATGCGCTTGCCGACGTGCTCGTCAAGGGCGTTGCCGCTCAGCCCCATCTCCATGCCCTCGACGAAGGCATCCGACACCGCGGACGACATGGCCCCGCTGAACGACTGCGCCGTGGCCACGATCTGCTGCTCCATCTCGGACGTTACGCCCTCCCAATCGAACCCGGGGCTTGACCGCCGGTTATTTCTGTTCGGGTAGAGGATGTCGAGTACGCCGGACTCCTCGAGGATGTCCATGAGCTCTACGCCGGCCTCGCCAATCCCGCGGAAATCCGCCTCCAGCTCGGCGCGCTCTTTTGCGTCGATCTTGCCGTCGTTCGAATAGTACTTGAACGTCTTGGCCCCGAGGGCGGCGGCGCGCTCGGCCAATCCGCCGGCAACGATGAATCCGTTGATTATGCCCTCCAGGATCTGCTCGCCGATCACTTCGCGGAGCCTATCGCCGATGTTCGTGATGATCTGCTCTCGCGTGAACCCTTGCTCGACGCCCTGCATGATCGCGCCGCTGATGATCCCCGGTATCGACTCCTTGATGCGCGCCATCCACGCTTCGTAAGCGAGGAAGAACGCCTCGAGCTCGGTTGGCTTGAGCGCCTCTTCCAGCGCTTCGTCGATCTCCTTCGCCGCGAGGATCATCTGCTTGAGCATCGGGATGTATTCCGCGAGGTTTGCTTTGCCCGCGGCGATCGCCGGGACGAGCTCGGCCATGAACCCGCTTGTCGCCTCCTGCGACGTAAAATCCACGTCCTTGATCTTATCGAGCACCTCATAGACCGGGGCGAAGACCGCGCCGATCATCGTCTCGTCGAGCACCGACGCGAGCACGCCATCGCCGACCTTCCTCCGGACGTCATCGCCGAGGGACTGCATCACCTTCGCCATGGCCTCGTTGGCGCTCTCGGAGTTGAAGATCGCGTCCGATAGGCTTGCTCCCACAACAGTTGCGCTAGCGATCACATGCTTGAGATCTGCCTCGAAGCGCTCGACGTCGATACTGAACCCGGCCTCTGCGAGGCGCCGCATGACCTCTTCGAGCGTCTTAGCGTCCTGGGTGATGGCGAGCAGGAGCTCGCGCTTCTCCTGCGTCATGTCGCCGAACATGTGCGACCAGGTGCCGTCATCGCCCTTCTTCCCTACGGCGCCGAGTGCGACCGACTGCATGTTGACGCCGCGCGGGAGGTTCATCCCCACCATCTCGCTGCCGCCGAGCAGAACGTCGGCGAATGCGCCGACTCCGATCGGCTCGCCCTCTACCAGGCCGGCGATACTGCGACGTTGGAACTCGAACAGACGGTTGATGCCCTCAACGACCTCGACGGCGCCGATGCCCATGTCCGCCATCTCTTGCGCGAGTAGCCTCTTCACCTCCTCGTCGTCGAGGCCGACGTTATCCATCCACCGTGCGATCAGGTTGAAAAACCCTTCGGAGAGACCGCGCGTCTTGTCCTGAAAGTTTGGCTTGCCGTAGTCCGTTCCTTCGGCGCTGGCCATCGCAAGGTTAGAGCCGTAGATGTAGCTGAAGGCGTTCAACCGGCGTGCGTTCTCGGGGGAGATCTCGTAATCGGTCTGGTCGTAATTGCCGGCGCGCGGGCCGAAGCCCGCCTGTTTCTTCACCCGGCCAAAGGCCGTTTCTTCGCCGAACATCTGCTCGAGGCCGCTCTTGCGCAGCATCGTCCCGAAGGTCGGCCGGTCAACCACCGCCTCGAAGATAATGTCAAGTAGTTTCGTGAACCCTAAGAAAAACGGCGCGATCTCACCCATCAGGTACTCGCCGGGCGGGGTCCCCTGCAGGTAGTACTCGCGCATCTGGCCCTGCACGGCGCCCCCTGCGAACCCGCCGGCAAGGCCGCCGATCCCGGTGAGCAAGACCGAAAACGCGGCCCCGACCACGGCCCCGACCGCCTGGCCGATCATATTCGCCTGCTTCTGCATCGCCTCGGGCAGAATCTGGCCATTCTGCGGGTCAACCGGCACCACCCTGTTGGTGCCCATGACGCTGCCGAATACGTTAGTTGAGGCGTAGCCAATGGCCGCGCCCTTGACCGCAGTTGCCGCTGCCTCCCCGATCTCCTTTCCGAGTTCTTCCCCGAACAGAGACTCGAGACCGTCGCCGAGCTGACCGGTGAGATCCTCGAATCCCTGCTTTGCGATCGACAGCAGCATCCCTTCCCAGACGTCGCCCAGCCCACGGGTGCCGCTGATCACCGCGTCGAAGCTCTCGCCGATCGCCTGTGAGAACGTATCTGCAACGCCCCCGAAAGCGCTGCCCATGCCTTTGGCCGCGTCTTGCGACGCCTTCTCGGTCTGCTTCATCTGCTCTTCGGCGTCGCCGATCGCGCGCTCCAACGCGACGGCCTGCCGCGAGGCCTCGAGCCACGCCTTGGTCTGTTCTTCCGTCGCTCCGCTCGCGCGGCGCTGCGCAGCTTCGTTGACAAGCAGAGCGTCCGTGATCTCGCGCTGCGCCTCCTCGTAGGAGTGCCCGGCTGCCGCGGCGCGCGTGAGCGTGTCGTGCGTTATTGTTAGCTTGGCGATCTCCTGATCTAAGGCCGCGAGTTCGGCCTTCGTCGCGTCCGTCGTCTTCTGGACTGCTGCGGCGGCTCCGCTCTCGGCCTCGGAGGCCTTCCCAAGCGCAACGCGGAGCCGATCGAGCGCCGCAGAGCGCTGGTCTAGCGTGGCATTGCTTGCTGCCGTATCCGCCGCCACAGTCGGCGGGATCGGCGGCATCGCCGCCTCGATGGAAGCGCGGACGGTATCCCCCGTGCTGGTCGCGCCCGGTGCCGGCGAAGCCCAGCTCGCGGGGCTAAGCATCCACGCTAGCGCTTGCTTGCCGCGCGTAGTTAGCGCCGCCGCGAAGGCATCGCCGATCGCCTGCCCGAGGGCCGCGCCTGCGGCGATCGCGCCGTCGGCGACCATCGCGATGCCGTCAACGATCATCGTGCGCAGACCTTCCGCGAGGTTGCCCTTCGATGCCGTCAAGACCCGATCGAGATAGTCGATGAACGCGCTGGCCGGGCCGGCGAGTAGCTGCCCGAAGGCCTCGCCGAGCCGTGTCAACGCGCCGTTGCCCAGGTCAAATGTCGTAATGACGCCGAGGAATCGCTCGGATAGGTCCGCCAGCACCGGGACGAAGCCCTCGGCGAGTTGCGTCTTTACGCCGAGTGACGCCATCTCGATCTTGACCAGCGCGTCCTGGTACCGGTCGGAGGCGTCAACGAACGTGTCCTCGAGGACAAGGCCCAGCGCCTCGGCCTCACGGCGCAAAGGTCCGAGGCCCTTGGTGCCGATCTCTTCGAGTGTCGGCAGTAGGTCCGCCCCCGCGCCCTTCATCAGCTTGATCGCCGCGGCCGTGCGTTCCGGCCCGGCGGGGAGTGCGGCGAAGCCCTTAGCCACCTGCTCGAAAAACCCGGCGAAGTCGGACGACGCCCGCTTCGAGTCGGCTCCAAGCGCGAGGAAGAGCCCCTGCAATTCTTTGTTGCCCGTGCTCGCCGCCGTGGCGTTGCGCGCGAGCGCCTTGAGGCCCGAAGCCAAGCCCTCGACGCTGGAGCCCGAGGTGCGCGCTGCGATCTCCAGCTCGCTCAGGAACTTCGCGCTCAGGCCCACCTTCTTTGCCAGGTCGCCGAAGTCGTCTGCGCGCGCGGACGCGTCGTTCAGGAACCCGGCGAACGTGCGCGCCGCTGACGACGCGATGCCGAAGGCGCGCGACGCGAGGTCGAGGCCCTGGTTGATCGAGATGATGGACGCGCCGAGTTTCGAAAAACTCGACTCCGCCGAACTGAACTTGCGCGACGCCTGACCCGCGGCGCTGCCGGCGTCCTTGACGGCCGTACCGAGCGCATCGAAGACCTTGACGCTGCCGCCGTCCTTGACCTCGATGCCGATCGTGTACTTGGATTCAGCCGCCACCGCGTCGGCCCTCCTCGCGCCGCGCTAGCAGCACGCCCCGCGTCGCTTGGTGCTGCGCCTCCTCGCACGCTGTCGCAACGGCAGATGCCACCTCGAAGCCGTGCATGGCGTCGTGCAGGTCGGTCTTTTCGGAGGGCGGATCGCCCGGCCGTGTGGGCACCTGGAAGAGCAGGAGCGCGAGCTGAAAGCGCTCGGGTGCGATCGCCCATTTATCGAGCTTGACCCCCGCCGCGTTCTTGGTTTCCCACCGTTCGAGGGCCATCATTGCGAACCGATACCGACTCGCGAGCTCGAACTGCTCGACGAGTCGCGTGAATGGGCACTGGTTGTCTCCGAACCAGCACTCGTCTGGGTCGGCACGCATCGACTGCTGCTCTCGGCAGTCGTTGCACGATTTCGGCGCGCCAGGACGCTGGAGTTCGAGAACCAGCGCCCTCAAGGCACGTTTTTTTCGTCTTCCTCCTCGGCTTCCTGCTCCGCACCCTCGCGCAACGCCGCAAAGATCAGGTCGCCGAAACGATCGGCCCAGGTGTTGCGGTACAGGTAGACGGCGAGGTCAAGGTCGAACGGGATCTCGCGTTGCTTTGCTTTCCACGATGCGATGTCTTCGCCGCCGATCGTCTCGTCGCCGGCCAGCAGGGACTCGACGTTTTGCACGATCAGCCCCGACCAGCCGATGATGACCGTCCGGCAGTAGAGATCCTCCCATTGCCGTTGGTGCTCGCGCGCGGCCTTGCTGCCCACGCGAATCCCGGACGGGAGCGACATTTTCGCCGCCAGTGCCCGGAACTTTTCAATCGACAGCCGATTGATTTTGACAACGAACGCCGGCCCTACGGTCTCGGCCTGACAAATGCGCACGTCAATCGGTGCGCGGGCGAATGGTACGAGCGACAAGCCCGATGGCAACATGCTCATGCGACTATTGTTTCTCCTTGAAGGCCAGCGACCACTCTTGCGCGGCGCTGGCGTGTTGCAGCCTGTAGGCCAGGTTGTACGTCCTGAAGCCCCCGTCGTCGGCGTAGGTCACGCCGGTCAGCTCGGCCGTCGGGGCGGTGAAGATCACCTCCGACTGCACGCCCGTCTTGTGATTGAACGTGACCGCATGTGTCTTTGTGGCCAACAGGTCGTTGATCGGGTCGAAGGCCAGCGCCGTGTCGCACTCGATGACCACGTTGCAGGTCGCCGCGCGAGCGGTGATCGAGTAGCCGGCAAAGCCCACGGTCTGGTTGGCGTCGTTGCGCTCGCTAACCGTGTTGCCGCTAGCGATCTGTACCGAGCGCACAACCGGTGTGTACGCGCTCCCGCCGAGCGGCGTGATGGTCAGCGTCTCGCTGCCGACGATGACCTTCGTGTCGCTCGGGAATGTCGCCGTGGGCGTCGCTGCCGCCGTAACCGCGCTAAGGACACCCTGCAAGTCGAAGTTGAGCTGTGGCGCCTGGCCCGCGGTCATCTGGAGATTGTAATTCCCCATCGCGCCGACCACGAGGTGCTTGATGCCGTCGGCGTAGACCGCGACGCTAATGCTCTTGAAGGCCGAGTCGACCGGCGCGTATGTGGCCGCCGACGAGCTGGTCGGTGCGCTACCCGTCAGGCTAGCGCCGCAGGCCTGAAGGAGAGGACCGAAGAACGGGGCCGGAGCGCCGACGGCGTTGCGCGACATCAGGCACGTCTGCAACGCCACCCGTGCGGTCTGCTTGCCCTTGATCTGCTTGCTCGGGGTAAGGGAGTCGCGCAACGGCTGGAGGTCGATCAGCGCCACCTCGGGCGTGAACACCCCGGCGCCGTCGCCAAACACGAGCACGGCATCCCCCGCGGCGGGGAACGAGCCCACAGGCGTCCCCTGTGTCGTCTCGAGTGCCGCGAAGACCGTCGTCTTCCGCGTAAGATTTCCGCCTGCCATCTTCTTACCTCACCTTACCGCGACGTTATCTGCGGTCGCGGGCCACAGGAGCCGTGAACGTTGCTCGGGCCGAGTATACCAGCTTTTGCGGCAACCACACAAAGCCGCCTCGCTGCCTCGCCCCAGGAGAACGCCGCCGCCCGTCTGACGGCCCGCCCCCCGCGCCGGCGCGCCTCGTCGTACTCGGTCATGACGTCGCCCACGGCACGCATCGTTGCGATGGCGTCGGGCCACGGGAGTTCCTGGACGAACTCCTCGCCGGCGGCATTCTTCTGCCGTACCGGCTTGACGGACGCGAGGACGGGGTAAGCGCATGTCGCGTCGGCGTATTCCCGCGTCCCGGTCGAGTCGGAGATGACAGGGGCCAGACCCGTCGCCATGGCCTCCAGCCCCGTCAGCCCGAAGCCCTCGCCGCAGTGCAGGAACAGGAAGCCGTGCGCCGAGTGGTAGAGGTCGACTAGTTCCGCTTGCGGCAGGTAGCGGTTATCGATCGTCCAGTTGTACGACCGGACGATCTGCCCTTCGTCGAATATCTCGCACGCCCACGGGTCGAATTGCTCGAGCAGCTCGGGCGACCGCATGGCTCCTGTCGTCTTGATGTAGAGCTCACAGGGGAGGTCGCGCAGTAGCGCCGCGTATAGCTCCGGGAGGATTGTGATCTTGCGGTAGTTGGGCGCGCCGACGTAAAGCCAACGGAAGCGCTCGCCCGCTTCCTTGTTCCAGCGCCTCGCCCGCGGCCGGAAAACGCGGCGGTCGACGCCGAGCGGGCAGACGTCGATCGGGCGGTCCGTGTGCCGCGCGAACAATTCGGCGCAGTAGCGCGACGGCACGACGACCTGATCGGCCATGCGCAGGGCCGTAATGAAGCCCGGCGACAAGTACGGGGACTCGTACATCGAGAACAGGACGTTCCACTTGCCCGGCAGCGGACGGAACAATTCGGCATAGCCGTAATGGACGGCGACGTCCGCGTCGGCGTCGATTGTCACGCCCGAATCGACGAGCGCACGCTTGAGCAATACGTTGGAACGACCGTAACCGGCCGAATTGCCTACCTCTTCGCCGGTCGCCCCGATCGCCCAGCAGATGCGATCAATGCTTGGCCGGGTCGTGGATCGATCGCTGATAGATGACCTCGTACTGCGCTTCGCCGTAGATCTTGCCATCGATCGGGTCGCCGGCGTTGATTGAGTTCCCGACCTCGAGCATCCGCACGACGTGCGGCACCGCGGCGGCGTCCGAGTAGCGCGTTACCGTCAGCGAGATCTCCACCTGCATCGCACGCTGCACGTCGGCCAGGAACTCGAGCGCCTCGACGTCTGGCGTCGCCCCGGCGTATGCGTCAACGAACCCGATCGAGATCGGGAGCGAGCACTCGTACCTATCCCCGACTCGGCTCGACACGCCCTCGTCGCCCTGCAGCAGCACCACGGCCGGCGTGGCGAGCTGCTGGGGGAGCCGGCGCGCGTGATGGACTCGCTTGGCCCCGACCTCGCGCGAGTACCCGCCCGCGAGCGTAATCGCGCCGAGCCGCGCCACCAGCGCGTCGATGACCTGCTGGCGAATCAGCGCCATCTACCCGCCCCCGTCGCGTCGGGATCGCCTACGGGCGGCGATCCGTCGCGCTGCGCCCCTACCACCCCACGCGCGCGTGAAAACAACGCCCTACTGGCCTCCCGGCCGGGCCAAACGACGTGCCGGCGGACCCACTCGACGCGGACCCCGCCCCCGGGGCCGGGGTGGGCGGCCAGACCCCATGCGGGCTGTCCGGAAAGGACGAAAACAAGCGCGAGTGCGGTCACGGGATCACCCGCTGCACGGCCTTCTGGATCTCGCGCACGACCTCGCCACCGTCAACCGCCCGCGCGACCGTGGCGCTCAGGTAGCCGCTGCCCCTCTGCTCGACCGATGCCCGGCGCGCGAAGATCGGCACCCACCGGATCTTGTCGCCCTCGCGGTAGCCGCCCATGATTGCCCTCCCCGACTGCGACAGCCGCGTCGCGAGCAGGCCGAACGCCTGGGGGTTCGCGATGACATCGCGCGCCCGAACGCCCCCGGCTCCGGCCTTGGTCACGATCCCGAATCGCTCGGCGAACTGCTCGATCGGGAACGCGAGCATCCGCGCCTTGACCGGGCGAATGGTCCCGCCGAGGTCGCGCATCCGCGCATAGACGATCGGCTTACCGCCGTCGGGCTGCTGCGAGCCGACCTCGAGCAGCATACCCTTCTGCATGTCGCCGCTTACGACGGCCCGGATCGAGTTCCAGAGTGCGCCCGTGCGAATACGGTGGCGCTGTCTGACCGCCAGCTTGACGCTACGTTCGAGCCGTTGCCCGGACCTGATCAGGCCGTCGTTCACGGCTTCAGCGATCCTGCTCGGCCCGCCGCTTAGCCGGGCGAGCAACGCCCGCGAGTCAACGAATATCGGCCGCTGCGCCATCGCTAGAGGATCGTCCTCGGCGTGTAGGCGTTCAGCACGGCGCGCACGTCGGGCAGAAGGTCCTGTGTGGCGTAGATCGACACCGAGGCGCCCGAAATAGACTCGCCCGAGAGGCCGATGGCGGAACGGCGCTGATACCAGAACACGACTTGACGCATCGCCGCGGAGCGCAGATCCATCGGCACGGCGCCGGGGTCGCGCGCCAGCCCGCCGGCGTAGACGACCTGAAGCACGCCCACGCCGTCGAGGAACGATCGCCCGCGCAGAGCGAGGACGCCGCGATCGCCCATCGACGCGATGTCGTAGGAGTCACTCGTGAGCGCCGTCGAGAACACCCCGCCCGCGTCCTCCTTGACGCTTACAACCGACGCGACCGGGTAGCGTCGGAGCTGAACCGTGCTCTGCCCCCTGACCGGGGAGAAGACTTCGGTCTCCGTCGCGTATCTGAACCGCCTCGATGTCTCGCTCTCGGCGCGTTCGCTTACGCTCTCGATCAGGACTTCGATATGTTCTTGCTCCGCGTCGGGAAGCTCCGGCAGGATCAGCTTCACGTCGTCGAACGTGCAAAGCTGCAGGCGCGCGACACAGCGCAACCGGTGTTCGGCCTTGCCTACCTTCGCGCCGTAGGCCCACGAGAAGACGCAGACGTGCTCTTCGACATCTCGTGTACTCGAGAGCAGAGTCGTATCTGCGGCGGCGATCGACCAGGTGAGCGTCCCCGCCGAATCGAGCTCTACCCCGTTGGCGTTCAGCGCGTTCTGCGCATTGCGCGAATTGACGGTCGCCCCGCTGGCCGCATCGGTGAGCGTAACGGTGAGTGCCGAGACCGAGCTAAGCGGAATCGCCGTGCCTGCCTCGTCCCGTAGCGTCCCGGTGAACTTGCCGGTCGTGCCGGCGGTATATCTGGCCCGCGACATAGCGCCTCAGGATACTCCGGGTGCCGTCAAATTGCACGCCGGCAAGGCGCACCCCCCGCACATGGTCGCGTTTCTGCCCGTGTCGGCGTACTGCGTCGGTACGATACCCGAGCAAGAACAGGCTGCGCCATTGACGCCGCACGAGCAGACTCGGCAGATCGCCGCCGTGTCGAGCCTCCCGGCGAAAACAAAGCACTCGTCTATGCGTGCTTGTAGTTTACCCGCGCTGTCGCCCGTCCCCACGCGAAGGTTCGTTGCCGAGGCGGCGAGTGTCGCAACCCCGGCGTCGACCGTATCCGCCAGCCCGTTGGCGTAACTCTGGATGTTGCCGCTCGCCGCGCTGTAGGCACAGACGGCGTGCGTCCACGTGTCCTGGTCCATGACTCCCGGGGATTGGAACGAGTCCGACACCGCACCGACGCGGCAGAGACTCCGCGCACCCGAGACGCGGCGCTCGAGCTGCCAGCCTACGTTGGACGCCCAGCGCCCGACGATATCACCGCCGCCCGATTCCGTCGGGTACGCCCAGCAGCCGAAGGTGATTGACTGCGCCGAGAGGTTGTCGGTCGCGCGCGAGAGAGACTCCTGCGCGTCGATCAGGTCGACCGACGCGGCACCTTCTACCGCCGCCGCCGCCGGAGCGGTACCGCCCACCTCGGCCAGATCGCGGCCGTTCCCGCTCGAGTCGGCGCGAGTGCCCGAGTTCTCCTCCATGCGCCACAGGCCCCAGAACTGTGTGGACCAGTCCGCCGATGCCGTCATGGGCGGGAACTTGATCCTGACGGTCCAGTCGTCGGCGTGGGCGCCCCCCGCGGCGAGCAGGCACCCGACGAGGGCCGCCGATCGCAGGTTCCCGCCCCGCCTATTCGTAGATTGCGCAGACATGGTAGCGGTTCGTCGCCGCGCTCCCGTTCGTCGTAGCCTCGACCTCGACCACCTGACGCTCCGTCAGAAAGTTGTTCGAGATCGTGCCCCCGCCCTGCCAGTCCATGGCCTGACCTTCGCGCGAACAGAGCGTGTTGCCGATCAGCGTCTTGACGGTGCTCGAGCTATCCCCGGAGCGCTTGCGCAGGGTCAGGATGGCCATCGTCGGGGAGCACCCGAGATCGCAATAGCACCCGATGTTCGTAATCTTGACGGCCTCGGTGGGCGCGAAGAACGCGACCGCGCCGGCGCTGGTCTGAGCGTTCTCGATCAGGATGCACGCTTGCTTCGGCTGTTGGTAGTTTATGCCGTAAGCCGCACTCCAGTTAGCGACCAGCGGCATCACCGAACGGTCCCAGGAGTTGCCGGAGATCATCACGTCCGAGATCGGGGCCGAACCCGTGACGAACGCATCGCTGACGGCGATCGGCTTGACATCGACCTTCGACGCTACGGTCAGGAATGTGTTCCCCGTGATCGCAATATTCCTTAGCGCCGGCTGCGTCTGGTTCGCCGTGTAGCCCATCGCGAGGGAAATGAAGGCGTTCTCGGCGTCGTCCCCGCCGCTCGTAAAAGACGCATTGCCGTTCGTCGCGTCGTTGTCGCTTACGCCCATGAACTCGTTCCCGGTGATCACGATCCCGGAGCACTCGGCGACAGTCGTACGCGTGTGCGGTGCCCGGATAAGCGAGCGCGCTCCGGCGGTGTTCGTGTGGAGGTGATTCCCGGAGATCACCGAATGGGTCGTGCACCCGCCGATCGGAGAGGCGCGATTGTCGCCGAGCCATATGGCCGCCTCGCCCGTCGTCGTCGCAATCCAGTTGATTGTCGACGCGGCGACGTGCCAGCCGGTGTCGAGGATGACGCCGGCCTTGGCCTGGAAGACCAGCATCGACGCATAGACTCGGGTGTTGATGGTCGACCCGCCGCTGGGCGGCGTACCCGGGACGACCCCGTAATTCGCACCTTGCAGATAGCAGCCGGAAATCAGGTGCTGCTGGTTGCCGCTCACGACATGCGATTCACCGGCCGTGCTGACGCCCTGGCAGCCGTCGACCACGGCGTAGGCCGCGTTGAGGACGTACCCGATCGAGCTCGCACCGGTCAGGTAGTGGATGTTGCTATTGAAATTCGAGTTTGTCGCCGCGTCGTGTTGGCGGAACCCGACCGCGCTGTTGCCTGTGACCACCGCGGTCACGTCGGAGACGGTCGAGAATGTCCCCTCGACCCTTACGCCGACCGAGCCCAGCCCGCCGCTCCCCACGCGCAGGTTGGTGACGCGCGCGTAGCTGCCCGTCGTCAGCACACAATTCCCGCCAAACGATGTCGTCGTGATCGAGCCGCCGTGGACAAGAGTGCCGTCCGTGCCGCCGGCCTTGATGCCGACTGAGCCCGACACCGAGCCGGTCGTGATCTGGGAGTCGACGAACCTCCCGCCCCCGGTAGCGGCGTCGATGCCGAACGCCCCGCAGCTCGTCGCCTTGAGCGCACGGGTCGCGACGCCGCCGGAACTCGAGACGAACAGGCCCTTTCGCGTGTTCGTCGCGGCCGTTGCAGGCCCGCACTCGAAGACTGGCGCAGTCGCGTCAAGGCAAGGCGACGTCGAACACGTCACCGAGGCCAGCACGTTCGTTCCGGCGACGTCCGTCCCCGCCACCCCATACCTGACCTTGAGCCCGACGAACGAATGCCCGCCGCCGGACGTCGCGAGCTTGACGCCATCGATGTTGCGTTCGTTGAGGTCGATCAGGCACGCGCCAATCGTCACGCGGCTGACCGCCGCGCCGTAGAGCACGGCGTTGGTGAACGTCCCGGCCGCCGTCGCCTTGATCGTGCCGCCGGCCCCGCAGACGAGGCTATCGTCCGAAGCTAGCGTCACGTCGGACGCGACCATGCAGACCTTGCCGGCGGGCACGAAGACGGCACCGCCGACAGCCCTCGCGGCAACGAACGCGGCCGCGATTGCCGCCTGATCGTTCGTCGCACCGTCGCAGGCCGCGCCGTAGCGCATGACGTCGAACACTACCGCCGGCGCAAAGGTCCGCGTACTCGCGCCATCGCCGACAACCATCAGCTCCCCGGTGCTGCTCCACTCGACGCGGCCCTCGGCGGTCGGCGCCGTCCCGGACTTGAGCGTCAAGTCTGAGCCGGACACCGCTACGGCAGATGGCAGCGACGCCTCGCACGCGACGTCGGAGCCGGTATTGCGCGCTAGGACTCTACCGGTCGAGGCGCAGGAGAGGCTGACCGTGCCGTTGCCGACCTCGAGCGGCGAGCCTACGCCGGCGACCAGCGCGAAGGCGACCCGCGGGCAGGCACCAAGGAGAAGGACCAGCCCCGCCCGGCGCCACCATGCTTTGGCGCTGATCATGCGCCCGCTAGGAGTTGGCCGTCTTGTCGATCGTGCAATTGACAAACACCGCGTCCGTGTTGCCCGCCGCCACCACGCGCAGCGCGACGCACTGCGCCGCGCCAACCGTGGCCGAGGTCGCGGTGTCGCTGACTGCCGCCGTCCCCGTAGGCACGACCGAAGGCGTGCCGGTGTAGACCAGCGCGCTGCCGCAATTCGCCTTGCCGAGAGTCACCGTGAGCGATGTCCCGCCTACCGGCGCCGATGCGTTACAGCGCAGATTCGCGAGTGTCGCAGCAGAAATCGGCGCGGCCACGTCCGACTCGATGAGGGATACTCTCCCGCCCAGGCCGAGATACGCCGTGCTGTCGCTCAGGTCGATCTTTGTCTCGCTCGTGAACGGGAGCGAGGCGATCACACCGGAGCTGATCGTGTTGCAGCCAAACGCGTTGCTGCTCGTCGAGTAGGTCAGGGCCGCGTTCGCGCCGGAACACGAGGGCGCGGCCGTCGAGGCCCAGCTCGTCCCGTTGCCGACGAGCAGCGAATCGTCTGCCGCGGACGTGACGCCCGTTCCGCCACTCGTGACCGCCACCGGGACGGACAGCGAAACCTGCCCGTTCAGCATCGTAATGCCCGTGCCCGCGGTGATCGCGTGCGCGGTCGAGTACGCGACAAGCACGAGCGCAAGCGCC
>SXGU01307310.1_pt1 | contig 15413 bp, 16 predicted proteins | sample 3174531 | NCBI WGS metagenome assembly SXGU01 (sample SAMN11356863, study PRJNA531348) | freshwater metagenome | isolation source: freshwater sample F1-140 | place: China: Fuxian Lake, Yuxi | collected 2017-12-25
GGACAGAACAGGGCAAGCTCTACCTGTATGTGGCCATCGACCGAACCTCGAAGCTGGCCTTCGCTAAGCTGGAGGCGGAGGCCAATCGGTACACAGCATCCGACTTCCTCCGCGCACTGGTCGCGTTCGTGCCGTACAAGATCCACACGGTGCTGACCGACAACGGGGTGCAGTTCTGCCATGCCCCGCGCAACCGCTCAGGCCCGACAGCCCTCTACAGCCGGCACATGTTCGATCGCGTCTGCCACGAGCACGGCATCGAGCATCGCCTGACCAAGCCCAACCATCCCTGGACCACTGATGTGATCGACAAGAGCTTTCTTCGTGGATCTGCGCTATTTTCGGCTGGCGCACGGGCGACCGCGTGGCGAAGAGCAGGGCGTGAGGTGGGAGCCCTGCCGCGCAGCCTCTATCGTCGCACCTCGGTTGCGGCGCCTGTGCGCACCTTTTTCGGCCCTTGCGGATTCCAGCCCGTCACGAAGCGGGCGTAGGCCGTCTCCGCCTGTTCGACCCAGCGCCGCTCCTCATCGCGGTGGCTCTTGCTGTTGTAGGCGTGAGCCGCCCCCTTCTGGCCGCGAGCCGCCTTGTAGCCGGCCTTCAGCTCAAGGTCGCGAAGCTTCTTCGCGTGAAGCGAGGGGCGGGCCCAGACATAGCTCTCGCCTTTGCTCAGGAGGTGCCAGATCACGACCACGAGCTTGCGGGCGGTTGCGACGGCGGCCACGTGCTGACCGCGTCGCGCCCTGATCCGCAGGAAGAAGGCCCGGAGTGGGCCTGGAGCGCGGGCTGCGGCCCAGGCCGCCTCGACCAACATGCCCCGGGCATGACCGCGACCCTGCTTGGTGATCCGGCCGTGGTGCGCCGGTCCCGGCCCCGATTGCCGCACGCTCGGGTTCAGGCCGAGGTAGCTGACAAGCTTTTGTGGTTCGTCGAAGCGGGTCACCTCGCCGACGGCTGCCTTCGCGGCGAGCGCTACCACCATGTCGATGCCGGGAACCGTCATCAGCCGCTTGACGCCTTCGTCAGCGAGAGCCGAACGGGCGAGATCGCGCTCGATCACCTTCAGGTCCTCGCCAAGCCTGTCGAACTCGCGCAGGTGCCGCTCGATCGCGAGCCGCTCGTCCTCTGGCAGGGCCTGCTCGACGAGCCAGGCCCTGCCCTTGGCCCCGCAGAGGTCAGCGTGGGGACAGGATGGGCTCAGGTGGCTGTGCAAGATCGACTGGATGATGTTCTTCAGCCGGGATCGCTGCCGGACAATCTGGGGTCGTGTCCGTCAATGAGGTGGAAATTCGGGGTGGAGTTGGAGCGGCCATCGGTCAGGCGGCCTGAGGTGGAATTGCTGTGAGGGTGTCGTCGAGCAGGCTCGGGGTGAAGCCAGCCATGCCCTCGATCTGCATGTAGCGGTGCTGGAGCTGCCATTCGTCGTTGGCCTCCAACAGCACGGCTCCGATCAGACGCTGGATCGAGTCGGTGTTGGGGAAGATGCCCACCACGTCGGCGCGTCGCTTGATCTCCTTGTTGAGACGCTCCAGCGGGTTTGTGGAGTGCAACTTCGTTCGGTGCTGGACTGGGAACGTCAGGTAGGCGAGCACGTCCTCGCTCGTGGCATCGATGAAGCCTTTGAGCTTCGGCCAACGGTTGTGAAGCTGCTCAGCCAGATGGTGGAGCGCGGCTCGGGCTGCCTCCTGGTCGGGCTGCTGGAAGGCGTGGCGCAAGCCGGCGGCGACCATGGTCTGCTGAGCGCGCGGCACATAAGCGAGCGCGTTGCGGGTCCAATGAACCCGGCACCTTTGCCAGGTCGCCTTCAGGACGCGGCATATGGCGGCTTTAAGCCCCTCGTGCGCGTCCGAGATGACAAGTTGCACACCTGACAGCCCGCGCTTGACCAGGTCGCGCAGGAAATCGGTCCAGAACACCTCGGCCTCGGACGGGCCGATGTGCAGCCCGATGATCTCGCATCGACCTTCGGTGTCCACCGCCACGGCGACTATGGCGGCGACCGAGACGATGCGCCCGCCCTCACGCACCTTGAGGTAGGTGGCGTCGAGCCAGAGATAGGGCCATGCGCCGGACAGCGGGCGCTTGAGGAAGGCGTTCACCCGCTCATCGATGTCCTTGCACAGCTTCGACACGGAGGACTTCGAGATGCCCGACAGCCCCATGGCCTGCACCAGGTCGTCCACGCGCCGAGTCGACACGCCTGCGATCCACGCCTCCTGGATCACCGCCACCAGCGCCTTCTCGACGGTCTTCCTTGGCTCCAGGACGCCGGGGAAGTAGCTGCCGGTGCGCAGCTTGGGGATCTTGAGGTTGAGCGAGCCCAGCCGCGTGTCGAGGCTGCGTTCGCGATACCCGTTGCGGTAGGTGCTGCGCTCGCCAGACCGCTCGTAACGACCCGCGCCGATCAGACCGTCCACATCGGCCTCCATCAGGATCTGCAGGACCGTCTCGGCCAGGCTGCGCAGGAAGTTGCCGTCGTCAGCCTTCTGAAAAGCCTCGATCAGTGCCACTCTGTCGTCGGTCATCGGGTGCTCCCGGTTCGGGTTGAAGTCCGCAAACTCCACCTTAGCCGCATGGCCCGATGGCCACCCCAATCCCCGCCAAAGCGGTCCTCGAATTTACACCTCGTCCGCGGACGCTACCCTGATGAAAGGGTTTTACGCTTTCACTGAGGATAACGACCCGCACGGGGAGCATGACTTTGGAGCCTTCGACTACAAAGGCGTAAAATACTTTTGGAAGTTCGCTTATTACGACCGGGAACACAAATACAGCTCCCCAGACCCGTCAAATCCAGAAGTGACCCGGCGCGTTCTAACCCTAATGACTGCCTCGGAATACTAACCAAAACCGCCCGGAAGGGCGGCTTATTCGTCCTTTGATGTAGTGTTAACCGGAGAGGGTTTACCTTGCGGGTCAGCCGACTGGCTCAAAACTTCACGCACGAAAGCTAAGTCTGTGCGCGTCATACCGGCAATATCCTCAGCGGGCAGCCCTTGGGCGGCCAACAGTCGGATTAGATTGGGATTCTTTCCGTCGATCTCATCCATGATTTCATCCTACCACGTCAGTCATGTGTAGTGTTAACTGCGGCCAGGATGAAGCTCGCGGCACGTTGAGCCTCATCCATCGCGTAATCCATCGCCTCTGCCCTGTTTATCGTGGCCATGTGCCAGTTCTGAAAATATTTTGCATGGTTGCTGATGTCGGTAGGTAATCGTCCAGTTTCAGCCAAGATAAGCAAAGCAGTTGCTTCCGCCACCATCTCCTCACGCGCGTATAAATCCAGTTCCTCTCTGGTTTGAGGATTGGTGACAAGCTTGCGATTTAGGCGGCTGTAATGGCCACTCCAATGCGTCAGCTCGTGTCCCAAAGCGTAGTAGTAGGCTTGTGTTGCCGAGTAGCCTTTCTGTTCCAGAAAGTGGCTGCCTGGGGGCATTACCAAGTGATCCGCATAGGGATTGTAGGCAGCGACGTTGCGCACGGGATCAAACATGAGCTTGGCCCCTAGCGCCTCTAGCCCGCGATCAAACCCATCCCATGGCTCGAATGTAGTGTTAACCGGCCCCTTCGACCATGGCTTATACCAAGACGCTCGGGCGTTCTTAGGATCGCCGAGGCGCTTAAACATCGCGCTTACCCGGCCATGGCTAGGACCAGCCTTGCGGGCTTTCTGTTCGGCTGCCACGCGTGCCACGTCTCCGGCACTTGCTGGGCCTAGGTAATGGCTCTCTGTGCAGACCCGTCCGCCCTTCCGGAAGGTCCGCTGTTTGTAGAGATAACGATGCCCCTTGATGGTTTTAATGACGAGGTAGAAGTCGCCCTCCCGTCACTCTCTTAGCCCGATCCGTGTAGTGTTAACTGGCGTCAGCTCCGGATGCCAGGGCGGCCCATAAGGGCACATGCAAAAGAGCCGGTACAACGCGCCTCAAATCACGACCCGGTCCATTCATCCGGCCGACCAAGCCAAGGGCGACGAGGGCGAGCGCCGGTTTCAGGCTTGGCTCGACGCTAGCCGCCTGCCCCACGTTTACCTCGACCAGACCCCTATGAGTGTGCCCGACCATCTGCGCGGCGAGATCAAGCGCCCGGATTATGTGGTGGGCGTGCCCGGTGTGGGTGCCGTGGCCTTCGATGTGAAAGTTAAATCCCTCTACAATGGGCACTTTATCTTTGAGCTAAACGAAATTCGCAGGATGCGAACCTTTGCCCGGTTCTTCCATATGACTGTGTATTTTGCCTGTCTCGACCCGGACGGCAGCCCGGAAAGCTATTGGATACGGCTTGACCAGTTCGACAACCTCGCCGCCGTCCGCCGGGGCAGCTCCCTAACGCTGGCGATCCCGGCGGATGCCGCCTTGTCCGTCTCGATGCGCAAAAGCTTCCATGAGGCGTTTCTGGACGCCGTAACACTAGCCTAACTTCCGCTCCCCGCTTTCGAAGTTTCCCGTGCCTGTCGCTTCGTGGCTGTAACAACTTGGAATATGTAATCTGCCATAAAAAGCGCGTTTAGACTGTTTTTAAGGCTTGAGTAGCTGACAACGCCATGCACAGTGGCGTGGCGATTGGGAACACTATCTTGTTCCGCCTTTGCGGCAGCCTCCGGAGTGCTGACATATTCGTAAAGGTGCTCGGTCAGCTTACTATAGAACTCTAAAGCATACATACCGCGAGGTTCTGTTTGAGACGTGTCTAGGTTTCCAGCAATTTCTTGAAGTTCCTTTTGGCTAGTGATTGCCTTCAAGCTTCCAGCATGAAGCTCGACCCGGGAAACTCGCTCTATTTCCGGAAACAACACTCGGCACACACACCGATACAATCCGTGTTCGTGGGCCTGAACAGCCTCCCTGAAGGTGTTTTTTGCTTCATCATCCACTTCATAATCATCAACACGCCGTTGAATGTCGTCTCTAATTTGGGGCCAGTTCTCTACATAATAAGTTTCCAGATAAGCCGTCAGCTCGGTGATATCGCGGTCTTTTTCTAATTCTTCAAACGGGATTGAATAGTGAGGTAGAAATCCAGCTTCGTTAAGCTTTTTGCAGTTTGAGGATAGCTTTGCAATTTCCTCTATGTGTGGGGACGCTAAACTGGTGACCCGGTCAAATGCTGCTTGAAACTCGGTTACGTATTTGGGTACCCGAGGCAAAAAACTTTCGAACTGCTTTTGTATCCTGCGTGAAGGCTCAAGGAGCCTTTCAATACTCCGATTTAATTCAATCAGGCCGCTAAAAGCTTGTTTCGGATCGCTCACAAGGGCCCTCCCGAGTTTTATGGATTTCACCACCCATCATACACATGGAGCAGCAAGGCCGCGCGTCGCCAAGAGAGGGGTTTATCCCCGGAAATCACACCCCTGCCCGCTTCTTGGGCATTGACACCAGAAACTCGCTCGACGGGCGGACCCCTCCTGTGTCTTGAATGTTGTTACAACTATCAAGACGGAGGGTGGCCCCATGCGCCAGAGCAAGAGAACCGGCTGGGGTGGCCCGCGTGAGGGCGCAGGCCCGCCCTTCAAAGAGCCAACCAAGGTGGTGCGCCTGCCGGTGGACCTCGCGGACGCCGCCCGGCGGGCCGCTGAGGCCCGTGGCGGCAGCGGGAGCGGCATCGGGGCCTTTCTCAAGGGCGAGGTGCGCACCAGCGCCAGCGCCCCCCTCGTGACTGCTTCCGTGGCTTGCGGCTTCCCCTCCCCGGCGGAGGATCACCTAGAGCGCCCGCTAGACCTCAACGAACTGCACGGGATCGGCTCGCCGTCCGTGTTCCTCGTCCGTGTCGCGGGCGAGAGCATGACCGGCCGGGGCCTGTTTCCAGGTGATGTGGCGGTCGTGGATAAGGCCAAGCAGCCCCGGAACGGGTCCATCGTCGTCGCCTGCCTCAACGGCGATTTCACGATGAAAACCTATCATCGGCGCGGCGAGCGCGTGACGCTCAAGGCCGAGAACCCCGCGTTCCCGAACATCGAGGTTCCGGCCGAGGCCGACTTCCAAGTTTGGGGCGTCGTCACGGGCAGCTCGCGCACGTTCTAGGGCCATGGCTGGCCCTATCGCTATCGTTGACTGCAACAACTTCTATGCGTCGTGCGAGCGCCTGTTTAACCCCAAGCTGAACGGCAAGCCGGTTGTCGTCCTGTCCAACAATGACGGGTGCGCCATCGCCCGGAGTAACGAGGCCAAGGCGCTCGGCGTGAAGATGGGCGACGCCTATCACCTGAACAAACAGCAGTGGGCACGCTGGGGCGTGCGCGTGTTCAGCTCGAACTACACCCTTTACGGCGACGTTTCCGCCCGCGTCATGCGCGTGCTGTCCGATTTCACCCCGGATTTGGAAATCTACTCGATTGACGAGGCGTTTCTTGGCCTGTCCGGGTTTGCCGACCCGGAGGCCCATGCCCGCACCCTGCGGGAGACGGTGGGCCGGAAAACCGGCATCCCCGTGTGCGTCGGGATCGCGCCGACCAAGACCTTAGCAAAGGTGGCGAACCGCACCGCCAAGAAAGACCCGACCAGCGGCGGGGTGTGCCAGCTCGACACCGAGGCGAAGCAAACCGCCGCCCTCGCAAAACTCGCCCTCGATGACCTGTGGGGCGTTGGCTATCGCCTGCCCCGGCGGCTCGCTGAAATCGGGATCACCACCCCGCTACAACTCCGCGACGCCGATCCGACGATGATCCGCCAGCGGTTCAACGTGGTGCTTCAGCGGACGGTGATGGAGCTACAGGGCCGCCCCTGCATCGACCTGGAGCAGGACAGCCCGGACAGCAAAACGATATGCACGTCCCGCAGCTTCGGGCGGTATGTGGAAACGTTTGAGGAGCTGGCCGAGGCGTTGACCGCCTACGTCTCGCGGGCCGCCGAGAAGATGCGTAGGCAGGGCCTAGCGACGCCTGCCATCATCGTCCTGCTCAACACCAACAAGCACAAGCCCGACCAGCCGCAGTACTACGCCACCCGGCACGTCAAGCTGACGATCGCCACAGCCGACACCGGCCGCCTGATCCGGGCGGCCCTGTTCGGCCTGCGCGAGATTTACCGGCCGGGGTTCCGCTACAAGAAAACGGGCGTGCTGTTCCTCGACCTCGCCCCCGCCGCGAGTGTGCAAGGTTCGCTGTTCATCCAGCCCGACACCCCGCAGCGGGTGCGCCTCATGGAACTGGTGGACGAGATCAACCGCCGGTACGGCCGGGACCGGGTGCGGTTCGCGTGCAGCGGCATGGCGCGGGGCTGGAACCTCAAGGCGGAGTTTCTGAGCCAGCGGTACACCACGCGGTGGGGAGAGCTTTTGAGCGTCTGACAGCTTAACGCCGAGTACTGTCCGCTTTCGAAATATCTGCAAAGCGTTGCACGAAGGCCATAGACGACCGTGAAAGGCTAAGCTTAATGTGTATCCAACTTATAATTAGGTGGGGTACGCTAAGTTGAGTGCCGTCGTTGATAGAATTACGGAATTTGTCGACTACGCCAAAAAGCTGAAAGGCGACGAAAAGGGCGAGGCGCAAGTTTTCTGTGACCGACTTTTCCGGGGTTTCGGTCATGGCGGCTATGCCGAAGCAGGTGCTACCCTTGAGGAGCGTATCAAAAAGGCCTCCGGCAAAGGTGTGAACTTTGCGGACTTGGTGTGGAAGCCGCGTGTTCTCATTGAAATGAAGAAGGGTGGAGAGAAACTTCACCTTCACTACCAGCAAGCATTTAACTATTGGCTGAATGCGGTCCCAAACCGGCCGCGATATGTCGTGCTGTGCAATTTTCGCGAGTTCTGGATTTACGATTTTGATAAACAGCTGCACGACCCGGTGGACATCATCCGACTTAATGACTTGCCCCACCGCTACACGGCTCTCAATTTCCTGTTTCCCGATGACCCGCCTCCGCTCTTTGGGAACGATCGCGAGGAGGTGTCCCGCCTCGCCGCTGCAAAGGTTGCCAGCTTATTCCGCGCCCTAGTCGGCAGAGGAATTCCTCGGGAAGAGGCGCAAAGATTTGTGCTTCAGCTGATTGTCGCGATGTTCGCGGAAGACATCGACATGATGCCAGGGGGAACAACCATAAGGCTTGTCAACGAGTGCCTTGAGGGAAGCCAGAGTTCCTATGATGTGTTTGCTGGCCTGTTCCGCCAGATGAACAACAAAAAGGTTGCGACCGCCGGAAAGTATAAAGATATTCCTTACTTCAACGGCGGTCTTTTTGCCCACGTTGATCCCATCGAGTTGACCAAAGACGAGCTACTCTTGATTGGGGAAAAGGAGAAAGGTGCTGCCTGGGAAAACTGGTCAAAGGTCAATCCGGCGATCTTCGGCACGATATTCCAGCAGAGTATGGACAAGGGGGAGCGTCACGCCTTCGGCGCACACTTCACCCACGAGTCCGACATTCAGCGGATCGTCGGCCCCACCATTGTCACGCCTTGGCTGGAAAGGATCAACGACGCCAAAACGATGAAGGACCTGTTGGCCCTTCGTAAGGAACTGCTGGAATTTCGTGTTTTAGACCCGGCCTGCGGCAGCTGCAATTTCCTATACATCGCCTATCGCGAGATGGTCAGGCTCGAAATTCTCATCATGACCAGGCTGGATCAGGAGTTCAGCTACCGGAAAGTGCAGAAGCAGGCCCAAGCTACCTCGCTGGTCAGCCCCCGTCAGTTTTACGGCCTTGATCGCGATACCTTCGGTGTGGAGCTTGCTAAGGTCACACTCATGCTTGCGAAGAAGCTGGCCCTTGAGGAGGCTGCCGACACACTTGAGCGAGACCAGATTGACCTCCCTCTTGCAACCGACGAAGCACTGCCGCTTGACAACCTTGACGGCAACATCCGGTGCGCCGATGCGCTCTTCGAGGATTGGCCGGAAGTTGATGTCATTGTCGGTAATCCTCCATATCAGAGCAAAAACAAAGCGCAGGAAGAGTACGGACTGGCGTACCTGAACAAAGTGCGCACAGCTCACCCAGAAGTGGATGGCCGCGCAGATTACTGTGTTTATTGGTTCCGCAAAGCTAATGACTACCTGAAGGATAATCAGCGAGCCGGTCTGGTCGGCACGAACACCATTCGGCAGAACTACTCACGCATCAGCGGTCTCGACCCAATCGTCGCGGGCGGTAGTACCATCACCGAAGCCGTATCCTCAATGCCGTGGTCAGGCGACGCGGTGGTGCATGTCTCCATTGTGAACTGGATCAAGGGCCAGCAGGACGGCAAGAAACGCCTGTATGTGCAGGAAGGCAACGACCCTTCAGGTGGCTGGTCCTATAAGGATATGGAGACGATCAACACCTCCCTGTCGTTTTTCACGGACGTGAGCCAGGCACAGCGCATCGAAGTCAACGCGCATCGCAACGGTGGCTGCTTTCAGGGACAGACACACGGCCACAAAAGCTTTTTGATCCCGTCAGCCCAAGCGAAAGCTTTGATTGCGGCGGATAAGAAGAATGCAGAGGTTCTGCACCCTTTCCTGATTGCTGACGATCTTCTAGGCAATCTTGACGGTCAGCCAAGCCGGTACGTCATCGACTTCTTTCCTCGTGACATTCTGACCGCTCGCAAGTTCAAGCTTCTATTCGATATTGTAGAGAAGAACGTTCTTCCGACGCGGCAGGCGGCGGCAAAGAAGGAGGAAATAAGGAATAAGGAAGCATTGGCTGCCAACCCCAAGGCAAAAATCAATCGCCACCACGAAAACTTCCTCAAAAAATGGTGGCAGCTGTCTTACCCCCGTAAACAGATGATGGAATCTTTGAGTGGTATTGCGCGCTACATTGTCTGCTCGCAAGTGACGCATAGACCGATATTTGAATTTGTTTCATCCAGCATACGTCCAAATGCTGCTTTGAATGTTTTTGCGATGGATGACGACTATTCTTTCGGTGTTCTGCAATCAGACACTCACTGGCAGTGGTTCATCAATCGCTGCTCCACGTTGAAGGCTGATTTCCGGTACACATCAGACACAGTTTTCGACAGCTTCCCGTGGCCGCAGAACCCTACTGCGCCTGCAATAAAGAAAGTGGCGGACAAGGCGGTCGCGCTGCGGAAACTACGAACAAAACTCAAGGCGGACCACGGACTATCGCTGCGCGAGCTGTACCAAGCCCTTGAGGGGCCTGGGACCCATCCACTCAAAACAGCCCACGAGGAGCTGGATGGGGCAGTCCGCGACGCATACGGTATGTCGAAGAAGGCAGACCCACTGGCATTCCTGCTCGCGCTCAACGGCACCGTTGTAGCGGCCGAGCAGGCTGGCGAAGAGGTAGCCGGACCGGGATTGCCTAACAAGGCCAAAAAGACGGGGCTTATTACGCCAGATTGCCTGCAGCTCGGGTAGCTGGCAGTGGTGCCCAAAGCCGACAAAGCAGAGCCAGATTCGTTCTATTTTTGTTCTCTAAGCCACTGAAACAGGCTAGGATGCTAGCCTAAGCCGACCTCAACCATTGGTCGCCATACCGTACCGATGTAAGAGACTGCCCAGCTTTGAGCGCCTCCCCCGCCATGCCTGCTACTGAATTTGCCGTCGAAATCCAACCGGACTTCCTAGAGCGACAGGCCAAGGCTCAACCCGTCGCGGCCGTGGCCGAGCTGATTTGGAACGGCCTCGACGCGGATGCTACCCGTGTGGACGTGGAGCTTGCTCAGGGCCCGTTGGGGCAGCTGGACCGCATCGTTGTCTCTGACAACGGCAACGGTATCGAGTACCGCGACGCACCAATCTTATTCAAAAACCTTGGCGGTTCATGGAAGCGGAAAGCAACAACCACAAAATCAGAACAGAGGATGCTACACGGCCAGGAGGGACGTGGGCGGTTCAAAGCTTTTGCTCTGGGTGGTGTAGTTGATTGGAAGGTTTCGTACCCTAATAACGGCGGCAACTACCGCTATGATATTTCTATTTTAGAAAGCGACATCAAGCGCGTTCGGATCACGGAAGAAGCCCCGTTTGCAGGTGACAAAGGCGTTACCGTCGTCATCAGCGAACTTAAACGGAACTTTACTAGCCTTGCTCCTAGCAATTCTCTGCAAGAATTTTCAGAGATATTTGCCATCTACTTAAAGCACTATAGACATGTGCAGATTCGGATTAATGGTGAGAAAATTGATCCGGATACGGTGATCGCTAATAACTGGGATGTGCCACTTTCCTCAATCTTAGATGATGACGGTACTGAGCACGCGGCATCAGTCGAAATAATTGAATGGCGAGCACAGACAAAGCGCGCTCTTTATCTCTGTAATGAGGATGGATTTCCTCTTGCTCAGGTCGATGGACGCTTTCATGTAGGCAACTTCCATTTTTCAGCTTATTTAAAATCTTCGTTTGTCAAAAAGCTTAATCTCGATAATCGGCTCGAACTGGCCGAGATGGTGCCCGCCTTGGCGAAGGCCATTGAAGAGGCTAGGAGCAAGATTAAAGAGACCTTCCGTAACCGCGCGGCCGAAAAGGCCAGAATAGTGGTTGATGAGTGGAAGGCTCAAGAAATTTATCCCTTTGAAGGTGAAGCTTCTACTCAAATCGAGAAAGCTGAGCGACAAATATTTGATATCGTCGCTGTCACCGTACAAGAAGCGACGCCAGGATTTGAGACAAGCCAGCAGCTTGAGCTTCATTTGCGCATGTTGCGACATGCAATTGAGCGCAGTCCGACCGAGCTGCAGAAGATCTTGGACGAAGTTTTGAAGCTGCCGAAGCGTAAGCAAAAGGAGCTTGCTGCCCTCCTCGATGAGACCGATCTTTCGGGCATCATTAGCGCCACCAGCATGGTGGCGGACCGATTAAAGTTTCTGCAGGGACTGGGCATCATCCTTTTCGAATATGAGATGAAAAGCCGTCTTAAAGAGCGAACTCAGCTCCACAAAATTATAGAGCAGAACACTTGGATATTTGGCGAGGAATACAATCTTTGGGCCAGCGATAAAGAGCTAACCACGGTTCTCAAAGTGCATCGTGAAAAGCTTGATCCTGAGCTGGTTATTGATGAGCCTGTAAAAGTAGTCAACAAGAAGCGTGGAATTGTTGATTTGGTGTTGTCCCGAGCGCAGAAGCGGCACCGTGCCGATGATTTAGAGCATCTTGTAATTGAGCTGAAAGCACCAAAGGTGGTGCTTAATGCTGACCATATGACGCAGATTGAAGATTATGCCTTAGCTGTGCAGGAGGACCCTCGCTTCAATAGGGTCAAAGGCCTTAAATGGCATTTCTGGCTGATTTCGGATGAGTATAATGCGCAAGTAGAACGTCGTATTAAGAACGGACCCGATCCGTTGCGTCGCCTAATTCAGAAAGGCGATAACGTTATAATTGGAGTTAAAACTTGGGGTGAAATTTTGGAAGAAAATAACGCACGCTTCCAATTTCTCAAGGAAAAGCTCGAACATCATGCAGACGAGGCACAGGCGTTGGCTCACCTGCAGGAGAAACACCGAGAATTTTTGGAAGGTGTGATTGTTGAGGATGAAGAAGAGCCTAGCGAACCCGAGGATGCAGACGCCTCGGACGCGGCAGAGTAGTTAGCGCTCATAACTCACAAGTTATGAGCATTGTGCTTGCGCTCGATCCCACAAGGGGTTAGGATGCTCATAACTTATGACCATAACTAGCGCCCCAATCCGCACCCTTGGCTATGCCCGCGTCTCGACGGTTGGGCAGACCCTAGAGGTACAGCTTACCCAGCTCGCCGCCGCCGGGTGCCACCCGATCTATCGGGAGAAGGCCAGCGGGGCGAAGGCTGACCGGCGCGAGCTGAACCGCCTGTTGCGGGAGGTGCAGCCGGGGGACGTGGTGATCGTCACCCGCATTGACCGCCTCGCCCGCTCGATCTTCGACCTTTTCGGGATCGTCCAGCGCATCCACCAAGCCGGGGCCACGTTCCGCAGCCTCGGGCAGGAGTGGGCCGACACTGGCACCGCTCAAGGCCGCATGATGCTGGCCGTCATGGGGGGCATGGCCGAGGTGGAACGGGAGATGATCCTGACCCGTACCGCCGAGGGTCGCGCCCGTGTGAAGGCCGCAGGCGGCCGAACCGGCGGGCCTAAGCCGAAGCTTACCCCGGCGCAGCAACGCGAGATCAGGCAACGCCTCACGGATGGGGAAACCGCCGCCCCTCTCGCCGTCACCTACAACGTCAGCCGCCAGACGATTGACCGGCTCCGGCCCAAGCCGGGGGACGCCGCATGAACCGTGTCCAGCTCCGCCGGGTGGACGAGGCGCAGAACATGCGCCGGTTCTACTCCCTCGCCTTGCAGCCCGACCTTTTCGGCGGCTGTGACCTCGTGCGCGAATGGGGGCGGATCGGGCAGGCCGGGACGGTCAAGCGCGACCGCTACCCATCCCCGATAGAGGCGCAGTAGGCGCTAGAGGCAAAGCGTAGGGAGAAGGGAAAGGGCGGTTATTCCGTCCAGTAAACGGCATCTTTTTGCATCATCTTGCATCTTTTGCCATTCTGACTTATTTAATAGTTATTCCCTTTCGGGTTTGTATTGCAGAACAGGGGCCGTTACAGCGGCCCCTGTTTATTTTGGTGCTAGACAAACCAGAAGCTAAGAACAAGTCTCAGCTTCCAGAGAGTGATAAGCACCACGCCGCTAACGGTCATGGTCTTTCCCTTCCGATTGCATTTGTATTGCTGTCAGGGCCATGCCTTGCGGCAGAAAGTCTTTAACACGGCTTTGCACTGCCCGGCTACAAGCCCAACAAACCATGGTCACATGGCAGCATGGTTTGTTGTTGCCATGCTACACAGGTGCCATGGAATGATGGCCGAACGCTCAAAACGGCACGCGCAGGGTTCCGCACTCCGCCGAACCGTGGCAACCATGGCTTATTGGTTGGTTGGTGGCATGGGGCCATGGAAACAATAAACCATGGTGCCATGGAATACTGGAACCGTGGAATTAAGGAGGGCGGCAGTCATGGGCTATATCATTAGCCTGCTTTCACAAAAGGGCGGCGTCGGGAAAAGCACGCTGTCCCAACTCATTGCCACCGAGTTCGCCCGGATGGATAGCGACGACCAGGGCAACGGCGGCTGGTCCGTCAAGATTGCCGACCTCGACATCGGGCAAGCGACCTCTCTGCATTGGGTGAAGCGTCGCCAGGAACGCAACGTGAAGCCAGAAGTGCGGGCGGAAACCTACCGCATTGATAAGGCGCTCAAAGATGCGGAGCAGTTTGAAGTGATGGTAATTGACGGCGCTCCAAGTGCCGACATTGACACCAAGAAAGCCGCCAAAGCTTCGGACCTGATCGTATTACCTAGCGGGTTGTCGGAGGCTGATATGCGGGCAACGGTGAACCTCGCTCACGAGTTAAAGGCCGCAGGCATTGATATGAACCGTGTCGTCATCGTGCTGATGCGCACCGGTAAAAGCGAGTTTGAAGAACGTCTAAGCCGCGATTACTTCACAAAAGCAGGTTATCCACCAATTGAAGGTTGCTTGAGCGAGCAAACTGGATACCGTTATGCGATGGATAATGGACATGCGGTTTCGGAAACCAAAATAAAAAGCCTGAATGCAAAGGCGCAAGCCTTGTTTGCCGCGATAATCGCGCCGCTTGGTCAGGCTGAACCCACGACCGAGGAGCACGCCGCGTGAACGATCAAGGCCCCCTGAAACTCGTTCGCCCAGCGCGTCCGGCTCGTCCAATGCCTAGCAAGGGTGAGCCGCCCGTTGCTGCGACGATCACCAACACCCACAAGCCCGCCTCCGGGGCAAACACGCCCTTGCAGCTTCAAGTGCCGCCCGAAGTGCGTCGCGCCTTTAAGGCTCATGCAGCGGAACGAGACGTGTCTATGTCGGATCTGTTCGTGCAGATGTGGGGCGAGTACCAAAACCGCATGAAGGGCTAATCATGGAAACAGCAAACCATGGTTGCATGATGCCATGGTTCCATGACTGCTAAAACACTGACCGGATTGACCCTTTCAGCATGAAGCCACCTGTTACCCGACCCGCTCCTGAGGGGGACGATCAGTTAGAGCTATTCGTCTCCAGCTTCGTTGATGTGGTTTTTCGCGATCAGCAAGACCTCATGGAGAACCCCCTTTGCAGCTTGGGGAAGACCCCTCGCAAAGAGCCGATCAAGTATCAGGTTGGCGAAAAGTTCGTGACTGTAACGGCCAACTCCGAAACCGGCATGTGCACGATCTACGATCATGACGTGCTGATATGGGCCGGTACTCAAGTACGCGAAGCCCTAGACCGTGGACAGGAAACTTCTAACCGGCTCGTCTTTCACCCCTACAACCTACTTAAATCCATCCGCCGGGGCACCAGCGGACGCGACTACGAGGAGTTAAAGGCCGCTATGGCGTCGGGTCGTGTCCGTCAATGAGGTGGAAATTCGGGGTGGAGTTGGAGCGGCCATCGGTCAGGCGGCCTGAGGTGGAATTGCTGTGAGGGTGTCGTCGAGCAGGCTCGGGGTGAAGCCAGCC
>SXGU01152015.1_pt1:2500-5000 | contig 15406 bp, 4 predicted proteins | sample 3174531 | NCBI WGS metagenome assembly SXGU01 (sample SAMN11356863, study PRJNA531348) | freshwater metagenome | isolation source: freshwater sample F1-140 | place: China: Fuxian Lake, Yuxi | collected 2017-12-25
GAATAGCAGAATATATGAAATCACAATGCCCAGTACCTATTATTCGATTCAATTCTGAATAATCGTAAATCCTATCTTCTTTTTTATCCGAAAAATCCGAACTAAATAAGTTGTGTCTCACTTGATCATTATTCACTGAGAATCTAGAAATATATCTTCGTTCGGCAGAAAGATAATGAATGTTTATTTGATCTTGATCCTTGTGGAGCGAAAAAGGAACTACACTGAATTTGTACGAACCCCCTGATAATATCCACAAATGGCTTGTTTTTGGTAAGAGATGGACATTACTATATGTAAATTCGGGCGAATGGTACACATCGGTACTCCAGTGCATTTCCCCCTCTGAGTCAGAATAAATATGTTTTCGAACCCTCTCTTTCAAATTTAAAGTGTATGTTCCCGCGCGAATCTCAGCAATCACTTGTTCTGATTCTACATATTGATCGTTTTGAACTAAAAGAAAACTTTTTGGTGGAATAGTCACCTTATGTATAATATCTTCGCTCTCAATAATTACATACAAGTCCAGATAACATAAAAAAGCAGGATGCCCGTGACGTGTGCGTGTAGGATGAACCAAATCCTCATTGAATTTGATTTTTCCATTAAAAGGGGCTCGTACATGTTCTGCAGTACCCCCTGTAAATACTCCGCCGGTATGAAAAGTTCTTAATGTTAGTTGCGTTCCCGGTTCTCCAATGGATTGCCCCGCAATAATACCTACAGCTTCTCCCAATTCAACCAGGTCACCATGAGTCGGGCTCCGACCATAACATAATCGACAAATCCAAGATGTACTCCTACAAGTAAAGGGAGTTCGAATAGATATTGGTTGTGTTCGAAAGGCTCTGAATCGATCGACAAGCCCAAGCCCAATATCTTGATTTCGAATGGCAATGCACCGCGGACCCATATATATATCGTCCGCTAATACACGACCAATTAATGTTTGGATAAAAATTCTTTCTGGAAGCGTCCTCTTTTGAGGACTCACAGAAATCCCTCGGGTGGTGCCACAATCTGTTCTACGTACAACAATGTGTTGAACTACTTCAACAAGTCTGCGCGTAAGATATCCAGCATCTGATGTTCGTACGGCGGTATCCACAACTCCTTTTCGGGCTCCGTAGCAAGAAATGATATATTCTGTTAAAGACAGTCCTTCGCGTAAATTGCTTTGAATGGGTAAATCGATCATTTGTCCTTGGGGATCCGACATTAATCCTCTCATACCTACTAATTGGTGCACTTGAGATGCATTTCCTCTAGCTCCTGAAAAAGACATTATATGGACTGGGTTAAACGGGTCAGTCATCCTAAAATTAGGATTCATTTCTTGTCGCAAATATTCACTTGTAGCATACCATATCTCAATTGATTGGCGTAATTTTTCTACCGCGTGTACATTCCCAAAATGATGGTGTTTTTCCAAAATCAAACTTTGTTGTTCAGCATCTTGGACTAGCCATCCCTTAGAAGGTATCGTTAAAAGATCATCAATTCCTAATGAAATGGATGTAGCAGTGGCTTGCTGGAAACCCAGAGCTTTTACTTGATCCAGGATGTGTGATGTATATGCCATTCCGAAGTGATCTATTAATCTGCTAATAAGCCGTTTAATGGCAGTTCCATCTATCACTTTATTGTGAAATACCAGATTGGCCCGTTCTGCCATAAATACCCCCTTAGTCCGCTGAGTGGACTTCGCCAATGGGTTTGAGTCAATGATTGGAAAACTTCCTTTTCTCGATCTTGATTGTGGTAGAAAGTCGGGTCAGGAACTGGGGTCCTAGTTGAACCGGAGAGACCCGAATTCATATGGGTGTCATAGAATTTTTTAGCTTAGATACCATATGATTGGGTATCATATGAGTAGGCCCGAAAAAACCCTTGTATAGCTTCTTCGATTTCTCGGTAAAGAGAAATATGACCAACAGTGGTTCGAATGTATATACAAAGAATTTTTTTTTTTAAACTTCTTACTATTAGATAATGTCCATAAATCTCATGATAGGTACCCAAAGATTCATAGTGAACTTCGATGGGAGCTTCTCTTGAAGCAATAACGCATTGCTCTAGTCGCCACCGGAGCCACAAAGGACTATCTAAATTGATTCTTTTCTGCCTATAAGCTCCAATCGCATCATAGGAATTACAAAAAAAAGGCTCCCTTGTAGACTTATAGTTATTATCGTCAATTCTTTCATTTTGATAGCTTTTTCGATTCCATGGATTATACCTATTCGCACAAATACCTCGACGATTCCCACTCGTTAATACATAGAGCCCAATAAGCATATCTTGAGTCGGTACGGAAATGGGATCCCCAATAGCTGGAGACAAGAGATTCATATGAGAAAACATAAGTAAACGAGCCTCCGCTTGCGCCTCTAAAGATAAAGGTACATGAACTGCCATTTGATCCCCATCAAAGTCTGCATTGAATCCCTTACAAACTAATGGATGTAAACAAATAGCGCGTCCTTCCACTAAAATA
>SXGU01152015.1_pt1:10000-15406 | contig 15406 bp, 4 predicted proteins | sample 3174531 | NCBI WGS metagenome assembly SXGU01 (sample SAMN11356863, study PRJNA531348) | freshwater metagenome | isolation source: freshwater sample F1-140 | place: China: Fuxian Lake, Yuxi | collected 2017-12-25
GATAATAGATACCGGGGCTTTGCAATATTTGATTGATCACAATTCTGTATATTCCATTTACTATAGAAGTTCCGAGGGAGTTCATTAAAGGAATGTTTCCAATAAAAATTGTTTGTTCTTGCATATCCTTACTGGTTTTCCAAATTAATCCTGCGGATACATATAATTCAGAAGAATATGTGAGTGATTCATATACAGCATCCCTTTCTTTTATCAACGGTTCCACCAATTGATATGTTTCCACAAATAATTGAAATTCAATTTCTTGCTCTGTATCTTCAATTTTTGGAAACTTATAAAGTTCTTCTGTTAAGCCCCGATCCATGAACCCACAAAATCCTTCAAATTGTATCTGATTCAACCCAGGTATTGTAGACATTTCCCCATTTTCATCCCCGAGCATTTTGAATTTCCCATTTCTCAAAAGAATCCCATTCTTTTCTCATTCTTCATCGAATCCTACGAATCGATCTAATAATGATGGAATTGAATTTCTATTCTGTTTACTGAATCACATGAAATTTTATCTAACTCCATATACCATATAATATATGTGGAATGTATGAAATATGAAATGCGTATGAACGGAAGAAGAAAAATTATACTCAAATTTTTATTTATATTTAGAACAAACAGATACAGAAAAGAATTGATAAATGCCATTTAGCCGCATGGAGTTTTGTTTTTGTATAGAATATAAAAAAAAATAATTCAATTTCTACCATTATTATGATATTACATATTCCAATCCGATTGAATACCAGAAAAATGAAAGGAATTCCTGATTTGATCTGTTCATTGAGATAAAGACAAAATAATTCTAAAATCTATATATAGGGAGAGAGTTGATTTTTCTAGCGCTTCATTTTTTCATGGACTCCATTGTTCAAAAAACGATTCGCAGAGAAGATAGATGTTTTTACCCACTTTTTAGTTTTTTATTTTTTAGTAGAATATTTAGAATATGATTGAAGTGCGTACGAAAAGGGGGCTTATATTTATTAAACATGTGCAGATATAGCATTTCTATTTATATATGTCTTTCTTTTATTCCATTATAACGCTCTAATGGAGACAAGACATGGCGTGCTCTATCAAAAATTCTATTTTTTCTTTTATTTTAATCTATTCAATGAAAAATTGAAACACGATAATTTCGTGCTGATTCCCTATGGACAACATATCTAGATAGATAAAATACCTCATTAGATAACTATAACTGTGTAACAACTTATGCTCTGGGGTTTACATAGACTCATAATTGCTGTTATATTATATACTTGAAATTCAGAAAGTTTTTTTTTATTGAAAAAAAAATCAATACTAATTAGTTATGTATCCAGTTTGATTTTCTTATACCATTAGAAAAAGACAAGTGAAGAAGAATCGTCCATAAATTTGCAGTCAATAGTTAATGGTTCCAATTTATTTGTCCTGAATTTTGACTTTTGTAACTGAGAATCCACATTTTCTTTTTCAATAGAAAAGAAAGGGAAAGTTTTTAGATATTGTGTGTCTTGAGATACTATAACCAATTGAAGGTATGGATCCGATCTAAAAATGAAAAAGAAAAGGGAGATACTCTCCTTTTTTTGTTTGTAGCCTTTTGGCGACATGGCCGAGCGGTAAGGCGGGGGACTGCAAATCCCTTATTCCCCAGTTCAAATCCGGGTGTCGCCTGATCAACAAAAAACTCGAAATCCTAACGTCTCCTAACGTCTAGGATTCAAGGAAAAACTAAAGTAGTGGAAGGGAATCAGTAAATCTTGATATGGGAGCCCCCCTTACTAATGGAGTGGCTACTAGAGGAGTCTTGAATTAGATTGGATAACGGGAGTGTCTAATTAACTAATGAATGGTTGTAGAAGGGTTGGAAGATACTTTGTATACAGACGGATGAAAGTCTCTGAATGTTCAGGCATCCAATTAATATTAGATTGGATAGATAATTGGCTTTTACTTAATGAGGAACACCAAAAGAAAGAATAAGTCTTATTATTGATACATGTGAGTAACATTCTTTTGATATTTCCAAAAGTGTTACTGCGCATTTTGCTTGTGCTTAATGGTTCTCGATTTTACTCGAAATCATATAAGAGCTTGTTATAAGCGGATTTATCGAAGTGATTCATCAACGGTGGCGTGTCACAATTCCCTTTTCTTTTTGACTCTGCGCCAGTAATTCCACTATTATTAGTGAACAATAATGGAAAAATTGAATTCCTTCATATTTGTTTCATATTCATAGAGATAGGGGACATAATACACATGGATATAGTAAGTCTTGCTTGGGCTGCTTTAATGGTAGTCTTTACATTTTCCCTTTCACTCGTAGTATGGGGAAGAAGTGGGCTCTAGGGGTACTCCTAATTGGGGTTGAGGAATCAAACCGTATCAATTGTTTTCTAGATCGTTTTGCAAAGCCTTTTTTTATTTTAACTATTTTATTAGTCTTCATTTCGAAATTCTTGGATTCTAGTGGAGTAATGTATTCTATGAATAACACCTTTTCAATCAAAATCAAACAAACATTTCAATAATCCCCATGTTCGTATTTCGAAAGTAAAAGGGATCCGGATGATAGGCAATTAAAAAAAAAAGAATTCTTCCTAAATTGTCTATTTTGATGAACCAGCTCTTACCAGAGTTATAAACGGACAATGAGGGACAAGGAACCCCCTTTGTTTTCTGTATTTGCTTGTTTTTATTTCCCTCCCTCTTTACTGTTCAAAGAGAAAAAAAAAGTCTTTTTTTTATTTAATTTAATAAGATCTTGCCTTAGTGTAGTCACATATTAGACACTTACCCCCTGTTTTATTTGAATTTCATTTATGAAATGCTTTATTGACTCATTTCATATCATGGATCAAAGAAGTTAAATTCAAAATCGGCAGGGTATACCCTTTTTTCGAAACGAAATACGAAGAAAAGTTACCATAGAACTCTTTGGATCATCTGTCAGTTGCTCAACGAATTACTTCTTTGGAATGTTCAAAAAAAAAGATTACTTGGTTTTCTTTTTTTTTTTATTAATTTAATTAATATATGCCTATTCCATTCCATTTTTCCTTCATTTCTGATTATTTTAATAGGAATCTCGGTATCCACCAAAAAAATCAAATCCATGAAATGAAAGAATTATAAAATCGTAAGACTTGCCTTTCAATTATTTCAGATTAATTGAAATCAACACAAATAAAATAGATCAAGCGAAGAAATTGAGATACTATGTACAGTACATATATTTAATTGATATCGACATGTATGAAGATACATATTGTGGATTCATCTATATTAAGCTTGTATCTTTCTACATTACAATAATAGATATAGATAGTATGGTAGAAAGATTCATATTTTTTTTCTACCATACTATCGAGTTTTATAGGATACTGCTGATTCTAGTCCATTCATTTTATTTAAGACGTGAGATTTGAATCCTTTTTTTCTTAACTCCTTGATAAAAAGTCAAGTTTCATTCAAATTAATCACTTTGACTGACAGTTTTTACGTATATTATAAGTAAAAAAGCGGTAGGAACTAGAATGAACAGCGCTGTAGCAATAAATGCGAGAATATTTACTTCCATAATTTCATTGTTTTTTTTACTTCGCAATAACTCGGGATTTAATCCCATAGAGATGATAAATTTGTCGCTTGTAAATTCAATGCAATGACTTACATTTCAATGACATCGAATCGGATCAATATCATGAATAACAATATCTAGGCTATCAAATCGATTCACCGTCGAGAATTGAATAGTATAACATAGGAAGATCTTTTATCCACACCGAATACAAAAAGTGATGCCTGGTCCAATCAAAAGAATTCCTTTCCTTTATTTATATATATTCTTTTCCACCCTTTCTTTTCGATAATCTACCGCCTTCCTTGTACAATCATCTGATGATGTATCATCTGACTGCTTTTCCACTTTCACCGTTTACAAATAGTTTCCAAATAAACCCCAACAAAAAAGAGAAAGGAAAAAATAAATAAAAAAAAGATAAAGATATCGTTGGGAATGAAATTCTGTCATTTGTATCCCCTTTGACAGAAAACGGAGGGATCAATTGATGTATTTTAAAAATTTTATCCGTCGGGACTGACGGGGCTCGAACCCGCAGCTTCCGCCTTGACAGGGCGGTGCTCTGACCAATTGAACTACAATCCCAGGGAAATAAAGAAAAGTGTACAACATAGATAGTCTTATGATTTCATTCAAGCCATTTTCTATTTAGATTTTAGATTCGAAGCCGGGTTGTAACAAACAAAGGCGCGAGTGATATATTGATATCCATACGGGTATGCACTTTGAGTGAGAGCGACGCGGATTCCTAGTTACTAGGAATCCTTTCGTTATTGCCAAATAAATCGATCAATAATCAATTTGAAAATGAAAACAAAAAAGAGTCTTCTTTTTTGTTTACTTTACTCTTTTTCTTTTCATTAAACTTTCTATTTAATGATCCTGATATGAATCTAGAGCGTTATCAAGGTCATAATTTATGGGAACAACTAAATAAATAGAACAAAATAAAAAACAAATAGCGGTAGGGATGGATATATCACAAAATTGGACTTTTTTTATTCTTCCCTAATTTTTTTGTTTGGCTTTTCGGGAAAACAAAATACAAAAAAATGGGCATTTTAGGTTATGGCGGATCAGCGAATTATTGGGCCGAGCTGGATTTGAACCAGCGTAGACATATTGCCAACGAATTTACAGTCCGTCCCCATTAACCGCTCGGGCATCGACCCAGGAAGAATCAATTCTAGGTTTATTGATAATCCATGATCAACTTCCTTTCGTAGTACCCTACCCCCAGGGGAAGTCGAATCCCCGCTGCCTCCTTGAAAGAGAGGTGTCCTGAACCGCTAGACGATGGGGGCATACTTGCCTGACCGCGACCATACTATGCTCATAGTATGAGCAGTTTTTTGAAATTGTCAATATAATGGAATGACTAGAGCCGAAAGCTTTTTCCATCTTTTATGATTTTCCATTTTTGATTCACGATTTATACTCAGTAAATCATTCATTTTAATCGCCACTCTATTCGATATAGAAATAAATTAGATAAATTCAATCTATTATATAAATATTTATTAGAAATAAATAGATATTATAAAAAGAAACTAGATTATATTAATAATACAAAGTATAAGATCAGTGATTGGTTTAACATAAACATAAAAAAGGGAGTTAACCTTCATTTTTTCCACTTTCATTCATTGATTCACTCATTATTACGACGAGACAGGCATGTTTCTATCTCACACTAAGCCGGTAAATTAACAAAAAGTAAATCGGGAATTTTTGGAAGAGGCAACAAGAAGTTATCAAAAATTATGTGTGTGTGTTTTTTTTCTAAAAATTTGGTTCGGTGAACAAAGCAAATC
>SXGU01181753.1_pt1 | contig 15401 bp, 12 predicted proteins | sample 3174531 | NCBI WGS metagenome assembly SXGU01 (sample SAMN11356863, study PRJNA531348) | freshwater metagenome | isolation source: freshwater sample F1-140 | place: China: Fuxian Lake, Yuxi | collected 2017-12-25
GGTGCCGTGTGCGGTCAGGATGATCACCGGCACGGTCGGCGCTTCGGCATGCAGGTGGGCGAACAGGGCATGACCGTCCATGCCGTCCATGCGCAGATCGGATATGACTGCCCGTGGCCGTTCGGCGCGAAAACGCTCGAGTGCCTCGGCACCCGATGCCGCACAACTGACCGTATAGCCGCCCGCCACCAGCCGCATTTCGATCAGATCGAGCAGGCCCGGATCGTCGTCTACCACCAGGATCCGTGCTCCGGTCGTCGTCATGGTGTTTTCTTTCGCTTGTAGGTTTCCCGGTCGATGGTCCGCAACGACTCGATCTTCTGCTGCAGCTCTTCGCTCCTGCGCTTCTCCTCGCGCAGCTGTTGGGAGAGTTGCTCCACCTTGCGCTGCTCATCGCGCTGCGTACGCTGGCGCTCGGCTACCTGCCTGAGCAGGAGTTGGGCGAGGTCGTGGCGCGCCGAGTACTGGCCACCCGGCGTGGCCGCGATGCCGCCGAGCAGCAGCTGAATGCGCGCATCGTCGCGCCATGGAGCGCGCGGGACCAGCATCGCCAGAGCCAGGTTGAGCCGTGTCGTGTCGCTCGCCGCCTGCTCGTGGGCGGCCAGTGCCGCATTGAACTCGCGTCGCTGCTCGTCAATTTTCAAGGTCGCCAGACGCTCATGGTTGGCCAGCATTGCCGCGACCTCCTGCGCCTCGTCGGGTGCCGGTGAAATGCTGGCGCAGCCTGCGATCAGCATGACGGCAAGAATCGCTGCGGGTGAGCGGAGGCGTTTCATGCTGCCTGGCCTCCCAGAGGCAGGCTGGCGCGAAAGTGGGCGCCCTGCGCGCGCTCGACGATCTCCAGGCTGCCGCGATGCGCCAGCGCGAATTCATGGGCAATCGCCAGCCCGAGGCCGGCGCCGGGAACACCTTTGCCGGCAGCGCCACGATAGAAAGGTTCGAAGATACGCGCTCGGTCCTCGGGGCTGATGCCCGGTCCGTCGTCGATCACGTCGAGTACCGCGTTGTCTCCCTCACGGGTCAGCGTGATATGTACCACGCCGCCGTCGGGCGAAAACTTGATGGCGTTCGAGATCAGGTTGTCGGCCAGGGTTGCCAGCGCCTCGCCGCCGCCCTCCACGGTCAGCGGCGCCAGCGAGCCGGTGATGCGCAGCTTTCGATTGCGTGCCGCGAGCTGAATGGTCTCCAGTGTCTGCTCGATCACCTTGTCGAAGCGGATGGCGCAGGTTTCCATGTGGTCGCGCGCATGACTGGCCTGCTGCATGCGTAGCACGCCGTCGATCAGTCCCTGCAAGCGCAGGGCATTGGTATTCATGATCCCGGCTATCTTGGCCTGCTGCTCGGTCAAGGGACCGGCAACGCCTTCGCTGAGCAGGCTTGCGCCTTCGCGCAAGGTTGCCAGCGGCGTCTTCAGCTCGTGGGAGGCGTGGCGCATGACACGGGTGCGGTCTTTCTCCAGCGCCACCATGCGCTTGCGCAACCACTCCAGGCGACTCCCGACGCGTTGCATGTCTTCCGGCCCCTTGAGGTGGATCCGTCGATCCAGGCGGCCTTCGCCAAGCGCCTGCACGGCGCGTTCGAAGCGGCTCCACAGGCGCGCCACCGTGCGGCGGCCGAACCATACCAGCAGCCCGGTCAGTGCCAGCGCCGCAAGCATGGCGGCCATCAGCCTTTGGCGCAGGCTTTCGGCCTTCAGGCGAAACGTCTCGCGCTCCACTTCCACGAGCCGGTTGGCCTCGCTCAGCAGGGGATCGAGGTCACGCTTGATCGTCGCCAGGGTCGCCTTCAACAGCGGCAGCTTTTCGGCATGGGCGCCGAGTTTCTCGTAGGCGCCAGCTTCTTTTTGCTGCATGTCGCGGACGCGGCCGGCCAGGTCGGCGAACAGGGACATGGCCGCATATTCCTCGGCACTCCGTCGCCATTCATGGCGTTCGGCAACATACTCGTCGAGCAGCGACGGATCGCGCAGCACTTCGTATTGCCGCAGGATGCGTTCCATGTGCGTGAGGTCCTCCTGCAGGGCATAGCCCAGCGTTGCGGCCCGGGACGCCTGGCGTACCGTCACCTCGCTGCGTCGCGCAAGCTCGTCGACGGTCAGCGAGGCATAGCCGACCGCGGCCAGCAGCGGCAGCACGGCGAGGACGTTGCCCAGCGCAATCAGTCTCAGGAATGAACGTGGATAAAGGTTCACCTACTCGGTTCCGAACTTGGTTTCAACGCGGATGCCCATTTCCTTCAGCATCGGGGTCGGCAGTATGCCACCGGCGCAGACGATCACTGCATCGTTCGCCAGTTTCACCGTTTCTTCGCATTCAAGATAGACGAATTCTGCCTCGATTCGGCTGATTGTCGAGCCCAGCACTACTTTCAGGTTTCCCTTTCCCTCGGCCTCGGCGAGCCGCTCGCGGTTCTTCTGCTTGACACGGCCGAAGGCTTCGCCGCGGTAGGAAAGCGTGACCGAGCTGCCCGCTTCGGCGGCAATCGCGACGGCGGCCTCGATCGCGCTGTCGCCGCCGCCAACCACCAGCACGTGCTGGCCGCGATACTGCTCGGGATCGATCAGGCGATAAACCACTTTCGGCAGTTCCTCGCCGGGGACACCGAGCTTGCGCGGCGTGCCGCGCCGGCCGATGGCCAGCAGCACGGCATGGGTACTGTACTCGGCACGGTCGGTCTTGACGATGAAGCCGTTGTCGACGGCTGTCACCTTTTCCACACGCTGGCCGAACTCGATCTTCATGCCGAAGCGCTCGACGATGTCCTGCCAGAACGCCAGCAGCGATTCCTTCGAGATTTCGCCGAGCCTCGCCTTGCCGGCCATCGGCAGCACCACCGGCTGGGTCATCACGATCTTGTTGCGCGGATAGTGATAGACGGTGCCGCCCAGTGAATCCTCCTGTTCCAGCGTGACGAAGCGCAGCTTTTTTTCCATCGCGCCGAGCGTGGCCGAGAGCCCCGCCGGGCCGGCGCCGACGATGACGACATCGAGCTCGCTGGTGCCGCGAGCGACCTTGACCACGGATTCGATGGCCTGCTTGCCCTGTTCGGCGGCCTTGCGTACCAGGCCCATGCCGCCCAGCTCGCCGGCGATGTAGATGCCCGGCACATTGGTCTCGAAAGTCGGCTTGACGTAGGGGATGTCGATGCCGCGCGTCTCCGTCCCGAACACCAGCTTGATGGCTTCGACCGGGCATGCCGCCGCGCAGGCGCCATGGCCGATGCACACCGTTGGATTGACCAGTTGCGCCTTGCCGTTGACGATGCCCAGCGCTTGTTCCGGGCAGGCATTCGCGCAGGCGCCGGCGCCGCAGCACAGCGCCGGATTCACCACCGGGTGCAGGCTCGGCGGCTCGGTCATGCCGGTCTCCACCGATTGCCTCATCACCGCGACGGACGCCAGTTCGCGACGACGGCGGGCATGAAGGTGGAGCAGCAGCGCGAACGTCAGCGGCACCGCATACGCCGTCCACAGCAGCAGCGTCATGACGTGCGCGCTCTGCCGGGAAGGATGGAAGTGCTGCCGGCGGGCGTAATGCTCTCCGGCTTCTTCACCTTGCGCCAGTCGTCGGCGACATGGCACTTGTCGCATTGCAGGTCGAAGCTGCCGAAGTGCACATCTTCCTTCTCGTGGCAGGCATGGCAGCGGCTCTCGGTTTTGGTCCGGTAGAGCGGGGCACGATGGCAGGCGGCGCACTTGACCTTGACATGCTTGCCGGCGAGGGCGAAGGGCGTATCGCGGCCATGGTCGAAGGTCGAAGGCTTGAAGCTCTTTTCATTGTGGCAGGCCTCGCACTTGTCGCCGTAGTTGCCCTTGTGGCCTTTTTCCCGGTCTTCGTGATCGTGGCAGGCGGCGCACGTCTGCGGCAGCTTATCGCGCATGCCGGCATCCTTGTGGCAACTGTCGCACTTGGCGATCTTGTGTTTTTCGCGCAGCGGAAACTTCGTGTCGCGGTCGTGCTCGAAGCTGGTTCCCTTCCAGCCCTTGGCGTTGTGGCACTTGTCGCATTTGTCGCCGAGCGAGCCGCGGTGCCCCTTCTCGTTGTCGTCGACGCGGTGGCAGGCAACGCAGCGCATCGGCGTCTTCTCCTTGTAGAGTTGTGCGCGATGGCAACTGCCGCATTTGGCAATACGGTGGCGGTCGAGCAGGGCGAAATGCGTGTCGTGATCGTGGCGGAAAGTCGAGGTCTTCCATTTCCTTTCGTTGTGGCAGCTTTCGCAGCGCGTTCCGAAGTGGCCCTTGTGGCCGTCCTTCATGTCGTCCTTGCGATGACAGGAAGCGCACTCGCGCGGGGTGTCGGAAAATTTGTTGTCGCGGTGGCAGTCGGTGCACTTGATTCCGGGTTCGGCATGGCCGAGGCGCAGCGGAAATTTCGTTTTCTCGTGATCGAAGCGCGCCTCCTTCCATGATGACTCGTTGTGGCAGTTCATGCATTTCGGGCCGAGTCCGTTCTTGTGCCCTTTGTCGAAATCATCCTTGCGGTGGCAGCTCACGCAGTCGGCGGGCGCCTGGCTGAACTTGGCCTTGGCGCGATGGCAACTGGCACAGGTCCGGCCGCGATGCTTGCCGCGCAGCGCGAAATCGGTCTGCGCATGATCGAACTTCGTTTCGTCGAGCTGCACGATCTTTGCACTGCGGCCCCTGTGGTCGGTATGGCAGCCGCGACATTCGCGTTCCTTGATGCGGCCGTGGTAGCCGATGCCGGCTTTTACGTCGGCGGCGACCGGCTTGTGGCAGTCGAGGCAGAGCTTGGGTTGCGCGGCGCGGTCGAAGCGGATGTGGCAGTTCTGGCAGGTGCCTTCGAGATCGGCATGCCCCTGGATCACGGGGCCGGGCATGACCGCCGATTCGAGACTTTGCGCCGCCGCCGTGGATGAAGCAATGAGCAAGGCCGTAGCGAGGGCTGCCCTAGTAAGCGTGTACAGCGACGACATGAACGAGTGCGGTGACCACCAGCAGGCACAGGAAGGGAATGTGCACGACATGCCAGAGTGAAAACAGCTTTTCAAAGGTCGAAAACTGTGACGCGAGTTGCATGGCTTTCAGCGTGTCGTCAATCGTCCTCGCCAGCGTGCGCAAATGTGCATGCGTTGCCGTGTCGCCATCGCCGACTTTTTGTTCATGCGCGGCAATCGCCCTGCGCACCCGTCGGCTGGCCGCGAAGCGCTTCCAGCCGAGCGAGGCGAAGTGCAGGGCGCTCCGCCAGCGGCCGTGCGCTTGCGTGGAAACCAGCGCGGAGAAGCGCCCGATTTCGCGCTCGATTACCGGCAATCGGGTGAGTTCTTCCTTCAGCGATGCCAATTGCAGTTCCAGCGTGCGCTGAAGTTCCGTCGCCGTGGCGCGGCTGCCATACAGGCCATGGTGAATCCTGCGGTAGAGGACGCGGCCGATGATGCCGCTGGCGACCACCAGCAGCATGGATGCGAGCGCGATCGCCGCGTTGAACGAGCCGACGCGGAAAGTCGAATGGAACAGCACGATGAGCGGGCCGGCAATGCCGGCAAACATGTGGAAGCGGAACCAGTGCTTGAGCGGGCCGAGTACCGCAAGGACACTGAAGCGCTTGCGCAGCGGATAGATCAGCAGCACCAGCATCAGAGATCCGCCCAGCACGCCAAGCCAATAGGCGAAATCCGACGACGACGTGTAGAGGTCGTCGTGCCGCACGATCCAGCCCGCGAGGGCGAGTGAGATGACGGCCGAGGCGATGGCCGAGGTGACAACCGCGCGACCGGTGACCGCGCGCAGCGAGCGGCCGATGTTTTGAACCCATGACGACTGCGGCGCCGGACAGCTTCCAGCTGTGGCTTCCAGTTCCATGATGCGGCTCCCTTGATATTGGTACGAGCGCGAGCCCGTTTATTACGGCCGCATCCTAGGGTGTGGCGCCGGTCGGCAAAAGTGTCGGGCGCCGACGACAGTGGCTGCGTCCCCGCCGAATCCGGAATATCCGCCTCGCACCGGATTGACCCGGACCTGTCGGGTCGGGCAATCGACATCAACCAGCATAGGGAGTCCACGCAATGAACCCACTGAAACGAGTCGCAGCATGGTTGGCCGGAGGCCTGTTGCTGATGGCGGCAGTACCCGCGCTGGCCGGCACGATCACCGGCTCCGCCCACGACTTTACGGGCCAGGCCTGGTCGGGCGGCCGCATCTGCGTGGCCTGCCATGCGCCGCACAAGACGGATACCACCACCACCGACGCGCCGCTGTGGAGCCACGCCAACTCAACCGCAACCTACACGCTCTACAGCACGCCGACCATGAACGCCACGGTGACGCAGCCCGGCGGCGGTTCCAAGCTGTGCATGTCCTGCCACGACGGCACGGTCGCGGTGAACAGCTTCGGCGGCGTCACCGGCACCACCATGATCTCGGCGGCCAATAACCTCGGCACCAACCTCAAAGGTTCGCACCCGATCGGCTTCGCTTACAACACGGCGCTGGCCACCGCCGACGGCTCGCTGCATGATCCCGCCACCAAGACCGTCACCATCGGCTCCGGCAGCCAGACCCGGACCGGCACGGTCAGCGCCATGCTGCTCTATGGCGGCAAGATGGAATGCGACTCCTGCCACGACGTGCATAACACCTTCACGGTCGGCGGCTTGGGAACAGGCCTGGTCAAGGTCGATCCATCGGGCAGCAAGATTTGCCTTGCCTGCCACAACAAATAGGCGCAAGCAAGCGTGTTCGCCATCATGAAGAAACCCCGCCATCTGCTAGCTGGGTGCATCGCCGCGGTCGCCGCCGCGACGATGCTCGCGGCTTGCGTCAGCAATCCGAACCAGCCCGGAAAGAACACGGTGGCCGAAGCCGCCAGCGGCCCTGTGTTCTACCCGCCGCTGCCCAAGTCGCCGCGCATCCAGTACCTGACCACGATTGCCAGCGAGCGCGACCTCGCCGTCAAAAAGGACAGCTTTGCCGACTTCATCGTCGGCGAGGAAAAGGAGGCACAGCGGCTGACGCAGCCCTACGGCATCGCGATGCACAAGGGCAAACTCTACGTTGCGGATACGGGCGCCGGCGGACTGGCGATTTTCGATCTGGCGCAGCAGCGTTTCAGCTTCATGACGGGCACCGGTGCTGGCCGCATCAAGCGCCCGATCAACGTCCGGATCGACACCGACGGCACTCGCTATGTCACCGATACCGGACGCGACCAGGTGCTGGTCTATGACCGAGACGACCGTTTCATCAAGGCTTTCGGCGTCGAAGGCCAGTTCCGCCCGGTGGATCTGGCGATAGCCGGTGATCGTCTCTATGTCGCCGACATTGCCCATCACCAGATTCAGGTGCTGGAAAAAGCCACTGGCAGGTTGCTGTTCAAGTTCGGCAAGCCGGGCTCGGGCGAGGGCGAGCTATTTCATCCGACCAATATCGCACTCGGGCCGGATGGCGATATCTACGTCGTCGAAACCAGCAATGTCCGCGTGCAGCGCTTTACCGCCGAAGGCAAGCCGGTACGTGCCTACGGCTCGGTCGGCTCCACGCTGGGCAGTTTCGCGCGCCCGAAAGGCATCGCCATGGACAAGAGCGGACGCCTGCTGGTCGGCGACGCGGCGTTCCAGAACGTGCAGGTCTTCGACAACAGCGGCAAGCTGCTGATGTATTTCGGCCAGACCGACGGTCGTTCCGACGGCCTCAACCTGCCGGCCGGGGTCACGGTCGACTACGACAACATCGCCAGCTTCCGCCGCTTCGCCGACCCGAAGTTCAACGTCGATTACCTGATCCTCGTCGCCAGTCAGTTTGGGCCGAACAAGATCGATATCTTCGGCTTCGGCAAGATGAAGGACATGGATTATTCCGACGCCAAACCGGCGTCCTGAGCGAAGCAACGCGGACGATAAGGAATGCGCGCTCCGGCCATCGGGGCGACTGCCCAAATGAGGAATTGTGCACGGCGATTGGTCGCTGTCAGGATCGCCGCGCTGTTCTTTTTCGCCGATGGCAGCCGCGCCGCGGAAATCGAATCCTTCAAGCTGACCGGTGTCGATGGTTACGTCACGCTGCAATACGTGCAGGACCAGCAGACCACCGACCAGCCCGGGAAGGCGCCCCGGTCGCGCCAGGCGCAGTCAGGCTTTCGCAACGAGGTATTCGTCATGACGCACAGCTATGTCTATCACCCGAACCTGATGACGCTGGATCTCGGCGGCGGCCCGATTCTCCATAGCGAGAGCTTCACCGGCGATACCGGCGAAGCCAGGGCGCGCGGCGCGCTCTACAACCTCACGGCGCGGGCCACGCTGCTGCGCGACAAGCCCTACACCGGATCGCTGTTCTTTTCGCACCTGAACCCGACCGTCAGCGTCGCACCGGGCCAGGTGCTGACGCAGGAGAACACGCGCTACGGCTTCGACTTCTCGCTGCTCGCCGCAGCGTCGCCGGTGCCGGTGCAGGCGGGCTTTGTCCGCTCGCACTCCCGGGGCCGCGGCACCGACCGGCTGGTCGACGACCGCAGCGACCAGTTCAACCTCGGCGCCAGCCGTTCCTACGGCGCGCTGGGGTCGACCCAGGTCCAGTATCAGACCAGCCACCAGGCCTCGCAAAGCGGCAGCCAGAACCTGCCGATCCAGTCGAGCACGGCGGACAATCAGTCTGTTAACGTCGATACGCGCCTGCAGCTCGGCGACAAGCGGCAATACGACCTGGCCAACCTTGTCAGCTTCAACAGGCAGGGATACGCACTGGGCGCGGGCGCCCTTCCGGAACTCAAGGACGGACGCTTCATGCTCGACCTGCGCGCCCGCCACTCGAACAAGCTGCACAGCCACGGCTCCTACAACTACGGCCACAGCAGTCAGGGTGACCTCGATTCGGTTACCCAGGCGGCATCCGCCGGGCTGAACTATTGGCCCATGACCGGGCTGGAAACCAGCTTCGGCGCGCGCGGTGACAACAACCGGACGCGGCAGTTCAGCGCCCGGTCGCACAGCGTCGATGGCAGTTTCCGCTACGAGCAGCCGCTGCCAATCGGCGTCGGCCAGGTCAGCTACGGCGTCCGCTACGACAGCCGCGCACAGCAGGCCCAATCGTCGCAGACCGGTGTTCTCGGCGAGCGCATTACCCTGAGCGGAATCGCCCATATTTCCCTGGCTCATTCTCACGTCATCGCCGGAACTCCGGTGGTGAGCAATGCCGGCCGCACGCAGATCTTCGTCGCCGGCGTCGATTACCTGCTGACCGTCGTCGGCAACGAAACCCGGGTGCAGCGGCTGATCGGCGGCAGTATCCTCGATGGCGAGCAGGTGCTGGTGGACTACGCCTACGACGTCGGTGGCACCTACGCCTACCACCAGCTCGACCAGACGCTCAGCCTCAACTGGAATCTGTCGCGTTACGCCAACGGCTATTTCCGCTATTTCACCTCGGCGCCGCGCCTGGCCTCCGGTTCGCCAAGCTTCCCGCTCAACGACGTGAGGAGTTCAACCTACGGCCTGCGCGCCGACCTGCCTTTCAATCCGGGCCTGCAGATCACCATCGGCGGCGGCATCGAATTCGAGAATCGGCATGAGACCGTGTCGCCCTACCAGCGCATGGCAAACGATCTCTACATCCAGACCGACGAGCCGCTGTTCGGACTTGGCAATGTTCGAGCCTCGCTGCGCCGCTCGCGCATCGACTACACCATCGCCGCTCAGAATTCCGATGTACGCGGCTACGATCTGCGCTACTGGTCGCGCCACTGGTTCGGCATCGATCTGAGCGCCGCCCTCAGCGCCGAGCGCGACGACGCCGGCCTGATTCCGCGGCACCGCAGCGACGGTTCGATCGGCGTGCAATGGCAGGAACGAAGATTCACGCTGTCCTCCAGCCTGATTCGTACTCGTGAGATCCAGGCCGGCGTCGAACGCAACCGGACCACCTTCCAGTTCCTCGCCAAAAGGGATTTCTGACGATGCTCCATTTGTTCCGCATCGTCGGTATTGCGCTCCTGCTGGCCGCCTGCATATCCGTCCCGGCGTGGGCGGAACAGGCGCAGGAGAAGCTGGTGTGGCCGCATGCGCCGGCACAGCCGCGCGTCGAATTCGTCAAGGCTTTTTCGCGTGCCGCCGATCTCGGCATCGGCAAGGGTTTCTTCGAGCGGCTCAAGGATCTGCTGTTCGGCGAGGCGGAAACGCGCATCCTCCGCCCGATGGCCGTGGTGGCCAGCGGCGGCATGCTCTACGTCGCCGATCCGGGCGCCAAAGGCGTGCACCGCTTCGATACCGCAGGTGGCGAGTACGCCTTGATCGCCGCAACCGACGACACGCCGCTGCCCTCCCCGGTGGGGTTGGCGCGCGGCGCGGCGGGTGAGGTGTATGTCGTCGATTCGAGGCTGGCGCAGGTCTTCGTCATCCGGCCTGGTGAAAAGTCGGCGCTGGCGATACGGCTCGACGTCAAGCTGACGCAGCCGACCGGCATTGCCTTCGATCCCGCCAGCGGCCGCCTGCATGTCGCCGACACTGCCGAGCATCGCATCCACATCTTCGAGCGCGACGGTTCGCTGGCGGGCAGCATCGGCCGGCGCGGCGCCGGCGACGGTGAATTCAATTTTCCGACCTACCTCTGGCGCACGCCGGAGGGCGTGCTGTATGTCACCGACTCGCTAAACTTCCGCGTCCAGGCCTTCGATACGCGCGGTCGCTTCGTCGGCAAGTTCGGCCGCCAGGGCGACGGCACCGGCGACGCGGCGCGACAGAAGGGCGTGGCGACCGATCGTCACGGTCACGTCTATGTGGTCGATGCGCTGTTCCACGCCTTCCAGATTTTCGACGCGACGGGCCGGTTGCTGCTGCCGGTCGGCGAACGCGGGCAGGAGCGCGGCGAATTCTGGCTGCCGACCGGTATTTTTATTGACGATGACCTGATCTACATCGCCGATTCATACAACCAGCGCATCCAGGTCTTCCGCTACATCGGAGGGGCGACATGAAGCGCGGCCTGATCGCGATAGCCCTGTTGCTTCTGGCGCTGCCGGTATTCGCCGGATTGGCGACCAGCAAACACAACCTCTCGGTGAGTGGTCCGGGCGTGGTCAAAGCCGCGTCCGAAACGCAAAGCTGCCTGTTCTGCCACGCTCCGCACAACGCCTCGCCCATCGCGCCGCTGTGGAACCGCAACAACCCCGGCACCAGCTACACGCCCTATACCAGTTCGACATCCATCGCCCGGCCCGGCCAGCCAACCGGCGCCTCCCTGCAATGTCTTTCCTGCCACGACGGCACCATCGCGCTCGGCGATGTGCTCAGCCGTGGCACGCGCATCGGCATGAGCGGTGGCGTGACGACCATGCCGGCGGGCAACAGCAAGCTCGGCAGCGACCTGTCCGACGATCATCCGATTTCCTTCGCCTACACCGCCACGCTCGCCGCCACGCGCGGCGAACTGGCCAACCCGGCGACGCTCACCGGCAAGGTCAAGCTCGATGCGGGCGGGCAGTTGCAGTGCACTTCCTGCCACGACCCGCATGACGACACGAATGGCAAGTTCCTCGTGGTGCCCAACCAGGCCTCCGCGCTGTGCCAGACCTGTCACGTCAAGAACTACTGGAACGGCAGCGACCACAAGCTGTCGGCCAAGACCTGGAACGGCGCCGGCACCAACCCGTGGCCGCATACGACCAGCACCACGGTTGCCGCCAACGCCTGCGAAAACTGCCATCGGCCGCACACCGCTGGCGGAAAAAAATGGCTGCTCAACAACGCCGCCGAGGAAAGCAACTGCTACTCCTGCCACAACGGCAACGTCGCGGCGAAAAACGTGCAGGCCGAATTCACCGGCAAGAGCTCCATCCATCCGGTGGCCGCCAGCACCGGCGTGCATGATCCGGCGGAACCGGCGGTGGTGCAGGCGCGGCATGTCGAGTGCGCCGACTGCCACAACCCGCATGCCACCAACAGCAGCGCCGGCCTGCTGCCCGGCTCGCTGGCCGGCGTACGCGGCATCAACAGCGGCGGCACCGAAGTCAAGCCGGCGACGGCCGAGTACCAGATCTGCTTCCGCTGCCACGCCGACAGCCCCAACATGCCGGCGCCACGCACCACGCGCCAGATCGTGCAGACCAATACGCGGCTTGAATTCGCCACCACCAATCCGTCGCATCATGCCGTCGCCGGCCCCGGAAAAAATACCAACGTGCCCAGCCTGATAGCGCCGTGGACCACGGCCAGCACCGTGAAGTGCGGTGACTGCCACAACAATAATTCCGGACCGGGTGCGGGCGGCGTCGGCCCGAAGGGGCCGCATGGATCGACCTATCCGACGCTGCTCGAACGCCAGTACCTGAAGGCCGACAACACGCCGGAGAGCGCCGCCAACTACGCGCTTTGCTACAAGTGCCATAGCCGCACCAGCATCCTCAGCGACAACACGTTCAAGGAACACACGAAGCACATCATTGGCGAACGCACGCCCTGCAACGCCTGCCACGACCCGCATGGCATCAGCTCGACCCAGGGCAATGCCACCAACAACAGCAAGCTGATCAACTTCGACACCACGATCAACAAGCCAAGTTCGAGCGGTCAGTTGAAGTTCGTGTCGAACGGCACCAACAAGGGCAGCTGCTACCTGACTTGCCACGGCAAGAACCACAACCCCCTCAGCTACTAGGAGAAAGAGCATGAACCCAGCTTCTACAAACGATGCCCTGCTGACGCCCCCGGTCGACTACGAGGTCCGTCCATTGCCCGCCGCGACCGACTCGCGCCGCCTCATGGCCTTGGTCGGTCTGGTGGCGTTCGTGACACTGTCCTCTTTGTATCTTGCCGTGCGCGGCACGGAAAAGCCGATAGCGCAGGCTGTCGAGTCCCACGCTGCGCCGACGCCGGCAAACGCGCAGGCACCCGACGTTCAGGCAATGGTCGATCGGCTCGCGGCACGCCTGCAGACGGAACCCGACAACGGACCGGGCTGGCAGATGCTGGCAAAGTCCTACGCTGCGCTGAGGCGCTTTGGCGACGCCGCTGGCGCCTACGCCAAAGCCATGGCTTTGCTTCCGGCGGACGCCGGTCTGTTGGCGGACTATGCCGATGTGCTGGCGATGACCCAGTCCGGCAGCTTCGGCGGAGAGCCGGTGCGGCTGGTCCACAAGGCGCTCGCCATCGATCCTGCGCACCCCAAGGCCTTGGCGCTGGCGGGAACCGAGGCCTACCGGCGCGGCGACTTCGGCAATGCGCTGCGTCACTGGAACAAGGCGCTCGAAACGGTTCCGGCCGATTCCGACCTGGGGGCTTCCATTCGCAGCGGAATTGCCGAGGCCGAGAAGCGCCGCGCAGCCTCTGTCGGGCAGCAGCGACAGTAGCGATGGAAATTTGCTGCCGCTATAACTCGTTCAAGCCGAACAACGGAGCTTGATCATGAACTGTTTTCCACGCTGCATCGCGACCTGCGTGCTATCGCTTGTTGCAGCTGCATTGCTCAGCGCCTGCGCCAGCACGACTCCCGGTGGCCGCTCCCAGATGGCGGCGCCGGAACCGATCAGCGCGCTGTACTCATCGTTTGATCTCAGCATGACACTTGCGGCACTCGCTCCGGTGGTGACGTCCTGCGTGGGCCTCCAGTGCCAGGTGGACAAGGGCTTCGAGCGTCAAGTCCTCCGGCTCGGGACACGTCTTGCCGAAGCGGCCCATGCGACTTACCCTGATCTGAAGGAGCGCGTTCCGCAATTCACTTTCATCGTCGCGGAAAAGATCGAGGCAGGCAGTTCATCCGATGCCTCGGGCACCATCGTCATCTATCGCGGAGTGCGCAAGGCCCGGATCGACGAGGAGACGCTGGCCTATTTGATCGCCAGGGAAATGGGGCACGTCATTGCCCGGCACCATGACGAAAAATCCGCGGCGACGATCATCTCGTCGCTCATCGCCCAACTGGTGCTGGCCCCCGCCAATCTTGCCCGCGGCGTGGCCTTCATCGCCTCTTCGACCGCGGGCGCATTCGGCAAGGATTTTGTTTCATCCGGCAATGTGCCGGAACAGCGGAAGGAAGCCGACATCATCGCGCTGGATTTGCTTGCCAGGCAGGGATGGAGCGACACCGAGATCGTCGATTCGCTGCTGGATTACTCCAACAGGCTCGGCAGGGACTCATGGTCGACGGAAGTCGAACAGATGGCCATGCATCTCAATAATTACAAGTCTGCCAATGCGGTGGCTCTGGCGGAGCCTGTCGCCCGCTAACTGGCTTCCAGCGAGGAGATCTCATGCGCCCATGCCAGCGATTTGACGGCGCATTGGGAGACTTTAAGTGCATCAAGGCCGCACAGCACCGCCTGCTGCTCCAATTCGTGGGGCGACTGACCTTCGGCGGCAATCGCGAGCAGCAAGGCGTTGCGATAGGGACCCTGCTGACCGACCAAAGCGTCATGCACGGCCTTGGGAAGTTTGGCTTGCACCAGCAACTCGGCCATCGTCTGGCCCATGAGCTGGTCAAGCAGGGAGAACAGCCCGAGTATGAATAGCGCGTCCGTCTGCGCCGGCATGCTGCCCTGACCAGCCAGATTTTCAAGGAAATAAGCGCGTGACAACGCCTGCTCCGTCAGGACTCGCTCTTCATGGCCGGGCGCCTTGAAGTCGAACAACAACAGGGATAGCCAGCGGTAGATCTTTTCCCGGCCAAGCAGTATCAGCGCCTTGTCCATGCTCACAACGGGACTGCGCAATCCCATGGCCGCCGAATTGATATAGCGCAGGAGTTTGAACGCAAGTACCGGGTCGTGCCTGAACTGCTCGGCAATCACCCCGATCTCGGCATCGCTGCCCAGCAGGTTGAGCAGCTTGATGATCTGCAGGCGATTGATGTTGCTCTTGGGCGGATGCCAGTTTTCACGGCCGGTGACAAACTCGCCGAGGAAAAAGTCAAAGTCGGCCTGAAAGTATGAATCGAACTCGTCGACCGCATTCAGTCCGCCGGCGATCAGGCGGAGTTTGGGCAGCTTGGCCGAGCGCGCTGCCGTCAGGGACTTGATCAGCAGCCTGACACCCATCCCGTCGAAGCCGGTCGCATCGATCTGAACATAATCGGCGCTTGCGGCCATGATCGGCAATTGGGAAAACCGGGTGACCTGATTCTGGCGCAGCAGCCAGCCGTATGAAAATCCGGCTTGTCGCAAAATGTCGAGTTGGCGCAGGATGCGCTCGGCCTCAAGAGTTTGATGCACCGGCGCCAGCATGAGCACGGTGTTGCTGCGCGGCAATTCATGGAGGCGCGGGTTGTCCAGGGAATCCGGCGACAACCTGACAAAGGAGAGTCTGGGGCCCAGCAGCGCATCGTCGCCGAGTGACGTCAGGCTGCGCAGGATGGCATCGTCGTAGATCTTCTGCAGAAACTCAAAGTCACTCTGCAGACGTTGCACCACCTCTTCGGGCAGGCTGAACTGGTAGCCGGCGATTCGCTTGTCGCGGTCGAGTAC
>SXGU01226361.1_pt1 | contig 15401 bp, 13 predicted proteins | sample 3174531 | NCBI WGS metagenome assembly SXGU01 (sample SAMN11356863, study PRJNA531348) | freshwater metagenome | isolation source: freshwater sample F1-140 | place: China: Fuxian Lake, Yuxi | collected 2017-12-25
ACTCATTTCTTTGATTGGTCGTGACCCACAGTCAAACGTATTTTAAAATAAACCGTGATGCCGTCAGTACAGCAGATGTCTGGAAACTGAGGTATTAACCGCTTATTTCTAGGATAATTCGCATAATACCCATAAATCACGATATAATCGCTGATAAACGTATTCATTGACTGTGGCTTTAATTTAACATGAAAACTACCGGGTATTTTTGGCGTAAGGGCTTGTGGGCTTTACTCAGCTTGTCTTTTCTATTATTAGTCTGTGCTGGACTGCTTTATCTTTACCTGGAAAGTCAACTACCCAATGTAGACTCATTGAAAACAGTCCAACTGCAAGTACCCCTAAGAATATATAGTCAGGATGGTTTATTAATTCAGGAGTATGGCGAAAAAAGACGTATCCCCCTGACTTATGAAGAAATACCTCCAACCCTAGTACACGCCCTTATAGCCACCGAAGACCAACGCTTTTTTGATCATGGTGGTGTTGATGTTTTCGGCTTGGCACGCGCGACAGTACGTATGATTCAAACCGGTACAAAATCACAGGGCGGAAGTACGATTACAATGCAAGTGGCACGAAATTTTTTCTTGAACAGAAAAAAAACCTTCTTGCGCAAATTCAATGAAATTATGTTAGCCATTAAAATTGACCGCGAATTAAGCAAAGAAAAAATTCTTGAATTGTATTTAAACAAAATTTATTTAGGAAACCGGGCATATGGCGTTGGAGCTGCTGCAAAAATTTATTATGGGAAAACGCTGAAAGAGCTAGATCTCGCGCAACTCGCTATGATTGCGGGTTTACCTCAAGCTCCTTCAACTCAAAACCCGATTACCAACCCATTGGCTGCAAAAAAACGTCGTGACCACGTACTTGAGCGCCTTCTCGAAGAAAAATACATTGCCGAAGCGCAGTACCAGGAAGCCATTAGCCAACCACTTACTGCAGCCTACCATGGTAGCAATATTGAAGTCAGTGCCCCCTACGTCGCTGAAATGATCCGCCAATCACTCTTTGATCACTTCGGTCAAGATGCCTACACTAAAGGGTATAAAGTTTACACAACCATCAAAGCTCCCTTACAAAATACGGCAAACCAAGTCGTTGAAGATAATTTACTCGCCTATGATCGCCGTCATGGCTATAGAGGCCCTGTTGCTAACATTGGTGAGATGCGTGCTCGTTCAACAGAGACACTTCATAAGTTACTGAGTGAATATCCCGTGATTAATGATCTTGAGCCCGCAATCATCCTATCCGTGACCGGTCAAGAGGCAACGGCTGTCACCCGTCATGAGCAAACGCTTACCTTACCATGGCAAGGCCTCTCCTGGGCACGTCCTGCGCTAAAAAGAGGCTGGATGGGTAGAGCGCCGACCCAGGCAAAACAAATAGTGACCGTTGGTGATGTTGTCTATGTACGCTACCACCATGATCACTGGCAATTAACGCAAATTCCTCAGGTCGAAGCAGCGTTAGTTGCATTAGACCCCAAAAATGGTGCAATCGAAGCGCTACTGGGTGGACTTAACTTTCAGAAAAGTAAATTTAACCGTGCAACCCAATCCAGTAGGCAACCTGGCTCAAGTTTTAAACCATTTATCTATGCAGCAGCATTAAATAAAGGCTACACATTATCTACATTGATTAATGACGCGCCTATTGTAGTTGATGATCCGAGCCAAGCCAATTTATGGCGTCCCCATAATGATAAACTAAAATTTAATGGCCCGACGCGCTTAAAGGCAGCATTAGTGCATTCGCTAAATATGGTATCCATCCGCATTCTTGATGATATTGGCATCGATTATGCCGTTGAATTTGTTAGCCACTTCGGTTTCCAAAAAACAAACTTACCCCATACCCTCTCCCTTGCCCTCGGTAGCTTATCAGTAAGCCCTATGGATCTCACCGCTGCCTATGCCGTTTTTGCCAACGGCGGCTATAAAATAGAACCTTACTTGATTGATCGTATCACAGACAATGAAGGTAAGGTCCTCTTACAAGCAAAACCTGCTTATGTTTGCAACCCATGCACTGAGAAAAACAAGGATACGGATGTGATAGCACCTCGCGTAATTTCTGAGGATGTCGCATTTCTTATGCACACGGCGTTGATGGAAGTTATACAACACGGAACTGCACATTCAGCTACAGTGCTCAACCGTAACGATATCGCTGGTAAAACAGGGACGACCAATGAGCAAGTTGATGCCTGGTTTGCTGGCTATAACCCTTCATTAGTTGTCACTACATGGATAGGCTTTGATACACCCAAACCTCTACATGAATACGCGGCCCAACTCGCATTACCCGTGTGGATTGATTTTATGAAAGTTGCATTAAAAGACATACCCGAACAAGACATGAAACAACCTGAGGATGTGGTTGCCGTGCGCATTGACCCAAGCAATGGTCTACTTGCAAACCCGAATCAAGAAAATGGCATCATTGAATATTTCCGAAAAGAAGAAGTGCCTGCACCAACGGACACCAACCCAGATATGATGCACAATACAGTAACGACACAAGAACCTGCAAATGAAGACAATTTGTTTTAAGCTTTGAAGGAACAGGCCCGCATGAGGCATTGCATCATTACGGGCTACTCTTATGAATGATCCAAGCTAACGAGCCAGTGCATCCGTCGCAGTAATATAGTCATACCCTAAATCTCGAGCGACCGCTTCATAAGTAATCATCCCTTGATGTACGTTCAAGCCGTTTCGCAAATGTCCATCACTTAATAATGCGAGCTTTACTCCTTTGGTCACCAAACTTAAGATATAAGGTAACGTCGCGTTGTTTAATGCAAACGTTGATGTCTTAGGCACAGCACCCGGCATGTTAGTGACACAATAATGGACGACACCCTCACTGACATACGTAGACTCTTGATGGGTTGTAGGACGGCTTGTTTCAAAACATCCACCTTGATCTATAGCCACATCCACCACGACAGAACCTGGACGCATACCTTGCAACATCGTACGGGTCACTAATACCGGCGCTGCAGCACCTGGCACAAGAACTGCGCCAATCACCAAATCAGCCGCAGCTACGTAGCGCTCCAAAGCCTCCGACGTCGCATAAATTGTATTTAATTTAGACCCAAATTGGAAATCAAGTTCACGTAGGCGAGATAATGATTTATCGATCACCGTCACGTGTGCCTCCATACCCATGGCTACGCGCGCGGCATTTGTACCCACTACACCCCCGCCAATGACAAGAACATTGGCAGGAGAAACACCAGGTACACCCCCTAATAAAATACCACTACCGCCTTGAGCCATTTCCAAACAATGGGCCCCTGCCTGAATAGACATTCGTCCTGCCACTTGCGACATCGGAGTCAATAGCGGTAACCCGCCATCATTTTGAGTCACTGTTTCATAAGCAATAGCCGTGACCCCCGCCTCTTTCAGTAAACGAGTTTGTTGTGGGTCGGGCGCCAAATGCAAATACGTAAACAGTGTCTGCCCTTCGCGTAAACGGCTACACTCCATCGGTTGTAGCTCTTTTACTTTAACGATCAAATCAGCTCGCGCAAAAACCTCATCAGCCGTATCAACTACTTCAGCACCTGCCGCCTGGTACTGCGCATCAGTAATACCAATGCCTATACCTGCATTTTTCTCAACCAAGACGGAACCACCCACTCGGATCACTTCACGAACACTCGCAGGAACAAGACCAACGCGATTTTCCTGCAGTTTAATTTCTTTAGGTACTCCAACAAACATTAGTTATTACTCCTAGTTATCGTTGTTTTAATTGTTGAATCAGCTCTGGCACTAACACAAACAGATCACCGACTAAACCATAATTCGCAATTTGAAATATGGGTGCATCTTCATCTTTGTTAATAGCGACAATCACTTTTGAGTCCTTCATCCCCGCTAAATGCTGTACCGCACCTGAAATGCCGACAGCGATGTAAAGATGAGGAGCCACCACTTTTCCAGTTTGCCCTACCTGATAATCATTAGGTACAAAACCTGCGTCCACTGCTGCCCGAGACGCGCCAACAGCCGCACCTAAAACATCAGCTAGTTCTTCAATTAATTTAAATTTTTCAGCACTTTGTAAGCCACGACCACCAGAAACAATGATCGTGGCATTCCCTAGATCAGGTCGTACAGACTCACTTAACTGATGATCGATAAACGTAGTATTTTGATGAGTAAAGACTTTATCCATGTGCTCAATACTACAAGCAGGTTGACGACTGGTCACCGCATCAAAAGCTGTTGTACGGATAGAAAGAATTTTTTTATCATCTAAAACTCGTACGGTTTCAATAGCATTCCCAGCATAAATGGGGTGCTCAAACGTATTTTTGTCAACAATACGTACTACATCTGACACTTGTGCTGTATCAAGGCTTGCTGCAATCCGTGGTAATACATTTTTCCCATAGGTACTGGAAGCTGATAAAATGTGAGTGAATGGGGAGGCAATTGCCGCAACTAATTGACTAATATTTTCAGCCAACTGATGCTCATAGCAGGCATTATCCACGTGCCAAACCGCTTGAACTCCTTCTAAGGTTGCTGCTTCTGTAGCAACTGCCGCGCAGTGGTGCCCAACCACTAAGAGCACTACATTTTCACCTAGCTGCAGAGCCGCATTCAACACTTGGCGCGTTGAGGGTTCTATTACTTGATTATCATGCTCAACAATGATTAAAGTGCTCATCATCTCTCCTTAAAGCACCTTGGCTTCGTGTTGTAATTTATCAAGCAACGCTTGGACAGAATCCACCTTTACCCCACCCGTCCGCACAGCCGGAGCTGTAACAGACAACACCTCTGTATGGAGCTTCAATGTCAAACCAAAATCCTGCAGTTCTATACAGTTTAAGGGCTTCTGTTTGGCTTTCATAATATTAGGTAAGCTGGCATAGCGTGGCTCGTTTAAACGTAGATCTGCACTCACCACAGCCGGTAACTTAACATCTAGCGTTTCTAATCCTCCATCAATTTCCCGAGTTACCTGAATATGATCAGAAAAAACGTTTAATTTTGAGGCAAATGTAGCTTGTGGCCAATCCAGTAAGGCAGCCAGCATTTGTGGTGTTTGATTGTTATCCCCATCAATTGATTGCTTCCCCATCAGGACTAATTCTGGGCGCTCTATCTCAACTATTTTACACAATATTTTTGCAATATTGAGACTACAGTGCTTCTCGTCTGTACGCACCAAAATAGCACGATCGGCACCTAATGACAGGGCGTGTCGAAGCGTTTCTTGGCTAGTTTCACGGCCTATTGTGACGACCACGACCTCTGATGCTAAATTTTTTTCACGTAATCTTAGCGCTTCTTCTACAGCAATCTCATCAAAAGGATTTATTGACATTTTAACATTTTGCGTTTCAACACCACTTTGATCTGCTTTAACCCGCACTTTGACATAAGGATCTATCACGCGCTTTATTGCAACCAAAATTTTCATTGTTCCTCACTGGAATAGTTAAAACAGCACGCATCTTGCCAGAAATAATAGTCACAATTCAAGAGCTTATCGTTTGTAAATAACCACAAAAGGCTTGGCCTATCTCTTCATGCCGCATGCCAAACTCAACCGTCGCTTGCAAATACCCTAATTTTGAGCCGCAATCATAACGCTTGCCATGAAATTGATAAGCGTGAACACGCTCTTGTGTCAACAAGCGTTGGATCCCATCTGTCAGCTGAATTTCGCCCCGACAATCAATGCTTGTTTGTCGAAGGCAAGAAAATATAGACGGGGTAAAGATATAACGACCGACTGCAGCCAGGTTGGATAAAGCCTGACCGTGTATGGGTTTCTCAATCATTGTATGAATTGGCGAGTAATGTTGTAATTTATCAGTGACCGTAACCACGCCATATTGATGTACGTCCTCTAGCGGCACGGGTTGTACAGCTACAATGGACTCACCATCTTGATTAAAACATTCCGTCATTGCCTGTAAACAAGGTACGTTGATATCATCAATTAAATCATCAGCTAACACTATCGCAAAAGGTTCATCACCCACTACATGTTCTGCACAAAGCACCGCATGCCCCAGCCCCAAAGGTTGCGTTTGTCTCACATAGGTTAACTGGATATGAGGAGGGGCAATATTTTTTACGACTGCAAGCAGATTTGTTTTACCCTGCTCTTGTAGACGAGCCTCTAACTCAAAATGCGTATCAAAATGATCTTCGATGGCTCGTTTACTTGAGCTCGTAATAAAAATCATGTGAGTGATACCCGCTCTTAATGCTTCCTCAACGGCGTATTGTATCAACGGCTTATCAACAATGGGTAACATCTCTTTTGGGTTTGCCTTCGTTGCAGGTAAAAACCGTGATCCTAATCCCGCGACAGGAAAGACAGCCTTCTTGATATGCATAGTCAAATTCCTTTTGGTTCAATAATCACTTTACTTACTCGTAACACCACTGACGTTATATTCATGATGAGTTGCAGTCCTTACCGTACTGCCCTTGCAAAAAGCGGTCACCGTAGGCCTTCCTACTGAATAGTAAAACGATATGTTGGCTTGTTCGACCGCAGATAAATCAAAACAATTACGCCCATCAATAATTGGTGCATTCAGTAAAACCGCCTGCAAGGAAGATAAAGAATATGTCTTAAACTCATGCCATTCGGTCGCGATGACTAACGCGTCTAGAGGGTCGCTGACTACACTGTCTGCTGATCTACACCACGTGATTGATTCATGATGAGGCAAATAAGCCTGCATAGCTGGCATCGCCACTGGATCAAATAGCCGTAATTTGGCACCTGCCGCTAGCAACGAATCAATAATGACTAAACTACTTGCCTCACGTATATCATCCGTATCAGGCTTGAAGGACAGTCCCCAAATACCAATGGTTTTATTTTGCAACACATGGTTAAAGTGTTTATTCAGCTGCTCGTTAGCCCAATTTTTTTGCATGCGATTAACCCTATCAATCGCATCCAACATCGGTACCTCGATCCCTAAGGATCGCGCGGTTTGAACCAGCGCTCGTCCATCTTTTGGAAAACAAGAGCCACCATATCCAATACCTGCTTGCAAAAAATGTGGCCCAATCCGCCGATCGGCGCCCATACCTTGAGTAATTTCATCAATATTCGCCCCAACCTGCTCCGCGATACGGCTCATCTGATTGATAAAGCTCACTCTACAGGCAAGCATTGCATTTGCCGCATATTTGGTCAATTCGGCTGATTGACGACTCATACAGATCATCGGTATCCCTTGCGCGAGTAATGGCTGATAAGCCATTTTTAAACGGCTTAAAGCCTCTGGTGTGCCACCAAGAATGATACGATCCGCCTTTAAAAAATCGTGAACAGCACTGCCCTCTCGCATAAACTCTGGATTCGACACGACCTCAATGCGGACAGGGCTATCGTTATGCGCAAGTTCTGCTTTTAGATGTGCTTCGATTGCCGTGCCCGTTCCCACAGGCACGGTCGATTTAATCACGAACAGCCCATCTGCCGTTGCTTCACGCGCTATTTGCGTGGCAACAGCATACACCTGTGACAGATCAGCACTACCATCTAACATACTTGGGGTGCCCGTCGCTATGAGATGAATCGTAGCCCGTTTGATGGCATAAGATATATCAGCAGTAAACTGTAAGCGACCGCCTAGTATTTGCTCCTTCAATAATTGGGGAAGCTGCTCTTCGTAAATAGGACAATCTCCATGACGAAGAGTTGTTATACGTTCTTCATTGATATCAGCGCAAATAACCTGATGACCTATCTTGGCAAAACAAACAGCTGAGACTAACCCCACATAGCCTGCCCCATATACGGCAATCATCATTTTTTTCCATGGTATAAAGGTGGACATTATCAACAAAATAGATAGGAATGACAAATACAATCAGCTTAGATTAATCAGTAGGTATGAATATAGTGTTCTAGATGCTCTATAACTCGTCTATTTTCTTCGAGAAAATTGAATAGTAAATCACCAATCGAAAGGATAGCAACTATTTTCCCTTCTTCTGCAACCAAGATATGACGGCGCTGAGTATAAGTAATGGCCTCCATCGCCTTCTCAACGGTATCGGAGGATTGTAAGACGGTAATATCAGCATGTACTATCTCTGACACTTTCGTCGACGTTGGCGACAATCCCTTATTGACCAGAGAACGCACAATATCACGCTCGCTCAAGATACCGAGAACATTATCATCATCAGTCACCACCAGGGCACCAATGTTTCCTTGTACCATAATGTCGACACACTGAGCTACACTAACATCAGGATGAGTATAGGTAATTGGGCGTCTTGGATGGGGTAAAATAGAGTGAATTAGATTCGCCATGTCACGCTCCTGTGTTTAGCGGTTAAATATCAATCCTGATGATAAAATATAGCATATAGGATGAAATTGATCCTAGGTAACATTTACTTATGGGGCAACTGGCTTATGAGGAAACTGGATGGTGGGCGCCGCGTGAGCGCCCACTAAAGGGTATGACGTTAGTTCGCCACGCGCCATGAGCCGTCTGCTTGGCGGCAGGCTTTACCATAAATTTGTTGATTTTTCCCACCAATCACCGCATGGGTGATGTATTCACGGCAAGGCTGCTCAGCAACATAATAAGTACGCGTTGGTTTCACACTGTATTGGTTACCATTATCAGGATTTTTCCAATTGATTGCTTGGCCTGTTTGTGCTGTTTCTAAAGCGCGTTGCATTTCCATTCTATCTTGGCGATCCATGTACTGCCCAATCTTTCCTCCTAGAAACGCCCCCAGCAAAGCACCGCCGGCAGCTGCAGCAACTTTTCCAGAGCCACCACCGAATTGACTACCTAGCAACCCTCCAACAACTCCACCTGTGACTGTGCCTACTCCTTCATTTGTCACTTGTGTGCAACCAGCCAGAAAAACTGAAAGGGACAAAGATGCCACTATTAATTTTTTCATTTGAGTTCACCTGTATAATCCTAAAAAGGATGCTTGTTTATAAAATGGGGAAGACATTGTGCATTCTATCACCAAGATTAGCGATTATCCATAACCACGCACCCGCGGCGACACTTGGCATATAAGCTCATAAGCGATGGTTCCTGCTTTTTTCGCGACAGTTTCAACAGGAATATGTTGTCCCCACAACTCAACGCGGTCACCCTCTTTTACTCCCGGACAATCTGTTAAGTCAATGGTCAGCATATCCATGGATACTCGACCTACCACCGGCGCGATAAACCCATTTACCCAGGTGGGAGTCTGTGCTGCAATATGGCGTGGATAACCATCACCGTAACCAACAGCCACGACCCCAATGATCGTGTGCTTGTCGCGTTGCCAAGTAGAACCATATCCTATAGGAGAAAATGGTGGGTAATGATGGATCGTACTGACAGCAGAAATTAACCGCATAACAGGCATTAAACCTAATTCATAGCCCACTTGATGGGCAAAAGGCGACACCCCATATAACATTATTCCTGGCCGCACTACATCAGCATGCGCATCCGGCAAAGCAAGAATGGCCGCTGAATTGGCGACACTGCGAGTCATTTTATCAGGATGTAGATCTATTTTATTAAAGCGCTCTAATTGTAGAAAATTGCTGGGGTTATCGGGTTCGTCAGCGCATGCTAAGTGGGTCATCACCCCGATATCGTCGTCAATCCAGGGGCAAGCACGCAAGGAGGTGATAATCTCCTTCAGCTCATTTGTGTCAAAACCCAAGCGATGCATGCCTGTGTTCACTTTTACCCAAACTCTGATTTTCCTGGTTAATGGTGTAGACAACACCCATTGCAATTGTTGCTTTTGATGAATAACACATTGAAATCCAAGGCGTGCGACAAGGTGTAGTTCATCTGAACTAAACACCCCCTGAAAAAGTACGCAATCGCTACGGCTTCCAAGATCACGCAAGATCACCGCCTCTTCTAAACTAGCCACCCCAAATGCATCAACATGGCCATCCAACACCGGTAAAACGGAGGACAAACCACAACCGTAGGCATTGGCTTTTACCATTGCAATAATTTTTTTACCAGGAGCACATTGCTCAATACGACGCACATTGTGTAACAATGACACGGCGTCAACATGAACGCGGGTGGGTCTTGCCATGTCAATCTACCCCTTGATAGCCATTGAATGCCAAATCTTCAAACCGCGTGTATTTACCAAGAAATGCGACACGAACCTTACCGATAGGACCATTACGTTGTTTGGCAACAATAATTTCAGCCGTTCCTTTGTCAGGACTATCTTCATGATACACTTCGTCACGATAAATAAAACAAATCAAATCTGCGTCTTGCTCAATGGCTCCTGACTCACGTAAATCAGACATCACCGGACGTTTATCCTGTCGTTGTTCTAAACTACGATTTAACTGTGATAAAGCAATGACTGGGACCTTCAGTTCTTTAGCCAATGATTTTAAGCTGCGTGAAATTTCTGAAATTTCAGCGGTACGATTGTCTGCCTTAAAACCAGGCACCTTCATTAATTGTAAATAATCCACCACAATTAAACCTAGGGGGCCGTGCTCTTTCACTAATCGTCGTGCACGAGCACGCAATTCCGCAGGACTCAAAGCTGCCGTATCATCAATAAATAAAGGAGCTTCAGATAGCATGTGTACGGCAGACGTTACTCTGGGCCAATCGTCATCATCCAGTTTCCCTGTACGAATACGGTGTTGATCGATACGACCTAAGGACGACATCATGCGCATAGCCAACGAATCACCGGGCATTTCCATAGAAAAAACCAACACAGGTTTGTTCGATTTAATAGCAGCATGCTCTGCAATATTCATCACCAATGTCGTTTTACCCATCGAGGGACGACCAGCCACAATCACCAAATCAGATGCTTGCAGCCCAGAAGTCAATTCATCAAGATCAGCAAGCCCTGTCGCAAGTCCGGTAATAGAATCACCACTATGGTATAGTGCGTCAATTTTCTCTACGGCTCTGACCAAGATTGATTTAATAATTTCAGGGCCACCATCAGAGGGAGTTTGCTCTGCAATCGCAAAGACTTTGCTTTCGGCAAAATCAAGTAACTCAGGTACATCTCGACTACCAGGATTGTAGGCTGAATCAGCAATATCGCTAGCCACCGCAATCAACTGCCGTTGCACTGATTTTTCACGTACGATATCTGCATAGGCCGAAACATTAGCAACACTTGGGGTATTATTGGCTAATTCAAACAGATACGCTTCGCCACCAGCATCATCTAATGCATTGTTTGATTTTAACGTGTCTAAAAGCGTAACCACATCAAACGGTTGATTTTTATTCGCCAGCGTAAGAATTGCACGATATAAAATCCGGTGCTCAGTGCGATAAAAATCGTCCTCACAGACTTTGGAGCCAATCTTATCCCACACTTGATTTTCAAGCATCAACCCACCAATAATGGATTGCTCAGCCTCAGCTGAATGTGGTGGCCTCTTCAATGGATCGGCGGATTTCTTCCGCGTTTGCAGATCTAACATGATACCAACGAGTGAAAATGTATTAAGAGCCTATTGTAATACCCAACCGCTAAAAAGTAACGTACTAGGGAAAGGCACCAATAGGTATTTATATCGTTTTATCTTAAGTCGACCGTGAGTCTCTTAAGCACGTTCCCAAATTTGGGTTCGCCCAAGCATGGAGATACCAATATAGCCACGAACATACAATTTATCTCCCTTCACCGTCATTTTAAGATGGTAAATTTTACCCGTTCTCGCATCCAAAATCTGACCATCACCCCACTCACCATTCCCTTTCTCTTTCAAACCCCAGGCAATCTGCAACCCAAGAATGGGCTTATCTTTAAAGTCTCCCGGACATTTCGAGCAAATTCCCGTATCTCCTGGTTGTGGATAGGTGTTCTCAATCGTACCACTTAACGTCCCCTCTTTTAGTACAAATTGGATCACTGCACCTTTTTTCCCTGTTTTATCATCAATCGTAATCCAACTGCCTTCTGGCGTCTGTTGAGCGAAGACTGCTGGCAGATAAAATATAGTAACCATGTAGATAAATAACACTTTCCATGCTTTCATTTATCATCTCCTAGGTTATTTTAGGCTACTACTCAGTAATAAAAAGCATAAGCGATGGGGTCTTTTTTTGCAATTCGCCCTTGTGATTTGTTGAAAACAGCCCTAATGCTGATAAAATAAATAAGTTATATTTAATTTACTTTTTGCGTTCATCTTATCTTGTGTTAGTCTTGACAAAGAAAATGAGGACTCACTTAATTTATGCACGATGAAACCATTATTTTTCAATTAGCTACACATTATTTGCCAAAGATAGCATTACGGCTAGAATGTCTTTTTCTCACGATAGACCAAGCCTGTGAAGAAACACACCCAGTCATACATCACTACGCATTAAAAAATGTCATTGAAATCATTAAGCTCGTGGAAAAACCAGAACTTAAGAGCCGGTTTTTAAAAGAGTTTATGCGTATAGAGCATGCGATTAATAAATCACAAACACCCATATCTAATGCGCTTTATGCTGATCTCTTTATACAAATACAACACTTAAGTCACGTGGCTGGCCGATTTGGCGAGGCGATTTATAACAACTTATTTTTGCAATCAATCCGCTTAGCACAGACGGCAAACCAAACTGATTTTGAACTGCACTCCCCACAATTGCTGCTTTGGCTAGAAAATGAAGCCTCTACTCGTCAACGTGATTTAAGGGAGTGGTTGAAGCACTTGCGAACATTATATGATACTGTCACCGTATATTTAACCCTACTACGCGATACGGCTGAGTTTGATAATATTGATCTATACAATGGCTTTTATCAGCGATCGTTACCTTCAAAAACCTCCTGCCATTTGATCTTATTAAGAATGGATAAAAATTGTGGCATCGTACCAAAAATGCAACTTGGACATCATGGCCTCAGCCTACGATTGTGTGAGGCCAACTCCATGCACGAAGTACGACGCACTCAAACGAAAATCGATTTGGCTGTTTGCCAACTGTAACGAAAGCCTGACAAACTCAACTTATAGCAGGTAACCCAATTATTGGCTGTAATCTCTGTCGAATCATCGCAATAATATCAATATTTGCTGGTGGAAACTGAAATTGCTCGAGATTCTCTAACGCTACCCAACACATATCAATCTGTGCTTCGCGGCAGACAGCTTGCCCTTCAAAGTGATACACATGATAAATCAATAATGAAATCTCCTGGTGCTGATAGGTATGACGTACTTCGCCTAAGTATTGGTACGCCAAGACGTCAAGGTTTACCTCTTCCTTAATTTCTCTGACTAACGCCCTGGAGGCTAACTCCCCATGTTCCAGTTTACCACCTGGAAACTCCCACATACTGCCATGAGGGGCATGTGGGGCGCGCCGAGTAATCAGGATGCGTTGCTGTGCATCGGTAATGACGGCAACGGCTACCTTCACGCAAGACTTCCATGGCAGTTTTTGAATTTTTTTCCAGAACCACATGGGCATGGATCATTACGCCCAACTTTTTTGTCATTTCGCTTAAACGTTGCAATCACATTATCATTATCCATTGCCGCGAGCGTATCCTCAGCATGAATAAACTGCATTTTTTGTGCTTGTTCCGCACGACGTTGCGCCTCAATAGCACCTACGTCTTCTTCTGTTTTAATTTCAACAGATCCTAACAGACGAATGATGTCATACTTTAAATTATCAAGCATTGAAGAAAACAGAGTAAACGCTTCACGTTTGTATTCTTGTTTTGGATCTTTTTGCGCATAACCACGTAAATGGATACCTTGGCGTAAATGATCCATCGCTGCTAAATGCTCACGCCAATGATTGTCCATGGTTTGTAGAATCACTGACTTCTCAAATTGAGCTAATATTTCACGTCCAATTTGCTGCTCTTTCTCTTTATATTGCGAGGTACTGAGTGCCAAAATTTTTTCTTTTATTTGCGACGGCTGAATGGTATGGTCATTGTCAACCCACTCTTTAACTGGCGCTTTCAACTTAAAGTCATCGGCCAAGACCTGGGTAAGGGCTGTAATTTCCCATTGATCTTCTAGACTATCTGGTGGAATATAACCTTCGACCAAGGCACTCATCACGTCGTCTCGCATAGCCTCGACTGCATCTAATGGATCAACCATCTCCATAATGGCTGCGCGTTGCGAGTAAATCACTTTCCGCTGTTCATTTGCGACGTTGTCATAATCAAGCAATTGCTTACGCACATCAAAATGGTGTCCTTCTAATTTGCGCTGCGCATTTTCAATGGCTTTTGTGACTAAATGATGTTCGATAGGCTCGCCAGGCTTCATACCCAAACGTCGCATCATGGAGGCAACACGCTCCGATGCAAAAATACGCATTAAACTATCATCAAGAGACAAGTAAAAACGGCTACTACCAGGATCACCTTGTCTCCCTGCCCGACCGCGTAGCTGATTGTCAATACGTCTTGATTCATGACGCTCAGAGCCCACGATGCGTAATCCACCGGCAGCAACCACTGTATCATGACGCTTTTTCCAATCATTTTTAACCGCTTGGCGATCCGCATCACTAGCCGTTTCGGGCAACGTAGCAAGTTCCGCCGCTAAGCTTCCACCTAAGACAATGTCTGTTCCACGACCAGCCATGTTGGTCGCAATAGTAACCCCGCCAGGACGTCCTGCCTCCGCAATGATCTGCGCTTCTTTTTCATGAAATTTGGCGTTCAATACTTGATGCTTAATGCCCGCCTTTTTCAACAGATGACTTAATAACTCGGAGGCTTCAATAGATGCCGTACCAACCAATACAGGTTGATTTCTTGCGACACAATCACGAATGTCGTCAATAATGGCTTGATATTTATCTTGCTGTCCGAGATACACCAAATCAGGTTCATCTATACGACACATTGGCTTATTGGTTGGGATAACAACTACTTCAAGATTATATATTTGCTGAAACTCATACGCCTCAGTATCTGCAGTCCCCGTCATACCTGACAATTTGTCATAGATACGAAAATAATTTTGGAAGGTAATTGAAGCTAACGTTTGATTCTCATTTTGAATCGCAACACGTTCTTTGGCTTCCATCGCTTGGTGTAATCCCTCTGACCATCGTCTACCAGGCATCGTACGTCCGGTGTGTTCATCAACAATCACCACTTGATTGTTTTGAACAATATAATCGACATCGCGGTGGAACATCGTATGAGCCTTCAATGCAGCATTCACATGGTGCATCAACATAATATTGCTCGCATGATAGAGACTTTCACCAGGATCGATGAGCTTCGCATTAATCAGCAGCTCTTCAATATGCTGATGCCCGACTTCGGTTAAATGCGCCTGTTTTTGTTTTTCATCAATGGTGTAATCCCCACCATCATCCTCTTGTTGCTGCATTTTCAACTGTGGGATTA
>SXGU01210494.1_pt1 | contig 15396 bp, 8 predicted proteins | sample 3174531 | NCBI WGS metagenome assembly SXGU01 (sample SAMN11356863, study PRJNA531348) | freshwater metagenome | isolation source: freshwater sample F1-140 | place: China: Fuxian Lake, Yuxi | collected 2017-12-25
AGGCCCGCTCGGTCGCGTTCTTGGTGTTCTGCACCGAGAGCGCCTTCGGATAGCCGAAGACCCGCTTGTTCTCGGCCGCAGCCTGGGCGATCTCGATGTCCCGCGGCAGGATGCCGAAATTGGCGTCGCAGCAGAAGATGAACTCGATCCGGTGCTCGGAGAACCAGTCGAGCTCGCGCTTCAGTCGCGGCAGGTCGAACTGGAAGACCTTGGCCTGGGTGGCGGAGCCCCAGTCGCAGAAGGTGCAGGCGAAGGGGCAGCCGCGATTGGTCTCCCACAGCGCGATCCACACCTCTTCCGGGTGCGCGGCGATCAGCGGCTTGAAGGTTCCCTCCAGGTATGGGGAAGGCACCGTCGCGATGTCGCGCAGCCGTTCGAGTCGCGGCTGGTGGACGAACTTGCCCTCGGCATCGATGAAACTCGATCCCTGAACGCCCGAGAAGTCACGCGAGCGGGCGCGTTCGATCAGCTTGAGGAAGGTCTGCTCGCCCTCGCCGTGGCAGGCCACGTCGATGAAGGGATGAGCGCGAAGGAAGGCCTCGGAGCGGTCGGGCACCTGGGGCCCGCCGAAGATGATGAGGATCCCGGGCTTCTCGGCCTTGAGCCGGCGGGCGACCTCGAGCGTTAGGCGCTCGTTCCAGACGTAGAGGCTGAAGCCGACCGCGTCGGCGTCACGGAGCTGGGCGACGGCCGCGTCGACGCGGATGCGCTTGTAGACCGGCAGAAGAAAGCGGAACCGGCCGGGCGTCGCCGCGTGGCGCTCGGCATAGGCCTGAAGCAGCCCGATCGCATAGGGGAGATAGTTCTGGCCAGAGAAACTGTTGTTGATCTGGGCCAGCCCGACGGTCAGCACGTCGCCGTCTCCGCTATCGCTCATCGCTTCCTGCATCGCCTCTTCCGAGCGGACGCCCCGAAACACCTGGATAACAGATAGGCAAGTCCCGGGCCAGTCTCGGCTCGTCGTCTAGCGCGGCTGAGTGCGGTACCAGGCGACGGTGCGCGCGATGGCGTCGGCGAGCGTAACCTCCGGTCGGAAGCCGAGGATCTCCCGCGCCCGGGTCGTGTCGGCGATCTTGGACGGCTCGCCCGCCGGCTTCGAGGTATCCCAGGCAATCGGTCCCGGGTGGCCCGTCGCCGCCAGCACCGCCTCGGCCAGCGCGCGGATCGTATGTCCGGTACCGCTGCCGAGATTGATCGGACCCCGGCCGAGCCCGCGCTCATAGGCGAGGAGCAGGCCGCGGACTGCGTCGTCGACATAGAGGAAATCGCGGACAGCCGAGCCATCTCCCCAAACCACGAAGGGGTTTTCCCGCCGCTCGGCCCGGGCGATGAGGGCGGGCACGACCAGGGCCGTCTTCGGGTCGAAGTCGTCGAAGGGGCCGAACGTATTGACCGGGCGGACGACGGCGACATCGGCGAAGCCGTGCTCGATCGCCAGCGCTTCGACGTATTTCTCCGCGATCCGCTTGGCCCAGGCGGCGTACTGGTCGCCCGGATGGGGATTGGCCGACCAGGCGAGGTCTTCGCGATAGACCGCCATCGGCGGATAGACGGTGACCGTCGACACATAGACCAGCGCCTTGACCCCGGCGCGCTGGGCGGCCGCCAGCGTGTTCAGGCAGATCAGCGAGTTCTCGCCCAGCATGGTCGCGGCCTTGGTGGTCTGGATCCCGATCGACCCGCGCTGCCCGGCGAGGTGGAAGGCCGCATCGATTCCCCGGGTCGCCTCTTCGGCGAATCGCCGGTCGGTGAGGTCGCCGACCCGGTGCTCGCTCGATATTAGCGCCTGAGCGGGGGGCGTCCTCGACGTCGTCCGCACCTCGGCACCGAGGGCGAGGAGGCGGGGAACCAATGATCGGCCGTAGAGCCCGGCGGCGCCCGTGACGAGGACGCGCCGGCCCCGATAAGGCCGGTCGGCGAAGGGGTGAGGGCGATCCATCGGGGTGACCCTAAGGCCAATGTCCGGCCGGTGTCACGAGCGGCGCTTGGCCTTTCCGCGCGACTCGGGCTAAACCGGCCGCCATGTCGACGGTCGCCGAGGTGCTGGCGGAAGGGCTCGCGCATCATCGTGCCGGCCACCTGGCGGAGGCACGCCGGATCTACCGCCGCGTGCTTGCCTTCGACAGCGCCCAGCCCGACGCGCTGCATCTTCTGGGGGCGCTCGAGCTGCAGGACGGGCCGGCCGAGCTGGCCGTGGCGCTTCTGGTCCAGGCGGCCAAGGCGGCGCCGCTCAACGCCTCGGTCCACGCCAATCTCGCCCACGCGTTACGCCGCGATGGCCGTGAGGACGAAGCTGCCGGTGCCTTTCGTCGAAGCCTCGCCGCGGCGCCGGATCGCCCGTCGGTCTGGGCGGAGCTCGGCAGAGCGGCGGCGCTGCCGCGGGCTCTCGACCGGGCGCTCGTCCTCGACCCGAACGCGACCGACTTGCTCAACGACCGGGCGATCTATGCCCAGCAGGCCGGACATGGGGGGACCGCGAGGAAGCTCTTGTCCCGGGCTCTGGCTTTGAATCCGGCCGCCTCGGGTGCCTGGCAGAACATCGCCCTCGTGCTTCGGGATGAAAATCGCCTGATGCGCTCGATCACCGGCTTTCGTCGGGCGACGGCGTTGAGCCCGGCCTATGCGGATGCGTTCGACGCGGAAGGCTGGACCTGCCATCTGGTCGGCGATGCGCCGGCGGCGGCGGCGGCCTATCGCCGAGCCCTCGCCGTCGCTCCCGATCGCGTCGACGTCCATGCGAACCTGATCCTCACGCTCAACTGTCTCACCGAAGTCGGACCCGAGGCGATCCTGGCCGAGCAGAGAGCGTGGGACGACCGATTTGCCCGGCCGCTGACAGCATCGCCGGCGGTGACCGATCGGACCCCCGATCGCCGTCTTCGGGTCGGCTATGTCGGCGTGCAGGGATTTCGTGCGCATACCGCGGCCGTAACCCTGCTGCCGCTGATCACCGCCCATGATCGGGCCGCGGTCGAGGTCGTCTGCTACTCCGATGCGGAGCCGGCGCGCGCTGACGGCGTGACGGACCGCTTCAAGCAGCTTGCCGACCTCTGGCGCGATACCGGGAGCCTCGACGATGAGGCCCTCGCCGAGCAGATCCGGGCCGATCGCATCGATGTCCTCGCCGATGTCTTCGGCTATCCGTCCGGCTCCCGGCTTCTGGCTCTCGCCCAGAGTCCGGCGCCGCTGCAGGTCAACATGCTTCCGATGGGCAGCTTCGGCCTCGACGCGGTGCCCTGGATGGTGGGAGACGGCCGGCTGACCCCTCGGGGCTCGGAGAGCTGGTTCCGGGAAGCCCTCGTCCGATTGCCGCTCGCCTTCTGCTACTGGCCGCTGCGGCAGGTGCCGACCGTCGGGCCCGGTCCGTCGCTCCGCGGCGGCCCGGTCACCTTCGGCAGCTTCAACCAGCCGGTCAAGCTTTCCGACCGCACGCTGCGGCTCTGGAGCCGCATCCTCGGGCCGGTGCCGGAAGCCCGCCTGGTGGTCAAGGGCATGGCCTTCGCCGATCCGGAGGCACGGGCGTTCTTTTTTCGGCGTGCGGCTCGGGCGGGGCTCGATCCGTCGCGTATCGACGCGCTGGCCTGGTTCGACGACGGCGCCAGCCACCTCGCCGTCTACGGCGAGATCGACATCGCCCTCGACCCGACGCCCTATGGCGGCGTCATCACCACCTGCGAGGCGCTGTCCCTCGGCGTGCCGGTGGTGACGCTGGCGGGCGACCGGCTGCTGGGGCGCTATGGGACCACGCTGCTTCACGCCGTCGGGCTAGGCGAGCTGGTTGCCGAGAACGACGAGGCCTATGTCGATGCGGCGGTGGCGCTGGCGCGCGATCCGGCACGGCTGGCCGGCCTGCGCGCCACGCTCGGCGGCCGGTTCGCCGCCTCGCCGATCTGCGACGCGGAGAGCTATGCGCGGTCGATCGAGTCGGCCTACCGGCAGATGTGGCGGTCCTGGTGCGCGTCCGCATGACCGACGTCTTCGCCGAGGCGCTGGCGCTTCACCGGTCCGGCCGCCTCGCCGAAGCGGAGAGCCGCTATCGCGTCGTGCTCGATCGCGACGGCAACCACGTCGATGCGCTACATCATCTCGGCCTGATCGCGCTCGAGCGCGGCGACGCCGGTCGTGCCCTCGACCTGATCGGCCGCGCGCTTCGCGCCCGTCCGGGCGATCCGATCCTCAACAACAATCTCGCCAACGCACGCCGCCGGCTGGGGCACCGGCACGCGGCACGCGGCAGCTACCGCCGCGCGCTGGCGGCGGCGCCCGATCTCGCCGATGGCTGGGCCAATCTCGGCGCGCTGCTGGGCGAGCTCGGCGAGACGGTCGCCTCGGTCGCTCTCCATCGCCGCGCGCTCGCGCTCGATCTCGACATCCCCGAGCTGCATTTCGTCCTGGCTCTGGCGCTCGGGCCGAAGGGCCAGGACGCGCTCCGCCGCACCCTTGCCCTCGATCCGCTGTTCGCCCAGGCCTGGGTGGTGGCGGGAGACCATCGCCGTGCGCTGGCGTTGCGCCCGGACCTTCCCGAGGCGCTGATCGCCTCCGGTGCGGCGATGCTCGCGAGCGGCCATGCCCGCGACGCCCTCGCCCTGCTCGACCGCGTGCCGCGCCATCCCGCGGCCTCGTTCCATCGCGGCAACGCGCTGTTCCAGCTCGGCCGCCTGGACGAGGCGGCGCAGGCCTTTGCCGCGGTCGGCGAGCGGATTCCCGAAGCCCTGGCCAATCTCGCCGGCGTCCGCCGTGACCAGGGGCGCACCGAGGAGGCGCGCGGCCTCTATGACCGGGTGATCGCCGGGGGCGCTCCGGACTGGGTCAGGGTGAAGCGGGCGCTGCTGCTGCCGATCATCCCGGACTCCGATGCCTCGATCGCGGCGGCGCGGGCGCGCCTCGCCGATGATCTCGCCGCCTGCGAGGGGCTCCGTCTCGACGACCCGGTCGCCGAGATCGGTCACGGCAATTTCTATCTCGCCTACCACGCCCGCGACGACCGCCCGCTGCAGGAGACGATCGGCCGGTTCTACCGCCGGGCCTGCCCGTCGCTCTCCGAGGATCTCGCGCGACCGCCGGTCCGCCCGGACGGACGCATCGCCATCGGCTTCGTCTCGACCCTGCTGCGCACGCACACGATCGGCCGGCTCAACCGCGGGCTGATCGAAAGCCTCGACCGCCGGCGCTTCCACGTCACCTTGATCGTGCCCGATCACGGCGAGGATCGACTGGCCGCCGCGCTCGCGGCCTCGGCCGACCGCGTTCTCCGCCTGCCGCCGCGTCTTGCCGAGGCCCGGCGCGCCATCGCCGATCTCCGGCTCGACCTGCTCTACTTCCCGGACATCGGCATGGAGCCGATGACCTACTTCCTCGCCTTCGCCCGCTTGGCGCCGGTCCAGCTCATGACCTGGGGACATCCCGACACGACCGGGCTCGGCACGGTCGACTGGATGCTGTCGGCCGAATGCATGGAGCCGGCAGGCGCCGAGGCGCACTACATCGAGCGCCTGGCCCGCCTTCCCGGCCCGACCGTCCGCCTCGCCCGGCCGCCGGCGCCGGCGCGCCCGAAGACACGGGCCGAGCTCGGGCTCCCCGACGGGCGTCTCTATGTCTGTCCGCAGAGCCTGTTCAAGCTGCATCCCGACGGGGATCCGGTGTTCGCGCGGATCCTTCGTGAAGATCCCCTCGGGCATCTCGTTCTGATCCATGGCCGCCATCCGAACTGGGCGGCGCTGACGACGGCGCGGCTCGAAGCGGCCGGCACCGATCTTGGCCGCATCGTCGTGCTGCCGCATCTCGCCGGTGCCGACTACCCGTCGCTGCTTGCCGCCGCCGACGTCGTGCTGGACCCGATCCACTACAGCGGCGGGCATTCGAGCCTGGAAGCCTTCGCCATGGGGGCGCCGATCGTCACCTGGCCGGGCCGGTTCATGCGTGCCCGCCATACTGCAGGATTCTATCGTCTGATGGGGATCGACGAGCCGGTGGCGCGCGACCTCGACCGCTACGCCGATCTCGCCCTCGCCATCGCCGGCGATCCGGTGCGGCGACGGCGCCTCTCGGCCGAGATCCGCGGCGCCGCGTCGGTTCTCTTCGACAATGTCTCGTCGGTCGCCGCGATCGAGGATTTCCTCGAAAGCGCGGCCGCGAGCGCATAGGGTCGGGCCATGCGCGTCGTGCTTCTCGACCCCGGTCTGCAGTCGGCGATCGGCCATCACTACAACCTCGACCTCGGCCTGGTCGCCGAGCTGCGCCGGCGCGGCGTGCCCTATCGCCTTCTGGTCAACCGTACGGTCACTCCGGAGCTGGCCGAACGCCTCGGCGCCGAGCCGTACTTCCTCTTCCATCCCTATCGGCGGATCTCGGAAGATCCGATGATCCGCGATTTCGAGGACTATCTCGATCTCAACGACCAGGTGCTGGCCGAGCTCGAAGCGCTGTCGGGCGCGGTCGATCTCGCCGACACGCTGGTCATCGTCCATACCGTGACCACCCGCATGCTTCTCGGCATCGCGCGCTGGCTCGCCTCGGGCGTCGCCCCGGCATCGACGAGGCTGGCGCTGGTGCTGCCGCACGTCTCCGGGCTTAAGGACGGCGACGCGCTCTCCTGGGACGCGGCCTTCTACCGCCACGCCTTCAACCGGCTCAGGCCGCATCTCGGCCGGGTGAGCCTGCTGACGCTCTCAGACCTCCAGGCGCGCGAGTTCACACTGCTCGCCGGAGCGCCGGTCGAGGTCATGCCGTATCCCAACCCGGCCTCGGCCTGGCTTCGCGATCATCCGGCAGGCAAGCGCCCGGCGCGGCCCAAGCGGCGCATCCTGTTCTGTGGCGAGGCGACGCTGAGGAAGGGCTTCCATCTGCTGGCCGACATCATCCGGGCGGTCGGTGCGGCGCGGAAGGACGTCGAGTTCGTCGTCCAGCTCAACGGCTGGCAGTCGGACGGCGAGCGCGTCGCCGAGTTCCAGAAATTCGCCCGCGCCCGCTACGACACCAAGACCGTCGCCGGGTTCATCGGCGAGGACGACTTCTATCGCCTGATCGACGACGCGGATGCGGTCCTGCTGCCCTACCAGTCGATCGTCTATCGCTCAGGCACCTCGGCCGTGTTCGAGGAGGCCATGTATCTCGGGCGCCCGGCGATTGTGCCGCCGGGGACGATGATGGCCGATCAGCTGGCACCGCATGCGGATGCCGGCCTCGTCGCCGCCGGACATGACGCGCCGGCCTATGCCGCTGCGGTTCTCGCCTTTGCCGCCGAGCCCGGACGCTTCGCTGCCGGCGCGGCGAAGGCGGGCGATGCCTGGCGGGCACGCGACGGCATGGATCGCTTTGTCGGTTTCCTCCTCGATCGAGCCGGCGCGAAATGAGCGATCCCGTCCGGCGCTTCGTCGCCGCGGCCGAAGCCCACCGGGCCGGTCGCCTGGCAGAGGCGGAAGAGGGTTACCGCGCCATTCTCCTTGACGACGCGGACTACCCCGATGCCCGGCGCATGCTGGGCCTGCTCGCCGCCCAACCGGGCCGGCCGGCCGAGGCGCTGGCGGGGACGGCCGCGGCGACCGACCGCGCCGACGATCCCGAGCTGCATGTCGCGGCCGCGGGCGCGCTCAAGGCCGGCGGCTGGCTGCTGGCTGCCCAGGCCTCGCTCCGGCGGGCGCTCGCCCTGCGGCCGGGTTTCGCCGAGGCCGCCTACAATATCGGCAACGCCGAGGCTGCGCGCGGTCGCCCGGAGGCGGCGACGAAGGCCTATGCGCGGGCTTCGGCCCTCAGGCCGGGCTATGTCGACGCCTTCAACAATGCCGGCCCGGCGCTGCTGGCCGAGGGACGGATCGCCGAGGCGCGTCGCTCGCTCGCCCGTGCGCTTGCGCTCGAGCCCGGCCATGCGGGTGCCTGGTCCAACCTCGCCGTCCTGCACCAGGCGACGGGCGAGACGGGGTCGGCGATCCTTCGTTTTCGCCGCGGGCTCGCGGCCGATCCCGGCCAGCCGGCGATCCATTCCAACCTGCTGTTCACGCTCACCTACGCCGAGAGCGTCGACAACCAGACGATCTACCGGGCCTTTCGCGACTGGGAGGCGCGCCACGCCCAGCCGCTCTATGCCGAGGCGAGGCCGCACGACAACGACCGCGATCCCGAGCGCCGGCTGAAGATCGGATACCTGTCTGCCGATTTCCGCGACCATCCGGTCGCTCACAACCTGATCGCCTCGCTGGAGCGCCACGACCGCCGGGAGGTCGAGCTTACGCTCTATGCGTTGCCGCGGGCGGGGGACGCGATGACCGAGCGATTCCGCAGGGTGGCGGATCGCTGGCGGTGGGTGGCGGGGCGGGACGAGCGCCAGATCGCCGCCCTGATCCGCGAAGACGGTATCGACGTGCTGGTGCTGGTGGCGCCGCACACGGCCGATAACCGGCCGCTGGTCGCGGCGCTCAGGCCGGCGCCGGTGCAGGTGGCGCTCTACGACCTGACGAGCACCGGCATGGCGGCGGTGGATGCCTGGATCACCGATCCGCTGATCCACCCCCCCGGGAGGACGACCGAGCTCTTCGTCGAGACGCTCTTGCCCGTACCCTGTCTGGTCAACCACGCGGCGCCGTCGCCGTCTCCGCCGCTGGCGCAGCCGCCATCGGCGGGCGCCGGGCGAATCACCTTCGGATCGTTCAACAACCCGGCGAAGGTGACCGGCCGGGTGGTCGCGCTCTGGGCCGAGGTGCTGGACGCGGTGCCGGGCTCGCGCCTGCTTCTCAAGTATCTGAGCCGCTACGGCAGCCCGGAGATGGCCGGTCTGATCCGCGATCGCTTCGCCGCCCACGGTGTCGGAGCCGATCGCCTGGAGCTGCGCTCGGGGCGGCTGCCGCGGATGGCGCAGCTGGCGCTCCTCAACGAGGTCGACATCGCCCTCGACCCGTTCCCGTTCAACGGCTGCACCACCACCTTCGAGGCCCTGTGGATGGGGGTGCCGGTGGTGACGCTGGAGGGCAGCCGCTTCCTCGGCCGGATGAGCGCCAGCTTCCTTCGCCACGCCGGTCTCGGCGACCTCGTCGCCGCGGACGCGGCGGCCTATGTCGCGCTGGCGGCAGCGCTGGCCTCCGACCTGGACAAGCGGGTCCGGCTCCGCCGCGAGCTACGCGAGCGGCTGCTCCGATCGCCCCTCTGCGATGCCGATGCCCATGCCCGCTCGCTCGTCGCCGCCTACCGGAACCTCTGGCGAGACCGGTGTTTGTCTTCGCGAAATCAATCTGTTATAGAAGCCCACCGTCGAACCTGACTGGCGCGGCGGGGCCGGCGCCGGGTGCCAATTGAACGGTGAAGCCGGGTGCCCTAGAAGGGGAGCACGAGATGGCATCAGGAGCGAGCATCGGCCAGGGCATCGATTTGGCCCAGGTCCATCCCGACGGTTATTCGCGCCTGGCGCGGGTTCAGGATGGCGTCCTCCTCTACAATCGCTTCGACCAGTATGTCGGCCGCTCGATCGAGCTCTATGGCGAGTATTGCGAGGAGCGCGTCCAGCTTCTTCGCTCGGTCCTCCAGCCCGGCGACATCGCCGTCGAGGTCGGCGCCTATATCGGCGTGACGACGCTGGCGCTCTCGCGGGCGGTGGGATCGACCGGCGCGGTGATCGCGATCGAGGCGCAGCGCCTCGCCCACCAGATGCTCTGCGCCAACCTGGCGCTGAACAGCGTGACCAATGTCTACGCGCCGCTGATGGCCGCCGACGAGGAGCAGGGCCAGCTGGTGGCGCCGATCCTGAGCCCGAGGGTCGAGAACAACTTCGCCGCTCTCGGCCTCAAGGACCAGGAGTGGGAGGGTGGCGATGCCGTGCCGTCCAACACCGTCGACTCCTTCGAGCTCCAGCATTGCCGTCTGCTCGCGGTCGACGCCGAGGGCATGGAGGTCGAGGTTCTGAGAGGGGCCGAGGCGACGCTCGCCACCTGCGCGCCGATCGTCTACGTCGCGAATCATCGCCGGGACAAGTCGCCGGCCCTGATTTCCCATCTGGTCGACCGGGGGTACCAGCTGTTCTGGTGCGTGACGCCGGTCTGGCGGCCCGCGAACTATGCCGGCAACGACACCAACCACTTCGCCGAGACGGTGGTGGTGGGGATGCTCGGCCTGCCTCCGGGCGACGCCACGCGGGTCGAAGGGCGCAAGGTCGAAAGCCCGGCCGACAGCTGGAGCGGGGCGACGCCGGTGCGCACCTTCGTTCCGGAGCCGATCAAGGGATAGCCGTCCCGGTTGTTCGCGAGGCCGGCCCGGTATAAGCCGAAGGCGTGAGCGCAAGCGGAACGAGCGTGGTGGAAGACCGGCGGGCCGTCGCGGCTGCCCGCCTGGCGGAGGGAATGGCGGCCCACGGGCAGGGGCGCTTGGGCGAGGCGCTCGGCTTCTATCATCAGGCGCTGCTCGCCGATCCCGCGAACGCCGATGCCCTCAATCTGACCGGCCTTGCGCATCTCCATGGCGGCGCGTTCGGCCGCGCCACGCCCTTCCTCATCCGCGCCATCGTCCTCGACCCGGCCTTCGCCGAGGCGCTCAACCATTTCGCCCTGGGCCTCCTGCGCACCGGGCAGCAGCTCTCCGCCCTCCGCGTGCTCTTGCGAGCCCTGGCCGTCCGCAAGGACTTCGTCGAGGCCCACATCAATTGCGGCGGTGCCCTCTTCGACCTCGCCGAATGGCGGCAGGCGGTCGGCTGCTATGATCGTGCGCTCGCGCTGCGGCCCGATCACGCCGACGCCCACGCCAACCGCGCCAATGCGCTGCAGCTCCAGGGCGAACTCGATCAGGCGCGCCCGGGTTACGCCCGCGCGCTGGCGCTGAGGCCGGATCATCCCGAGGGCCATAGCAATCTCGCGAGCCTCGACCAGGCCGAGGGCGACCTGACGTCCGCCATCCGCGGCTTCCGCCGGGCGCTGACGCTGAAGCCGGCGCCCTGGCTCCACTCCAACCTGCTCTTCTGTCTTTCCTATGACGGCGATGTCTCCGGCGATGCGTTCTTCGCCGAGTTCCGCCGCTGGGAGGCGATGCATGCGCGCGCCGCCTACCGATCGATCCAGCCTCCCGTCGTCGTACCGGATCCCGAGCGCCGCCTGAGGGTCGGTTGGATCTCCGCCGACTTTCGCGAGCACCCGGTCGCCCACAACGTCATCGGCATCCTCGAAAGGCGAGACCGCGCGCGGTTCGAGGCCGTCTGCTATGCGAGCCTGCGCACGACCGACGCCGTCACCGATCGCTTCCGTGCCGCCGCCGACGGCTGGCGCGACGTGCTCGGCTGGCAGGACGGCGACGTCGCCCGGCAGATGCGCGAGGATCGGATCGACGGCCTGGTCGTTCTCGCCGGGCACACCGGTCACAACCGGCTGGGGGTGGCGGCCTATCGCCCGGCACCCGTGCAGGTGAGCTTCCACGATCTCGCGACCAGCGGCCTTTCGGTCATGGACGCCTGGATCACCGATGGCGCGCTTCATCCGGAGGCGACCCGGGAGCGGTTCACCGAGCGGCTGGCGCGGCTGCCCTGCTTCTATCTGCACGAGCCGCCGCCCGACGCGCCGGAGCCTGGGCCGCTGCCGGCACTCGCCGCCGGCCACGTCACCTTCGGCTCCTGCAACAACACCTCCAAGCACACCCCGCAGGTCCTCGCGCTGTGGGCCGAGGTGCTGAAGGCGGTACCGGGCTCGCGTCTCCTCCTCAAATATCTGAATCGCTACACCTCGACGAGGCTGCGCCGCCGCATCGAGGCGGCCTTCGTCTCCCACGGCGTCGACCCGGGCCGGCTGGAGTTCCTCACCGGCGATGTCGGCAGGCGGGAGCAACTCAAGATCCTGCGGCGGGTCGACATCGCGCTCGACCCGTTCCCGTTCAACGGCTCGACCACCAGCTTCGAGGCGCTGTGGATGGGCGTTCCCGTCGTGACCATGGCGGGCGAGCGCTTCCTCGGCCGGGTCGGCGCCAGCGTGCTTCACCAGATAGGCCTCGACGAGCTCGTCGCCGTCGACGCCGAAGGCTATGTCGCGCGCGCCGCCGGCCTCGCCGCCGACCTGCCTCGGCTGGCGACGCTGCGCGCCGGGCTTCGTGCGCGCGTCGCCGCGTCGCGGCTCTGCGATGCCTCTGCCTACGCGCAATCCTTCGAGGCGGTGTTGCGCGACCTCTGGCGCAGCTGGTGCCGCGGCCGATGACGTTCAACCTGGTCCAGGCCGCGCTCGCCCGCCGGCACGCCGGACGCCTGGACGAGGCCATCGCGCTGCTCGAAGCCGCCGCCGCCGTCGACGGGTCCCTCTACAACGGCCTTGGATCGATGCTCCACGAGCGGGGCAATTTCCGCCTCGGCCGCGGCGACATGGCGGGGGCGGGCGATGACTTTCGCCGGGCCGTCGCGTTCAGCCCGGCGGACTCCTGGTCGGCCTTCAATCTCGGCGTCGTCGAAGAGCGCCTCGGTCGTCGCGACGAGGCCGAGGCCGCCTATCGGGTGGCGCTCGACCGCGATCCGCTGCTGGCGCATGCCTGGAACAACCTCCTGCTGATCGAGAAGACGAGAGGCCATGCAGACGAGGCGCTGCGGTCGGGACGCAAGGCCCAGGCGGCCGAGCCGAGCTTCTACGAGGCGCTGGTCAATCTCGGCGACCTCACGGCAGCGGCCGGGCGGGTCGGAGAGGCCGTGCTCCTCCTCCGGCGGTGCAGCGCGTTGCGGCCCGATGCCTGGGAGGCGCTGGTCGGCCGCGGGCTTGCTCATGCCATGGCCGGAGAGATCGAAGCCGCGCTGGCGGCGCTGCATCAGGCGATCGCCTTGATTCCGTCGGCCCGCATGGCGTGGAACGATCTGTCGACGGCGGCGCCGTCGACATCCGAGGCGATCATCGCTCTCCAGCGGGCTCATGTCCTCGCGCCGGATGACGCGGTGGTGCACAGCAACCTGATCTTCTCGCTCACCTATGCCGCCGAAGCCGGCGACTGGCGACCGGAGATCGAGGCGCGGCGGTGGGGCGCGCGTCATGCGCCGCCGCGGCCGGCGCCGGACTTCGCCAATTCGCGCGATCCGGAACGGCGGTTGCGCGTCGCCTATCTCTCGGCTGACTTTCGCAGCCATCCGGTGGCCTACAGCGTGCAGGCGCTTTTCTCGGGCCACAACCGCGACCGGGTCGAGGTGATGGCCTATAGCGCGACGCCGACCCCCGACGGCGTCAGCCGGATTCTCGCCGGGACGGTCGACGTCTGGCGCGACGTCGCCGGGCGCAGTGAAGCCGAGATCGCCGATCTCCTGCGCCGGGACGGCGTCGACGTCCTGGCGGTGGTGGCGGGACATGCCGGCGCCAATCCGCTGAAGGTCGCCGGGCTCCGGCCGGCGCCGGTACAGCTGAGCATGTACGACGTCACCACGAGCGGCGTCGCCGCCATGGATGCCTGGCTGACCGATCCCGTCCTGCATCCGGCCGCCACCGCCGAACGGTTCGTCGAGACGCTGGTGTACGTGCCCTGCTTCTGCGTGCATCTCCCGCCGGAAGACGCGCCGGCGCCGCTTCGGCAAGCGGGCGGGCCGCCGGTCTTCGGCTCGTTCAACAATCCGATCAAGCTGTCGCCGGCCCTGCTCGGCGCCTGGCGCCGCATCCTCGATGCGGTTCCCGGGTCGACGCTCGTGCTCAAGTACAAGAACCGCTTCGGCAGCCCGCTGATCCAGGCACCGATCCGCGCCGTACTCGGCGACCGCGTCCGGTTCGCCTCCGGCGACCGCGGTCGATCCGACCATCTGGCCCTGTGGAACGAAGTCGACGTGGCGCTCGACAGCTACCCGTTCAACGGCTCGACCACCACCTTCGAGGCGTTGTGGATGGGCGTGCCGGTGGTGACGCTGGCCGGGACTCGCTTCGTCAGCCGGATCAGCGCCAGCTTCCTCGCTCAGGTCGGATTGTCGGATCTGGTGACCGGCGACCTCGACGCCTATGTCGGTCGGGCGGTGGCGCTGGCGGGCGACCATGCCCGTCTGGCGGCGCTGCGCGCCGGGCTGCGTAGCCGTGTCGCCGCCTCGCCTCTCTGCGATGCGAAGGCCCATGCCCAGGCGTTGGAAGCGGCCTATCGCGGCCTGTGGAGGGCGTGGTGCGCCCGATCGTGAGCGGCGATCCCCTTGCAGATGCGCTGGCCTTCCACCGCGCCGGACGCCCGGAGGAGGCGATTGCCGCGGGTCGCGCCGCCCTGCGCGCCCGGCCCGGCGACGCCCGCGCGCATCACTTCGTCGGCACGCTGCTGCTCAGCCTGGGTCGTGCAGCCGAAGCGATCACGCATCTGGAGACCGCCGGCCGCCTTCAGCCCGCCAACGTGCAGCCGAGGCTCCAGGCGGCGATGGCCCTCTATCAGCTCGGCCGGCATCTCGAGGCGGCACGCGCCTATCGCCGGGTGTTGCCGCTTGCCCCCGACGTCGCCGATGCGCACTGCAATCTGGGGCTGATCGAGAGCGCCTCCCATCGCGTCGCCCGTGCCGTGGCGCTCCGGCCGGACGACGCGATGCTGATCGGCAATCTCGGCGCCCTTTCCGGCAGCCGACGTTTTCTACGCCGGGCCATCGCCCGGGCGCCGAACGAGGCGGGGCTCCACCTCAATTCCGGCAACGAACGTCGGGTCCAGGGCGATCCCGACGCGGCGGCGGCAGGCTATCGTCGGGCGCGTGCCTGCGGGCGCGAGGCCGATGCGCTCGTCAACCTGGCCCTGGCCGACCATGACGCCGGTCGTCTGGCCGAGGCCGAGCGCTGGATTCGCCGCGCTCTCGCCGTCGTCCCCGGCAGCGCCTATGCGCTCTCGAACGCCTCGGTCATCGCCAAGCGCGTTGGCGGGATCGGCGAGGCGGTCCGCACGGCGCGACGCTCGCTCGCCTGCGCGGGCAGTCCGGAGGCGTGGAACAACCTCGGCGACGCACTGCAGAGCCTGGGCGAGGTCAAAGCGGCGGCAGCGGCCTATCGCCGGAGCGGCGAGATGACCGACTCCGCCATATGGGCGAGCAACCTCCTCTTCTGCCTCTGCTACGACCATGCGACGACCAGCAAGGCGCTCCAGCGCGCGGCGACCGAATGGGCCCGGCGTCACGCGCCGAAGGGCCGGCGGAAGCCTGGGCGTCGGTGGTCTGGGTCGGTCCGTCCGAAGATCGGGGTGGTGTCGACGGATCTGCGCGATCACCCTGTCGGTCGGAACGTTCTAGGGATCTTCGAGCACCACGCCGGTGTGGAGCTGCACGCCTATGCCGAGGTGAGCCGGGGCGACGAGGTGACGGCGCGGTTCCGCTCGCATGCGGATGGATGGGTCTCGACGGTGGGGAAGAGCGACGAGGAGGTGGCCGAGCGGATGCGCGGCGACGGGATCGACCTGGCTCTGGTCCTGGCCGGGCACACGGCGAGGAACCGCCCGCTGGTGGCGGCATGGGGAGCGGCGCCGGTGCAG
>SXGU01200842.1_pt1 | contig 15391 bp, 15 predicted proteins | sample 3174531 | NCBI WGS metagenome assembly SXGU01 (sample SAMN11356863, study PRJNA531348) | freshwater metagenome | isolation source: freshwater sample F1-140 | place: China: Fuxian Lake, Yuxi | collected 2017-12-25
CGAGGAGGACCGCCGGGCAGGGCACTGGACCGCCGGGCCACCGCGAGCAAGTCGCTACCGCGAGGTGCCGCAACCGACCCCACCCCGGTCGGCGCGCGATACTCGCCGAACACTTCACGAAGCGTGGCGGCCCATTCGCCAGTCGTTCCGCCGGCCCTGGCGAGAGCCACCGAAGGTTCCATGATGTTGCGGTCCCCGTCCGCTGCCGCCCGGAGTTCGCGTAGGGCTTTGCCGACGGCGTTGGAGTCACGAGTGCTTCGCCAATTTCGTACGTCATCGACATGGGCGGATTCGACGCGCGGATCGACACGCAGGATGTTGTCGTTGCCACCGAGCGGTGAAGGTGCAGTCTCGGTGAAAGCGTTGACGCCGATCACGACCTGGTCGCCACTCTCGATTCGTCGGGTGCGATCGGCCATCGATGCGACGAGCCGGCGCTTCAGTTCATCGACCGTCGCGTAAGCGCCACCCAGTGATTCGATCTCCCTCAGTTCTGCCGTGGCGGCCTCCTCCAGTTCCGAGGTGCGACGCTCCACCACGTGCGAGCCGTCGAAGATGTCCTCGTATTCGAGGAGGTCGGTTTCGAATGCGAGCACCTGTTGCATGCGCAACGACCACTGTTGATCCCACGGTCGGGGGAGTCCGAGTGCCTCGTTCCAAGCCGGAAGTTGCACGCTGCGGGCTCGCGCCCGTTTGGACAGCGTCACTGCCAACATCTCGAGCATGATTCGTTGGACGTTGTTCTCCGGTTGTGCCTCGGTGAGACCCAGTGAATTGACCTGCACCCCGTAGCGGAACCGAAGTGCGCGTTCGTCGGAGATGCCGTACCGCTCGCGACCAATCGTCTCCCACATGTTGGTCATCGCCCGAAGTTTGCAGGTTTCCTCCACGAATCGAATTCCGGCATTCACGAAGAACGACATCGAAGCAAAGACGCCGACGAACCTGTCCTCGTCGACCTTTCCGCTGGTTCGAACGGCGTCGAGTATGTCGACTGCGTTGGCGAGGGAGAAGGCGATCTCCTGAACCGGCGTGGCCCCCACTTCTTGGAGGTGGTAGGAGCACACGTTCATGGGATTCCACTTCGGTGCATGGACGTTGGCCCAGGCGATCATGTCGACGATGATGCGACGAGATGCGAGGGGAGGGAAGATGAACGTTCCGCGGGAGAGGTATTCCTTCAGCACGTCGTTTTGCGTGGTGCCCCGCAGATTCGAACTCTCAACACCCTGCTCCTCGGCATTGGCAACGTACAGCGCCAGCAACCACGCGGCCGTCGAGTTGATCGTCATCGACGTATTCATCGTTCCGGGTGGAATGTTCCGCATCAGCGTTCGCATGTGCCCGAGATGGGCAACGGGCACACCGACCTTGCCGACTTCACCACGAGAGAGGACGTGGTCGGGGTCGTAGCCCGTCTGCGTTGGTAGGTCGAACGCGATGGAGAGACCGGTTTGGCCCTTTGCCAAATTCGACCGGTACAGATCGTTGGAGGCCTCCGCTGAGGAGTGCCCCGAATAGGTCCGCATGAGCCAGGGCTCGTCGCGTTTGCCGCGCGGACGCTGGTCGGTCACGACCCCAAGGCTAAGGCGTCGTTGCTGCGCGGAGCCGTGTCAGATACTCGGCTCGAGGAAGGACGACTGCGCCGAGACTGGCGAGGTGCGGGGTATGCCACTGCGCATCGAGCAACGTCATCTTGGCCGATCGCATGATGTCGACGAGTGCCATGAGCGCAACTTTCGAAGCATCCCGAGACAGGTGAAACATCGATTCCCCGGCGAAGAATTTTTTGATCCGAACGCCGTACAAGCCCCCCACGAGTACTCCGTCATCGTTGTAGGTCTCGACACTGTGAGCCCAGCCCCGCTCATGGAGTTCGCAATACTGGTCGATGAAGCGCGTGGTGATCCATACGTTTTCGGCGGTACCTCGGGCGGCGCAGCCGAGCATCACGCGCTCGAAGTTGGTGTTGATTCGCAGGTGATAGCGACGTGCGCTACGCCGCATCGATCTCGTGATTCGCAGTTGGTCGAGGGGAATGACGCATCGTTCGGCGGGCGACCACCAGAACAGGACGGGATCGTCGCTGTTTCGCTCCATGGCGAACAGTCCGTGTCGGTATCCGTCGATGACGGTGGAGGCGCTGAGATCCGCGCCTTGTCCGACGAGATCGTCGTCGACGGGCCACGTCGCGACATCGGGCCACTGGTATTCGCAGTCGCCGACCGGCTGGGGAGTGCGATCCCAACCGCTCGTGGCTCGCAGTAGAGCGAGATCCCCCCAACGTGAGTCGTGCGGACCGGTCCTAGTAGACGTAGAACCCGGCCTTGGTCTTGCGACCGAGTCGACCGTGTGCGACGAGTTCGCGAAGTCGCGGGTGCGGAGCGAAGTTGTCGTCGCCGAAGGACGCGTGCAGGGTCTCCAGGATCGACAACGACGTGTCGAGACCAACGAGATCCAGGAGCGCGAATGGACCCATCGGGAAGTTGCAACCGCCCTTCATCGCCGTGTCGATGTCCTCCATGGAAGCCGTTCCGGCGTCCAACATACGAATCGCATTGTTCAAATAAGGGAAGAGCAGGGCGTTGACGATGAAGCCGGCGCGATCAAGAACCTGGACGCCGTCCTTGCCGATTGCCCGAACGAACTCGGTGGCGAGAGAGATGGTGTCGTCGCTGGCGGTGATTGGACGCACGATCTCGACAAGCGGAAGCACCGTCGCTGGATTGAAGAAGTGGATACCGCACACCTGGTCGGGTCGTTTCGTGACCTTAGCCATCTCCACCACCGACAGAGTGCTGGTATTGGTGGCAAGAATCGCGGAAGGCTTGGCTATCACGTCGAGTTCGCGGAACAATTCCTGCTTCGTCGTAAGATCCTCGACCACCGACTCGATGATGATGTCGCAGTCGCTCAACTTGCGCAGGTCGGTGGTGGTACTGATGTTGGCGAGGATTCGATCACGTTCGGCAACATCGAGTTTGCCTTTTTCCACCTGTCGGGAGAGCCCACCATTGATCTGCTTGAGCGCCGAGGCGAGCGACGCTTCGCTTCTGGCGCGGATGATCGCGCGGATGCCGCCCCGTGCCGCCACTTCGGCGATGCCTGCGGCCATGATTCCCGAACCGACCACCCCGATGCAGGAAGTTGTTTGCTCAGCCACAATGCCGAGCGTACCGTTCGAGCACGTATCCGCAGAATTGTGCGACTGTTCACCCGACGGACACTCACCACGGGTGTGCCGTACCGAACATCGTCGTTATCGTTCTGGGGGATGTCGAGCGTGGATGTTGGTTCGTTGCTCGGTGATGACCGCCGGGTGGTGCCGCTCTTTGCAGTCCACAATTTTCGTGATCTCGGTGGCTATCCAACCGTCGATGGTCGTCGCACCCGCTGGCGTACCTTGTTTCGCGCCGATGGGCTCTACCGCCTGACCCCGACGGACGCGAGCACGGTCGTCGGGCTCGGAGTCCGAACCGTGATCGACTTGCGGACCCACAACGAAGTTCGTGACCGTGGAACTTTCCCCGTGGCCGATCACGATGTTGCCTACCACCACCTACCGATCATCGACGCAACGTGGGGTGAAACCCAAACCCCCGAATTCGACGACGCCGTGGAGTTCTTGGTCTGGGCGTACCGGGAGATGTTGCAGGAAGCCTCCCCGCGATTCGGGGACGCGATCAACCTGCTCTCGCGTGAGTCGGTGTTGCCGGCCGTCTTCCACTGCGCAGCCGGCAAGGATCGCACCGGCATCCTCGCTGCACTCGTACTCGGCGCGTTGGGCGTCGATGTATCGATCATCGCGGCCGACTACGGACTCACCGAGGACGCGATGCAGCGTCTTCAAGTCTGGGCCAGGGAGCACCAGCCCGAACTCGCCGAACTGTACGCCAAGATGCCCGCCCGATTCGCCGCGGCCGATCCACGTGCGATGGCGGTCATCCTCAACGACATCCACTCGAGCCACGGGTCCGTCCGCAATTTCGTGCGGGAGATCGGCGTGAGTGACGACGCGCTCCGATCGTTGTCGAACGCACTCACTGAATAACGCTCCGCAGGGGAGCGAGATCAGGCTTCGACGATGGTGACGCTGTTGATGATGATTTCACCGGCAGGCGGCACGCCGTTGGCGGCAGGATCCGGATTGAAGAGTGCCGCCATCGCCTGAATGGCGGTGTCGAGTCCTTCCGTGACCTCACCGAACAGTGAGTAGCTCGGCGGCAGCGAGGCACCGTTGTTGCCGGTGATGATGAAGAACTGGCTCCCGTTCGTGTTGGGTCCGGAGTTCGCCATCGCCAGTGAGCCAATCTTGTACTCGCCCAGTTGTGGCAATTCATCGGGGAACGAATACCCGGGACCACCGGTGCCGGTGGCCGTCGGGTCGCCGCACTGCACGACGAAGTCCTCGATGACGCGGTGACACTTGGTGCCATCGAAGTACTTCCATCGCGCCAGAGCGACGAAGTTGTTCACCGTTCCCGGGGCGCGATCCGCAAGGAGTCGCACCGAGAACGAACCTTGCGTGGTGTCGAACGTTGCGGTGTAGGACTTTGCGGGATCAATGCAGAGTTGGTGCGCATCGGTGAATTCGCGGCGCTGTTCGGCACTGCCATCGGCACTTGGGCATTCACTGGTGCCGTATTGGAACGGACCATCGACGACCGGTGCGACGGTTTCGGACGTTTCGAGGGTGCTTTCCGACGACTCGCTGACCGACGCATCCTCCGAATCGTTGCCCGTGAGGAAGACGAAACCGACGAGAGCCACGACGACCAGCACGACGACCCCGATTTGCACTCCGCGCTTCCGCACCTTCCCTTGTTGTACGCGACGAGCTGCGTCGTTGCGACGAGCATCACGATTCTTTTTTTGACGATCACGCTTGGACGTTCCCACGAGTGCAAGATGCTACCGAGCCCGATATCGTCCGCGGGTAGCGTTGTTTCGTCATGGCGCTCATCGTGCAAAAGTACGGGGGAACCTCCGTTGCCGATCCGGAGCGAATGCGCAACGTTGCTCGCCATGTTGCGGCGACTCGTGCAGCAGGTCACCAATTGGTGGTGGTGGTTTCGGCGATGGGGAAGGCCACGGACAATCTCCTGCAACTCGCCCACCAGGTGTCAGCCAACCCTCCGAGTAGGGAGATGGACATGTTGCTCACCACCGGAGAACGCATCAGCATGGCGTTGCTCTGCATGGCTTTGCACGACGCGGGTGTCGATGCAGTGAGTTTCACCGGTTCGCAGGTGGGCATTATCACCGATACGGTCCACACCAAGGCGAAGATTCTCGAGGTGAAAGGTGATCGGGTGCGTGCCGCGATTGCTGACGACAAAGTGGCGGTCGTTGCAGGATTCCAGGGCATCAGCACCGAGAAGGAAATCACGACCCTCGGACGCGGCGGCAGTGACACCACGGCGGTGGCGTTGGCGGCAGCACTGCAGGCCGACTCGTGCGAGATCTACACGGACGTCACCGGTGTGTTCACCGCCGATCCGCGGGTGGTGCCGCAGGCGCAGAAGGTTCCGGTGTTGCAATTCGACGAGATGTTGGAGATGGCCGGGGCCGGTAGCAAGGTGTTGGCATTGCGGTCAGTGGAGTTCGCCCGTAATCACGACGTTCCCATCCACGTGCGGTCGAGTTTCACGTGGGAGGAAGGAACGTGGGTAGTTGGTCGTCATCACGAAAGGATGAAGAACATGGAAGAGCCGGTCATCTCGGGTGTCGTACAGGACGCCAGTGAATCCAAGATCACGATCCTTGCCGTACCCGATCGGCCCGGCGTGTCGGCCGACATCTTCGAGGCCCTTGCCGGTGCGAACGTGAACGTCGACATGATCGTCCAGAACACCTCGACTTCGGGTACGACCGACATCTCCTTCACCGTGCCAAAGGCCGACGTTGCCATGGCGGAGCCGATCGTCGCGCGAGTCGCCCGTGATTTGAAGGCCGGCGGGGTGAACCATGACGACGACATCGCGAAGGTGTCGCTCGTCGGTGCCGGCATGAAGACCAGTCCCGGCGTGGCGGCAAAGATGTTCCGAGTACTGGCCGACAACGGCGTAAACATCGAAATGATTTCAACCTCGACGATCAGGGTCTCCGTGGTCGTGCGCGCGGGAATGATGCAGAAGGCGGTGCAGGCCCTCCACACTGCGTTCGGACTCGACAGCGGAGACGACTACTCGGCACCACTGCCCGAACGAAAGTAGTCGATGACACTGCTCGGCCGCATCGGAGAACGACTGCGGCGACCGCAAGGTGTGCCATGGCGAAGTGCCGGTCTACGAACGGAATCGCTCAGCGCCGACGAGTCCGTACGCAGCACCGGTTGGGTGTTCGACAACAAGACGAAGGATGTATCACTCGAGTCGTTCACGTCCGGTGGGGAGAACGAGGTGCGTCGCTATCTGAAACTGTTCGGCTACACCAACGACGAGACCCGCGATCTCTCCATGGTGGAGATCGGCAGTGGAATCGGCCGAATGACGGCGAGTTTCAGCAAGCGGTTTCGGTTGGTGTACGCCGCCGACGTGGATGCAGCATTCCTGGAACGTTGTCGGGAGACGGTGTTCCACCACGGCGAACCGAACGCACTCCGCACGCTCCACGTGGCGGACGGGCGGACACTCGACATCGAATCGCAGTCGGTGGATTTTGCGTTCTCGTACATCACACTTCAGCACTGCAGTGGCGAGGACGCACTGTCGCTCGTGACCGAGGCGTTGCGGGTGACGAAGTCCGGGGGTCGAATCGCGCTCAACTTCCGCACCTGGACGGCGCTCGATGCCGCCCTCGTCCCGCTCGGTGGAATCGTTCGTGTGTTGTGGCGCACCCCGAAGGCCGCAAAGTACATGGCACGGATTCGATCCCTGACTCGTCTCGGCTGGCAGGCCAATCGATTGAGTCCCGACGATGTGTTGGCATCGGTCGGCCTCGATCTCATCGGTACGCGACTCCGAGACGTGACCATCATTCATTCGTCACGTCGGAGAGTTGCCACCTCAGCGGATGGCGTGCGAAAAGTGTCGGTTCGGCGTGTGCACCCGAGTCATTGGTGGTTGGTGGCGCGGTTAGCCTGACGACGTGCTGAGAGGAAGAAAACCGAACATTGGCGTGGTCGGCGCGACCGGCATGGTGGGAAACGTCATGCGGGCACTGTTGCTCGAACGAAACGTTGCACACAACGAGATTCGGTTCTTCGCCTCGGCGCGGTCCGCTGGCAGCACCCTCACGTTCGGTGATCGCGACATCGTCGTCGAGGATGCAGCAACCGCGGACCCGAGCGGACTCGATGTGGCCATCTTCTCCGCGGGTGCAACCACCTCCCGTGCGCTGGCGCCGAAGTTCGCAGCAGCGGGGGCGATAGTCGTGGACAATTCCTCCTGCTGGCGCATGGATCCCGAGGTTCCACTCGTCGTTTCCGAGGTGAATCCGGAGGACATAGCCCTGGCGAAGAAGGGCATCATCTCCAATCCCACCTGCACGACGATGGCTGCGATGCCCGTTCTGAAGCCGCTACACGATGCCGCACAGCTCGTTCGACTCACGGCAAGTACCTACCAAGCGGTGAGCGGTGGGGGTGTGTCAGGAGTCGCCGAGCTCGATACGCAAGTTTCTGCGGCGAACGGCATCGACCGTCTGACCTACGACGGCGAGGCCGTGAAATTTCCGTCGCCAAGTAAGTTCGCGCGAACGATCGCCTTCAACGTGTTGCCGTTCGCCGGCTCGTTGGTGGACGACGGTGACCTCGAGACCGACGAAGAAAAGAAGCTCCGCAACGAGACCCGCAAGATCCTGCACATTCCAGGTCTGAAGGTGTCCGGCACTTGCGTGCGGGTACCCGTCTTCACGGGTCACTCGCTCTCGCTCCATGCGGAATTCAGTCGCGCCCTCACTCCAGCGCAGGCTCATGAGATTCTCGCCAAGTCTCCGGGCGTCGCCGTCGTCGACATCCCCACGCCTCTCTTGGCGGCGGGCAAAGATCCCTCGTACGTCGGTCGAATCCGACAGGATCAATCGATCGACGACAATCGGGGGTTGGTGCTCTTCGTTTCGAACGACAATCTGCGCAAAGGTGCGGCACTCAACGCACTGCAGATTGCCGACCTCGTCATCGCGTCGCTCTAGTACCGGGGCGACATCGGGTCGCGTTGCTCTCGTCGGGGATGGGAGATTTGAACTCCCGACCTCCACGTCCCGAACGTGGCGCGCTAGCCAAGCTGCGCTAATCCCCGTATTGCTATTCGTGCGACGTCAGCCTAACGGTGATCGAAATCAGGCGGTCTGCATGGCGGGCGTCGCCGACTCGTGCCACGTGCCGCCGGAGCAGACTTCCTTCACGGCTCGACGCAAGCGCAACGAATCGACGGGCTTCACCAGCCAGCCTTCGGCCCCGCTTCGCCGAGCGAGGTGCACGTCGGCGAGGCGGTCGAGCAACATGACGACGGGAACGTGCGGGAGACGGCCACCGCTCTCGTCGAGCCGAAGATTCATCGTGACTGCCATTGCGCCCATCGATCCAACTTGCAGGTCGAGCACCGCGACGTCGGGAGTTCGCTGCGACACGGCAGTCGTGACATCACGCCCATCGCGGCACACCGTGAACGATGTCTCTGGTGTGCCGAGGGCGGCGACGATGTCGTCGAGCACGTATTGAGCGTCGGTTGCCACGAGGACGTGCACGACGCAAGGTTATCGCTTCACGTGGCTACCGTTGTCGTTCGATGTTCGGTGCAGTCTTGTTCGGTCTCGTTGCCGTGTTGAGTGCGTCGTCACCCCATCAGGTTGACGACGCAACGGCACTGGAAAGCGTCGACGTCTTCGAGGTCAGTGGGTTGATCGACTCGGTGGTGGCCCACGGCATCGAAACTGCCATCGAGCGATCGGAAACCAACGGCGCGCAAGCACTCGTCCTGCAAGTGAATTCCCGTGGCGCGGTGGTGGATGAATCGCGGATGCGCGAGGTGTTGCTGGCCGTCCGTGATTCCACGATTCCCGTCGGTGTGTGGGTCGGTCCGAGCGGATCACGGGCACTCGGCTGGTCGGCGCTGTTGCTCGCGGTTGCCGACGTGTCGGCGATGGCTCCGAATTCCATCATCGGGAAGGTGGGCCTGCCCATCGAAGTCGATGATGAGCCGCTCTCATTGGGGGATGCCACCACCGTGCTGAGAAGCGGGACCATGGGCACCGACGAAGCCCGCGAACGTGGAGTACTTCGTCTGGACATCTCCGATGAAGGAGTTCCGGTGTTGCGGAACATGTTGTTCGCCCTCGATGGTCTGACCATCAAGGGAACCCAACTGGACACCGTGTTGGAGGTCGTGGACGAGAACGGTGCAATCACACGCGAAGCGGCCACGACCCGGTTCTTCAAGCTCGGAACGGTGGAGCAGTTGATGCACACTTCGGCGAGCGCTGCGCTGGCGTACCTGTTGTTCTCGTTCGGTCTCGCGTTGTTGGTGTTCGAGTTCTTCACGGCGGGAATCGGAATCGCCGGATTCGTGGGAGCAGTCGGAACCGTGTTGGGCACGTTCGGTCTCGCCGAACTACCCGTGCAACCGCTCGGAATCGCACTCATCATCGCCGCAATCGTGGCGCTTGCGGTCGATGTACAGGTCGGGATTCCGCGCGTGTGGACCGGAATCGGGCTCGTTGCGTACGTCATCGGATCGTTCACCCTCTTTGGACCCGTACAGGAGGAGGCACTACGAATCTCCTGGCTCTCCCTCATCGCAGGGGTGGTCTCGATGGCCCTTGCATTCGTCGTCGGTATGCCATCGATGGTTCGCACACGATTTGCCACGCCGACCATCGGCCGTGAATGGTTGATCGGACTCGAGGGAACGGCATCGACCGACATCGCTCCCGAGGGCGAGGCGACCGTTCGAGGTGCCAAGTGGCGTGCCCGCACGAATCGCGCCACACCAATCAAGAGTGGACAACCGTTGCGGGTCGCCTCCATCGACGGAGTCACGCTCGATGTCGAACCACTCGAAGGAGCGGCGCGCGACTACCGCGAGATGCGTGCTCCCCGTCCATGATGACCCGAGCACGATGACCCGGTCACGATGACGACCTCCACGACATCGGAATCGATCGGAGACGTTCCACTACGGCCCGCTGCGACGGTGATGTTGCTGCGGGATGCCGTCGAAGACATCGAGGTGTTCATGATGCAGCGCACCACGTCGGCTGCGTTCGCAAGTGGGATGTACGTGTTTCCCGGTGGGCGGGTCGACGACGTCGACGGCGCTTCCGAACTCAATGATCTGTGCGACGGGCTCACCGACGGCGAGGCGAGTGATCTCCTGCGTGTGCCAACCGGAGGATTGGCGTACTGGGTTGCCGCGATTCGGGAGTCGTTCGAGGAGGCGGGAGTGCTCCTTGCTCGTGATGAATCCGGCGAATACGTGCAACTCGACGACCCGGAGGTGCAGCGAAGGTTCGCAATCGCGCGCCATGCCGTGCACGAGGGTTCGTTGTCGCTTGCCGAGTTCTGTCGAAGGGAGAACTTGCGACTCGCCGTGGACAACATCCGGTACGTCAGTCACTGGATCACGCCGGTGGGTGAGAAGCGACGATTCGACACCCGATTCTTCGTGGCAGTGGCGCCATCGGCGCAGGAACCGTTGCACGACGACAAGGAAACCATCGACAGCCTGTGGGTGACACCGAATGACGCACTGCAGCGGGCACAGCGCGGCGAATTGGCGATGATTCCACCCACGACGGCGAACTTGCGATTCCTCGCACCCCATCGATCGACATCGGAAGCCGTTGCGGCGGCAAACAGGGTCGGCGTGCCGACCCCGATCCTGCCCAAGCTGCGCTTCGATGGCGACGGTCGGGTGGTGGGAATCGTGTTTCCCGACGATCCCGACTATGCGGGAATGGCGTAGTCGGAACGCGGTCGAGTCAAACCCGACTCACACCGGTTTCTTGCCGAGCGCAACCTCCACCGATTCGAGTAATCGGGCCGAGCAACCGGCCATCTCTGCGACGGGAACGGTACCTTCGATGATCTTCCTTGCGATGTCGCGGATCGAGACCGCCGCAGGTGAACTTCCGGATATCGCGATTGGTTCACCCGTGTCGCTGCCGTGGGCCACGGCGTTCTCGATCGGAATTCGACCGAGCAGTTCTGCGCCGATGTCGTTCGCCAACGTCGTTCCGCCGCCTTCGCCGAACAATGGATACACGTTTCCGTGTTCGCAGGTGAAGTGGCTCATGTTTTCGATGACGCCTGCGACACGGAGGAAACTTCGGCGTGCCATGTCGGCTGCGCGGATGGCCACCTTCTGAGCCGACACGGCGGGAGTCGTGACGATGATCAAGTCGGTGCGGGGAAGCATCCGTGCCAGACCCATCTGTACGTCCCCCGTTCCTGGTGGCATGTCGATGAGGAGGAAGTCCAATTCGCCCCAGTGAACGTCGTTGAGGAACTGCTCCACGGCCTTCGTGAGCATGAGGCCGCGCCACATGAGGGCAGTCTCCTCATCCTCCACGAGCATGCCGGTGCTCACGACCTTGAGCAGACCGGTACCGATCGTGCGTTCGTTGGGAATGATGCGCGGTTTTTCGACGCCGTCGATACGCCGGGCTTCCAGTCGGTCGCTCATGCCCAGCATGCGGGGAATCGAGAACCCCCAGATGTCCGCGTCGAGCACACCGACCACGTTGCCCTCGGCGGCGAGTGCGACGGCGAGATTGGCGGTTACCGAACTCTTGCCGACGCCGCCCTTTCCGCTCGCGATTGCCATGACCCGTGCCGAGGTTGGCACCGCCGTATCGCTCGCTGTTTCGCGGGCGTTCCAGCGTGCCTTCGTCATCACGTCGGAGCGCTCGTCTGCGGTCATCTCACCCCATTCGATCTTCACCTTCGTCACCCCAGGGTGGGTTTCCAGACGGGATTCGATGTCGTTCTTGATCTGGGCGCGAAGCGGGCAGCCCTTGATGGTGAGTTTCACCCCGATGGTGACGAGGCCCGTTTCCGATACCGAGACCTCCCCGGCCATACCGAGGTCGACGATGTTGGCACCGAGTTCCGGGTCGATGACCGAACGCAAGAGGTTGCGTACCTCGTCGACCGACGGGGGAGCAACGGTGCGGTCGGCCACGCCCTCAACCTACCGATGTGGCAGGTTTCGCTGAATCGAGCACGGAGTGCTTGTCATCACACCCCTGGGTGGCGGTAGTTTGGGGAATCATGATCACGCTCACTCCTGCCGCCGCAGTCAAGGTCAAGCAACTGTTGGAAACCGAGAACGCCACCGAGCTCGCCCTGCGGGTCGCCGTGCGTCCGGGCGGATGTTCGGGATACTCCTACGAGATGTACTTCGACGGTGACTTCACCGCGGAGGACAAGGTGGAGGCGTTCGGCGACGTGAAGGTCGTCGTCGATCCGGCCTCAGCCCAACTCCTGGCGGGCGCCAGCCTCGACTACACGGATGGTTTGAACGAATCGGGATTCAAGATCACCAATCCGAACGCCAACCGAACCTGCGGTTGCGGTCAAAGCTTCAGCTGATCAGCGACTGCACCTCAACCGCGTCGAAGACTGCGTCGAGTCGTTCGACGACCACGCCGTTTTCGTCGGTGATGAAGAGAGCCGGTTCGTAATCCATCGCTAGTGCTCCCACGGTTGGCGCAACCTTCGTTGCGTCGACGTCGGCGTACACCTCTGCGTGAATGAAGGTGACTGCGTCGCCGACTTGTGCGCGCGCGGCGATGAGCGCCTCGAGTGCCGGAGCACACGTTCCGGTGGAACAATGCGCGGGAGTACCAACGAGGAGCGCAATCGGTTTTCCGATCGTGAGTGCATCCCGGAGCGTGACCTCGTGCATCGGGCAAGCGTCGGGTTGGCGGGTGCACAGTGGTGACACTCCACGCGCGTCATCAACCGTCGGTGTGTCGATCGGCGATAGCGAGTCGCCGATTCCGGGAACGGAGATCTCTCCGCGCGCAAACACCTGGAATGCCGCGCCGTCGGTGGGACCACCGTCGAGCACGAGGCGATAGAAACCCGGTTCCGTGATCGTGACTCGAAACGGCCAATAGGGGGTCGAAATGCCGGCATCGTGTCGGGGCGCGACAAGGTCCTCGATCACCACGTCGTTGCGTCCACCATCGATTCGGACGATTCGTGCCGACAATTCCGCTGGTGTTGCGCCGCCTTCCGTGGTGAGCAATCCACCGTTGCTGGCCAGGGAGACGGGAATCCGCAGGCGACCGACCACCAGATTCTGGGGAAACCGTTGCACGATTTGTACGTCGTCGGGTAGCGCGGCGTCGCCAGTGGAGCGGCCGCAAGCCGCAAGTAGTGCACCGAGGGTGAGGGTGGCGGAGCCACCCACGATGAGTCGCGTCGACTCGCGGATGAAGCATCGACGCGTGGTGAATTCCACGCGGCAACAGTACCCACAACCGCGGCGTCTAGCCTTGTCGGCATGGCAGCACCAATCGGTCCGTACACACCCGTAGTTCGCGCGGGAGACTGGGTGATCGTTTCCGGTCAACTGGGTTTGCGCGACGGAAGCCTCGTCGAGGGCGGTGTCAAGTCACAGACGACCCAAGCCATGGCGAATCTGAAATCACAATTGGAGAGCGTCGGCGCGTCGTTGAACGACGTCGTCAAGACGCTCTGCTTCCTCACCGACATGGATACGTTTGCCACGTTCAACGAGGCGTATGTGGCAGGTTTCGGTTCACATCGTCCCGCGCGAAGCACCATCGGAGTCGCTTCTCTGCCGGCGAACGGCGCAGTGGAAATCGAGGCCTGGGCGTACGTCCCACAGACGAGGAGCAGCAAGTCGGCGACACAGCCTTCCACCTTGAAACGACCGAAGGCGACCACCAAGAAGTCCGCAAAGCGCAGGAAGTGACGAAGTGGCTGGGGCTCTCGTCCTCGTTGCGGTGCTACTCGCATTCCCCGTGCTGGTCGGTTTGGGAACGGTCGTCATTGCCGCAATCCTCGGTGAATCGCTCCACCGTGATGCCCGCGTGCGCAACGAAGCGAGCGAACTGCTCGAGCTGAATACCTGACTCAGCGATCGGTCGACGACCTCGTCATTCACTCGGCGCGTCTCGTCGCCACGATGGACGCGCAACGACGCGAGATCGCAAACGGCTGGGTGGCGATTACCAACGGTCTGGTGAGTTCACTTGGTGCGGGAACGCCGCCACCGGCCACGCAGAGCATCGACGCCGCGGGATGCCTCGTGACGCCGGGACTCATCAACGTGCACCATCACCTGTACCAGAACCTCACTCGCGCCTACGGACCGATGACCAATTCGGCGCTCTTTGGTTGGCTGAGGACGCTGTATCCACTGTGGAGCAGCCTCAACGAAGAGTCGGCGTACGTGTCGGCGTGGGTCGGTTTGGCCGAATTGGCGATGTCGGGCTGCACGACGTCATCGGACCATCTGTATCTGCATCCCCGCGGCGGTGGCGACTTGCTGTCGGCGGAGATTGCCGCCGCACGGGACCTCGGTATGAGGTTCCATCCCACGTACGGGTCGATGTCGTTGTCGGAAAAGGACGGTGGATTGCCACCTGACGGCGTCGTGCGGGATCACGACGAGATTCTGTCCGCGAGCGAACTCGCAGTGTCGACGCATCATGACCGTGGCCACGGTGCAATGGTGCGCGTTGCGCTCGCCCCGTGTTCTCCGTTCAGCGTGACGAAGCAATTGATGATCGACTCGGCACTACTCGCGAAACGGCTCGACGTGCGCCTCCACACCCACTTTGCCGAGAACGTCGAGGACGATGCGTACTCGTTGGAGAAGTTCGGTTGTCGACCGACTCAGTATCTCGAGGACGTTGGTTGGCTGCACGACCGTGTCTGGCTCGCGCACTGTGTGACCCCCGACGATGCCGAGGTGCGAAGACTCGGTGCGGCGAGGGTGGGCGTTGCGCACTGCCCGAGTAGCAACATGATTCTTGCCTCGGGAATTGCACCGGTCGTCAAGTTGCGATCCGCCGGAGTGAGCGTTGGACTCGGCGTCGACGGTTCATCATCGGCTGATTCGGCATCGCTCTGGTTGGAGGCGCGTCAAGCGATGTTGGTCGCCAAGTTGGTGAGTGGTGCCGACGCGGGTACCGCACGTATGTCGCTGGAGATTGCCACACGCGGAGGCGCCGGATGCCTCGGGCGAATCGGGGAGATTGGTGAACTCAGCGTCGGAGCGGTTGGTGACGTCGTCGTCTGGTCGCTCGATGGCCCGCAGTTTGCCGGCGTCGTCGACGATCCCATCGAGGGTTGGCTGCGGTGCGGCCCGACGAGTGCCAAACACACGATCGTGCATGGTCGTTCGGTGGTGCGGAACCATCAATTGGTGAGCGACAAGGTCGACGAGATGCTGAGCGCCCACTCACGCCTTGC
>SXGU01070114.1_pt1 | contig 15388 bp, 28 predicted proteins | sample 3174531 | NCBI WGS metagenome assembly SXGU01 (sample SAMN11356863, study PRJNA531348) | freshwater metagenome | isolation source: freshwater sample F1-140 | place: China: Fuxian Lake, Yuxi | collected 2017-12-25
AAAAGGTGCAGGAATTTGCTGTAAGGCAAAATGGATTTGTAATAAATTATATAAAGAATCCATCTGAAAAGGTGCAGGAATTTGCTGTAAGGCAAAATGGATGTGCAATAAGATTTATTAATAATCCAAGTGAAAAGATACAGGAACTTGCAGTAAAAGAAAATGTATTTGCGATACAATATATTAATAATCCATCTGAAAAGATACAAGAATATGCCGTAAAAGAAGATGAATTAACAATAATGTATATAGATAAACCAAATGAAAAGATGCAGGAAATAGCAGTAAGACAAAACGGATGGTCGATAAAATCTATTAAGAATCCATCTGAAAAGATAAGAAAACTTGCATTAATATTATATCCAGAGATGATATGAAACAAGAATGGATAGAATGGTTGCCTGTGTTTACCCAGCATATATATTTTGGTGTGCTGAATAAAACAGATTACTATATTAAAAACAAAGAATTAGACACAATAACACATGTTATACATAGACCAAACAAAAATCTTTTAACAAATTTAGAATATGTAAAAAATGCTTATATAAAACATGAATTTTATACAACAAAAGAAATAATGAGAAAATATCCAGAGATGATATAATTTAATGGTTGACGAAAGGGATTAAATATATTAAATTAGTAACAACATGAAACAGAAATATACAGAAGCAGAACAAATTGAAATGGTACGTAAAGATGGATATGTAATAGAACATATTAAAAATCCATCAGAAAAGATACAAAAACTTGCAGTAAGGCAAAATAGATATGCAATACAATATATAAAGAATCCGTCAGAAAAGATACAAAAATTTGCTGTAAAACAAGATGTATATGCAATAAAATTTATTGAGAATCCGTCAGAAAAGATACAGGAATTAGCAGTAAAGCAATATGGATGTGTAATACAATATATAAAGAATCCATCTGAAAAGGTGCAAGAATTTGCCGTAAAACAAAATGGATTTGCGATACAATTTATTAAAAATGCAAATGAAAACATACAAGAATTTGCCGTAAACCAATATGTATATGCAATACAATATATTGATAATCCAAGTGTGCATGTGCAAGAACTTGCAGTAAAACAAGATGGATATGCAATAGAACATATAAAAAACCCATCTGAAAAGATAAGAAAGCTTGCATTAATGTTATATCCAGCGATTATATGAAATATATTATTTCAGAACTCAATAATATTTTTGAAATTGAAGATGAAAAGGATTATATATTATCTATATTACAAGAAAAAATATATTATGGTAGATATGCTAATACTACACAAAACAGTATGACATTTAAACAACTTGAAGGTAGTAAAATATATTCCACATCACTTGATTTATACAAAGAACATCCAGAATTAATATAAAAAACGATTGACAATAGCAATTCAATATATTAAAATAGCTACAGAATAAAGAAAGGTCTAATAATGTCCGAAAAAATTGAGGCAAAAGATGAATTGATCAAATCTAAAATTAGATTGAATAAAACCGCTCCGTTTTATTCATATATTTTAATGAACATGAACATCGAAAAAACAGAGACAAATAAAAATTGTCCAACAATGGCAATAAACAAATATGGGGATTTGTTTTGGAGTGAAGAATTTGTAAACAAGTTGACAGTAGAAGAAATTGATTTTGTTCTTATGCATGAAGCAAGTCATGTTTCAACGTTAACCTTTACAAGACAAGGGGTTAGAAATATGACGCTTTGGAATATTGCAACTGATTTGGTTATTAATTATATGTTAATTAAAGATGGATATACCCCACCAAAAGATATTTTGGTTACTAATAGTGATGGAAATTATATTTTAAATATAAATATGGAAAAAAAGACTAAAAAGATAATTATTGAAGTTAAAGATAAAATAGCAGAAGAAGTATATGATCAATTAGAAAAAAACATTAAAGATGTTTTAAAAGAATTAGAAAACGGGGATGGTAAGGGGGGTTATAAAGGGGGATTAGACACCCATTTAGAAGGGGGAAAAGACCCATCCGGAAATTCACAAAATAAAAACGATGAAACGATATATGGGGAAACGGCAAATGAAAACAATTGGAAAAAGAAAGCAATAGAAGCTTCAACAGCCGCAAAAATGAGGGGTAAAACTTCCACTATAATGGAAAGAGAAATAGACCAATTATTAACACCAATGATTAATTGGAAAAAGAAATTATATCAATTTATTACAAAAGAACTACCTATTGATTATAGTATGAAAAAACCCGGTAGAAGAACGTATTCTGTAGGTTATTATACCCCTAGCATTATAAAAGAGAATTTGGAAGTATTAATTGGTGTTGACAATAGTGGTTCCACTCTTGGAGATTACACTAGATTTATTTCGGAAGTTGTAGGAATTGGTAACGGGTTTAATCAGATTAAAATACGTTTGATTTTTTGGGCTTGTAGTGTCGATGAACATGATGATATAGTTATTACAAGAAATAATACGGACTATTTGACAAAATTTAAACCCAAAAATACTGGTGGTACAGAATTGTCTTGTTTTACTAATTATTGTAATAAAAAGGGTTATAAAGCACAAATCAACATTATTCTTACTGATGGTGAAATTGAAACAACACCCCGACTTCCAAGTTACGGTAAAACGTTGTTTGTTTTAACCCATAACGGCAATCCAAATATTGTAAAAAAATATGGTGAAGTCTGTAAATTAAACAAGGAAATTGGAACGTCTTCCATTTAAAATTATGAAACAAAAATATGGATATTGTTTATTCGTGGGTGTACATCAGGAAACCAGTATTAATCAACAATCCGAAAAAGATATGATTTAATGATTGACAGATGATGGGTAATATATTAGACTATTTACACAATAAAGAAAGGGATATTAAATGCTGAAAGTAAACACAACAACATACGGAGAATTGCTAAAACGGGGATATGAAAAGAAAAGTCCGTTTATGGTATATGGGGGTCCGGGTGTTGGCAAAAGTGATATACCATTACAAGTCTTTAAAAAAGTTGCAAAAGATATGAAATTGGAATTTTATAAGTGGTCCTACATGTCAAAACAAGAAAAGACAAACGCAATCAATAATCCGGAAAAGTATTTTATTTTCTGTGATCAAAGAATTTCCCAAATGGATTCAACAGATTTGCGGGGGATTCCAAAAATGGATGGTGAATTTTTGGAAACTTGTCCGTTGTCTTGGATTATCTATTTTACGCAACCAAAGGCACACGGAATTATATTTTTTGATGAAATTAATCTTGCCGCCCCTGTTGTTGCAAGTCAAGCTTATCAAATTATCAATGATAGGGAAATTTCTGATAGGAAATTGGGGGATGGTGTTTATGTTATTGGTGCTGGCAATAGGGCGGAAGATAAAGCGTTTACCTTTGAAATGCCTGTACCTTTGCGTGATAGATTTAATGAGATTGAATTATATCCTGATGTTAAATCTTGGTCAAAATGGGCGGCATCTTCAAATGTAAATTGTCATTTGGTTACTTTTGTAAATTGGAAAGAAATGTATCTTTATACTGTGGACAAGTGCAAAGACACGGCTGATAAACCCACAACTCCAAGGGGTATTAAACGGGCTTCTGACTTGGTTGGTGCTGATGATATTATGACAAATGAGTCACATATGCATATTAGTTGTGCATGTGGGGAAGCGTTTGCCACTGAATTTCAAGCTTATATTAAACATTATAAGGAATTGGATTGGGGTAATATTTATAAAAACCCCAAAAGCGTGTCAGATATGACGGTTGATGTTCTTTGGGCTGTTGCTGGGGGTCTTGTTGAACAGTTTAATAAGAGTGCCGTTAAACTTGATACTGTGTTTAATGTTATTATGAATATGAAACCTGATTTTTCGGTTGTTACCTTTAGGCTTATTCGTGATTCGGGCGACAAATTCAAATCGGAACTTCCTAATTCTAAAGAGTTTACAAAGTTTATTGACAAATACGAAAAATATATACTCTAAAACTTTGGGAAAAATAACGGTGTGTTCTTCTACACGAAAATTTTGCAAACATATATTAATAACAAAATAGGAAAAAATGAAATGTATTAAGCATAAGCCAACAGGAAGCGGGGGGTGTCAACGGGGGTCTGTTTCACAATCGTCCTGTAGTCGAATGGGGGTGACAAGCAAGGGCTGTCTCGTGCGTCTGTGTTCGACGTGTGATACAGAGATTGGCAAGATCGTTGGTTTGAGTTGCGAAGACCAGATAAACACAGACTTCGATTGACACACAACTCGTTGTGCTAGAAATTATCTAGTGTCAGTATATACTTCAAAGCTTTTCTAAAAAATATGAAACATATTCGTTGTTTTAAATATAATATGGAATTGGAAAAAAATCACATATTTAAAAATACAGAGTATGTAGTATGGACAAACACCAAAAGAAACATTTTTATCGCAAGAGTTGGTGATAATAAGGCACACGTAATAGACTTACAAGATAGTGGTTACAATACCAGCTATAATCTTAAAAAACATGAAATCAATCGACTTTATACTTCTGACTGGTTTTTACAGCAACTTAAAGAACACTCTAATACGTGGTATATTTTAAAAATATATACAGAACACCATTGTTTATTAAAAGATTATCCAGAAATAATATGATTAAAAATTTTATTTTAATAATTTAATATATTTTAAATCGTCTGTTACCATTAATGGAAAATGATGGATATTAAAATGTTTTATTACTTTTCTAACTTCTTGATTATCAGAAGGATATCGATATTTTTCTTTAATTATATTTTTTAAAGGAAACCATTGATTTAATAATGTTCTACGTTGTTCACATTTATTGCAATGAGGAATATATAAATAATAAGTTATAATAGAAATAATATCACCAAGACCTTCAATGGAGTTTTTTAATTTAACAATTTCTAAATGTCCAATATGTAATCTTTTTAATATTTTTCTACATGTATAACAATGTTCTAAAGTTATAATTTTCATTTTAAATATTTATCTTTTTCACAAGAAAAACAACATTTTTAAATTAATATGAAAAAAGAATATACAGAAGCGCAACAAATAGAAATGGTGAATAAAAATGGACATGCAATATATTATATTAATAATCCAAGTGAGAAGATACAGGAACTTGCAGTAAACCAAGATGGATGGACAATACTATATATAAAGTATCCAAGTGAATATATAAAAGAACAAGCCGTAAAGCAAGATGGATGTGCAATAAGATTTATTAATAATCCATCTGAAAAGGTGCAGGAACTTGCAGTAAGGCAAAATGGATATGCAATAAAATCTATTATGAATCCATCTGAAAAGATAAGAAAACTTGCATTAATGACAAATCCAGAGATGATATGAAAACAATATTTCCAGACACAGAAAATTTTAAAATAACAGAACACAATTTATTCAACGAAAAAGTTTATTTAATAACACCTAATAAATTTAAAACAGAATGGAACAAAGAAAATTTAATATACCGTTCGTCATTATGGAATATGAATTTTGAATTGATTTCTGCTGGGCACAAAAAGTTTTTTAATTGGAACGAAAAATCTGATATTTATCCTGAACCGCTTAATTTATCAGATGCTAAAGCTATTTGCAAAATTGATGGATCATTATTAATTTGTTCAAAACATAAAAATAATTTAATAATACGAACACGATCAACAATTGACGCTACTAATATGGCTAATGGTTTTGAAATAAAAATATTATCAGAAAAATATCCACAAGCATTTGATAATGAATTAATTAATCAAGAAAACTGTAGCTTTTTATATGAATGGGTTAGTCCATTAAATAAAATCGTTTTAGACTATCCAGAAGCAGATATGTATCTCATTGGTGTTATTAATCATGCAGACTATACTTATCATACTCAAATGGCTTTAAACGACCTTGCAGACCGTTTTAAATTAAAACGACCTAAAACGTATACTTTTGATACTATAAAAAACATGTTAAATACAATTTCAGAATTAAAAAATGAAGAAGGTATTTGTTTATATTATAATAACGACCAAAATATTAAAAAAATAAAATCAATTGAATATTTAAAAAGACATACTTTTAAATCGAATTGTACATATAAAACATTATTAGAATTATGGATAGAACAAAAAACACCTTGTTTTCAATCTTTTAAAAATTATATTGAAAAGTATTATGATTTTGAATGTTGGGGAATGTCTAAAACAATTATTCAAAATTTATATGATAATTTTGATGTGATTCAAAATAATATAAAAGAAATTGGATGTTTTATAGAACCATTAAAAAACTTATCAAAAAAAGAAGGCGCATTAAAAATTCTTGAAGTTTATAATAAAACATTATATTCAGGGGTCGCATTTACTTTATTGCATAATAAAGAAATATGTGCAGAAACAATTAAAAAATTAATGTTAGAAAAACAATATCCAGAAACGATATGATTTATTGACAAGCGAAAACTAATATATTAAATTAGTAACAAAATGAAACAGAAATATACAGAAGCACAACAAATAGAAATGGTAAAAAGAAACCCATTTAAAATACAAGATATAGACAATCCTTCTGAAAAAGTACAGGAATTAGCAGTAAAGCAATATGGATGTGTAATACAATATATAAAGAATCCATCTGAAAAGATACAGGAACTTGCAATAAGTCGAGAGGCATATGCAATATATTATATTAATAATCCATCAGAAAAGTTGCAAGAACTAGCAATAAAACGAAATGGATATACAATACAATATATAAATAATCCATCTGAAAAGGTACAAGAACTTGCAGTAAGACAATGTGGATGGGCAATACAATATATAAATAATCCATCTGAAAAGGTACAAGAACTTGCAGTAAAACAAATTGGATATGCAATACAATATATAAATAATCCATCTGAAAAAATAAGAAAACTCGCATTAATGACAAGTCCAGAGATGATATAATTTAATGATTGACGAAAGAGATTTAATATATTAAATTAATAATAAGATGAAAAAGGAATATACAGAAACACAACAAATAGAAATGGTGAATAAAGACGGATATGTAATAAAATTTATTAATAATCCAAATGAAAAGATACAGGAACTAGCAGTAAAACAAGATGGATATATATTATATTATATAAAAAATCCATCTGAAAAGGTGCAGGAAATAGCCATAAGACAAAATGGATATGCAATAGAATATATAAAGAATCCAAGTGAGAAGATAAGAAAGCTTGCATTAATATGAACAACGAAAAATTTATTTTAAGAAAAATTGTTCAAAATCAAAATTCAGAAGTTTTGTATATGGATTTGTTTCAAAAAATTGATGATGACAAATATTCACAGGTCGCTTCTTTTGATCCTTTTTATTCAGAAAAAAAATGGATTTATAAAAACGAAAGCTCCGTTTATACTTTAAAACAAATACGTTTTTATTGTTCTTCTGGGTCTGACCTTGAAAATTATAAAAAAGTAAAATTTAAAGGAAAAAATATAAAATTAATATCAAAAACAGAAACATGTGTTGTTCCAATATTAAATTTAAAAGAATTAATAAAAGATTATCCGGAGTTTATTAATTTAATATAATGGTTGACAAAACAAAAAAAGAAATTGTAGAGATATATACAAAACGCCCAGAGTTGATATGAAAAAGACATTAAAATTATCGTTTGACTTTCATTAAAATTTATATTAATATATTAAAAATAACACGGGCCTTTAGCTCAATTGGTTAGAGCGGCACACTCATAATGTGCGGGTTTACGGTTCGAGTCCGTAAAGGCCCACCAAATTAAAAAAGGAAAAACATGATAATAAATATTGAAATATTAAAAAAAGATAAAGACGTAGAAACACCAAAATATTTAACAATGGGAAGTTCTGGTATGGATATCTATAGTTATATAGATACACCAGAAAAACAAATTGTAATACAACAAGGCGAAACAAAATTAATACCTACTGGAATAAAAGTTAAAATCCCTTATGGGTTTGAATTACAAGTGCGTCCAAGAAGTGGACTATCATTAAAAACAAATTTGAGAGTTGCAAATTCTCCCGGCACAATTGATTCAGATTATCGTGGAGAAATTGGTGTTATTATGACAAATCTTTTTACTGGCAACACCTCCCCTAAAGAAATTATTATCAAACATAAAGAAAGAATTGCACAATTGGTTGTGGTGCCCGTGTTTAAAGCAAATCTTATAGAGGTTTCTGTTTTGGATGAAACAGAACGAAATGTTGGGGGGTTTGGTTCAACAGGGGATTTTTAGTATGTCTAAAATTGCAAAACTACCCTGCAAATGGATTGAATGGTATGATAAAAAATCTTTTGAAACAAGAGAATATACTTTTTTTGGTAAAACCAATAATATAGATTATTATGTTTTCCATCATCATATCAAGAAAATAAGCTATGTGCCTTTATCTGCAATATCAACTAACACAACTAATATTAATTTTGCCCGTTTAAAAAAATGGGTTTATAAGTTTTATAGTAAAATGGAAATATACAAAAAACACCCTGAATTAATATGACGCACGATAAAATAGAATATGTGTCATATAATTATTGCACTTTGTTTTTTATAACAAAATTTGATGTGGAGTGGGAATGGATGTTTTCAAATGTTACAAAAAAATTTAAAATTGTTTCAAGACCAGTTCCATTGAATAGACATGATTTTAACGTTAACTATAAAAAATATGATTATTATATAGATGTTAAAATGTATACAAAAACAGAATTGTTCAAGGAACACCCTGAATTAATATAAAGGATTATTAAAAACATGAAAATTTTAATTTTAGAAGACGACAAAATAAGACAAGCATATTTTATTAAACATTTAGAAGGGCACGAAATATATATTGTTGACAATTCTAAAGATTGTATAGAACAATTACAAAAACATTGGAATTATTTGTTTTTAGATCATGACCTTGGAAATGATACAGACAGTGGATATGTTGTAGCACAATGGCTACATAAAAAAAATAATAACTTACCAGATGAAATTATTATCCATTCATTAAATCCTGTTGGTGCAAAACGAATGCATCAATTATTACCTATGGCAAAAATTGTTCCATTTAATTCTAAATTATTAAAATAATGACTACCTTTTTTACAGCAGACACACATTTTAATCATAATAATATACGTGTTTTTTGTAATCGTCCTTTTGCTACTATGGAAGAAATGGACGCAAAATTAATTGAAAACTGGAATAATAAAATCACCAAAAAAGATGAAGTATACATCCTTGGTGATTTTGCATGGAAAAATCATTGTCATTTCATTATGGCTTTAAATGGTAAAAAACATTTGATACTTGGTAATCATGATAAAGCATCAAGCATCGTTTATAAAAATTTTACATCAGTTAACCAAATATTACAAAAAGCATTTGATAAAACATTAGTAATTATGTGTCATTTTCCAATGCGTAGTTGGAATGGTCGTGTACACGGTTCTTGGCATTTGTTTGGTCATGTACATGGTAGACTGAATAACGACTTATACCCCCGTACTTATGATGTTGGTATTGATAATAACAATTATACGCCTATTGAATGGACAGAATTAAAAAATATTATCATTAACAGAGAAGATTATAAAAATTATAATGTTTACAAACATCGAAAAATTGATGAAAATTTAAAAAACGGTGAACTAACTTTTATAGAAAAAGAACTTGTTTTATGACCAAAAGATTGTTTACACATGCTATAAGTGTTAGTAATAGATTAATTAAACTTAAAACACATATAGAACTTTTTTCAAAAGAATTAATATATTATTATAACCCACAAATAATAGTTGAAGGAACAGTATTAGGACAATTTGTTGATAAAGATTTAGTGGTTTATCCAGAACAACAGGATTCTTCTTTTTATATAAACACATTAATATCAACTAGTTATATGAAAAAATATTTATTAAAAAAGAATCCAGAATTAATATGAAATATTGTTTGTGGACAGACATTGTTTTGAGTCGCAATAACGCAAAAATGTGTTTTTTTGGTAGTTTAGAATCTCGAACGTATTATGTTTTACAGGAAAATAAAATTGTACATTGTTATACAGATGTTGTTTTAGATAATAAAACATGGATAAAAGACAAATCTATTATAATATTAAAAGAGTATAAAAACATTAAAGAAGCAATAAAAGACAACAGTTGTTTAATTGAAATCATTTGAATTTTGTTTTTAAAAAATAAATATAAAAAATAGGAAAAAACATGAAAAAAGCATTAATACTTGGTGGGAACGGATTTATTGGGCATCATTTAGCAAAAAAGTTAAAAAAAGATGGTTATTGGATTAGAACCATCGATATTAAAGAATATGAATATGGAACACCAAATTATACAGATGATTATATACTTGAAGATTTAACAAATATTAGTCATTTTGAACGAGCATTATTAAAAAACAACATATGGTTTGATGAAACATATCATTTAGCGGCATTCATGGGTGGGGCTGGTGTTATTTTTTCTGGTAAACACGATGCACAAATATTACATGATAATTTAATGATTGATTTAAATGTTGCAGAATTATGTAAACGTTATAAATTACCTAAAGTCTTTTATAGTTCTTCTGCTTGTTGCTATAATCAAGAGTTACAATTAAATGCTAATAATGTGGGTTTAAAAGAAAACATGGACTATCCAGCACATCCAGATTCTGATTATGGATTTGAAAAACTAATGGGAGAACGTATTTTTAAAGCATATGCAAGAAATTATAATTTAAATATTAAAATCGCTCGTTTTCATAACATTTTTGGTCCCGAAGGTGCTTGGTGTAATGGTAAAGAAAAAGCCCCTGCCGCCATTTGTAGAAAAATTGCTGAAATTGAAGGAAACACTGGCGAAATTGAAATATGGGGTGATGGTGAACAATCAAGAACATTTTTATATATTGATGAATGTGTTGAAGGTATCCAAAAACTAATGACAGATTCTATATTTAATGGTCCTGTTAATATCGGTTCAACAGAATTAATAACAATTAATAAATTAGTAGAAATGGTTGCTATAATCGCAAACAAAAATATTACTATTAAACATATTGATGGTCCTATTGGTGTGCGTGGTCGTTGTAGTGATAATACCCTTATACAAGAAAAACTTGGATGGAAACCGTCACAACCACTTTATAAAGGATTAGTAAAAACTTATCAATGGATTCAAAAAGAAACAGAAAGATTAAATAATCAAAATGAATGATAAATGTCAATTTAAAAACTGCAATAAACCAAGCTGTTTGGACTATCTTGGGTTTGCTTTATGCACAAAACATTGGGAAAAATTGTCTGAAAAACCTACAGAAAATATGAAAAAAGAATTAAAAATAAAGGAAAGTAATGGAAGAACTTAAAGAAGAAACTAAAAAAGCAATAGAAGAATCTTCAAAATTAGTAGACGATTGGTTTGATTTTAGAAAAAATATTAATAATGAAGAAATTATTAAAGAAACAGATTCTGAATTTTTTATTCTTTTCAAAAAACTTGAAAAATTAAAATATTTAAGTACACTTGACGAAAAGACTTTTAAAAAAGATTGGGAAAAGGATTTTGAAAAAATATTTAATAAAAACAAAGGAAAACAGAATGACTAATATATCCGAAGACCGTTGGTTTTTAAAAATTAAAGAAAAGGTTTTTGATGGTTTTCCTTCTTTTTGTAAAAAAAGCATGGAAAACAATTATATTAAAAATCAAACGAAATTAGCTAAAGCGTTTGATGGTAAACATTGTGCCGTGACAATTAAAGAAAACGGTACTTCGGCTACCTATTATACTCATGGTGTTAATGACTCTGGTATTTGTACAAGAAATTATTTGTTACAACCCATAATTACAGAAAAATTTTTGCCTTATTATTTTATCAATAAAAAATATAGTATTCTTAAAAAATTAAATCGTTTTTATAAAGATTTACAAATTACGGGTGAAATTGTTGGTCCAAATATTAATAATAATGATAGAAAACTTATTGAATATGATTTTAAAGTTTTCACAATTTATGACATTAAAAACAAAAAATATTTAGGTCATGATACTGTTCTGGCTATTTGTAAAAAACTAAAAATACCTATGGTGGAAACTGTAACAGATCAGTTGTTTTTTAATAAAAACAAACACACACCAGAATTTTTTAAAAATATGATGAAATCTTTAAACTATAGTAATACTGACAATAAAATTGAAGGTGTTGTTATTAGACCTATTATAGAAAGTTATATTGGTAAAACCAATAACAGATTATCTATGACAGTTTTAAATAGTTGATTTTTATACTACTTTAATAATTATTATAAAAGGATTTTATGGAAATTATTAGAGGAACAGGAATAGATAATCCGATCAAAATAACCAATGGTCTTTATTTGTCTGATGAAATTATTTTAAATGAAATTGAAACATTGTTCGGATCAAAAGATGAAGCGTATTTTATAATTAATACTCAAGCTATACAATTGTCTGATAAACGAAGATTTAAAATCGTTTATGTTGAAGATAAAGACCGTATTAAACATTCCGTTTTTTTCCAATTAGTTTGAACATTTCGTGTTTTACTATGCATTTTTTGATAAATATTTATAGATATGACAAAAAAATTTAATACAACAGCATTTGAAATTTATCAGTCTATTAGAAAGCCACTACCCCAAAAACCCTCTACTATCATGCTTTCTAAAAAAGATAAATACAAGAAAAACAGAAATGCTTGGAAAACTTCGGAGAAAACTAATGAAAATAGTGGTTGATATTCCAGACAATGTAATCCCTCTTATTGAACAAGGCACCCATAGAAAAGATATTGCTAAACAACTAAACATATCAGAATATAGTGCATCTTTTTATAAACACGCTTATAGTCAAGCTTTGGTCCAAACACTTAATAATGAGTCTGAACCAATTTTAGCAGATAAAGAATCTAAACATCTTTTTAAATCATTACAAAAATATCAGGATTTAACTAGAATTAATAAAGCTTTTATTCGTAAAAATTTAAGATATGAAAATGCTATAGAAGAATTAAATCACGAATTAATCAAAATATTAGAAAACTTTAATATATCAAAATATACTAAATATCATGAACAAATTGATGATACTGCTTGTGCTGTTATTACATTATCAGATTTACATATAAACGAATTAATTAGTATTAAAGGCAACACATATGATTTTGATGTCGCTTCTAAACGATTGAAAAAATTTGTGGAGCGTATTAAACAACATTTATCAGGATTTAATATTAAAAAATGTTTAATCATTAATACAGGTGATATGTTAAATAATGATTCAAAATATATTGATAAAATATTAAATCAAGCAACCAATAGAGCAAATGCTACTTTTCTTACTGTTTCATTAATACAACAATTTATATTAGATTTAAATCAAAATTATGATGTAACTTTTGGTACAACTGTAGGTAATGAAGCTAGAATATTTGATGATGTTGGGCAGTCTTCCTTTGTTGCTTCACATAATTATGATTTTATTATACATAATATATTAGAATTAGTGTTTAAAGGATCAAAATCTGTACATTTTATTAAATCGGGTGATCCTACTGAATTAGTTGTTAATATTAATGGTAATAATTTATTATTTATGCATGGTGAAATATTAAAAAATATCACCAGAGATGTTCAATGTGCTAGGGCTAGATATAGTTCAAAAGGTGTTATTATTGATTTAGTTGTTGCTGGTCATCTACATCAAGCCTATTTATCTGATATTTTCGTTAGATCGTCCTCCTTGTGTGGGGCAAACGACTATTCCGAAAAAGGGTTAAACCTTGATGGTAGGGCTAGTCAGATATGCCTTGTCGTATATCCCGATAAAGGGGGTATAGATGCCGTTAAAATCGATTTGCAGCACACGGATGATATCAGACAAGGGTATTCTTATGAAACGTCTTTAAAGGACGTTTACAACCCTAAATCAGCCCTTAAATTTAAAAAAGAATTTATACATAAATTATAATATATCAAATGGAATATATTATATTAAATACAGAATCCACTTGTGATATAATTCCTTTTTTTGATCAAGAAATTATACATATTGTTTCTGCAAGGTTTTCTTCTGATTTTAAACCAATTGACGTTTTTAATGAATTTGTAAAACCTGTTGTAACACCAGAATTAACATATTTTTGTAAAAAATTAACAAAAATTAAACAAAAACAAATCGATAATGCTCAATCCTTTCCTATTGTACTACAAAAATATCTCGATTGGATAAATATTAAAAATGATTATAAAATATGTATTTGGAGTAGTTTATCAAAAAATGTTATTATAAAAGAATGTATTAGACATAATATTACAAATTATGATTTTTTAAATAAATGTGTTAATTTAAAATTGCTTTTTCATAAAATGAATAGAATATCAATTAAACGTTGTGTCTTAATGGATGCCTTGATAGTGGACAACATTATAAAAAATAAAAATAATGATTATAAAGCTATTAATGATTTAAAAGATATAATTACAATTTTTCTTAAACATACCAAAGAATGGTCTTTGACTTGATTTTTTAAATCTATCTGTTATTATTATTAAAAATAAGGAGTAATACTAAGTGAAATTATTTATTGATGTTGAAACTATTCCTACACCTATTGAAGATCGCCTTTTCCTTAAACCAGATAATAATAATATAAAATATGGAAACGCAACAAAAGAAGACACTAAAAAGAAAATTTTAGAAGAAGCTATTAAAAATTTTGAAGAAGGTACTGATTGTGCTTCAAGTGCCTTAACAGGAAAAGTCACATTAATTGGTTATGCTATTAATGAAACCCCTATTGAATTTTTAGATAATGATTCTGAAAGAATATTATTACACAATTTTTGGGAAACAGTTAATAAAAATAATATAGAATGTATTATTGGTCATAATATTACAGAATTTGACATTCCTTTCCTTATTCGTAGATCATGGCTACATGGTATATTTAATAATGCTTGGATTATTAGTGAATTAACTAAATATACTACAAATAAAATATTGGATACCAATAAAGCATGGTTGTTTAATAAAAGACATGAATATATTAGTTTAAAAAATCTTTGTGGGTTTTTTGGTGTCTCCATGAAAGATTCAGAAGTTAATAAAAAAGATTTTTATAAGTTTTGGACACAAGATAAAGAAAAATGTAAAGATTATTGTAAACAACAGATTGAAGCAACAAGAAAAATTTATAATATAATTACGGATTAAAATTTATTAATTAATTCAATACCTTTAGTAATTTCTGTTGCCCAAACATTAGGTAATAAATTCATTAATTCCGGATCATCCATTGAATTGTCTAATCTTTCAAATTCAATATGTGTATA